>JAAUXU010021509.1_pt1 | contig 77608 bp, 70 predicted proteins | sample 7278151 | NCBI WGS metagenome assembly JAAUXU01 (sample SAMN14350113, study PRJNA611818) | marine sediment metagenome | isolation source: surface marine sediment (1.8m) | place: French Polynesia: Moorea | collected 2018-08
CACGCCAGAGCCGTTCCACCCACGTGTGCACTAGTCAAGCCACCCGCCGACCCTGAGGCCGACGACCCCGAGGCCAGAGACCCCGAGGCCGCCGACCCGGCCGGGGCTGACCCAGCCGGACCCAATGATCCGGCCGGAGCCGATGCCAACGATTCGGCCGGAGCCGAGGCCGACGATCCGGCCGGAGCCGAGGCCGCCGACCCGACCAAGGCCGGCCGGCCAGGCGACTGATCCGTCATTCTTACCTTAGGCGTCCTTTAAGCTAGACCTTTCTAACTTTTATTTTTAACTTTGGATTCCTCGGAGCCGTCACGTTCACTTTGTTTATGTTTCGGCGCCAGGGTTGCCACCATGAAAACGAGGTAAAAACCTGCATGATTTTGAGAACTTCAAAATCCAAAATGGAGTAAGAGGAGTTTGGACAAAAGAATAGAAGACAAGACCATCAACTGCTTTCACTCTCAAGGCATAATGTCTTTGTGAGTGAGATTTTTTGAGCCTTGTCTCTAAGCACACGACGACACTCTTTAGTTGTTAATTCTTATGAACAATGCAAGGCTGCTTATGAGAACGTTTTGGCATGGAACGGATGGTCTTCTGACAAGAGGCCTCCACAGTTCAACGAAGCCTGGCATCACTGAAGCACGGTCAGGTCGCCTTCAGAGTCCAGGGACCCCCGACAGGGTCGAGTGACGCGATGGCCACTGGTTGTTGTTGCCGAGCATAACCGCAGCTGACCGCGCCCTCTCAAGCTACTCGAGACAACACTCGGGAAGAGCTTGATGCTTGAAATAGAGCTCAGACTCCATCTCGACCGAAGAAGTGCGCGAAAGCCAGCGAAGTGCGTCCAATCAAGATCAAACGGTCTTGCCCAAAAATGGGTCAACTTATGGTGAAGTTCTGAGCCATCAGCAACACTTGTGACCTGACCCCTAGCTAAAAACCCAGTCTGTCAAGCAAAGTCACGGCTGTCGGGTGGCACCCACGGTGGAGCTTTACCCAAATGCTGGGCAAACAACTTGAGGTGAAACCGAAATTGTCAACCTGTCCCTGCACCTGTTGGGTTGGACTTCGGATCAGCATTTGGACTGATTTCCACCCTTTTGGCTTCTCCTTTTTGTGTCTCAGTGGCTGATGCAGGGATAGTTGCTGCAGGAGTACAACGGGCGAGTCCAAGCTGGCCCAAGACGACAACAACTGCCTTAAGTGGTCCCTGCACAGGCAGACATCAGGTTTTTGTCAAATGTAAAGAGGCCTTGCTCAAATGTTATGAGCAATTTTTCTCTGACTTTCTGCGCACTGCACAGTTACTTCAACACCACAAGAGGGGCTATGAATATGACACTAAATTCCCCAGAGAGAAAGCAGGTTGCGGACTTGTACTTACACAATTCGTTGACGCTGATGTTGGGAATTCCCAGGAGGGCAGAGTACCGGAAGTCGGATGGCACAAAGGCCAGGCCGACAGGCCGGCAGATCAGGCGGGCAGGGCGGGCAGACAGCAAACAACACGTGCTTACTGTGTCCTAACGAACACCAGAGACGTCGAGGTGAAACTTCTCCAGGGTGGCTTCCAAGGGCTAAAAGTCCTTGGTATTTTTGTCATTATGGCATTTTCAGCCTATTGACGCCGCCATTCCACATATCCGCACGTTCATGTCCGCGCAATCCCCTGCTTTGAGGCCTTGGACACGTCAAATTGGTAAAAAGAGCTCGCAAAGTACACTGCTGCAGCACAGGCATATAATTAACATAGCACATTATTACTGCAGTTTGCTGAAGCGCTATGTTCCTACGGTATAGTTGTAAATTTGACCCACCGAGGTCAGTATAAGGCCGAGGCCAAGTCAAAACCTCAGTCAAGACAAGGACGATGTCGTCCACTTTATTTACGGCCACGCAATTTGCAATTTGAGACCAAATTGTAGCTTGCCATTTCCCCCTAAATTTCCCCTAGAAAATGGGCTCGATAGGCGATGTTGTGAGACACTGGGCAGAAAAATCTTGCTACAAAGTTACTTTGTTTGCGCAAGAAACAGTGCGCCAAAAAAGGTCCGCACAGGCGCACATCACGTTGTATGAATTTTAAACACCTCCAACCTCAGTTGCAAAGCAAATTTCAACTGCCTGACCTATTTTTTGCGCACTGTGCAGAAGTTGTGAGAAGCACAGCCAAATCTCAAAGCCATGACAATGTTGTTGCTCACCGAGCTTTAATATTCTTCCTCAAAGTCATGTCTCAAACCTATGATACGTCTCAAAGTTATGGCATATTCGCCGCTGACTAAGCAATGTCACAACTTCGAGGTCTGACTCTTCATGTAAATACGTTTCATATTTCACCGTCCCAGGAAATACGACGGGACAGAAAAGCGTCTCGTTCCATAATAGTTCATATTTCTAGCGCGCATTTTCGCACTCGAGATTGAACTCAGCTGTCACGAGAGCGCCTTGAAGGCCAGAGGCCACGAGGTCAAGGCCGCCAGGCCAAGACCGCACGGCCTCCTCCCCACCAGCCTTCTGGGAGAAGGAGCAGGACGTAGTTTTTAAATGTTCCACTGCTACACAGGATATCCTTAGCTGATTAGTAAAAGAGTCATATAATGGTGACGCGGACTTCATTCGAGCGAAAGTACCCAAAAGTGAGTGACGATACAACTCTATATTGCACGCAGGACAGGATGTTTTGATTTTGAACTCTACTACCTGAGCCCACCTTTCTTATGTCCCGAGGCCGCCAGGCCGAGAGACATCAAGGCACTGAAGGGCAGCCGAATATGAAAGCGGGACATATTGGCCGTATACGCAGTGGCAATTTGTAGTTCAGCGCCATGAGTCCATGAATAGAAGCTCCTGTTTCAATGCAAGATTCATTTTTTTTCTTTTGGGGGGCCTAGGAGGGCCTATCTCATTCCTGCTCTCCCCTGCCAACTCTGCCCTCTGTCCCAACTGCCTCGGGGTGCGTCCAAAAATGGCCATGATCCCCTCGAAAAAAGGGGAAAGCAACATCATGACGGAGGGAGAAAAGCAAGAGTCTCGCATCAAGTTGCAAATTGGTTCACTGTACATAAGCTGGCCAGATGGGCCACGATTTCACAGCATTTTCCTTGGCCATGTTACAAGTCCGCGACTATAGATCAAAGACATATAGAATCACCTGGAAAATTCATTTGAAATTCCATCCAAAACAGCCCTAACTTGCAGCAACGCAATGTATAGTTAATATATAAATTCCTGCTGTGTCACAACATGTCCTGCTGATCGGTGGAAATGCCATCCAATGGTGCTGCACATTTCCCTGACGTGCATTGAGAAAACGGGCAATGTACTGCAACAAGTGGCATGAATCTTTAATGTGTGGTTTCTCTATGCATACCTTATTTTAAGTGAAACAGTTTTCACTGTATTTTGTACTCTCTTGCCCACCAGTGGTGTGTTGCAAATCTCAAGTTAAGCTCTCCTGGAGCAGAAGCAAAGAACTCGACTCAATTTCACCTAGAGTACAGTCTAAACAATGGCTACACGTATCAATCGACCTTAAAAAGAAAAGAAATGAACATAGTTTCATGTGAAGCAGGTGGGAGGACCGCAATATTTGATCAGGGGAATTTGTGTGTACAACTGCAGATTACCAGTGCACACGTGGACTTATGGGGGACTCCTCTATTGAAGTGTACTTTCCTCGAGCACGTGGACATTCCTTAGCCTTGGGACATCAAGTGTGGCCTCGTGGAGTACAGTTCACTCTTGGATCACGTAGTCCTGCGAGACGCACTTGCGCTGTATAATCAGTATGTCCCACCTTCGAAGAACTTTAGAGAGACATATTGTGAAAAGTGGAGGATAATAATAATCAGAAATGTTCGTTTAGCAAAGTACAGTGCGTTTCTGCCCCTGGCGGCAGCAGAGGAATGCTACTTGGACACGAATCCTGCCGACATCCAGTGAGTCTGGCATGCAATGTAATATGTGTAACAGTCGGGTTATTAAAGCGCTGCAACATCAGGGCCCTGAGCAGCACATAACATCATGATATTCCGCAAAACGTGCAGAAGGCAAAAAGGCCCTGCAGCAACAGCAACAGCAACAACCGCGGTGAGAGAGGGGAGACAGAGCAATCATTTGTCTTTCTCTGTAAGGGAACACTTCACATAGGGATTAATCAGACTGAGTGAAATATGGAGAACGGACAAGTACGAAGTGCTTGCTTGGCCTGGTTTACTTGATAACAATTTACTCCTTCCACTGACCAAGACTTTCTTTGGGGAAGTCTGAGAGGTGGATCAGTACTATACGTCTGCTGCTCATTGTTACCGTCTTCGCCCCCATTTTCCTGTCAGGCAAGTTTTCTTTCCGCTCAAAATGGCTCTTGCATCTAATCCGACTACCCAAAAGCAACGATAACGGGTGCACGAGGCAAAAATGGGTCCTCTTCTCTCTCTGTGCCAACTGCTGCAAAATTGCCAAATCTCGTCTGCTCCACAACTCCTTTTTCTGCGTTGTTTTCTTTCCTTTTCCCCCTCCTCCACCTGTCCTTTCAACTTGCGAAAGCCGCCACTTCCGCCTGAGATTAATTTTCGCCCCAAACGGGAAACGTCATTTGTCACAGCGTCTAATCATGTTGATCCGAAGAAGAGAAGGAGAAAACTGCGTCTTTGCATGCGTCTCAGAAGACACAAACTTCTACTCCGTCATCCAGGAGAGCCCCGGGAAGGCCAATGCGGCCGAATGCAGCCTGCATTGCAAGTCGGCCCCCTCACACTCGCTTTGTGCAGTTTCTGCTGCGCGACGACGCACAGTGCACGTGTACATGTGTGTGTCAGTACAGGGTGGTTCAATGAGTGTCTGAACAACTGAAAGTGGCTGGGTGCGAGCATCAAGAATGAAAATTCTGGTGAAATGGCAGCTTTGCCCACTTCATTGGCAAGAATGGGCAGCTGGCGTGATGCAAAAAGCTGCCAAAGCGAACAGTGGACAAAGTGAAGGTGTTGAACGGAGATGGGACGTGGACAACGTTTTGGCGGATTCCATTTGCTCCTCGACACCAAGCATTGTAGAAACAATTGTGTTGTCGAGAGGAGAAGAGAGATGACCAATTTGAGCACGAAATGAAATAGAAGCATTCTGTTCCAATAAAATGGGTCGACTGATTGACAAAAGAACCCAGCAGAATCCGAGCAGCGGAAGTGGATGCCTTTCTCCACTCATTGGGAAAGCACCTTGTGTCATTTGTGGCTGTCACAGACCGAAGAGGCGGAGAATTTGCATCCCAATGATCTACAGTGGACGACGCTTGCAAAGATCACAAACGTTGGAGAGTGGAGACGTGCAAAATACGCTGAAAGCACCTTCTGTTGGCGGTGCCACCTAAATTCTTGATGAGTGGGGAATCACAAGCATATATTTCCTCCCTGTAAGGCAGCACGTTATTGACCTGAGATAGGACTTGATGGCATATTTAGACTGCCTAGGGAAATCAAACTGCTTGAGGGCCATCAACCATCGTCACGGCGTCACTCCTGTACTTCCATGCATAGGTGAAGCCTACCACGACTGCCCAAACTGCCCACCAACCCATGGAGCCCGAAGACTGTGCACTACTGATTACTAGACTCCCTCCAGTGGAATCCATCCAATCCACCCGGCCCAGGGTTGCCATTCAGGTCAAAGAGAGAGCAGAGTAGAGCAGTAACCACTTTATTGTCCTAACTCATAAGTCCCCTCATGTACTCACTGTTGCTCTGAGAGAGTTCCACCTTGTACAAGATGTACCCGTCTTTCACCCCAAAATCCCAATGAAATGATGTGCTTGACAATGAACGGCATTGTCAAATCTGGAAATAACTTTTGGGTGTTGGTCAAGCCTCATCAAGCCTCCACAGCAGTCCAGCTTCTTTCAATCCTACGAGCTGAAGCCAAGACTTGGAAGCCACCCCCAGCTGCTGCAAAGTCCCGGCAGGCGCCTTCAGGGATCGCTCTGTGGCCTCCCCTGCAAGCGTCGTCCACTGTATTGGCTGCATGCATGTGTGTGGATGGACGGATCAAGGGCGCCGCAATCACGGCGGCAACAGCAGCGTGGACACGATGCTCCGCGGCTGTCGAAATCCGATTTGGAAGACAATGGCCTCGATATTTGCAGGACAGGGCACGCACGCATGCACGCAGCACCGTGGGCGAGGTGGCGTTGGCGGTCCTGGAGGCCTCTGCGACTGATTTCACTGCAAATTTTACCTGGGAGTGAACGGAAAAAGTGATCTCAGCACCTCAGCTCTCTGATCCTGACTGGTAATTTCACAGGGTTGCTGTGGGTGGATGAATTTTTGATAAGTTTCTTCTATCGAAACAATCTGCTCGATCTGAAACAAACTCCATAGGCCTCGAGCTCAAGCTCCGAGAGCATGAAGCTTTGTCATCTTGACTTATTCACGCGAAAGGGGATCTTTCATCCAGTAGTTGGGGAAGGTAAGCATAAAATAAAGATGGCCTTTTTTTAAGGCCAATGCAAATTCACATATTCCTTGGAGTGGGATGAGCTGACAAATTCATGAGGTCGAGTGAGCTGGAGCCCGAACTAGACGAGTCATAAGCCTTACGACTTAAACAAGCCCTAACCTTGGCTTGAGCTGTCTCAAGCCCAGATTAACTTTCCCGAGCAGATCATAGGCAATATCTTTCCAGCTCTGTGAACAGTACATCATTTACAGTTCAAACTGCACCACAACACAATGCAATGAGGAGTGTTCTTTAAAGCTTCGCGTACTTACTGTAGAGGGTGCCGAAATCTCCCGTCGATAGAAGCAGGAAACAATAAATATGCCGGTGACGACAATAACACAAGTCTACCAGCAATTACAAATGCTCGACTACTGCTCTAAAACCAGGTTGTCGCTTGTAGCGACATCTGGCGGGCAACCCAGACGCGTCAAGTTTCGAGAACACACCTAATTGGAACATCATTGCCAAGATGATGATAGTGATGCTGAGCTGCTGGACCAAAATCTTGTCGATGACCGATTTCATGTGATGGCAGATTCTTTGGCCAACCATTGACTTTGGCAACCAGACATTCAGCAGTCGAAGGTAACTTTTTTCCATTAGCAGAAAAACATCTGCTTTAGTACCTCACAAGTTCTACTATAACTGATACTATACAGCTGATGCCGAGTATGCCTGGCTCATCTGATACACCCGCGTGCAATGCGGGGGTCTCGAGGACCTATTCTGGTCCAACAGGGTGGTTGAGGAGGACAAATCGAGCCAAGAAACTAATCGAGGTGGCTTCAGCTCTCATCTTTCGGGCCAGGAGTAACCATGGATCTCAAAACATGTCTGTTCGTCAAGCTTTTCGGGCCACGAACAAGTCTCGGACGACCCCTCCTCATTTCACGCAGTCTTGTTCGCATTATTCGTTATGTCTGGCGAGGTTTTCGCAAACTTCGGAAAACAGATTTCTTCTCAAAGTTTAAATATCGCCAGTTTTCACAACCACTGTGCTCTTGTCAACTTGATGCTACGTCAGAACTGCTCGGATTGGAGTTTCACGAATAGGGCTCAAAAATGGCCAATATATATTCTTACGTTCATTATACATCTATGATATATATATTGTGCTACAATTGTGACAGGACTCCATTTGGAGACATTCTAGTCTGGTAGAATAATGAAGTAATCCTTTGTAGGGTGGGTCCCCTCGCTGCATGCATTTTGTACTACTTAAGCTCTTCTTCATTTTCAGCACCGAAGTACTGAAGTACATGCGAATGTTTATGAGGCGGGGCTCAAAAGTACTTTAAAAAAACCATTTCGTTAGGTCTTCTCTCTATTTAAGGTAGCAAACCTAACGTGCACACAGACATAATCCAGGATTTTCGGCCTTTAGTCTGAACGTGTTACGTTCAATGTCACTGACGAGCATCCTATGTAAGCTTGTGTGATGCTAACACTAATGCAACAGAGCAACTTCCAGTCAACACTTTCGTGTGCGTTCAAGGAAAAAGAGTCGGAGTTTCTTGAACGACACCAATGTTGACATTTTTACCTCCACAACAAACTGGAGAACTTTTTGCCCACCCCCAGAAAGAGCTGGTTCGATGATCAGCTTAAGGTTTTGGGTGCCACGAACTCAAAAACTTTAGTCCTCAGTTGATTCACAAAGTCTTTGCCTGGACCATGGACAAGATTTCACTTCTCCACGTTTTGTCATCTCTGCTTCAGACAGGACGAAAATCCGGAGGGAATTTACTGCTGACGTCTCGTTTCTCAATAAGTTACAGGGTCGACCGAGTAAATAAATTCACACCACTTCTGACTGCATCGAGAACGAAAGCGTGGGCGGGTAGAGCATTTTGTCCTAGTTGCCTTGGACGAGCTTGTCCGTTTATGCACTGATATAGGCCATACTGACTGAGAGATCTTGACTGGCAGCTGCCCACCTGCGTAAGTGTCAGCATCGCACAATGTTATTTTAGTGATATAAAAAGCCAGCTGTTGTCTGTGCCTGGCTGCTCCTGGTAATTTTCGACGAAAAGTCAAAACCAAATCAAAAATTCAAAGGTAAAAGTCAAACCAAAATGCAACTACCCGACAGAGCAAATAATACGATTCGAGAGGCTTAGTAAATTCATTGATGAAGTCAGCAAGACGAATGGACGTCAAAAGTTTGCATGCCAAGTTAATTCAAGTTTCATGGTAGTTCAACCAATATGAGTTCACATGTCCTGGCCAGAGTTTTGTGCACGGCAGAGGGCAAAATGCTTTCCCCCCAGGAGTTGGCAAGCTACACTTGCGCAGCAGTGTGAGCAACAGCAACGTACCTGACTGATCCGACAGCTCAGCCAATGTTGGAGAGTCCAGCTGTTTGGTACCAGCTGTGATGAGAGACAATAATCCTCGTGCAGAAACTTTTTGCCTGGTGGATGGCCAAAAAGAAGTCATGGAAAGTGATCATGGAAAGCCATCGAAACCTAACAAGCACAACATATATATTGTACAAAATCTCCACCCGAAATTGGAAATGCTTAAGATCTTCGATCAACAACATTGAACCCTTTGGAATACCGCAGGGACGGGCACACTTTTTAATATCCTTGGGCTTTATGGCCTGATGACGAAGACTCGAGCGAATGTGTGCAGATAAAAGGGGTGGAGAGCGGGTATGTGTGCGCGCGCACGTGTGTGTGTGTGTGTCAGCGATAGAGAGAGATGAATGGAGAAAATAAAGCTTACCTCAACCAGGTGGGAACAATGACCTTCCCCATTATCCCACTTTTTATCTCTGGCATCCCTCTCCTTTTCTTTCAATAATTCGGGAATTACAGGATGAAGCAGGTAAAGTAAAGTGTAACTCACTGCTTGCCTTATAACTCATAAGAAGAAATGACGCAGGATGATGTCACTGACAAGAGAGGTGGGCCACACAAGACACGTGTGATATGTCAACCTTGCTAGTCTCCATCCAGGTCTTGACGGCGGAGCGGCAGACGGCATTGCCCTCCTCCTCGGTGACCAAGGCCTCCGCTGCCGTCGGAAAGGGCCTCATGCCTTCCAAATTTGATGCAGGCGAGCCCCCTCGTCTGCATCTTGATGTTGTAGTCCACGATGCAGTGATCTGAAGAGAAAGGAGGACACATCTCCTTCAGTACTTAGGAGAAAATGGTCGCAGTTTATTTGAATCCCCCTGTAAACGTGACCCAAACTGTGAGGCCGCTTGGCAGTGTGACTTGAGAGGGGGTGGGGGGAGGGGAATCAGTGCTGTGACTGAAAAAGACTCCATACAGGGTGGTCCAACAGGCCAACTGCACGTCTGGTGTGGAAGGCACCAATGCAAGACTCCTTGTACACGGATTGAGAGACCAAATTCTGAGTCTTCTCCTCATCCAGGACTCGAAACTCTTCCAGAATGGTCTATTTCATCCGCTTCTTCCAGCAGGAGCAAAAAATTGCCAGACCGAGTGCGATGTGTGCGAAAAAACGACCTTCATTTTTGGGATGGTCGTGACTCATTTGAATTCGATCCCATTGACAGGATTTTTTCCTCCCAGCGAAAAGTTTGAGTCTTCTCTTCCAAATCAGCCGGATGTGGCATTCCCACACTGACTGAGCGATGAGCCTCTCTCACGCTACGTACATGGGGTTACTTCTGGTCTACCCTGTACTCCCCCTGGAGCACTGCCTGGAGGGCGGGCTGTACTTTCTCAGTTAGCTCGATTCAGCACTTTCATCTGGAGGAATTCTAACAAGGACGCGGAGCTCCTGAGTAGACGGAGCTCAGGACGCAGCAGACCCGGGACCCTTGACACCAGGACACGCAGGCGCTCTAAAATGGCTCAACAGATTTGGCAACCCTTTGACAGGCTCAACAGTGCATGAATTTGTCCCCGGATCCATCACGTGACTGGCAGCTCTGGTTCCATTAACCAATCGGACTTGTCCTTCAATGCTCCGCGTGTCAGAGGTCCCCCGTGGGTTACAGGAATGTGCGCGCCCGAATTGAATTAGCATGTTGGCAACGCTGAATGTATTGCCAGAGGGAGGAGAACATGAAGTTATGGCCAGACTACTTCAATTTTCTCCAGCTGAGGCACTCACGGCCTTGGCCAGGCGTGACACACACGTGTGAGTGGGCCTTTAGAGACAGTTTTCAGACTTCCCCGACACTTTAAGCTGTGATAAAAAGGAAAAATAATAATATCAAGGGAACAAGTGTTACTTGAATAACGCGTCCATGCAGTCACAACAGAAATCCGACCTCGGTCCAAGCATGTGTACACTCTTGTGTAACATTCTCAGTCTGTCGAGCCCCCTTTTTTTGAGTTTGACTTGGTGTTTTTGCGTTTTCCTCTTTCATCATGATCAACATTGCCCAGGTTCTCTCACGGGACAGAAGAACTCGCATGTGTGTTCAAAGTTGGATATTTTTCATGCGCCCACTTTGACAAAAAGTAACCGCGTCTCAAGCCTTTCCCTGCTGGCCAGGAAACAATTTATGGGATCCCGCCTCCATTTTCTCCTCCGCTTTTTCCTTATATTGGTTGTCTCTTTGTGAAACGATATCGACCAAGTTATGCAGCGAAGAATTTTCTTAACGTCTCACAACTGTTGCTTCGGCGGCGTTTCAATTGCAATTGGAGGTGTTGTTTCCCTCCGCACTCTTCTGCAGCAGAGCCCAGCTCAGGTCTGGCCCCACGTACATCAACGCGTTCCCCATATGGACGCTCAGCGCGGCAGAGTACGGAATATGGAGACTGCTACATACGTCAAGACGTCGGCGCCGTCAGCGCTGGGGAGATGTCAATATCTTGGCCCAAATGTTTGGTGTCTCTGCGTGTGCACGACTCGTGGTGGCGACTCGTGGTGGCGACCAGACAGCCGAATCCGGGTCAGGCACCAAGACCCGGCGGATCTGGATGCATCCGGGCGGGGCCGCAGAAGTGGGGGGCAGGAAAAAAGTCTTTGCCGCTGATTCTCGGTCGGTGTAACTGGCAGTTTCAACAGTCCCCAGAACCCTCATGCTGTCTGGGAGGAATGATCTCGCTGGCAAATTCGCGTGGCAACCGACGTCTCCTCTGGGTGATCAGTTAAACACCCTGCACAGGCAAAAAAAACTGCAAAACAATATCACATCTTTAGTGGTTGCTCTCACCCAAAAGTTAAGCCAGGTTGGAAGATTTTTTGTGCGGGAAGCAAAATCATTCTTGGAGGGTACGCAAAAACGTATTTTTAAGCGATATCTACTTCCCTTCCTCATAAATAACCAGAACAGGCTTCTTCTGTATGATTCGTTTAGAGAGGAGTTCTTTAGATATACAGCTGATGTCCCAGATTTCTTGGGTTTCCCCCGAGTTGATCAGTCAGATTGGTCTCGATAGCTTCGACGTGGTGACGACTCTGCTGGGATGGATGGAAAATGTCGAGTCGGGCCAGCTCCAGGCGACTCGAGTCATCACTAGTGGATATTATTATACAGTAGGCAGTACAGTATGTGATTGAGAAGGAAACGCATGTGCGTGTGGAAGAGTGATTTCCTCTTAGTCACTTGCTATGCTGAGTCTCGGTCTATAGCATGAGGGAAATGAGATGTCTTCAGGACAAACTTCACACATGCTCAGCCTCGCCCTGCAGCGAGCGAGCGCTGCTTCGTCAAAGGGTTGAGGGCGAAAGTACGAGGAGGACCTCAAGCAGTTGTTACGGCAGGTCCACCTCCCGTTGTGGAGGCAGAGCAGCCTCGATGCAGTGCACTGAAGGCGTCACTGAGCTCAATCTAAATACCGGTCATTCCATAGCCATCTATCTATCTGCTGCACGTACAAGGAATTCAGTCAGGGACGCCTATAACAGGTGCAGGAGACAAGGACGACCTCGAATTCCGACCCCCCCCCCCTTGCACCAGTCCTTCGAGTCGCCAGATTGGCCCAGAAACATCAAATTTGGCTCTTGTCGAACATGTTTGGCCCGACACATTTCTGGGACTTGTGTAGTGCTTGACCATCCCCCAACTCACCATATATCTGATATAATGTTAGAAAATTATTTTCTTGACTTTGACTCTTGGTCACCACCTAGCTGGCAACACTGTCTCCGAATGCAACTATTAGGTATTCAAATACACTTTACTTAATTAATGTACTTACGAATGTACTCTACTTGAATACTATATTGGCCTCAAGTGTTATATGGCCTCCAATTATATGCTTGTTACGCACAGCATGTTCGGCGTCTCTGGAATAGTTCAGGATATCCAGATGTCCGGAGACCATAAGAGCAAAACACCTTTCACAAGAGTTATAGGAGAACTGTTTAAAGTTAACTGCGCACAGGCCTCTGAGCAATGAGGAAACTCCGCACCGAGAAGATTACCTTAGGCACGTATTTTGTCACCATAATATGTGAGCTGGAAAAGAACAGCCTCGTTCATTCGTCCCGGTTCAAGGTCCAGAGCAATCATCTGTCCAGTGAACTCTTCTTTAGCTATCTCGCTCGACCTCTAGTCCAGTGAGGACCCACTATAGTATCCGACTCGCTCAGTGCTCGAATACAACCCCAACCTTATCACTGTGGTCTTTCATCACCCTACGAAGAGTCATCAACGTTTGCGGTGTCGCCTGAACAGTGACAGTCTGGATTTGGGCAAGATAAGCAACGATTCCTCATGCGATGGCTTTTTCCCCTACAATCACCACGTATGCAATTAATGGGCGGTTTCTGAAACGTTTGCTCACAAAAATGTAATCATTCAGTCAGCGAGATTTTGATGACCCAAAAATGCTTCCACTGCAAAGATTTAAGCTGCCTAGTTAAGGATTGACAGACGAGCCCGATGATTTCCTCCTGACTCGTATATTTCACTCATATAGTAAAGTCATCCCTGGCATCATCATATGAAAAGTTGAACAAACTTAAATCGTCCACTTGTAGAAAAATTTAAGAGACTATGTGAATATAATCACATTGTCTGTCAAACTTTCCTCTTTCTTTCCGAACAGCATTTAAATGGTGCTTCATTCAATGAGTGAACACATATCGAAGGCATTGTTGACGGGACCTCCTAAAAGTGCTCACAATGAATCTCCACAGAGTTCTAGGTCAGATTCAACACTTGTGTCAGCTGTTGCGGGTCCGCAATCGCCAGTGCAGTGGCCGTCGTTTCCCAAACAACACCAGCACCGGTATAAGCGTGTCCCACTGTACTTGCCTCCATTCTAGTTGCTAACAAAGCTCCTACTATGTTATTAATAGGTTTGCTTATGACACGTGCTATGACTGGCGGTGTAGGCACCATCAGTGTGAAGGCCGCATTACCGTATTCATAACTATTATGCAACCCTTGTTACAACCTTTTGGACAACAACAATGTTTTTCCACCTCAGACTAAACCCACAGACCACGAGATCGTTGAGGACGCAATGAAAGAGGTCGTCAGCCAGCTCAAACCGCGCTCAGCGAGTGCAAAACTTGAAATCACTAGAACAATCATGAAGTGAGGTCGTGCCGAGCTTGCCGAGCTCGTCTAGAAAAGGGTTCCCGAGACAAAAGACTCATTAGCGAAAATGCACCCAATGAATCAAAGCATATTCTGGAACAAGATGGTTGTGTCACGTTGAACGAGCTCAGAGGACGCGTCATACATCAGAGACACCGCGTGTGTAGCAAAAAAGTTATTCAAGCAGCTGATGCAATCACCTGAACAGGGTTATCATGATGCTGGGTAAATATTTTCGTGTGGGAGGGGGATATTTTGCCCTAAGCAGGGGTTACTTGTTTGAGGAAAATACGTCTTCGCAACGAAGCCACATCAAGTAGTTATTGAATATTTTCTGAAGTCACTATGAATCAGGACGAACTCGGTGTATTGGGTAGTGATGGTTTCGAGCATAGAAATGTCGATCTCGAGTATCCATCGATCATCGAAGGTGCTCGAAAATGTCCGCCAGAGCTAAAGAACAATAATGTAGAGTAACACATGTGTTACATCGAAAGTCTTTGAAAATGTGGCAGCACCACCGGAATGCAGCCTCCTCGGGGAACGCCACTTTGTTGTTGAACGCAACCAGCATTCTTTTGTTCTGTCACCGAGGTGGTTGCACGTCTTGGTCAAGACGTCTCCAGCGCTGTCCTGTTTGGTAGGAATGTGCAAATCTCGGAACGGTTCGACCCCGAGCCGTTCACGAGCATGTTCGAATATCGAAACCATCACTAACAGTGGGCTGAGCTTTCCATCTTTCTTCCACTACAGCTCGTTCTCTCTCCAGTTCTACTCAACCACACGTCTTTTCTCTCCAGTTTTCCTCATCGCTCCCTCACAACATAAGTACATGACAGCTTATGTGGCAGAAATGTAGCTGAACACTGACTCCTCCAAGAGGCACAAATTGATGTTCAAGCAAGAGTTTCCAAAGAAAGAAGAGACCTCAGCATCCCTGGCCAATCAGTTAACTGAAGGCCCACTTCGTGCTCTATGACACGACTTCGTTGCTAGTGCTCCCATCGTGTAAATGGGCCTTCCAGTACAACTATCGGGTGTGCAACAATTGGCTTTTTACCTACGAGTGCGCAACATCAACTGCCCTCAACAGGAAAAAAGTATTGACTTCATCACAGCAAGTGCTCGACTTGTACTTAGCTCATAAGTTTCACTTTCAAAACCCAACTTTACGTTTCATTTTGAAGTGCTTGTCAAAGGAGTTGGCTGAAGCTGATCTGCGGAATTTGCTTGGGTCTTCTTACAGCCAGTGCGGGCTTGAAAAGTCATGGCAAACAAAGTCAGTCTGAAGTGTAGATTCCAAAGCATCTTCACTGCAACTTTTTTCAGCAGTTTGCTTAAGAAGTCAATGATAAAAGTGACTTTAAAGTATGTGTCCCACAACCTTCCGAGACAAAACAGCAAAGCTCTTCTACGATTCTCGAATGTAGTTGACGTCACCCTGTGAATCTTTTATGTGCATTGTCTGAAACTATCTTCTCTTACTCACCAAAAACACACGAAACACAGAAGAAACTTGCTAGTAAACGCGGTACAGGAAAGAAGGGATGCATAACACAAAATTTAGACATTTTAAGTCACTTTTTAAGGTGGACGTCAAAAGTAAAGTGCGTAAAAACGTTGATGTGTACGTAAGTTGGAATCTCCCCTTTACACTAATTCTATTTTCTTTACCTCGATGGTACGGGTGTTCTCCCCAGTGTGCAGCCTGGCAGAGAATGTTGACTTTTTCTTGCCTCCTGTTCGATGAGATAACTTTTTTGTTATTCACATTTAAGCCACAGCTACTGATTGCACCAAAATTAGCTTTACATTGGTGCCGATATTGCTCCATAATATAGTTCTGTAACAGTGCAGTTGCGCAGTGTTTACTACCGTAAGCTAATTCTTGCGCACCCAATTTTTTTGTCTGAGGGAACCCTGATTACCCAATAATGCGCAGCTCTTACTTCTTTGTAAGGTGGGCAAGTGTGGTGCTCTTTGGTGGGAAAATTGGTTGCGTTCAATGTTGCTGCTGTGCATCTACTGATGATGTTGCGAATGTAACGAAAATGGTAAGAAATTCACAATTTGTAGCATAAAGGCCGGTGGCGCCAGAAAATACTAATAGTCATGGCATGGAGTAGGTTGAAACTCAGAATGGGCCCTAATGTGAAGAGTTAGGCCCTAGCTCAGTACGCATGACTTCTAAAATTTCAAACATTCATAAAGGTTACCAATACTTTCAAACTGTCAAGCAAGGGCAGCTGCCACCGTGGAGCAAAATTGAGCTTATAGTGACTCAAGCATTTCCATACATTGCTACTATTGCAACATTACAGAAATTAGTGTAGGCAACATAAAAAAATGCTGTAACTAAAAGTGTGCATTCCAGGTGTCAAGCTGTGAGATTTCTTCGTTCTGAACACTTCGGAGGTAAAGAAAGTTTTGAGTAACTCCCCATCGGACCTGCACAAGTCACTGCTTTAATGCCTACCATCCAAAAATCCTTTTATTATTCTGTCTCTCGTGCACGTGCTGTAAAAAGTCACGTCTTGATTCTTTGTAGACCTCCCGTGTTCTCCAAGCCCAACCCGGATTCTACCGGGGACGTCGAGTCGGGGCAGTGAGAATTGTCCGCTGTGGAACCCGGAGTAAAAGAAGACGAATAAACCCGCTATTAAAACCATACGTAATATATTCCCCCTGCAGTTGAAAGTTTTCTCACGTACACCAATGCAAGCTGTAGTTTGACTCCAGATTTTTGCCTCCTCGTTACATAAAGGGTCAGAAAGTCCAGTCTTTTTCCACGTGATGGAGGTGAGGTCGTAATCCTCTTCTAGTCTCCAGAGCCGCCTGATGACCTCACACTCCTCGATGTCGCTCGACTTCTCCCAGTTGTCGAACCTGCGGATGCTACTGCGGTCTTTCAACTTTGCATTCTTTTGCGGTGCTAACCTAAGAGCTGTCGTGGCAGCTGATGTGGGGCCTCCACTACTTACCTAAACCTCAGTTTATTTCAACTTCTCGAAATGGGTGATCCGGGCACACTCTCTTATCGTCAGTCAAGGGTTGCCAAGTGGCATGATTTTTGGAAAGCATTTGTATTGATATTCGTAGAGAAGTTGCGAGTAACAGCGATAGTGTGATAACTCTTTCCATCTTCTCTCCCTTCTGCTCTCGCCATAAGAAGCTTCTGAAAAATAGGCAATGCATAGCTAATAGCTACCCACTGGGTGCAAGCTGTGCATGATTCTATATTAAGTGCAACTTTCGACCTCGACTGCGACCTCGAAATGCACATCTCAGCCTCCTATTCAATGGCTCCTGCTGACCACGTTTGGGGACAATCATTGCAACGGTAGGAGTGCCTATGACGTGACAGAGTGACACACGCACAAGGCACAAGTACATATGGACCTCGCGCTTCACATGCGTAAATACATTTCTCTGGGCTGCTACAATAAAGCCTTAAAACCCAGATCTACTAAGAAACCCTGGACCACCAGGCAGAAATCTGGCGTCAAACAGCTCAGATTCCATATCCACCCCGAGCAAAGGACTGAGTTTCTCCAGTCCTACTTTTCGTTGCAAAAGACTCAGCTCCAACTGTTGGATGTCAATAGACAGAGCAACTTTTCTGTTGCTCTTGTTCAATCTCTATTGTCTGTGTATAACTTTGATTGCCCTGTGTAGTCGCAATCTTCTCAGCGGTTAATTCCCCAGAGCTCAATTCTATGAAGACTGCACGGTAAAGGAGTGATTCATTCTAGATGAGGTTCAAAGGAAGACCCTGAAGAAGCAGCTCTACAATTCCATGTGTCTTCCCCCTTTCTCCACCCGTTATGTACAGAGCCAAGAGGCTCAATTTATTGTGTGTCAAACTTGGCGGGAAACCAACCACGCATCGTGTTCTCTTTTCCCGCCATTTAAGCTGCAGAGATTTTAAATGAAAGCCACTCAAGGCCAGATTGAAAACTGGGATTCCCCGAGGGCACCCAAAGTTTGTGACACATGAAGACTTCGTAGTCGAGTGGAGAAAACAACCCAGTGTCTTTAAAGTTTTACGTACCATTTCACTAAGTGCTGGGGGGGAAGCCGTCAATTCATGCCCAGAGCTGCAAAATCCAAGAAGAGAGCCCATAGGCCTATAGGCTTTGCCCAGACGGACGCTCGCATTTTACCGTCACTTTTTTTTAGTAGCCCGCATTCTCACTATGCTCAGATTAAAGGTCACACTCAGCAGCGCACGGTAAAGCTGCGTCGTCTGCTACTCTGCACTGCCATTACGGCCCTGGGGAAGTTCGTCAACACTGGGCGGTCAATCTTGGACCCAGGAAGCCTCACACAAGCCCATCAACTAGCAATGACTAAAACAGGCGTGTCAGCAAAAGACAAGTGACATTATTGATTTAACGCGAAATTTTTGCTTTGCAATGGGCGCGGGGGAAATCATTTTGGGATCATGTAAACTGAAATCAGTATATTTGCTGAATAAACGGAAAATATTGACCATATATATTACCTCCCTGCAAAGAAGGACTTTATTGCCCGAGATGAAACTTGTTGGCACAAGGGAAATTAAACTGTACAAGTCTCACTTTTCAGGGAGAGAATTTGAAATTTAACGTCACTCGTTTCTGACTATTGTTCCCTTTTTTAATGCGCACGAGGGAAGTTCGTAACATAACTACACGACATTTCCACCATCAGCAGGACATATTGTGAAATAGTATTTCTCCCACCAGACATTTAGGACAGAGGCCAGAATTTGAATGTGTGAAGAGAAGAGCAGGCGGGCGTGGGGCCTCCAAGGCCTTCCAGGGCCCCCAAGAAAAGAACCACACGCACGTTTAAAAGCAAATTTCAGGCAGAACAGGAAACGCACTCAGAAACCTGCTGTGTGAAAGTACAAATTGCCCCTGCGTGTGTGGCCAATATATTCCTCCTTTGAATTTTACTGTCGTGACGCCTTCGGTCTGGCAGACTCAGGTCGTCGAGGTGCTCTCGGGCAGTAGAGTCAGGACATATTGTGGTGCAATATACAGGGTACTGCAAGCAGGAACATATAGTCACACAGGCTGTTCTTTTTTAAATTCATATGTGGCATCAGGGCTCAATGCGGATGCGGGGGCGGGCAATAAAATGATACTTTATGACTCAGTCGCACTTAAAGCGAGGAGCAGAGAATGTTTTTGCCGTTTTCACAATACTTCCCACTTTATAGCTACATTGCCTGCTAGTGACGTGTTGGGAGTTGGGAATCTCAACTCAGGTTTTCACGGAGATGAAGGAAAAAGATTAATTCAATTTCAACGTGAGCGAACCCTGACCCTGCTGGGCTGAACTTAAATAAAAGAAGAAAGGGAGGTATTTGCATAGGAGAAATTATATGTTAAACTATAAACTACTACTTTTCCAGCACTTTTTTTTAGAACCGTACAGTCCCGTGATCGCCTTGGCATCCCTCAGCCTGCAGCTTTGGGGGTGTCAATTGTGCTCTCCTGCAAAGGAGCTCAAAGGGGGACGTATTGTTCTAGCTTCAATACGCGCAAAATGCGCAAAACTACCATTATGAAAAAAGAATTTTGCAATTACTGGTCTCCTGATTTGTCTCTCGTGCAGAGCATATGCAACCGCTTCACCCCTCACGCTGTGTCCCACTGCACTGAGGGAGCCAAGAAGGAGGGCGAAACATTCAAAGGATAATTTAAGTGTACGTACAATGGTGCTCAGTATTGACGGATACATTGTGAAACCATATAGAACAATCTTCTCAAGAGCCAATGCTAATCGACAGCCTTAAACAACACAAAAGACACCTTTTATCCCAGTCTAACATGACTGGTGTGAGGGTCGGAAGTGACTGTGGCAACCCTAAAAATCTGTTTTTGTGCCAAATATGCTGACCTTCTGCCCGTACCAACAACCATTCCCTCCTCTTGCACTGTACCATGAATGTGAGGTGGAAGCAAGCACTTTTCTCTGCACAAAAATGTCAATTGAGTAAACATTTGGACTCCGTCTATGAAAGAAAAGGTGCATCAATAAGACCAAAGACACTATGAAAGCATGGTGGGGTGACTGGCAGACCTGCCATAAGTTTGCTCATGTATACCAGTGGGCAGTTGTTGTGCTGGGGTCACCTTTCTTCCATGCATGTCATGTGCAACCTTTTCGTGCTGTACAAGTCCAATAACCGGTGCTGCAAACAGGAGGACTGTGTAAGTAGTACTGTACAAAAGTACAAAAGTAGAACTGTGGGGATCTGGTCGCATGGGATTGTGAGTGCCACGAAATGCAAACTCTACCTTACTTAGTAACTTAGTTCGGAAAGGAACACTTGCTGGCAAGTAATACAGACCTCTCCTTGTAAGTAATCTCCTTGGGAAGACACTATATATGTGTAGGCTGTGATGTACATTTTTGAGTGGGATTTTCGCCTACATTACAGCCTGCGCATATAGTTTCTTCTCACGGAAATTACTCACGAGGAGGTCTGTATAAGAGCGGACAAGGTTGTTGGCTTTTTGCAACTATGATAGAAATCTCCAAAAGAAATTCTATTTCCCGGAGGCACTTTTATCTCTAAGTTTTTGGACATGAGATCCGAAATTGAAATGCAGAGAAAGTAAAAATGAAGTAAACGAACAAATCTTACAAGTCTGCATTCGTGAGCGAACTTCTTACAGAACTGTTTCCCTTTAAAAATGCCTTCTTCCCCTGCTCCAATTTCGACCTAGTTTAAAGTCATACCAAGCCCAACTAACTTCAAGAGTGAAAACATTTTTTTTTCCAGGATTAAGACTAGCACCAGTTTTTAAGTATGTTTCAACCTCGCACATTATTGACTGAGACAGGGATGAAAAGTTTCTAAGGACCATTTCCAGTGGTCTCCAAGTGCTCCTTTGTCTGCTTTATCGTGCGCTAAATCATTTTCGACGGGATTCTTATGGGGATCAGAGTCCCAAAGTTATCCGGAGATCCCCTTAAGGGTTTGTTGCACTATTGTTGACGTGCGATTTTAGCTCCACAGCTCCAGTGGGGGCAAAGATCAGATTGTCGTAGTATTGACTTGGCGGGAATTTGTTTCTCTGACGTATAAGTAAGATAACGTTGCAGTCTATGGATTGCCACCTTTGGACTGGGGCGCAAGGCTGCAAATCTTCCCAAGAGACTTTGCTCCAGACAAGATTCTGCCCCGTGACACGTCCAAGGTCCTGAGCGTCAATTCCCTGGTAGTGTCACTAGTCAGCAGTGGTTGAGGAACGATTGAACAGCGATTTCCATCTTGTCCAACAGAACTCATTCGCTTGGGACTGACTGTGGAAGCATCAGTGGATGCTCCTGCCAAAGCAGCCTGACAATGACAACCACCTGTTCTGAATTCGACAAGTTTTGCGTCACAGTTGTCGAGTCTTAGTGCGTCCATGCATGACTGTTCCAAGACCAGAAATTGTTTAAAGACACATTCCCTTGGCACATTTGCAAGTTTGAACCGCAGTCTAAGAGCGTCCTTAAGAGTGGAGGAAGACTCCTGGTGGAGGGAAGGTAATCCAGCCCTGAAAGCCACTCAGGCTTGGTTTTTATCGTCGTGGAATGAATTAACGTATGAAGAAAGTCCTGCATCTTTCCCTGGCTTTAGAGCGTGAGCGACGCTCATGCCAAGGCTTTTTTAGAAAGTGCGCAACTTTAAGAAATGGCTCGCGTTTGCCGCGCTACTATGGTTCCATTGTTTGGGAAAACTTCTGAGGACGAGAAGACAGCGTCTTATTTATGCCCCACAGCTTCCCCGAGGCGCCTTTTCCCATATTTTCTTTCTCCCTCTCCACATATTTGCTCAAGCGGATCTCATATGCGGGCGCTGATAGACAGACCGCAAGATGTGTTCGGGTGATCGTGGGGGGAAATCAGTGCAGAAGGTGGAGAAGCAGCCGTCGACCCGCCCGTCCACGGAGGTCACGGTGCAGTTGGGGGAGGGCGACTGCATGTCCGACTTTGGCTGTGGAGGCCGCAGCCTCCGATTGCGCAGCCGCTGTAAAGCATTCTTTTGTACAAGTGCTCTTGACTGCAAGAGAAGAAGGTGGAATCCGGATTCAAGCAATCTGCCCTTGGTGCGATGACTATTGTTAAGGGAGTTATTAACACTTGAATATTGAAGCTTAGGGTGTGTTCAAATCTCCGGGTGCACACTTGGCCCAGACACATTCTGTTAGGGAAGCATCATGGGCCAAGGTTAAAAACTCCCTTCTTGGCACCCAGAGAGGTGGAAACAAAGCAAAGTTGTGTCATTTCTACTGGTGAGTCCATACCCTACTGCACTTGTTGTTCCATTGATGTTGACCATGCTCGGCGTCACTGAGAGCACAATCCGGTTGTGAGGACTACTCGGATGCAGCCAAGCCTTTCCTTGGCAATTGTTCATATCCGACTTCCACAGTGTTTTCCCTTAATTTGTCTAGCCCAGGAGACAAATTGCACCATATTTGTGCTAAGACCTGCAGTCTCCAAATGGTGATTTACAACGGGGAAACAAGTGTGGCAAATGTTGCCAGAAAACGGTGTCTTAAGACAATTTGTTGTCTCACAACATTCATGCATGGACGCACTGAGACTCGGCAACTGTGTCAGGGACACCAACTTGTCGAATTCAGAATAGGTGGTTGTCATTGTCAGGCTGATTTGGCAGGAGTATCCACTGATGCCTCCACAGGGATTGCAATCAGGCAGTCTGGAGGAAGAGGAGGTGCTACGTGGTGTCCCACGGATACCGACCATTTTAAAATGTCTATATTTGAGCTCCGACTCTACCAATTTTGAAAATTCTTTTTGCTGGTTGTGGCTGTATTGAATGGGGTTTGGAGTGACTATTTGAGACTGTGTGACACCTCATTCTTCACGAGTGGGTGAACATGGCTGCCGTCTACATTCAGGCACAATTCTGCACACTTTTGAGGACTGTTGAACGAGTCGTACGAGTCTCTTGAGCCAGGAGAACTCTCTTCACTGTCTTTTCTCCTGGCCATTATTTGTTTCTCATGACCCGAAAATTGAAGGTACCTTCTTGAATTAGGTATAGGAAACTGATGAGTCAAACTTACAGTTAGTAGTTCATGGGCAACTTAGCATAAACCCCATTCATTATGCTATAACCTCCAAAGGAATTTTCAAAATTGGTCCGTTGGGAGCTGAGATAAAGCCATTTTAAAATGGTCGGTATCCCTGGGACACCGTGTAATAAAAAGGTGAGAATCCCTGTCCACTCGTTCCTCAACCACTGCTGACTAGTGACACTTTACCCTACTAAGGAGTTGACGCTCAGGACCTTGAACATTTAACGGGGAAGAATCGTGAAAAAAGTCTCCTGCATACATTTGTACCCCAGTCTAAAACCGCCTCCACTTGGATGCGATTTGGTCGTAGGAAGGTTATCAGTAGGAACTGATAATCCTGGAGAGCATCCATCAATGCGTCTAATGCAGACCTAGTTGATGGGCAAGATGCCAAAGGCATCTTCCAGGCTTTCTTTGTTCGCTGTGACCATGATGGATGGGGGCCATCGTGGCCCAGGTAGGCGGGGGCATGCAAATAAATGCAAGTCGAAAAGTGCTTCTTGGCTGGCATCGGCAAAATTCAGGCCGCTGAATCTTGTTTTACTGTGCAATTGCACAACTAAAGTCCGGAAATCATGTTTCGCCCGATGTTGACGGCCTTCGGAGAGGCGGTGGTGACGTCCCAGACCGTCTCGCTGGCGTCGCTGCTCGAGGCGAGGGAAGTCATGTTGGCGGCAGCAGTTTGAGGCTTGGTCTACTGCTTGTCAGGAGAACGAACGTACTTTTTAAACATTGACATCGCCCCCAGAAAAGCAACATGGCGACGTTATACATGTCCTCGTTGTCTGCAAGGACTGTTGCTACCCGTCTTTTTGATCTAATCCCCCAAGGGTCCAAGACCCTGCGCGAGGCCGGAGTGAAGTAAAGGGTTGAGGACAGCTCCAGGTTGGGAGGACTCTCCACTGACGCAGCAGTCCCCCCCCCCCCTGCACGGGCGCAGATCAGAGCCCGGCTGACCCCAACATGGGGTCAAACGTGAAATGTCAAGGCGAAGGAACTGTGCAGGATCTGGAGCTTGGGACCAAATTAAATATCGCACGTGCTGACGCAGGCAAAAGCACTTAGCTTAGATGCTGAGGAATGCGATTTGGAGCCGTCATACGTGCGTGAGGCGTCCGAAAGCTCTTGCACGTGCCATTACCCGTGACATTTAGTTAGATCCAAATCTCTAGTTGCTGCCTTATCGTCGCACGTTAATCCCCAGTTATTGCACGTCGTCAGCGTGATCCCCCCCGTCACCAGAAGCTATTGCTATCTGGAAGTGTCTGGAATGTGCGGTTGGTCCAATGAGGCCCGCAGTTTGCTACTCTTCTTGTCTGAGGGAGACACAGTGTGACATAAAAAAAAATGGCGGGATGGGAAATGATGTGAAGGAGGAGGTGTTGCCAAGCGGTGTTGGGACTGCAGATCGTGCGACGTAGAAGAGGTGTCTGGAGGTACCTGCAAATGACTCGTAACGAAGAGTTATGGGGACGGATTCTTGGGGTTATCTGGCCTTTCAGACAAATTTCTCGTTGTGACCAGGCTGTGACAGACTGGTGACCAGCCAGCTTGACGGCAAAGTCGCCCAATTCGGAGTCGGAGACGCGCCCGTGGCCGCACCACCATTTTTCTTCTTCACGCTGCAGCCAGCGCAGTTGTAGAGAGAGAAAAGCAAAAAAGACGAGCACCCATTGGACTCTCACCAATCGCGTGACGTGATTGTCACAAAGCCAAGTTTTTCATTTCGCAGGAAATGCCCTTGGCACAGGAAGAACTTTGGCGGTTTCCTTTCTTTTTTCTGCCGACTTGATTGTTGATTCTACTTTATTTCGGGTGATGCAATACATCAACTGGCACAAAAAAGCAGCAAGAAATGTCACCAAACAAATGGTCATTGGACACCTGCTTTTTCTCGTAGGCCCAATACCTTTGGCCTTGAGTGGCCATTTCCGCAGGCACTGAACAGCCCTTGTGATTGGATCCAATGTTTGCCTACCAAGTAGCAGCTCTGCTTTTTTGCGGGGGGAAGCTTAGCTATGCGTTATCCTCGTGGTGAGTGGAGAAGAAAGTTCTGCTCGCATCCCTTCTGATGGTCGTTGGTGGAACAGAAATGGAACTTGAGAGCCAGACGGAAAGTCCGGGTGTAGTCATAGAAAAGTTAACCCTTTGGTGCAGCAATCCGGATTTCAGCTGCGGTGCAGTGCGATGCAGTGCAGACGTGACTGAAGCTGTTTGCTTATTTAGTAGCAAAGACCGATTTATCGGTGACACGAGAGGGGTACTCACGCATCCTGCCTTCCCTTAGGACCGCGATGCGCTGCAGCAGAGCCAAGTTGCCCTCATTCCCCAGCTGGAACATCATCGTGATGCACTTCAGCCACTTCCTTTTAGGTAAGAAAAGAAAGCAGTGCTTTAAAATGTTCATGGGAGTGGAAGGACAAAAAAAGGGGAGGGGAGCCTTTGAGGCTCTCCCACAACGTAGTCAGTGGACGGCGAGGTGAAAGCTGTACTTACAACCTTGGATGTTCACTGCATGTGCAGTAAACCCTGCAATGAATGGACAGTAAATGTGCATGTACTGTAATCCCTGTAAATGATGACAGAAATTTTTTAAGCAAGTGTCGCAGCCAGCGCCTTTTGTCTTCTCTGCTGATCAAAGAGGTTCTGCACTTCCTGAGGGAAAGTTTTCATTAGTCTCTCTTCTTTTCCTCCCTTCCAGTTGTGAACTCGTCCATCAACATCCTGATCTACAGCTGCATGAGCTCCAAGTTCCGCGAGGAGAGCAGGGCAACCCTGACGCGGTGGTTGACGTTCTGCGGCCTTAGGAAGAACCGATAACGAGAAATCTGTCAAGTCGTCGCTGTGATATCGCTCGTGCTTACGCGACAGCGGTCACACGGATATCAAACTTTGTACGCCATAGACCGAAGCTTTGTGACATCGTGACCCCTGACGACAGGTTATGCATCGCAGGTAACACGTATTGTTGTGTGCACACACATGTGCATGTGCAGAACAGTGCCAACATGTAGCGCGACACCAAGTTGCTGCACCTGGAGCGTGTGTCTTGGCGCACGCGCTGGTGCAGGCACGCGATGACGCAGTTGGTGTCATAGTGCATGGAGCGCACGTCCTCCTCGTCATGCTGGGGAGGGGGAGTGAGGGGAGGACTATCCAGCGTCGATCGACACCTACTCGTCACTCAGCTAGGTGCAACGCATTCTCAGCCAAGAGGAGATCACTGCCTGTACCTGCGCGCTGCCTGCATTGTACCGGGTTTGAGGACACTTGCAGCACTGTCCCCACCGGTGCATGCATGCAGCGCATATGGGCGTCCTGCTACGAGTGCGCACTCCAAGTGTGTGTGATTGGCTTGAAGCCCACTACATAAAGTTTGCAGCCCCCCATAACTTTTCAACGAGGTCACGGGCTCAGGGCGGCACTGGCGCCAAACTTTTTCCCTAGACGTTAGCAGTCACGGGCTCGTGTAGTTCTTTTTAGTCGGCAAGATAATATGTCTACCTTGTATCTTGTTTCACTGACAATGCAGTGGAGAAAGCTGTTCGTTCGTACAAGCATAATTGCAACACGCTGGTGCCCTGGAAAACAAATGTTATTCATTGGTACTTCATACTTGTATACACATGACGTGCGTGTAGAAAGATAAATACACTCTTGGCTCTCTTCCGTGAGACTTGGATAATCGTGAGAGAGTCTGCGGCAATATTAGGACGCGGTTGGACCAAAATCTGAAGACGACGCCTGTCTCATTGTAGAGTTACGTCTGATGCCAGTTCTTTGGGCAGCCACTGACTTTGTCAACCAGACATTCAGCATCGAAGGTAACTTTTTTTCATTGGCAGAAAAACATCTTTAGTACCTCACAAGTTCTACTATAACTTCGCATCAAGGCAGCTGATGCTGAACATGTCTGGTCAACCGATCATCTGATGGACTCGCGTGCAAGCACCAATCCGGGGGTCTCGGGGACCATTTGTCAAAACACCTAAAGCCACAGAAGAGTCTGTTGCTAAGCCTGAATTGCAGCTACTTCTGAGAATTCCCACTTGCTGCTCTGCAGCCGGCACCGTTCAATGTGTAATATGCGTCATCTACCTGCTTCTTCGGTCCAAGGAGCAAGTGCAAGGAAAACAGCTGTCCTCGCCCCCTCCCTCAACGAGTAAAAGCGTCACGTGGGCGTGACGTTTTTGTCACGCCCACGTGACGCTTGACGACAAAGTTAAGACTGGACAGGGATGCCTGCATCCAGTACACGACGGGATGGCAGAGCAACCTCTCATACACGAGTCCTACTGATGCTAGTGGCCAGGTTGAGCAGAAACATCCAATTTTGTTCCTGACGAACATGTGTGGACCTAAGAAGAAGTTCTTAGGCTCATGTGGTCTCTGACCAAACTTCGACTCATTTAGCTTTGGAGAGTTTCTGGGCTGTAACTGGTCTGTTTTTGACATTTAATTTGTCACCAGCGGTCTGGCAACTCTGGATGGAAGTACTCACGGCCTCATGTCTGGCCTTCCAATCTTGCACTTGTTACGCGAGCCCCTGGGTTAGGATGCGGGCAGAAAAATGTCTTCAAGCCTCCTATCTCTGCTACTCCTTCACGTCCTCTACGTTCAGCTCCCGACGCACGCACGTCCACTTACTTTGTACGTACTTCAACTCATATCCAGGCTCTCCCTCATGCCCCTGACGTCAATTCCTCTTCCTCGTATCCGCCATTATCTCCTTCCATGTCCACTTTTATATCAGATTCCCATAGGACATTTTTATAAGCCCCGCTGAGTGCAGTAGATCAATGCGTGTTTGTATTTCCCAACAGCCTGATTATGTACACTATACATGTCCAACATCCGAGAAAATCGTCTAGATAAACTATTGCTGCAGCGTAATCGCATCGATTTTTGGCACGAACGAGTAGCACAATCTATTTTTTTTTTCTCTTTTTTTTTAGCTCGTGACCAAGGTGCTCTATCATCATGATCCAAGCTTCCCTCCATCTGATCAGGCTAATGCACTCACTTTGGTAGATCTAAGTTTCTTGAGATTAAAGGTGGAAATATGATGGATGACGCGGAACTTTCGGGCACTCACGTTCCCGCACTGTTGTGCCCGGAGACCTCGGTATGCATTGAAGCAGGAGCACAGACTCGACGTATGAGTCTTCTCCATGGGCGCCGGTGACAGCGAAGAATGAAGGACAGCGCTGACCCCGACGCGTCATAGCTGTCAACCCCTGTTGGGTCAGTTCCGCTGTCACGAGCATCAGTGGAAGACATTTTCCACTCTCGTGCGCGCGAGTTGTGCACGAGCAGAGAGCTGCGCTGATCGAGCATCTGCGCTCTGTCAAGTATCGTGTCGCACTGAAAAGTATCGGCGGTGCCGCTACTAAGCGATACCTTTGACCATCCTCCTCGTGCAACGCAAAGTTGAATATACCATCGGCATGGTTGAACTTTTCACAGTCATTCCGCTGGCGACACTGTCGAGTATCGAATGACAATATCGAGTATCGGCAATGCGTTTTTAATATCGCGCAGTCTCCGCGCAAGTCATAGTGGAGCATTGGCACTTTTTTGTCGTTCAGACACAAAAGGGACTCAGCGGCGTAGAAACTTTGCCAGAATAAATCGACGTGCAATGACCAGCCCAATTTTTTTTCCAAAAATTTCTCAAAAACCATTTTCTCCTGTGCAGGAGTTGTGAGACAGCATCTTTACACTAGATGAGGCTTAGAAAAAAGAAAAGAAACAAGAAGAGGCGTCGTTCTTAGGTCTTCGTCCAAAGTCTCTGACTGAAGTTCCCAACTCAACAGGACTGATGTTTTCGTAAAGATTCTTAAGGAAAACCAGGAAGAAACAACTTTGTAAAAAAGTGACAAGTTGCTTTAAAGTTATTCTTTTATGAGGCCGTGACTCTAGAGGACAGATGCGGCCAGAAAAGCGCTTCCAAGGTCTAGAATATTCTACTTGTTGACGTGCTTCTCCCCAGAAACAAGGTTATGGTGACCTTGAAGAGGCCTCCAAGGCCACGTTCGACCTTTCCGGTGCTGATTCAGCGCATCTCCGAGGGCAGCAGCGTCTTCTTCCATTGGGTGAACGGCCCGAAGACAGTCTCGAGCCGACAGAACTTTTTCTCCGAGTACAAGAACGTCGACAACTCCTAGGCCGGCTTGCCCAGGCCGGCCTGGGAGCGGACGCAGACGGGCGTGCAAGTGCACACGCCAGCGAGCGGGCAGATGAAGAAGCTGCTGGAAACCGTGCGAAAGAAAAACCCCTGTCTGCCAGAGGAGCGACATCACCAGAGATCTCTTTCTTCTGTCACTCGGAGGCCGAGGAAGAATTGAAACACCGCTCGCTGGATCCGTCGTCCACTTATCTTTTCCGTGTGACTTCTCAGGCTCTGACACCGTTTCTTTGTGGAGAATCCGCCGCGAACTCCGCCGGATCTGGGGGAAATCTCGTTTGTTCTTTATTCGTCATTGCGCAGCAGAGGCGGGAGTCACATGTGCCGACAGAGCTGCCACCGGGCGATTGCATTGGGTCATTTCCACTCGTCCAGGGCAGAGAGTGACCATGGGAGCTAACAAAAACCCGGTGTATGACGAACACAGCAGACAGCAGCAGAAGAAGAAGTGCATTGGCGAGATGGCCGCGGTCCGGGAGACGATGTCAGAGGGATATTCGGCCATCGAGAGAGGAATGTTGCCGAAGGACGACGACTCCGTCCACGACGACAACAACAACGATGACAGCGCCGAATCCAGGTCTTCCTATTTGGCCAGATTCGCCACGCCAGATCAACAACAACAGCAGCAACAGCAGCAGTCTGAAGCAGCAACAAAGGTGATGAGAGCTTTCTGCCCATAAATCTGTCGCCCCAATTTTGCAACCAAAATCCCCCAGGAATTTTTCTCGCCGCGACGCTGGCTTACATAGGTCGGCTGCATCCAGGAAGAGAGATGAATTCGGCGATTTGTCACCTTCTCCACTCATGTGTCCTGTGGCAATAATGCAAATTGCACGCGAGACTCCCTTTTTTTGCATCCACTCAAAGTCTGAGCAGTGAAAACTTGACTCAGTTACCACGCGAGAATGAAGGACAGCTGGAAGCTGGGGGAGCAGAAATGCACCCTGTTTATTGCCACGCTGTGGCAGCACCTGAGGCTTTCAGGTCACCACTGAAGGACCACAGAGGAGTCATTCAAGGCCTCGCTGACTGAATGTCCTCGTTCGATTGCGTTCCGGGCGTCTTCGCCTCAATATGCCCTACGCTTAAAGGGCCCGGCAGGGTTGTCTTTTATGGCTCAATTTATAACTCAATCTGTAGCAGTTCTTTACAGAATGTGCCCTAAATCACGCTCTCCAGTGGAGACGTTCAAAGAAGGTGAAATCACCTAAACACTCCCTGGTCCCTCACCCATCTCCGATATAAATGGCGCAGACATTAAGGTTAGTGCAGAGCGCAATGTGTTCGTGGGTGTCCGTGCGTGTACTCTGCCCTTGTGAGGTAGCAAGTTTTTCTTCAGGAATGGAGAGAGGGTGTGAAGGTGCCGTGCATCAGCCGCATAGTGCGCAGTGCTGACATCGGGCTGGGTGAGCCCACTCGTGCAAGCATTCATCTTGATCATGATGCGAACGAGTCGCGCAAATTAGGCACATAATGAGCGGAATAGGGATTGTGCTTTCAGTAGCTCTATAGGAGACCCTCCTTGTACAAGAGTACTTGTACTTATGCTGTGGTGAAAAATAGAGTGATTTTTGTGGTTTCGGCACCGCCGATTTCGCCAGACAGTATGGAACTTAAACCTACACCAAGTTCTGGAGTTTTTAGCGGTGTCTGTAGCTGCAACATGAGGAAACTTACAAGTTGCAGCCGAAAGTAGCGTCAAGAGACGTTCGGAGCTGCCACAAGTGTGCCCAGAAGTGCTGGTAAAAGTCGAAAAAACAATACCTTAAAGCTATGCCAAAGCTAACGCAGGTAAGATCAATAGAATTCAGTTCCGCTCCACCCATATGTGAGCTTTCACTCGGCATTAGTTCGGACGCTCTTTCTTTAGAGCTGACTGACAACTGAAGGGAAAAGTTTGTATTCATTAATATTGGACACGAAATGTGCACAATATTGAAAGACATTTGCAGAATTATATCTGCAGAACTCTATTTGGCATTAATTTGACCTTTCGTATCTTAAATCTGGATGGAGAAATTGAAGAGGAAAGTTTGTATTGACCAATATTGACTCGAAATATACGTTAAGGAAATTTTGCCAGTGTTTACTGAATTAGACTCAGATATCTGATACACTGCAAAATTAGCTTTTTACTGATACAGCTTTTTGGACCAACCCTTTCCATAATGTAACTTCTTGCTCGGGACTGAGGGAGAGTGACTACTTTACTTACGTTTACAACTTGTGCGTACGCGTTCATGCGTTGTACGTGCAGCATAACGAATGAGATCGGAAATGAATGGTTTCGCATCCAAAGGTTGATGAGGCTGAGAGCATTGGCAACCAGTCGTACGAGCTCTACCGAAGTGTCTTTGGCCGCGTCTTCGGCGCGCGCGCCGTTGCGCCAACGTCGGCGCAACAGCAGGATCTTCCGTACGCCACCTCCACCTGTGGGACGAGCAAGGTGAGGTTTTTCTTTATTCCCAGCCGAATGCGTGCATCTCTGCACGTCTCCCTCTCTCCTCTACTCCAAGCAGCAGCTTTCGCCCAGGGAGTTGGCTGCGGCGCTGTCCGCGGCCTTCGCGCCATACGCCACGCAGACGGCGTGGCTGTTGGCATTCGTGGCGTACAACGGCATCCTCTTGGCGGCTCTGCTCTTCGCTATCGAGCGTGGCCTCGAGGTCACCATCTGCCAGGGGGTTGGGCTGATGCTGACGCTCACACTCTTCGTCTACTCCACGATGCTCTACATCCTGGTTCTCAAGAAGCACTGTGCCAACGGCATCTTCGGTAGGAACGTCGTCGAAGACATCTTGGCGGACAAGACTATGGCCAAGTACGTGTGACGGAACAGTACAAGAAAAACTTTGAAATGGACCTTGAAATGACAGATACTTGCCCTGGATCACTGCCTTCGTCCTCCTGGCCGCAGTCTTGGCCTTCCTGGTCGTGGACTCCAGTAATAACAGGCAGCGACTCATTTCATTTCTAGGAGTGGCTCTCCTCTCATTGGCTGGTAACCTTTAAAAGTTATGGCCAGATTTGCGTGTGTTCTCATCGATATTGCAGCAACCGCATGGTCCAAGCACCGAAGACAGATCCACTGGCGTCCGGTCGGCTCTCTGCTGGTGCTCATGTTCTTGCTGAGTCTGCTGCTGGAGCGAGGTCCAGGGGTCAGGGACACCATCAGCTGTCTCACAGACAAGATCAGGACCATGTACTCGGCCAACGGCTTCGCCTTCTTCCAGCTCTTCTACGATTGGAACAAGGAAGCGTCACAGCAGCCGCACTGGGTCAGTTGAACCAGGCGGAGCGCGACAGAGATCGCCAGGAATAACTGAACAATCCACACGCATTTCAGCCAATGACTTCTGGCCACCGTCGGGACGAAGGAGGTGGAACAACAGGAGCGTTCGAACCGTTTCCCCTGAACTTGTTCACGGCCATGACCTCGATCTACTTCGTGAACTTCATCATCTCGGGACTGAACCACCTCGGAGCCACGAGGTGGCTCTATCAAAGAGTGGGAGGCATGTTCAAGGTACCTGTGCAACAGCGTTGCAATACCAATTTGCCAGAACACTGCAAATACTTCTATGTGGCTGCAGCGCTCACCGCTCATAAGCTCATTGTCGGGCCAAGGCCAAAATTGACCTTATCAGTGGGGGGAAGTAGACGATACCGAAAACAGGACTGGAAACATAATGCCAATATCATGATGGTTGCTGTTTGCCCCCAAAAACGAGACTTTTAATCTTATCGGCTTGTCCAAAAGTGACAGAAGTCATAGCATGAATGTCGACGCCAAACAAGCAAAAAAAGCGCCCTCTGTCGGCGATGCCAGGTTCATTCTTTGGTTTAACGAGAGTTCGTCACCATCCTCACCGACGCGGTAGATTGCGACACAGAACCATTACCGACCCGATCCTCACCGACACAGAACCCCCTGCTGACAAAGTAGATTGATCCAAAAGTGGTGCCAAATCAGTGAGAAATCAGTCTACGAACACAGGAATGTTTCCACCGCATGCCAAACCCAAAGCCTCGAGATAGTCGGTCACTTCTTGTGCGTGTAATGCTGTCAGACAATGCGATCCACCCATTCGACGCTATGGCTACTGTGTCGGTAAGGATTGTGTCGGTAAGGACTGTGTCGGTAAGGATTGTGTCGGGACACGAAATTGTACTTTTGAATTGCCTCCAAGTAGGGAAAACTACTTTTTTTCTGCTAAAGAAGCTTCTCCAATTTTGTCATCTTGGCTTCATTTTTGGCGACATGATAAAAGCCGTCAAATTTTGCTTATTTTGCTCGACTTATTTTGGATCAGGTCCCGATATTATCTAACATTTTCAGCGGTGACCAAAAGGAAGTTGTTGACCGTATAAGCGGTGACCACTGTATCGCTGTGTCTAAAATATAACCCCCGGGGCTTCGACGCTCTCAGTGACGTCGGTTCTAGTCAATGGGGAGCTCAAATGAAAAACTTTGCCACTTTTCTGTTTCTTTTTGTTTAGGAAAGCATTGGTACAGGGTTGGCTTTTATAATCGATCACTGGAGAAGAGTCAGGCTCTTTGGCGAATGACGGCGCCAGCTTTGGGAAAAGTTTACTTAAAAAAGTTCAAAGTTAGCACAGACATTTTAAACAAGGCACTTTATTTGGCCGCCGTCGGCGCCAACTACAGCCTCGAGCTGCAAACGCGGCATCTTGCGGCACTGGTCGAAAATTACAGCCACCCTGTACATAAGGCAATTTACTGATGATCTTGTCTTTGCTCAGGCAGGACCAGTTATTGTGATTATCTCGACAAGGTTTGCTGGACCAGCGGGAGCGAAGACAAGATCCCATGGCCAAGTTTTTTTTTTGCGCCAGAAGGCATTTCAAAACTTTTTAAAAGCAGAAAGTTGGGAGGAGAAAACTCTTGTTCCCTCATCCTTAAAAACCGCCTGTGTGTTCGAGGGTTGTTCGAACATAAACGAGACTGTTCTTTGTCTTCAGTTGAGTGACAAACTCAAGCCGTGATGTTTTAGGCAAACAATATTTAGACATTTCTTGTATTCACTTCACGTCCGCTCACCCTAAACATATGACGAACAAAGGACTTCAGACTAGGTGTTGTGTCAGATGCCTCCACTTCTACATAGGAGAAATGAGCAACATGACAAACCTGAAGTCTCGATCAAGGACATTACTTGAGCTTTTTTAGTAACATTGTGGACGAGGATCTATGAGCTTCCAACAATGATTTGCGTAAGGCGATTAGTTTGTCAGCTTCCATCTTCCATTTAAGCCTGAACATGTATTGAAAATGTGTTTTTAAAAGTAGAAGCATCTCACCGGACACCTCACTTTTATTGTGGGTTTGCGTAATGTGACAGATGAGCTGACTACATCACTAGAAGTCGTTAGGAAAGATCTAGAGATTGTTCAAAAAAAAACACTGTAAGAACTGGTCATGAAAGTAAATGTAAAGAGCAGTCTCGTTCATGCTCGAACATCCCTCGTCCATCACTGGTGTCATCTGAGAAGGTTCTCAGATGACACCAGACTCACAGGAGGATACATTGAAAAAAAAGGATGGTATGTACGTAAACTAACCCGAAATTTTCAGGGTTTTTTGCTGCCATACTTTTGGCCATGCGAGTCCCCTAGCAATAATTTGAGGCCTATTTACGCAAATGTCTGCTATTGCTCGCTCCTAAAACCTCTTGATTCAAAAGTTTTGTGTAGCACAAAAAGCTTGAAAATCCTTAGGCTCATTTCTGCTCATGAGCATGTTCAGATTTGACTCAGGCATTTGTCTCATCTGTAGCACATTGCATCCATGTCAGCTCATCTCCATAATGTATTCGTTACAATCGGTGTTCATAGAGTGATTCTACTGTACCCTGTACATTACTACTTGTACCATAATGTGTGCCACCATCCAGATTCTGGTCGGAACTTCTCGCGCCGAGTCGCTCTTGGCCGTGGCCATGGTGACTTTCCTGGGACCTCTGCAGGCTCCTCTCCTTCTGGGATGCGGCGTCATGAAAAGCGTGTCAAATGCCGAACTCTGCGCCATCATGGCCATGGGGATGGCAGCCGTGCAGACGTCGCTGTTTTCCAGGTAGCTATGGCAGGTCATGACCCTCCTGAGTCTCTGATAACTTCATAGGCACACGATGTGGTGATTCCAGACTTGAAGCTGACCTAGCTTACGTCGACAGTCTGCAGCTGGTGACGGTGATGTCGTCGCTGGTCGCCGCCAAGTTACTCTGGCCAGACACTGAAGGGAGGAGGAGATTGAGGAGTCTTAACCAAGGAAGCCGTCACCTGACTAGAAGCGATGTTCGCGACAAGATTCATGGTGACGAGAAGGAAACCGACGGGATTCTGGACGCTGGCTTGAGGTACACGATTTGCTTCTTACAATGACTCCTGTGTGTGTGTGACTCCTTGGACCTGATCCCACCCAGCTCATTGAGTCAGTCGACCTCCGTCCTTCTGAACTCTCTCGGACTCTGCCTCTCGCTCTCCGCGCTCTGGCACTTGGTCGACTTCTTGGTGATGTTCATTGCTGCACTGTTTGACACTCAGACAAACATAAACCTACTCACAGCTACACTCCTGCGGCCCGTGTGCTGGTTAGTAGGGATTTCGTGGTCCGAGTGCTCTCAGGTTCGTAAGCGTTAAGTTGTATGACACTGTCACATTACACCATTCTGCCTCCATTCAATAAGGTGTCCTTATTGCTCGCCGGAGTCGTGGGTGGTGCGGACGCAACCTTGATCGGCCTGAGTTCACGTTCAGCCAAACTGGCGGCGGCCGCTGCAGGCGGCTGCGCCAAAGACGGCGGCTTGTTGAACCCCATTGGGGTGTGCTTGCCTTTGGCGGTGTTGATGAGTTTGGCACCGCCGTCAAGGAGGAAGGATTGCGCCGCCGTGGTCTGGCGCGCCGCCGCGGCCGCCGCCCTTGGAAAGCTTCTCACGGCCGCCATCCTTGGGACCGTGGCCGAATAGAGATGCATAAAACTGTTTATTGGACGAAAATTTTCTCTACGCATGTGCAATTTGTCATGGATGACAATCAGTTGAATACCCGAAGCGTCAATCAGCAGATTGATAGAACTGCTGCAATTACCGCAAGCCAATGATCATTAGCCTCTTGTTTGGTCTACGATATCGGATTTCAAACAACTACAAGTCCTGAATAAAAAAGTATGAACAGTGCGAATAAAAAAGTATGAACAGTGCGAATAAAAAAGTATGAACAGTGCGAATAAAAAAGTATGAACAGTGCCGTCTTCAAACTGTACCCCCAAAAACTTTCTCAAGGGTTATGCATTTAGATCAAAGTAACTCATTTCGTGGTATGACACACATGCTACATGAGACTGACTGATCCTCCAGGAGCTCGATGCGTCTCTTTTGTCGGCTGAATAACCAGAAATGCTGTGAACGTCTCCAGAGGACAAAGCACAAGTACAAGGACACCAGCGCAGTTGGATGAAATGAAGGTGTCATGAGACAGCGTCCCTTGTAAGTAGAGCATTACTTTTCTTTGTGGATGATAAAATTGATATCGTCGTCGCTACTCGAGTTACCTAAGCATAAATTGCATTTTCGTAGGATAAGTCGAAAATGTAGGTATGCGAACACTCCTACGAACACTTGGTCAGTGCATGAGTGAGGTTGAAGGCAACGTAAGGCGAAGTCGAACGAAATCAAGTGATTAGGGCTACATTTTTTTTTACGTTGAGTCACTTGTCTACAAAACACCCTTAACCTTTGACTCCGGCTTTCCGTAAAGTCCAAGGATTATCAGTCATATGTTGCTAGGTTAATGAATAAATAACTTCATATCTTCAACTGATAGGAAAGGGCACCGCGTAAATCGCCGACGAATGCACTCACAGTGTCACTAAATTGCCTGCGCTAACGTTGGAGATGATAAGAAGAGCATATAAGTCTTAAGAAGCGCGAAAAACGAATCCACTTTTCCCGTGACCACTGACAAGGTACGATTGCCCGGCGAGATGGAGTTGAACGGCGCCAAGGGGGTGGCCATGACCTTTTTGGGTCTGGGGTCTATAGTCTTAGGCCTGATACCCAGAATCTTGGCCGCTCGTAATTATCGACTCGGCAACAACGAGCAGAGCAAGTTGCACGCCATCACCTCAGCATTGCTCTGCTTGGGCGCCGGAGTCCTCCTTGCCACGGCCTTCACACACATCCTGCCCGAGGTGAGTGGAGGAGAAAGACTGCGCTCCGAAGTGACTTCACAGACGTCCCCACACACGTCCTCACTGTACTATGTACGTGCCACCCTGTTCCAGGTGGAGGAGAGCTTCCTCGATCTTCCCGAGTACGAAGGCATTCCCATGGCCGAGATCATCTTCTTCGCAGGGTTCTTCTTCTGCTATCTGCTGGAGGAGTTAGTGCTCTCTATCGCCAGCACCACGCATCAACCTACTCGACAGAGGAGGTAGCCACAATCTTGCCCGTTGGACCACAGCTCCAAAATTTCTTCTGTCTACATAGTTTACTTGAACACAATGTTTAGCTCTTCATCCACTCCCTCCTTGCACGCCAAGGGTCCCCACACCCACGATGTGACAGAGATTCCTGTAGACAGACAAGGTAAAGTTCCCACGTGATTTGTATGAGTACGCAGCACACTGAAATGTCACCTCTCACAGTCAACTACAACACGTTTGACGATCACAAGGACTCCAAGTACATCGAGGTGGAAGGGAACTACCCCAACCGTGACTTTTGCTCCTCCTCTTCTATCCGCGACTTTGTGACAATGCTGGCCTTGAGCTTCCACGCGGTCTTCGAGGGCCTTGCGATCGGCCTGGAACCGGACACCGGCGACGTCTGGAAGCTATTTGCAGGCAAGTTCGGAACCTGGGCGCTCAGAGTCTAGAAACCTCGAATGTCAAAGCCCCTCCTCTGGTGCGTGCAAGGTGCGTCAGAATTAACTCCCAGCCGCGGTCCCTCAACCGAGTAGCCGATGCTGTGGGCAAGACAGCGTCTACGAATGGAACGAGAACAACAGAGACCGGAAGGACTGGACTTGGACTAGACATGGTCTTCCGGTGGAACTTCGTTCTGACGCACGTTCGTGTGTACAGGGTTGTCCGTCAAAATCGAATTTTTCCCCACGTCGTGACAGACGTTGAGTCGAACCACGTCAGCCAGTATTACTCCTGCAGCACCTCCGCCAGCCACGCCATGACTGACGCCCCCGTACTGGATTTGCGGCTTCAAGAGAGTGAACACTTCTTCTAGCACAATCACTTTTTTCGTCGTCTCCTTGAGAGCCAAAAAATCTATGCAAGCGTCTTTGTGTTCACAAACTGATACCTTCCTCAGTCCTCTAATCTGTGGTTGCATTTAACTTCTTCGTGATGTGGCTCAAATTCAGTGTCATTGTTCCGCCCAAATATTTCCTTTGAGACTTTCTTAGATATCACTTACAGTCGACGGGCATATAAGGGCATCAAGGCAATCTGCATATAAGGCCATAAAGCAATCTGCGCATCGAGCAACGTGTTCAGGTCCTGATTCAATTTTGACTTTATTGTAAGTGCAGTCGGGTGATAAGGGCATTGTGGATGCTCCGGTTGCAGTTGCTCGCAGTCGCATAAACAAGGATTTGGTCAGCTTGGAGCTCAGCGTTTTTCTTGTTCCATCAAAGTCCATTCCCGTGCTTGCAGGAGTGAAATGTGTTTTTTGAGATTGAAAAAGCAAAGTCGAGTCCTAAAAAATGATTCAGAAGTTCAGGAGTGAAACGACAATTTTTAGAGGAGTCTGGATGACGGGGAAAAGATCAGAGTGGCCTCAGACAGATACTTTCTTTGGGGATGCCGAGGCCGATGGCCTTGAAGGCCTGTTCAAAGTGACGCGTCCGACCTGCCGAGAGATAAGGCCTCATTTGATGGTTTTTGGAGAAAAAGGTTCATTGGGCAAAAGTGCTTGAAAAAGTGACTGCTGTTATGATGAAAAATGACAGTGAAATTCGTATAAGGGGTATTCATCATTATGCTGTCTCAGTCCATAGCATGTTAAAAGCTGTGACGGGAACAGCATATTCATTCCGTCCATGTTTCATGTCCCTATTTTGTATTTGAGGTGCTAACAAAAAAATGTGACACAAATAATGCTGTATTCAAGCTGTTAACAAATGATATGAAGTGGAGATACGTGGATTGGATATGAGTGAGGCATTTTTGAGCTGTCAACAAAAGATGCAAACTGGATACGTAGGCCTGACACGTAGGCCTGACATCAGTCAAACCGCACAGGGACGTCTCAAACTTGCATACGTCCTTGCGCAAGTTAGCATTTCCCATTGAACTCGTGGCAAACGATTCTGCACCTGTGTCACACTCCTCCTTCAGCCTTTGTGGGCATGTTCAATTCGCGGCGTTGAGTGAGCACTGTCGTCACTGTGATCGACACGTTTCAATACGCGTTTGGTCTCACCATGGGGATGATGTGACACGTGATGCTGTGGGCTGCCCGCCCACATTAGATGATACGGCTGCCAGGCAGAGCCCCGTGCTTAATGTCACCCGGGGCTAGTTGGAAGAAATGTGTCACCAAAGATCCTTAACATGCATAACTCACTTAACCTTACCTTTTGTAGCTTGTGTTGGGATTTCCGAGACAACACGAGCCAAGCACTATGAGATGGAAGTGATGGGGTTCTACCAACCACTTCCAAAAGGATCAGACCATCTTTTTCATGATTGCAGGTATTGAGTGGCTCATTTCTAGCTCAACAGTAGCTGAAGGCAATCACCTGAGAAAGAGAGCTTGGCATTGTTACCGCCAATACGCGTATTGACGCGTAATGGCGAAGAGGTCAGTCAATACCTGCACTGGCAAGAAGTATGATACATATGTGTAATGACTGAAAGGCCAAATGTGCGTCATGGATAACTCCAAACAGTTCTGCTGGAGTCACAAAGCGTAGATCGGTTCCCTTCTTCTTCAGCTTTTTCTTCAATCTGGGTAAGCATGATGTCAAATTCCTTTCGCAGGCCCCGACTTTTCTCTTGGTGTCTTCATTTGCTTGCAGTTCCTTAACCCCTTTCAAATCATACAGCTCCTTCGTTAATGCCACTGACCCTGGACCCTTCACTTTGGGAAACTGCAGCACTTTCAGATCAATTGTCCGCGAAACTGCCTTCAAGTAACAACACCAATACACGTATGCATCAACACTTTCTTCTTCCTCACTGGTTTTTTTTTCATTTGCCCCGCATCTAGGCTGACCTCTCTGCTAGGCTGACCTCTCCGCTAAGCTGACCTCTTTACTAAGCTGACCTCTTTACTAAGCTGACCTCTTTACTAAGATGACCTCTTTACTAAGCTGACCTCTTTACTAAGCTGACCTCTCCGCTAAGCTGACCTCTTTACTAAATGACCTGTCCACTAGGCTGACCTGTCAGCGATGACACGTATCTGTTAGACTTTTCCTCAATACGCATTTTTGACTGACTTCTCCGTCAATATGCGTTTTGAGGCAACAGCGTCCACGGTGAATGGAATCCTTGGTCTTGCAGTGTTGGCGACATTTGAGATAGCTTCAGCCTCCACACCTTTCCCAAAGAAGAGGAAGACAACCACAGATTTTTCATGTCTCAAGCATGAGCCACGAATCTGTGAGAGACCATTTGTTCACTTGTCCATAAGGATTCCATGCTTTTGGACTCCCCTAATACGCAACTTTCCCGAAATGATACCACAAGGAAGCCTGGCTTATGTATCGCTTCTCCCTATAAGCAGAGTCTACTGTAACAGGTTGCACTTTACGCACAGACTTGTCACAACTCACAGGCACCCGTGTAGTTTTACTTGAGATGAAAAGAGCAAGTTCCAAGTTGCCATACACAGTGCCTTACATCTAGCTACGACACTTTGAGAGATACTTTATCGCTCTCGCAATGTTCATGCAGAGCTTAAATTTTGTGAGAACCCAGATCCCTGCAGTAAAAACAACTGATGATAATTTCTACAACGTCACGGCAAGCATGTACAAGTACAACAACTGGTGGAAGGCAGTGGCTCTGACGTCCTCTGGAAGGAGTCTTGATGCAGTTATACATGCTCTTGAGAGTTTTGATGGTGCCATTGGCCCCGAAAACCTGTGAATCCATATCTAACAGGCTGCTCCTTTTCTTTTGAGCCAGTCGAAGTCATGCAGAAGGTGTTGGTTGCGAGTAGAGACAATGATTGTATGCACCTTCTGTGCACACAATATTTGTCTTCTGTGCACTCCCCACACCCACCCACCTACACGCACACACACAGAAGGCATTTGTCTCGGGAGGGGGGGGGGCATGAGTGTGTGTGCATATCTGAGTGCGTGTTAATTTGTGTGTAAGACAAAAAAGTCACGATGGAAGTGTAAAAAACCAACTTAATGTGGCAGCTTTGCTTTACAATTAGTTCTAATTGCTGGAAAAAACTGTACTGTCTAAGGGATTATGTCATGTCCTTGGCGACGATGGTGGACAACAGATCTGTCTAAAAGAAGCTGGAGAAGTTTGCAGCATAATTATAGCTCAATGTGGCTGCCGACTTCATACTTGTAAAAACCAGTCACTTACGCTAACAAGCTGACGAAATTTCTAACTTTTTTAATGGAGTTAAATAGCCCACCCTCCTCTTCAAATGGGAGTGGCTGGTGGAAATTGTATAACTTGTCTGAGAAGATGCAATTGAGTTTCCCTTCGTACACCAGTTCTGACATTTACAATTGTACGTACAGTGGATGCTCGATATGATGGTGGCGTGAATTTATCGTTATTTCATCGAGAGTTATGGTTGTAACGAGTCAAAGACAGGACTACACAAGGAGCAGTTCGATCGGCTAGAGAAGAAGTAACTTGGTGGCCAGAAATATGTTGTTGCAGTTAAACACACAACGCTTTGGTGTGCATTGTGGGTGTGTCTTACCGTTTTCCTCCCCATTTTAAGTCTCATTCCCGTCCACTTCCAGGCGTTTGCTCCCACAAGTACTTGATTGCGTTCTGCTTCGGCCTCGAGCTGGCGATGGCGCGGACCAGCATGACTTTGCAGGTCCTCTACGTGTCCTCCTTCTCCCTGATGAGCCCGGTGGGTGTCGGGTTGGGGATCGCCATCTCCGCCGCAGCAACCGAGACCAAGGGTTACATCGTATCAGTCGCAGCGCTTCAAGGTGAGACTGAGCACCATACAGCTGGTTTTGTCGCATCGTGCGTGGAATACACAGTGTATTACACACCCGAGGTGGAAAGTATTCTTACAGTGAGGAGTGGCGGGCAAAACTGAAAGTACTCGCGCTTGAAAGTTCAGCGTGACATTTCACCCATCTTCATCTAACATGTCAGAGGCACGTCTGCTGTACAACCCTGAGTGTTGTTTACTTTTCTTGTGTAAGATGTCGCTATCACTTGTTTGATTAACTCAACAGTGAAAAATGTGATAAAAAGCACACATAAAAAAGCACCATAAAAAGTTATTTTTGTCCATTATCTGGACAAAACCTGGCTTTTTTGCGCAGATACCTGGGCTGTCCCATTTTGTCTGGCCTCGTAGAGGTTGTAGACATGAGCGATGTCGTCGACGTAGCGGATGTGAATGAGTGAAATTTCACGCTGTACAAATACAGTTGGATACCGTATCAGAGCTGATTCACTCAGGTTAAAATAGCTCTGTCGACTGCAAGACCTTCTTGCATCATGGCGTAAAGTCGACATCCCAGGTGTGACAGCCAGCCAAGTTGTTAACGGCAACTGCAAGTACCAAAGTACTCGTGCTCGAAGTACACTTTGCTCGCCATCCCCGCCCGAAATAACGCGTCCTGTCCTGCTTCAGCCATCGCCGGCGGCACCCTGTTGTACGTGGCCATGCTGGAGGTGATCGTGCGCGAGAGGAACAAGAGGCAGGTGCACGGATTCGTGCAGGTTCTCTGTTGCATCGTAGGATTCTGCCTCATGCTGATGATCGATCTTCTAAGTAAGAGAAAAGTTCTACTTACAGTTGATGGCGATCGAATGCAAAAAAAAGTGATTGGCGAATATTCTATTTATACGTTTCACTCCACTACAGGTCCAGAGCATGAACACTGAGTGGAAAAATGATGTGAACATCGAGCAAAAAACCGGTGAACGTCTGGGCAGAGTTGTGAGCATTTCTCAGGCTCCTCAGGTCACATTCCTGTTCTTACATACACACCTTCTCAGAGAGTGATCTTTTAATAAAAATGCTGTTAGGAGTCCATTTGTCTCATTCTGTCATTACGTAACGAAATGCACCCGCATGCAAATAGTCAAAAAGTGCAAAAAGTGTTCATGGGACATGCATGATTAGATCGCATGAGCTCTTGTCATCATCATTACATAATGAAGAGGGGCTTGTCTATCTTCCTGTACGTTTTTCCCAGGCGAGCAATTTAGTCATAGGAGGAGCAAGAAGAAGAAAAAAAAGAGTTCAGAGTCATTATTTGGTATCAACGGTACCGAAGCAGAAGCAGCCGCATCCTTTTCCCCAACACACAGAAGAAGTCAAACACGCAGCACGACTAAAAGGGGGGAAAAAAGACACGCAGAGGCTGTTTTCTCAAGATTTCCCCTTTTGGTCGCACCCAAAACGTCGATGTTTGGACCTCCCACAGTTGTTTAAACGGGCATTGTATAAATGTACAATTGCAAATGTGCGTACACGCGAGACAGTCGAGCAGAAGATGGGTGGAGAGAATCTTCTCAAATTGGGCAGATTTACTATAACCCTTTCCCTAATAATGCCCCAAAAGGATTGCACCAGCGCTGTCGAGCTCTCGCACACACACACACACAATCACACACGCACACATCCCCTACTCTGCGTGTGCTTCGGGCTCCGTATACTGTTATCTGTACACGTCTTGCAGCGTCGAGATCACCACGGAGAGTGCGCAGTCATCTCAGACAAGCGGGCGCTCGGTCGGGCCGCTCGCTCGCTTGCTTCACTCTCCTCCACTCCGGCGTCAGTCGTGACTGGGCTCTCAAGTGGGTTAGATCTGGCAGAGGGATCTTAACTCACGTGTGTGCGTGCGGTGACCGACGGAGTCAGGAAAATCGTCCCGTTTACGGGCCAGAAGGTGGGGGGGAAGACCAGGGGGCCCAAGCAGAGTCTCTCTCGGCGCGTGTCAACCCTGTGTGCCAGGACTTTCATACCCAGACGATATCGCTATTCCGGCCACGACGTCGGCCAGGGATCCCAGCCAGCCAGCCAAGGTAAGAGAGGAGTTTCATAACAATGAGTCACGCAAGTTTCTAAGCAGATGCACCACATCACAGTTCCTCCATATCACTGTCCGAAAATGCCAGATTCGCCGGAATCATCGTAGATTGCCAAGATTCGCCGAAACAGGTGCCCGCCTCGGTAACGACGGTAGCCACTTCCACAGGTCCAACTGTGTTTTTACAGTGCTTTTACAGTTTACGGCGGGTCTTCTAATTGCCCTGGCCACGTCCGCGCCGCGCCAATATCTACATATGTAGACACATAAATTGGAGGCATTCGCGATCTCAGACAGAGACACGGTGTCGACAGGCCTAATCTTTATCGTGGGGGACACAAAAAAAGTGACAAGAAAAAAAGCGGAGGCAGCAGAGGCGAGACAGATAAAATCGAAGCCTTTTAGTGGAAGGATCACCTTTTTCTTTCAGCTAAAAGACCAAGAAAAAGAGGGTTAGACGAAGTGAACCAACCAGACCACCTTTATTTTCCTACCTTCAAATTCGTTAGCGCCGTGCAGATAAAGGTTCTTTTCCCAGACAACGAACGCGTGCGTGCGTGCGTGCGTGCCTGCGTGCCAGTGTGCGTGAGTGCGTGCGTGTATGCAAGAGAGACAGAGGAGGAAAGACAGAGAGACGATGGCTGGTCCAAAAAACCTTTCCAGAGCAGAAAGTGGTGGAGAGAACTCTTTATTTGCCGAGAGGTTACGCCCGGGATAATTTGCACGGTTGCTTTGTTTTTGCAGTCGCAGCTTCTGACGCCGCCAGACAGAGCAAGTGCTCAAGCTTCGAGGTTCACACGTGCGTGTGTGTGCTTATAGTGTTAGTCATACGCAACTCAGACTTCTGCATAAGCTCAGTCTTCCCTGGCTTCCAGGGACTCACGTCAAAGCAAAAAAAAAAGTTGGTTGTCTCTCACATAAATTTTTCATTACATTCGGTGACTTCTGTCGCAAAATCTTGAAGGATTTGGCAGCTGGTGCTAGCTGCATTTTACTGCAAAGTCAATATAAAGTAATTATTTAACTGAGAAACAAAGCCTTTGTCTACTTTTTTGTGTACTGACATGACTCCTTCGTTCCCACGGGACAACGTCCTGGAGTAGGATTAAAATGTGCTTTTGTACCTGGAAGTCCTACAAATTGAGAGCTTTGACCTGAGCCATAACAGTCAACTGTGTGTGTGTGTGAGAGAGAGAGAGAGAACTCTTAACGGCAAATTTCCTCCCCAAATTGTTTTAGTGCACTTCCCACGAATACATAAACAAGGGATTTCTCCTCCCTGATACATCTCTGTGTAGTGAGCAGATAGCCCCACTTAGACTAACTCAATTGCCAAGGCCTTGGTAGGCCCAGGCTATTAAGCAATTTTCTTCTTACAGACCTTAACTCCATCAGATCTACGAAACACTGAGACTCGGACTTTTATTAACATGCACTTTTTTGCGCAGGTTCGAGCATTTAGCGAGTGCGTAGAACTTTCTGCATCGGCGCCAGTTCCAGATGTACTCAAATCACTGCACGCACGTGCGCGTGCACAATATGCAAATATTCTCGCAAACTTGCCAAACCCCTACTTTACGTCCCTTTTTTGGAGAGGGGGGGGGGAAATTCGTTTGAACTGGCGAATTTTTCTCTTTTCCCTTGGTCACGAGGTGATTTTCGCCACTGCCAACGGTCAAGTCGTCTAAGCTGTTGCAGAGCTGAAGGTCGTCGTTGCTGCAGCTGCCTTTATTCGTCTTGTTATTTGCGCCGATTAAAATCTGCCCGCCTGTTCTTTACAAGGGGTTCGGACTAATAGCGCTAATCACCGTCACATGGGGCAATATTTCAGCGCTGGAGAAAATGGCATCGTCGTTGAGGAAAAAAAAAAGGGGGGGGGGGCCTTGCCTTAATTAAGAGGTAAAGTAGGTATGAAAAAAGAGTCTTGTCTGGCCGTAATGAGGCTTATCATTGGCCGCCATCAATTGCTGATGCGAGGACACCCCCGGAGCCTCCGGTGTGTGCCAGAGCCCGATTGGTCTCTGCCTCCTGCGCAATAATTCCTTCCTGCCAAGCATTGTTTCTTAGAAACTTTTTTGCCTGGCCAAGCATTTCTCCTCTTTCTGGTACGTGTGTGTTAGTCAAATGCCTGTAGTGAAACTTTGCAGCCAACAGAATCGTCTGCGTGTGCAAAGAGAGAGTTGACTCTTTCACTTAGCCCTCGAGGCCTAAAAACTCAGCTTTAGCGTACACATTTTTCACTCCCCAAGAAAAACGTTAGCAAAGTTGCATGCTCAAAAGCTCGAGTCTGTTAGACACGTACGTGTATACAGAAGACATCGCTTATTGCTGCAACGGACCTTTTATACTTTCTAGAGTAACACAGGAAAAAAAAAGCCACCCACTTAAGAACAAAAGAGGCCACATTGAGGCTTTTATGACCTCCTTCAGCTCAGTCCAAAGACATTCGAGCGATTTACAGCTCCGAATTTTTATGAAGTCAGTTTGGAAGAGGAAAAATAGTTTGTGCGGGGCTGCGAAAATTCGAGGCGTTCGGATTCTTTGCTCTGAAGTTATGTTTGCTTCGATCCTTGGGAAAAGAATGCGGTGGTGCCAAAATCGAATCAAAAGGACCTTTCAGAGCTGCAGAAATGGTCATGCCACAAGTACGTGTCCGCCACCAGGAAGGTCGCGCCCGGCCCGGCCACTCACTCGGCCAGCGTCACTGGCGTCTACGCCCGCCTTCGCACTCCGACAAACAAGATCGATGTCGGCTACTTGGTGATGGACGCAGCGTGAGGCACACACAGATGCACCCGACGTGCATGAGAGAGAGAGAGAAAAAAAGGTCCCAGCTTGTGCGTGAATGCCCACGTACAGGGTCGTTCAGATAAGACCTGAATTCTTTCAACTTCATCCAGATTAACATCGGCGGCAGGTAGAGATAAAATTGTGCATAAGTGAGAGGTGACGAGACTTGACGATCGGATCAATGCAAAAATCAGGTGGCAAAGCAAACAAGACAGGGGAAACGATGAGTGGTATAGGCCTTAACAGGAAGGCCTTTGTCGAAGGCCTCACGTACTCCAAGTCCGCCACAGGCGAGTGCGGTTCCGCGCTGTGCTGCGCCCTACTCCACTGTACTACGTGACAACTTACTCCAGGACCTTGGAATAATTCGGGTGCTGCTAACGGAGTCTTTTTGAAGTCAGTGTGGCTTTTATTGAAAACAGTTCATAAGGCTTTGGAATATACTTCAAGTCTTTTTGGGGGGTGAGCGGATGATTTTCATTCCCCACTGAACTGTTACTACTTGGCAAATGGCAAACTCTGCTTCACTTCTTTGCGCAGAGTTGCCATCCACATCGCGTGTAGAGAAATTCCACTTTTTTTTTCACTCAATTCACTTCCGGGAGAGACGCGATCGATCAAGCGGCTTCCGAAATGTCGATCCCCTTCAGGTAAGAATGAAGCCGTTCAGGTGTGAGCAATGAGCGCTTCAGAAGGAATCCCAATCAAGACTGTTTTAGGTCAGCCTCGTTTTTTACTTTTTTTTTTTAGCTGGTCTAAAAGTCACATAACTTTGCTCTTGGATATGAGTTCACTCCCACTTAGAAGCTACCGAGGCTCACATGATAATGAGACTGGAGGGTTTTTTTTTAACCTCCTAATGCAGAAGTCACTACTCCAGGGCCATTTTAGGCAATGGTTTTTTTTCCGCCGTGACCTTCAAGTATTTTGCTGTCCAACTACGTATTTACAGTTGAAACTTCGTTTCTCACATTGTGAGCCGGTGCTGAGAGGAAGTCCTTCCACCCGTCCGCAGGGTTCATCCTTTTGGGCAATAAATGTGACTTCCACTGTGCCAGAGTCCGCATGAGCATCCAGAGCCCAATGAAACGAAATTTGGGCCATTATGCCCTCCTCACGACAGGCTGGAGTTTGGATTTTTTTCTTTTCTTCCTCTCTGGAGGCCTTCGTAGCAGGCACGACGATGCCTTGAGGAAGCCACCTTGGCAGAAAAAAGGCCTAGAAAACATGCCTTAAGAGACTCCACCCAGGCAAAAATGCTGGAAAGAAAGAGAGAGAGAAAAAAAACCGAAACTCCAGATTTTTGACAATGCTTTGGTGAAAGATCTGCCAATCGGATACAAGCTGTGTTGAGTGTGAAGAATTATACGAAAACTTCTCAGTGGGAGATTTTGAACCAAGTCCAGCATGGGGAAGAACACGAACGCTGACTGAGAAGAGGCTGAAGATCGAAATCTTGATGGGGGAAATCAACTAAGCGTTTTCCAGCAATCGCTGCTCCGTGAATTCCCAACCCCCACTCTCAAACATGAGTGGGGAAACATCTTAAAGGGAAACAACAGCACCGGAGAAGAGTTCTCCAGAGATTGACATCTCTGTGAGACGTCAGGACTGATCTTTTTTTTTCCTTCTCTCACTGTGTCCAGGCAGATGGACGAGCCAACTCGTAATCGTACGCACGTAGTAAAAGCTGAGATGCCGTCTGCATCTGCTCAGATCTTGATATCTGCATCTTGACTTCTCCTGCATCTGCGAGTGCAGTTGGCTTGAGCCGGAGTCCAGCTTCGAGTCCAACGAAGTCACCACATCTGAGCTGCTCTTCAGTGGTGCTGGAATCACTGACTCACTTCATCACAGTGCTGAAAAGCTGCGGTCTTTAAAATGTGCCTTACCGTATTTCCTGAAAAATAACCAACCCTCTAATATAGGCAACTCGTGCATCCTAAACATAACATAAGCGACCCCTATAAATTCTTAACCCACTGCTGTAGATGCCGGAAAAGAGATGGAAAATTGCTGAGCTCAGAGTTGTGGCCACCAACAAGTCAGCCCTTGACTTGAGTGGGCTCAGTCCGCAGCTGACTGTGACAGTGTCATAACATATATAAAGAGAGGATTTAAACGAAGAAGAAGAAGTCGTTGGTGCTGCCTCCATTACCATCATAAGCATCGGGCAGAGATTGTGTCGTCGATGAGCATAAATGGCATTGCTTATACTGTTTACCAAATGAGTGTTTTTAATGTCTCCTCGGTCTGAAAAAGGCCTGTCTCGTCTCCATCTGCACCTGCGCCGATGTCAACATATCTGCAGAGGTTGAGTCACCCCACATCCGTTGCTGCCTTTTTGTTCGCTGCACTCGTTTGACTGAGCTTGAGTAGCTGTTCAGACCACGTACGAGGTGTGCACGTACGCCAAGTTGTGAGGCTCAGACACGTGTTCGAACGTCTCACTGAGTATGGACAGCGGCAACCGTTGCTCTTTTTCCTGCCTCCTACGTACACTCGAACGGACGTACAAGCACTGTTATCTCCCTCTCAAATCAAGCAAAAGGATTTCCCGTAAGGAATTTGATGGGTCGAGAAAAACCTCGTCAGAAAAATCCTTTTGTTACCTACAGAAAAAAAGGGGGGGGGGGAAATTGGACGGGGAAGAAAGAAAAAAAAAGCATTCAACTCCTCATAAGGTTCGAGGTGCGGTTAAAGAAGAAGGCTGCAGTTTGGCACGCAATCAGAGGGAGACAATGGAAAGGTCCACATGAGGAGTCTTCTTCGTCTGCATCTGCAGTCAAGTCTTTACCCTCTCCATGAGCAAAAAGGAAAGTATTTTCAGAGGGTTTTTGCACCCAATCCTCTTTTTCCCAGTGCATCCGGATGGTGCAAGTGACGGCTGCACGTACACGTACGGGTGTCAGGACGTGATGAACCTGTGCACCCAGGTAAACTGGCAGACAGACTGGCAGGCAGGCGGGCACGCACGCACGCAGGCTTCTGGTGTGCTAATGCCTCTTCCTGGAGAGCAACTCGAGCAAGAAGTGCAGCTGCGAGGTGGTGTGACGAGCGCCGGTTCCTCCTGACAATGCACAAGTTTTCAGCGTCCACGGCCAGCGCCATTGTTCCCAAGGGACAAGTGCAAAGCCTGACACTAAGCACTTGATAAAGCCTCACTTTGACAGCGCCGATGAGGCCGGTGCACAGATGTCGACTCCGGATACGTGAGGTCCGGAACTCCGCTTACGTCGTCCCAGTTGACCCCGACACCCGAGCAGCCCACGATGCAGCCGGAGTCAACTGCGCTATTCACGGCCGGCCCAGACTTTGATCTGCTGAGCCAAAGTCGACAAGTTTCTTTGCTCGATCACAGATCCCTCTGAGGATGGTGGAACCGACGATGAAGTGCAACGAATGTGATCGAGCACGATGAAAAGCCTCACGTTTAAGCTATTCATTCCTGCTCTCAGCAGCCAAAAGAGGCACAAGTGTAATAAATATGTGTAGCGAACAACTTTTCCACGCCGCTCGCTTTCGTCGCAGTTCTCTGCCATTTGACAAATATTGAAGTAAAAAATTAACGTTTGAGACGTAAGCAGCGTCATGTTTGCCCTTGTTGGAGGAAGCAAACGCCTCATGACCAAGCAGGTTGTGTGTGTGTCCGCCTACTTGGCTTACTTCTGTGCTTCACATACGTAAGCATAAGCTTGTCTGAGAGCCCCCCATTCAGTCGTTTCCCCCTTAAGTCATGACAGTTTGTTATTGTGGGTGGAAAATACCCCACATTTTTGGCGCCCTCCTTTGATGTGCACCAGCAACGCCCATTATTTCTCCCCAAAAGTGAGAGCGATTGTTTTCGCTTAGATTTAGGGCCCCATTAATTTGGGTGATGCAAGAAGACACCTCCTAAAAGATACCACACTTAACCAAGTCTATCCGTGCATTTGCACACTCGCACGCGCGCCGTATCAGGAGTTGTGCGGTCTCCCAAGATCTCAGGGCCACGGATTTAGCAGCGTAGCAAACAAACTTGTTTAGTTGACGACTCCCCAAATCTCCACTGAATAATAAAGAGTTCGTCAGTTGATCCCCTTTAGCCTGCTGCGGCCGCTCAAGCCCTTCCCGCCAAAGAAGGTTTTCGTTGTGATCTCGTCAAATATTTGATTCTTCCACTGGCACCTCAGACGTAAGCAGAAGCAGCACGTGAAAATTTGCAATAACTGGCGAATTTTGATGCGAAAACCGTTCGTCTGCTGAGCTTCAGACCTTTTCTTCGTCGCTGACAGCACCAAGTGCTTTGTTCTATTGAACTTGGTTCTTCGCGCTCGAGCAGTTTGCAATGTATTTCCACATGAAGTGCACCTTCCTACATACGTTCAGTAGGTACAGTGGCCTATGTCGGGGGGCTACTGTACCGTACGTACTTACTTACTTACTTACTTACTTACTCCACCAGACACATGACTGCTGCGCCCCCGGTACAAGACGTTCAGTCATCCTGCGCTGCTCGCACACTGTGCGCAAGGTGTTCTTTATATGCAGTGCAAATGTGGAGAAGAACCCAAGGGATCTTTAAGGACTTGTAAGAACATCTTGTTCGGTGGAGCTGCCTCCTGTGTTTATGTACACCGTGTACGTGCGTTACAGAGCGGCTTGTGCCGCACGCGCGCGCGCACGCACGCACGCACAAAGGAGTTTCTTTCAAAAGAAGCCTATGTATACCTGCATGGGGCCTCTGACTGAGGCAGGAGCAGCAGCGAGGAAAAATGTGGGGAGGAAGGAACGAAAGTTAGTCTCAATTTGAGCAGTTCCTTATGCGTGCTTTGCCTGCCTGCACCGACTTCTCTAACCCTTTCTTTCCTATACCTACGTGTGTGTATGTGTGTGGCCATACTCGGTGGGCCTACGCAGGCCTAGCCTTTTTTCCCCTCTTCTTCTTCTGCTCTCCATTTGACACGTTAGACTCATTTGAAGCAGAAGAAAATGGCAAACTGGGACGGAGTGAAGAAAGGAAGAAGAGGCTGAACGGCTGGCTGGACTTAAAAAAAAAGCACCGTGACTCAGCCAACTTTTAATTTAGGATGGGAGGAGAGGGGGGCCTTGACCACAAACGGCCCCCACGTACGGACGTGTTTCTAGCCGGACATTTATCTTGGCTTAAACACAGTTATTATCTGAAGCTTTTCACTCGACATCGTTTTGTCCGCAAAACTCTCCCAACTTTGCCTCATAAAGTCTCCCACTGGCAACGCTGCCTGCTGCTATCATTGATGCTGCCACTGCCCACACAAAGTCTCATGAATTTAAACTGCTCGCAAGTCTCATTGAAGTCGGTGGAGCCCCTACAGACCCGGAGGAGCTGCCAAGCAACAGGAACTGCTCAAAGCAGTTTGGGCAACAAGGGATCGATAGAGATTCGGATCTGCTGCAGCTTATCTGATAGAATCACAGTTATATTTTCACGAAGAAATTGTTCGGCTCATAATTATGCGAGCTGTTGACCTCCAACCCTATTGCAGCTCTTATCGCGCTGGCTGAAGTGGCAGAAGCGGTCATTACACTCTCAAGGAGAAATTGCACGTCCATTGGCGCTAACTACGCATTAATGATGCCTCAGGGGGGTTTGCAAAGCTTTGCAAGCAACTATCAAGGCCTATGGGGTTCGGGCCCTCTTTATATTTTTTTTTTACTTGTGATGCTGACTTTTCCGCCAATTAATGGGTAATGTCGACTCCGCCGCCTCCTGCTGAGCTTTCTGACGCACACTTTATTGGCCATAAGCTTGAAGCGGACAGACATTTGTAATGTTTCAAGCACGCACAAACACATGCAGGAAGAAAGAAGTTAGAGAAAAAAGTTGCTTGTAACAAGTGGACAGAACAGCGCAAGTTCTCCTCTCTTGCTACAAGGCTTGATGGTCATCACCACGTCGCAAAAAATGCTAAAATTCGCCAGTATGATAACAAGCTGCGACAGCTGCTGCCTCGGCAGCTTCGGGCATCGCGTGCTGGTCGTAGCAGAGGCCTCTATGAGGCGTCATCATGCAAGCAAGCATCGTCTATCAATTATTTTTATACGGCGAATAGACGTCATGCCATCATCATCGTCGTCGTCGTCGCCGTCGTCGTCGCCGTCGTCGTCGCCGTCGCCGTCGTCGTCGTCACCGTCGAAGCCGCAGCAGTCGCCGTGATTGCGAGTTAAGGCGTGTGGAGACTAGCGGATTTGGGGCCACATGTGTAGGATGTTGATAGGCCTATTAGGACTAGGCCACTTTCATGTTACGATTATCTGTCACGAAAAAGTTGGCATGTCTAAACGCGCTGATGTCCGGACCAAGGATACTGTGTGAGTGTGTGTGTGTTTTTTCCTTCGCCTCATGTGGTTAGTGGGAAAAAGCACAGCTTCTTCTACTCCTGCTACTTGGTTAGCAGTGCAGGAAGTCCCAACTTCCACCAGCTGAGATTGAAGAGAGACTTGGCCCTGACTGGACTGACCTCATTTTGCGGCCTCTTTTGCCGTGCACCGCCGACCTCAACTGCCTGACTCTAGGTTAGCGTTTGAATCTAAGCCTAGCGTTAGAATTTAGTGATCAGCCCAGGGTTGGCGTGACTGGTCAAAAAAGCTGGCACCACAGACGGGAAAATCGTTGCAGCTGCACCCAAGCACCCATCCTCGGTGCCCAGGGCGACAGAGTGCATGTTGTTGTTGCCCACCTGCCGGCCATAAACTGACATGACGCACATCGTTGCACTGTCCGATTATTTTGCCGCGCAAAACAGTGACCCAGGGGCACTTTGGACCTCTTTTTTTTCGTAATGCCTCAGACGATCGAGGCATGACCCGAGGCCCTTTTTGTGCAAAATTCAGACCTCACAGCTTTTTTTTCATTCATGATGATAATAATGTTCAAGTAATGACAGTAATAACGTGAGCAGGTCGAAATCCCGTTTGTTGCGCGTTCACATCACTTTTCTTTCCGCCATCGAGAGCAGGAAAGTGGGCAAGTAGAACATGTCCGCCTTGTTAAGCCGACGGAGCCACGGACGTGCCGGTGTGGACTGCCTTCTCCGGGCACCCGAGGGTGGTCACCACCTCCCCGGGTATAACTTTGTCCCTCCACAACGTGCATCAAGAGGCACTGATCCAACATGAGATCGACAATTGTGCTCCTTGGCGTGGTCCAGGACCATATCAGACTTGGTGCAAGTTTACGTGGTCAACCCTGTACGCAGCAAGAATACGTAGGTGGACACAAACAATGCATCCACGAAGTGACCGAGCCAAATAATGCAGAGCTTCTGTTTGGTTTTCAGCTCAAAAGCACGGGTGAGAGCTGACAAATAAGTTTGTTGTTAAGAACGACTTAAGACATTAAGCTGTGTGCTGAAGCCCCTGGTCCGGACCTCCATGGTCGTGCTATTGACGCACACGTTTCAGAGTTTGAGGCCCCATTCCTGCTGTCAATGGACCTCCCAGGCAGGTCGATGCTACCTGGAGCAGAACGCACCGAGTGACTCCCCCCAAAAAGGAGTCAGGACAGCCAGAGAATCTTGGCCGAAAGCTGTTTTTTCTCCCGACGAAACACCCTGTTACGCTGCTATTAAATAATGAACGGGCTAATTTTCCTTTCGGTCGTGCCGAAGCTCGTTAATATCCCCGGACAGCAATTAAAGCAGCAGCGGACAAGACTTGCAGGGGTCTCAGCTGACCCCTCCTTAATGGCAACCCTGAGACTTTTCTGATCGTCGCTCTTTGTTCTGGGGGCAACAGCGCAAAGTGCAGGAATGCGATCAAGGCTTATTGAGAGGAGACCTGGAACCCCTCCTCCTCCATGCAAAGCAGGAGTTCCGGATGGATGACGAACAAACAGCCACAGGCTAATTGCACCCACAGGCTGGACTTGTTGTGCACGCAACTTCTCAGAGTCCTGACGATGTGTCTGAAAAAATAATAATTATAATAAGCCCTCGCTGACGCAGGCGTTTCTCTCGCAACGGTTTCGTACTCATTATGTGAGAAAGACGCCACCTGCACTTCGAGCAGGAGTCGAACTCGGCCAGACAGGACAGTGGTTCATCGTGCACTGCACACTGAACAATACTTGGTTGGTGGCCCCTGTGAGTGTAGCTGGGACTGGTGGACCTCCCTTTGTCTGGTAGAGAGGAGAAGACTTAAAAAAAAAAGGAGGCTGACAGCTGTCGATTGAGCCTGGTTATATGAGTCTCTAATGAGCTTCAGCAGCTCACCTTCTTCTTCTCTCTTTTTTGAGCTCTAAATGAGCATTTCCCCCATGCTGTAATGTGCTGCGAGTAAATGAGTCAACGCTCTGCCAGACCAGAGCAAGAGACGTGCATACATATAGTGAATTCAGATCAGCACAGGAGAAAGTTTTGTAGCCATGCTTGCCAGACTTCATTAAATTCATGAAGCTGGCGTCAAGCTGATGCTGAGGGTGGGGAAGGCATCGACTGGAGCTGGAAACAAACACTCAGGTATCTCTGTCATCTTCATGTCATGACTCTCCAAGCCCTTGACTGCCGCCGGTCATCATTTCTCTCCCTAATTTTTGTCAAACCGCAGACACACACGCAGGACAAAAAGCGCTCGCAAATGTTTTCTCACGCGGAAAATTTCACCTTCCAAAGTCTGGAGAAAAAAAGGTAGCTGAGTAATTGCGTATGGGAGGTTGTAGCACATCCCACGCGGGCCCTTCCACGTGAGGCATTTGTTTGGTGGAAAAAAAGGAAGGGGGGAGGGGGGAAATGAAACACACACGTGTTCTATAATTTGCGGAGAAAAGGGACTCTGACAGGGGAAAGTTACCCCCCTCCTTCACCCTCTAAATTAGCCCCCATTTGACGGCATTTCTTTCAGAAGATTGTGATTCTGTAACCCTTTGACTGGTGAATGGGATCCTCACACGTGTGTGCAATACGTCTCAGTAATTGTCTATTCCCCCCTTCTCACAAAGGCAATTCGTCTTTGTTGCATGAGCACATGCAACAGGATTGAAATTTGCTGCCAGTTTCTCTGCCACACATGTCAAAGAGCTCCAGGTACAACAAAGTCTCGGCGGGGGGAACACGAGCGACTCCGCCGAGTTGTGCGGGGACCACCGCAGCAGCAACCCACCAGGGCTGCCAAGCGTCCGAGGCCACGTGGCAACCCTGAGTCGTGGTGGCGCCGCACAACCCCACTCGTGGCCAGCGCCGTTCCCACCAAGTGTTTACTCAGTCACACGAGGAGGAGCCAAAAATATACTGGCCTATATTTCCCGCCTGACTGCGCAGTCAGACCAAAAATTTCCATAAAGGTCAATCAACGACTTTTTTTTTACTCCCTTTCCCCCCCCCCCGTACAAAAAGCTTCTTGAAAGTGAAAACGCTTCATTTTCCCACAGTTTCTGGAGCAAGGATGGAAAAATCCTCAGGCCCCCAGGGTTGGACGAAATTGCCAAGAACAACAAGGGCGAAAGCTCAAAGATTCATGAGGCAATAACTTCCCAGACAGACAGGAGAAAGTATTGGAAGGCCTCGCTCAGCATAGTGTGGTGACTTTTTTCAAGGCCCACACGTTGCTGTGGACGGACTCGTTGCTGTTCCTGCTCTCCCGGGACCACTTCTCTGGCTGGATCAGGAAGAAGCTGGTTAACCCAGATTCTCCAGTCGACAGAGTCACATTTACATATGTGATTGAGCCGTCGAGAAAGGAGGGGCTGAGTGCACAATTTTTCAATTTAACGAACCAACCGCCGGAGCTTCAGAGAGCTCGGTCAGACTTCTACGGTCTCTGGCCTCTGTTTCGTAATCAATCTCCATGAGAGTGCGTAAGAAAGAGAGAAAAACTTGTATGAGGTGAAGAAACAAAAGCTTTGGGCGGTGCAGGTAGCAAAAATTACGGGTAATTAGTGGGGGTCCTTTAATGGAGATTAATGCAGTGCTGGCTTGACCGTTTTGTGTGTCAAATCTGCGTGCGTGAGCGCGCGTGTGTGTGGTCTGTGAGCTTGTGCGCCATTTCCACAGTCATCGTTCACAATTGGAATAGTGTGCGCAGTGCATGCATTGTGTGCACGTGTGCGAGTGCGTACGACACATGTGCGTGGAAAAGAAAACACACACGCACTATTGTATATACAGACTTTTAATCGTGTTCACCACCGAAGTTCCTCCGAGTCCTTGGTGGTCTCGCACGAGTTGGAGGGGGACACCACTGCTCATCCCATTTCCTCCCAGCCCAAGTTGTCAGCCTTGAACTTCTTCTCGTCCGTAATTAAACGCCTTTCATCGTCTGCTGCCGCACTTTGATCAGGTGTCAGCCAGGCAGCGCATCTTTCACGGATGCAATCTTAATTTCTGCTGCCTTTTGCCACCCCACCCCACCCCCCCTTCACGACCCAGTGCGCGCACGAGGCCGCGGACTCGGCCAGGACCTCGCCGGGGCCAAGAGGGGGCAGCTGCTTCCGGCACAGTAATGATCCCACCAGGTAAAAATTATGGGACGTAGAAGAACAGACGGCGGCTGACAAATTTCTTTCCCTCTGTGACCCCACACACACACTTCAGCTACTTCTCCTTCTCCACGTTTAATCTGCTCCTTTCATCTGTTCTAATTAATAGGGGAAACAACACACGTGCTCTAAATTCACTCTTTCTCTGCCATTTTGTTTCAGGTAAGGAACTTTTGCGTGGGAGCAGCAAAGAGGTGCGCGCGCACGTGCGATTCAAATCTTGGCTGGGTTCGTTCAACACTCAGGGTCGTAGATTTAAGGATTCACCGAAGATGCAGATCTGAAGTCACGGATTCATGTATGTACTTGGCAACTTGAATGTCTGGCCGAGCGAGGTCAGCGAGGCAGCAGGGGAATCTGGGCGGATTTGGCACAGCAGCATCTGCCAAGATGCCAAGGGCAGGTTCGGTCAGGACCTTTTGGGCATCTCTCGTGCAAAAGTGCCACAGATCATTCAGAAAAGTCAGTTTTTCATCCACTCCACCTCACAGCAGAGAACAGATGCGTAGAACGCACCCCCAAAAAGTTATCTGAACGAGCTCCGCAATCCTGACAAATCAGTTGACGCGCACCGACGTGAGTGGCTCAATCACGTGGTCCATGCACGAGTGGCCGTCGGTGTTGACCCTGTTGTCGGCCAAGGAATTGTCTCCCTGGCCAGAAAAACGCCTCTTTCTCTCTCTGTTTTCTGTCTAATGTGTCTTTTCCCCCCCATTCTGAACCGCACGTGACAGCTGCTTGGTGGCTTTTGGCACGGGCGCGGCCGACCAAAGCACCGGATGCTGCGGGTGGTCACTTTTGGCTCCCCACGCCCATCACCACGCCTCCTCCCCTCCCCATGTTCAATATCCATCGCAAAAGTGGAGCAGAAGAATCGCAAGCAAGCAAGCAAAAAAAAAAAAGTCCGCCTAAATTGGCCCTGGTGCTAAGAAAGTTGCAGAGTCATCTCGATGCTGGCGCCTGCATTCATGAGCTGAGGACGCGTCCAGGCTTGCCACATTTTTTGCCACACGCGAATATGACTTTTGAATGCGTGCTAATATAACCTTATATTGGCAAGATGTGCCTGGGGAGACAAAGGAAGGAGGTTCAATGGGCTAAGAAGAAAATTGTCAGCAGCCCCTCTAAAACAAAAAAAAAGTCACGTGCGCTTGTCTTAGCCACGGTTTTCTCCTTCCCCAGATCTGTCTATGTAGAGTCCACAACCTCGCAGGTGAGGGCGCGTTTAGGGCAGGCAGACTTGGCTGTGCGGGGCATGTGTGTTCGTCGAGGTCTGAACATTCTGCCAGTGCAAAGGCGGACTTAACAGAGGAATTATATTCTCGCAGAATGGAAAATAATGACACGGTTTATACAGCGAAGCTTTCCTGGTCTCTCCTTTCTCCAAAGGCCAAAGGTGTGGAAAAAATGTGCAGAGGAGAAAACTTTTGCTGGTGCAAAAAGTCCGCAGAACCAACGTCCAACTGTTCCAGAGCAGCTTTAACTGCGTCGGTGCCGTTATAATTCGAGAGCAATTTTCGGCCTAATAACGTCCGAATTATGGGCAATTCTTATCAATTACGTGGCGCCCTTCACTATCGCACATCCTTTGCCTCATAAATTACTTTCCTTTTTTATGGCGTCCCCTGCGCACGGAAGCCGCGCTTGATTCTCCGTCAATAAACGTCTCAAGATCAGAGGCCGAATAAACTTATTATCGAGAGGCCTCGCTTGACCCATTAAGATCCCGCAATTTATGGGCTGGTAGCGGACCAAAGTGGGGAGGGAAAAGGCTGCTGATTAAATCCGCAGATAAAATCTATAATCTGGCAAGGCTTTGCTGGAAAACGTTTCGAAACCCCCAACTTTCGTAGGTGTATTTTGCATTGTGCACGTGCATCGTGGAGCGCCAGGCCCATTTCAGGCTTCCTGAGGCCTTCTTTTTTTTTTTTTTGAAGGCGTCAGCGGAAAATGAAAAGCTTCATCAAGGAGCTGGAGTAAGAAAACTGTTCGAAGCGCTGAGATGTCTGAAAGGTAGAATCGGTTGCAGCTGAGTTGCTTGAACTGGTTCAAAAAACCGTAAGATTTTTATCGGCAGATCGGAATTTCGGCAGCGCCCCTCAACGCGTTGGATGGATCCAGGACTAGATTTCGTCTTCTTGCCATATCTCCCATCTTGGATCAGCACGTGACATTATACGGAATGGGTTTGCCTCATCCAGGACTTGAGCAGCAGTAGCGACTTCCCCAAGAGCAGGCATTTGGAGGATGTTGTCAATCACCTTTGGGAGGTCTGCGCTGGCGCGCGCGCGCGCGCGCGCACCCAGGAGCGAATTCATACGCGGAAGGAGCAAATGTCTGAGGCCTCGTGAGTCCGGGTCTTTGTGCGTGTGCGCTCATGTGTGTGCAAACTCCTCGAGAGGGATCCATTAATGTAAGGGTGGTGGCAGCAGCAAATCTAGTGCGTGATCTATTTACCTACTTATGACTGCTGCAAGCCTGAACAGCCGAGCTCTGACAACAATTGATGGTTGGTGCGCGCACGCACTCACTTATGGCAAATCATCGTTAGGCTCTTTTGTGCCACAATGCGAGTGGAGCGGCCAAAGTGATGAGCAGGTCCGGCTGCACCCGGCGGGATGGATGGCGGCCATCACGCGTTGCTCTCCGTCACGAAGGCCGCGGCCGAACACAAAAACCACAGCCGGGCTCCCGGCGGTCCCGCCACCGCATCCATCACAACCTTAACAGCTGTATAAACACACTCCTTAAGGTGAGAAGCCCCTTGGGCGTCTCTCTCTCTCTCTCTCTCTCTCTCTCTCTCTCTCCGGCCTTGACCTTGAGATTGCAAAAGATCTGACCGGAAAAGACTTTTGGGCCGCCCACAAAAGCGAATTTCTTTCCATTTGGGACGCCCACTTTGGGCTGGCAATTAATCTTGAGCCCACATTTTGTTGTTGATGTGCGGCCGCCGCGCCCATTTTGGGCCTTCCGAGACCTGATCTTGGCCATCGGCGATTTTTCGCGCCGTCGCAATCAAGCAAAGGTTGTCTGCACACCAGGCTAATTAGGAGATCCATTCCTGATGAACCTTGAAATGTCCAAACTTTTCATTACTCCTCTTCCTCTCTGGTTTTTTACTCCATCAGACATTCTCCGGCTTCGTCTGTCTGCCGATCTGTCTGGTCGGAGGCGAGCAGGGCTGGCAGGGACGTCGAGCGGATCCACGACGTGTACCTCATCAGTATGTGGAAGGCAGTGGAAGAAGAAGAGCCTCTCAAGGTTTTGCTCAAGCTCGTCACAATTGAATCTAGGTCAGATGGCTTTGCAAAAAAGGAGAAGAGGCGTTTTTACTTAGGCTCCATTTTTTGCGTGAGCAGAACTTTTCCTATTTGGCATTTCAACCTGACGAGGGAGACAGACGTAATAAGCTCATAACAGGGGTGCAGCTGCAAAATCAAGGTTAAGTCAGTTGAAGCCACCAAGTTTTGCCAACACAAAAAAATCTCTGTCCTACTTAGTCCTTGTCTCTCTGTGTGCCAGCTCTGGGAAATGGAGCAGTCATTGTTTTTAGGGCAGATGTATTGAATCAAATTTGCTGGCAAAATGCTGATCGGCCCACCGAAAATAGGAAGTGTCTGCAACGAAGAAGAACACGCGCGTCATGAGTGTGCAGCAGTTTGCTGGTGTAAACCCTCCCTAAGCGCGGCTCAAGGAGTCCATGGTAGTTCTGACCACATGGGGTGAGGTAGGAATGTTTCCATTCTGCGCGCAAGACATTTCAATTTAAAAAAATGGGTCTTGAGAAGTTCGGGGTGCTCAAAAAACTTCCCAAGGTTGCTGCTTCTGGAGGAAGAGGAAAGAATCGATTTTCTTTAGTAGAGCGATCGTAGCTCTTGATCGTATCGACTTTATGTTACGAGCATCGAAGGTACCGAGCGCAAACTTTGTGCTGACCGAGGCCTGGACCAGCGGTTCAGTGGCTGATCCAAAAGTGGCTCTTTCATGGTCTCAAGCCAAGCCAAGCCCTTAACTCTTGAGGGTTGAAAGAAACTTAACATTAGCTGAGTCTGAGGAGCCTCGAGGGGGCCTAAATGAACTTTGAAAATTCTGCTGCTGCTGCTGCTGCTGCTGCTGCTGTTGAGCAGATGACAAGCTAGTCCAAGCTTTGGCCTCAGGCTGGGCTTGATGATCAAGCCAAGAGCTTGGGACGTCCGACCTGGACTGGGCTTGGGCTCGGACTTGGGCTTCACCACCAAAGGACAAGAAATGCGAAATGACATCAGGGTGGGGCTCGAACTAATGTTGCTGTCACTTCTCCTCTGCTCTGAGGCCAAACGATGGATCTGTACGTACTTTGGTCGGAACGTCCGACTTCTCCACCAGACACGTTGTGCAGCAGTTGCGGTACACAAACACCGTCGTGTAAGTAAGTGAATTGCACACTTTAGCTTGTGCGTCCGCGTTTTGTCTGGCCGAGTATGGCTTTTGTACGTGTTGTTTTTAGACGTCGAGGGAGAAAATTGGTTTTGTTCCCCGCTCTTCCAAATAATTTGTCAACATCACTTTGTCAGCTTCTCTTCTCTCTCTCTCTCTCTCTCTCTCTCTCTCTCTCTCTCTCTCTCTCTCTCACCCCAGTTTTCTACCCACCTACCCAAAAAAGTCCGGCCCAATTTTTGGTGTGCACGTTGACAGATGTAGGCTGCAAACTTATTCAGCCATCTGTCTCAACACAGCAAGTGAGGTAATTTGGAGGTGAAGTTTACGATCTTGTGCAGACAACAGATTGGCAAGAGACCGCTTGAACACACGCTTATTGCTCACTCACTCTGCAGTTCAGCTTGAAATAACAGAGCTGACAAGATGGTTTTAATAATAACAATAATAGGCCGGGTAGGATGAATGAGTTCAGTTCATTGCTTGATGGGTCTAAAGAGCGGAAAAATGGCTCTTTGGGCCTCAGACAGCTTCCGTAACAGCACTGAGTGCAGTGTCTAGACCCATGGCAGAACACATCTCCAGAAAGCGATTCAAATTTCCCGCCCAAACACGTGAGGGTGCTTTACTGGCCAACCACTGAGCTGACCCTTGGGTCACTGCACTGCAGACGTCAGTGCAGTTACAGAGGCAGTCCAAGAAGAACTATTTTTCTGGGTGAGACGGGAAGAAGAGTCCTGTTTGCCACAGACTGCCTGCCTGTGCAATGACTGCAGTGCACTGGGTCAACTCACTCAGCGGGGACTTCCTTCAGTGCAGTCACAGCAGCAGCATCTGTCCATGGCCAAAATGACTCCTTTTTCGGGTGTCTCAGCTGACGACAAAAGCGATGACAAAAGCGGACCAGAATCTGCCACTGATTACCGAGACTTGCGCAGGTCTGACTGCCGTTATTTATTGGCCACTGTCTCCGAGTCCATTGTTTCCTGCTCACTACCTGAGCCACACTTACCCGTATGTGGGCCACTTAATCCCTCGTAAATCATAGATCCGTGGGTGGTGCAGATACCTGATTTACCGAGCAGATTCGTGTAATCCAATCTTGCACATCCAGAGCACAAAGAGAAAACTCTGGCCATAACGAATTGTCTGCTTGGAGAGCAGATATTCCACTCTGGCCTCAGGCTCGTCCCTAAGACTCACTGTGCAGAAGATATTCGGGTGGGGTTTTTCTTTGCAATCTGTGCAAAAACCTTGACTTTTGCAAGATTTTGCTGCTGAATTTTAGTCAAGGGCCGACTTGCAGTGCTTGCAAAACCCTCGATTTTTGCCCGATCATCGTGCTGACCCTTTGCGAAAATCGAATAAGTGCTGTGTGTCAAGAAACTGACGTCAGCTTCCAAACTTTCACCCCAGCTTCAGGACCTGGGGTCCTGAGCAGGTCCTCTGGTCCCCTGCGGGTCCTGTGGTCCCGAGCAGGTCCTCGTCGGTGCCGTTCCAGTCCTTCTGCCCCGTGCGGACGAAACAAAGAGAGCTTCAGACTCCTCCAGAGCTCGACATCAATGCCTTATCAGACACCCTGTAGAAAAGCACTTGTGGGAGATGCAATTTTTTTTCACTCCCTGAATGACGGCGAGGAAAAAATGGAGATTTTCTCTCTCAAAATGCCCTTTTTATGCCGCTGCTGACTCTACAAATCTTATCTATGTCAATGACACACATCTTAGGCGAGAGAAGTGGCCAGTTTTACGCTCATTAGCGCAAAATAGGCTTTTTCCTTTATAGAAGCCGCCCAGGACGTCACAGAGTTATTTATTGTGAGGTTGCGTCTGACTATTCTTGTAGCTGCTAAGAACAAATCTTGCATTTTCCACCGAGAAAACGTCTGCCGCTTTTTCGCTCCCTTCCTCTTTTTCGTCAAATTTTTGAAACTGACCACAAAGGTGAGGGCATTTGAAGAAAAAAAAAAGCCTCGTCTGAGGATGGCCTCCATCTCCCGCCTCTTAACAGCCTCTGCAGGAATACATTTTCGGCAAGTAAAAATGCGCAGAAAAGGGAAGAAATATGAGGTGGGCAAAGCTCAGAGCTAAACACAGTAAAGTCTCGATATAACAGCGCTCTCAGCCAGCGGCAACACCCATCGTTAAACTCAGTTTCCTCGTCGGACTGAGACTTTCCCCACCAAGAAGGAGAGCAGAGTGAGCAAACAGGTCATCGTCAGCAGCACAATTATGGCCTAAATCGAGACTCTACTGTGCAAGAGGGACATAGCGATGCAAAGCTGAGTCTCCACTCTGCCAGACAGTTTTCTCTCTCTCACCGATCAGTGAAGTCTTGAGTTGACCATGCGTTTGGGCAGCCACCATTTTAGCCTGTGTTAAATTGAGATTCGGCTTCAAACTTCCTCTTTTATGAGGAACAGCGGGGTGAACAACAGTTTGTCGGCAGCAGAGTCATTCTTTAAACAGAGACTTATCTTGGCATCACCATATAAACACTTTGCAGTGAAGTCTCAATTGGGCCATAATTCCGCTGCCAACGAACTGTTGTTCACCGTGCTTTAGAAGAGGAAGTCTCAGTTTGAAGCCGAGTCTTAATTTGACAACAGGTAAAATGGTTGCTGCCCGCGCAAACTGTTAAATGCAGACTTGGCTGTGGTGCCTCCCTCGACAATGGGTGGCAGAGAGAAAACTGTCTGGCAGAGTGGAGATGCCAGCCATGTGTATGTGGCGCACGTGGCTTCATAATGTGTGTTAGCTCAATGCATGTGTGTCCATTAGCAGATACTTAGCATGCGCTTAAGCTGGCTGAAGGCAGACTCTTCTCGGCTGAGCGTGTCTGTCCTGCACACCCAGGATGAGGAGCTGTGAGTTTTCTGGCCAGAGCAGTGTTTAAAGCCTACTGGACAGCATAAATGGTCCTTAGGTAGAAAATGGCTCTGGTGCCTGAGGCTTTTGAGCAGGAAGAGGATTGTTTTTTTTCCACTCCCTCCTGGAAATTGGGTACGTCACCCATTTCTTCTTGCACGGGCAATAAGACACTGGGGCTACTCGGCCAGACAGCAGATCTGGCAGTGGCAGCAGCACCCACTGGTCGAGCACTCCAACTTCTGCCTGGCCGAGGGAGTCCGAGAAGCCAACTTTTGGGGGCCAGAAATTGGGCTCCACCTTCCTTCTGACGAAAAAAAAGAAGCCGAAAACTCAGTCAGACCATAAACAGGAAATGAAGTTCTTTTTTGCCAGTCTAAAAACGGTCAATTTGAGTCACCCGGCAATTGCGTTCTCGACCTTGCATTTTCCCTTTATTATAGGTGGCTGCAAAAAATTGCATGGCTGCCCCGTTTTTTGCGGACCAGACTTTGCGTCTTGACACAGGTTGTTTAGACTCCCAAATACTGTTAAACTGTTTGTTTCCTCAACTTTCGCCGTTACTTTGGCACCACCTGCGTATGAACCAAGTCAGGCTCTTCTTGCCTTGTTGATTGAGTCTCCACTGATAAAATGACGTGAACTCGTGAGGAAAAAAAAAAGCGGAGATCGAGCTTGAAGCGCTTAAAAGTGGCGTGAAATGTATTGAAGAGAACGAACACACATGAAAAAAAAATGAGACTTATTTCCTGTTCAGTCATAGCATTTCTCACATACGTGGCTTGTTGAGCTCCCGTGGTGTTCACTCGTTCAAGTCACAAATCACTGGAGCGGGGTTGCCAGGGGGCCAGGGTTGCCACACACCTGGTGCCAACGAGGCCTACTCAGAGACCCCATTTTCGTGAGCTCACGAGGAAGAGGAGGGGGGGGGGGAAGAACGACGACAAAGAGTAAGTAAATTCTCGGTTTCTGAGTCACGAAAAATCGCTTAGTAATTGTCTTTAGCCCCACGAGGCCCTCAGCGGTTTCCGTGCACACACAAGCGCAAAAAAAGAATGCTCACATCCACTTTTTATTATTCTTATATTTATTATATTTTTTGGTTGTTGTCAATCCAAAGGGCGCACGAGCGAGCGAATCGCTTTTTTTCTTAGATGCGCGGCCGCTGCAGCCTCTAACCAAGGACGAGAGAGCCAATTTGCTATCACTTTGTGCATTTCTTGAGTTGGCGGAAAAAAAAAAGTTCTACGGACATTTGGGCGTCGTCAGGCCAGGATGGGGAGCTGCGGTTCCCAGCGAGCTTTTTGGCCGGAAAAATGTCTCGAAAATTGCCCCAAAAAATCACTAAAGACCGCGGAAGCACGCAATTATGATGCTGCCAGACCCCCTTCTTGGGTTGGACCCCTGGTAGGTGGCTGTTGTCACTCACAAACACGAGAAAACGCAATTTTCTCCACTCCAAACAATGGGGCAGAGGTTTGGGCCAAGAATTTGGGCAGGAAAAAAAAAAAGTTAATTGGAAAGAAACGGACTTTCCCAAGGAGATGTTGGGTGAAAAGTATGTTGAACACACAGCTGGCCACAGAGATGGGTCGAGGGCATCACCCGTTGAAGCCCGGCGGCCGGTGCCTGCGCAGCTGGCCAGTCCGGGTCAACGCACCCGGGCAGAGGGAGAAGAGGGCGTTGCAGTGTGTGTGTCAAGACCTCTGCATCACATCACAAATGTTGGGTGGACGCATCCTTAAGCTCCATTACTGTTAAACAAAGACTCTCCCTCCCTCCCCCCCAAAAAAAAGTGTCTGAGGAAAGTGCCTGTTATGGATGCCCAAATATGAGCCCCAAAAGCCTCCTTCTCCACGTACACTGACATTTTTATTTCATCTGCTCAACTGTTTTGGTCGAGTCAACCCCTCTAATTTTCACAGTTCCCCTGCCTAATAAAAAAAGCTAAGATTTCAGCCCCATTTTTTGTGTGCCTGCCTCTCAACTCCCCAAAAATGACAGAGGTTTACACTAACGGTTTCCTCTTAGGGTTTACCTTTAGTCTGAGAGCAAGGATTTTTTTCTTCCTCCCCGTGAAATTTACATAAAAACAAAGACAGCCAGAAAGTTCTTACTCTGTCATCGTTCGAAGGCAGGCATTGAGCGCCCGCCTGTTCTGAATATGCAGAGGTGCGACCTCTTACAGCAGCGAAAACGAGGCAGAAATGTTAATTCACAGTGACTTCCCCGATTTTTCCGGCCGTGGAGAAGTGAATTACGACTTCTCCACAGCTCTGGGACGGAGGAAAAAGCCTCAATCATAGTCATTCCAATACCTTCCCAGAAAGTGCGGAGATCTGATCGCAGCGTGGCGGGAAAAAGTACAGGGTGTCGCACTAATGGCTGGAAGCGTCCGCATTAGCATCGAGTGATGAACGTGTGCCAGCAACACTTCCAAGTCGTTACGAACATCACTTTTCAACGGACGCTTTGGGATCAGTGTTCAGCTCAGCATTGACCACTTCTTGGGCCATTGACTGTGCGAATGGAGAAGTCGAGTCAGCTGCCAATGCAACGGATTTGAATCGATTTCAGCAGAAATTCGGCGAAATGAGAGCGTGGCCAAACTTGTGCAACACCCGGTTGCAAAATGGAAGGGTTGATTCTTGAAACCAGAGATGCTGGCTGACTGGGTGTGTGTGTGTGTGCAGCAAAAAGGCTTCCCTTTTCGGTGTCTCCAACACTGGCCATTATTTGTGACTCACCCTGTCATTGTCAGCGATGTCCGATATGAAGAAGATTCTCCTTTCCTGCGGGCCCAAATCTGCCAAGTTGTCACTCGACGTCAGTTTTATGGGAAGTGCAGAACGTCTTGAAGCTTCAAGGTTGAAGAGTTTCTTGCTCTGATATCAAGACAGAACAAAGGAAGCTTTGGCGATGTTTGAACGATTTTTTTCTGCTAAACTTTTTGTCTAAAATTTGGCCCTTGTCTTGCCAAGTGAAAGTCTGCTCAAAATCGATGTGAGTCCATCTTCCATTCGACTCCATGAGGAATTTTTCTTGGCCCATTGGAGCTTTTTTCTCCGTCTGTAGTGCGCACGCGCATGACTCGGAGAAGAAGAAACAGTTATAACTGAGATCGAGGCCTCATAATACGTTCAAACGCCTCAGAGGTAAGAAAAGAACCCCCTCCTCCCATCTATGATCTACAATGCTCTGCTGCGTATCAATGCTGGAAGTAAAATACCCGCGGGTCTGGCCAACAAGAACAGTGACAAGCACTTCCTCGGCTGCAGCCTCCGCGTGCAGTGACACCGGCTATGGCGACCGCCTGTTCAAGTGACGCAGTTTGCAAGTAACCTCTTCATAGTATATGCCTGCTACAGTGGACAGAGATCATTGTAGCCGCTACATTGGCCTCTGTCTACAGTGACAGCTGGAGCGCCGTCACTATAAGCGGAGATCATTGTAGCCGCTACGTTGGCCTCTGTCTCCAGTGACAGCTGGAGCGCCGTCACTATAAGCGGAGATCATTGTAGCTACATGCAGTGACAGCTAGGGCACTGGCCGGGGGAGTCGTCATAAGCGGAGTCCGCTGTATAACGGTTCTCGTCGCCTTTGAGTTATTGTGTCAATAGGATCGTGTGTGTCAATAGTAACAGCTGAGCTGCCACAACTCCGCACCTCGCGATACTGACGAGGAAAAGAACTACAGCATGTGCGCATCATGAGTGGATACAAAGAGAAGAAAAAAAATCCTCATCCGATTATTTCGAAAATTGTGCTGCAAAAAAGGCCCGCAAGGACGCAGGAGGCTTCGAGAGAATAATTATAGCGCCTACGACGAACAAAGAAGTGACTCTGGCGGCTCTCCTGATCCCCACAAAAGAAACTTCCTCGACGAAATGAGCAGAGAAGAAAATTCAAGGCCTGACACAACTTCTCCGTACGTTATGGGGTTGGCAGCGCGCGTCTTCTGCCACTTTGGGGACGATCGCGCTCTTATTTCTGGCCCATATTTTGTCTGCGTGAACAAAATGGCGCGCACACAAAGCAACTCGTCTCCCCACCCCAGGCTCGATCGAAAAGTTACCTGGATCATGCGAGCAGCGAGAGTTTTCCCACAAAAGATCTAATGGCTTAATTGCGCGCTGAAAAATTATGATCCAGGCTGCCCCCTAAGGAGTCTATTAGACATGCATGCATGAAATTACCCTGGCCGGTTATCTAGATGCGCTGCGGACAAGCTGCACGGCCCAAAGAGGAAGAAAGGACACGCAAAACAATGTATGTTAGCAACCTTAAGAGAAAAATAATGAAAATTCACCCCCTTTGTTTCCCTTAACCCCCCCCCCCTCCTCCCATCCCTCCCTCGACATCAACAGTTCGTACGTACATTTCGCATACAAATGAATGAGAGCAGGGAGAAATGTGGACTTGGCATGACTCGACCGACGACGACGGCGACGATGACGACGTTAGTGGACCGCGTGTCCCACAAAGAACGTCGTCCAGGCCCAGACGTGCGCCTTCTCCGCCTCACACTGGCTTGCAAACATGCCATCATGAGGCAGACATGACAGAAGAAGAAGAAATATGCAAATGCAAGCACGGAGTCGAGCTTAAGTGAAAATCCAGAGGAAAATAAGCTGCTCCGCATTCCCACTAAACTGGAGTGGTGGCAAAGGAGTTTTTTTTCTTCTTCATCCCCCCATAAAAGTGTAACCAGTGCGGCTGAAAAGAATCCTCGTCCACATGATGCCGGAGAAAAAAAGAGTGCAGTGCTTTTCTTATTTCCTCCAGTCATCATGCACACGGAGAGAAACTCCTGCAGCTACATTGTGAGCAACCTCATAAAGGCTCTTTTCCGTCACCAGCCAGGAACAACCTGGCCAAGATTGGTCGAGTCAGTAGCAAAGTCGTTGGCCAGCTCGTGGTGATGTAATCGGCCTCCCTCGTCATGTGGGGGGCGCTGAATAAGGATGTTTTGTCCCAGCAGAGATAAAAAAGGCCACACTCAAGGCTGTGAAAAGCAGCCCCAAGCAACGACCTTCGGCACTCCATTAGGGTGGAATAAAAGAAAAATTGTCGCCTCTCTGAAATGGCAAAAATGTGGCTAATTTCCTCTGCAGACGCTTAATTTCCTCTCTGCTCTGTAATTAAGACGACGTGTGAAGCTGCACTTGACGCCTGCTGCACTCAAGCACGTGACACAAGTGGAGAAGTACAGTCAGGTCTGGCTCGTATGGGAATGCGCATCATGTGCACCGGCCAGACCTCAAGGGGGACGCCGAAATGGACGAAACAAGCTTCCTCTAAGACAATTCCTTTAAAGAACTTGTGTTCAACACACTTGCTTGTTTGAATCAAAGTTGCGCATATTTGTCTCCTTATTGTAAGAGTTGCTGGTGCGGATTGATAGCGTCACTCAAAAAACGCATCGTGGGTTATTTCGCCATCTAAATTCAAAATGCAAAAAAATGGCCAGCAGCGAAGCTATCAAAAGGGACTCATGATGAACAATTTTGCATTTTTGTTTTGTTTTTTTGCTACACACAAACAGAGTTGAACAGAGTTGAACGTGCGCGCGCTCGCCTTTTGGTTGTTGCAGATAAGTCCATCCATCCAGAGGCTGAGACGCAGACTGATGAAGTTTCCGGACTGATTAAGCTACTGATTTTTACTCTCTATTAAGAACATAATTCTCTATTAAGAATGGCTTCATTCAAGTTGGATTATTCACGCTTTCTCTGTCACTTCCAGATGTCCTCCTCTTCCGAGGCCTTGCTGGCGGCCGTGGAGTCCGGGGACACCTTTCGCGTGCTGGACTTGCTGCAGTCAGGAGTCCCGATGCTCTTGGACTCGGACGGTCAGACGGCGCTTCACCTGGCGGCCGCCAGAGGCAGGACCGACATGGTCGAGGCTCTCATCCAGGCTGGATGCGACGTCGGAGTGCAGGACTTTGTGAGTGTAGCTCATGAAAATACTGCTTTTTGTATGCATTATTGTTGCTATCATCATAGAAAGTATAGCAGTTATGAAGGCCTTGTTTTATGCTCTCCGGTTTTTCGATCCGGTGACCCAAGTCGGTGTATGTTACTACGTCACAGGTGTGGCCAAAATAACCTAATACTTTGTGAGTGAGTTATACAAACATATAGAACGGCCTCAACACGTCACTGATACTCGATACATTCTCTTCTCCCCCCCCCCTGCCCGGCCCCCAAGATTTACTTCCTGATTGAGTGTGTGGCAACCCTGACGACATACTTAAGCCGATAACTTTATCCCAGGAAGGAGAACAGTGACAACTTTGACAATCCATTTGACGGCTTTTGGCAAAAAGACCCCTGAAACATGAGAAATATCTCTGTAAAGCATAACTTTTATCTTCAGTAACCTATACAATATGATGTAATCATGATAAGCACAGACTGAAGAACCGTGACCCCTCAGCTCCCCCCCCCTTGTTACTTTTTTGCTGCTCACCCCAGTATGTATAGTTAAGGAGCTCGGAATTTAACCACAGTATTTGAGCAAAAACATCTGACATTTCGAATCGCTAACCAGAGAATAGATTTGGTGGCTACCAGAGGAGAGTGAAATATTGGCCATGCAATCATCCCTCTGCGTGACAGCTTCCTGGGATTGCTTTTGTGATTATTCGCCAGCATCACCGAGAAGCATCTCCAATGTTCGGTTGATTGGAACAAGACAGTCAAACAGACTCGAGGGCAGCCAAATCAGCTGGAAGGTGGAAAAACAAGATTGTTTTTCCGCATCCACGTCAAGCATCCCAAGTTTCGCTCCTTCACTCGGCCAGACACAAACAGATTGCGCACCTGCAGAGTGAGAAATTCCAAGATGGTTGAGCTGCAACACATCACAAACCCTAATCACTTCCTGGTCTTTCTCTCACCTTTGTTTGTGTGGATTAGAGAGAGTCTGCGCGTGCGCGCGTGCGCGCGCGCGTATGAGGAGAGAGCTACCACAAGCCATTACCGGTTGTTTGAATACCAACGCTAACCCTTTTTTTTCGTCTTCTTCTAGTCCTTCTATGAAAAATATTCGACTGTTCCGCCTGGAAATTGCTCCTTCTGGTCGGTTGCACATTATTAACGAAACTGAGTGATCGTGTGTGCAAATCACGCACCATATCCGTGTCGAATTTCCCATGAAAATCATTGCGAGATGTTGATGATGCGGATTTATCATCGACCTCGTTGCAATTCCGCACGCTGCAAATCAGGAAAGTCACCTGACTTTCAATGAAGTCGTCGAGAATGAATGCTTTGAGCTTGGGCTTCGCTCTGCTTTTGAAATATTTGCCTTCCGATGTCGTGCTGAGAGGCAATAATCGAGAGGGGTCAGACCCAGAAGGGCCACTTAAGACCGGCCCAAGACTCAAACTTGGGCAGTCAGATAAAGAAAATGGGCTTGGAATACAAAATTGTCCACCCATTACGCTCTGTGTACTGAAGTGGTGGCAAATCTTCACCGGGTCTGCACACTCCGGGCAGGAGGAGCTGCTGACAAATAAGATGAGCCCCCCTCAAGAAATCACTGCCAGTGCAATGAATGCACACTTTGCACACTCCTCTGGGCCTCCACGCACAGGCTGAACTTTGGCCTCCTCCTTAGAGGCCTCGACCACTAACTCGATCTCGTCCGAAAACCAATCAGCTGCAAAAAGTGCGAAAATTAGGCCAAAGACGCATGAAATCTGCAAGCTGGATGAGGCATCAGCGCTGTCATTATTGACGTGCACTAGTGCAGAGTGAACGAGGAACCGTAAGAGTGATTGGAATATTGTCCAGAGTCAACTGGACATTAGTTTTTGGCTCACACTGTCTCTCTCTCTCTCTCTCTCTCTTTCTCTCTCTGGGGGAATCACACGTTTTCCTCTCTCTCTCTCTCTCTACTTATTAATGTCCTGTTGACGGCAAGCTCATTAGTACCCGCATGAGGGGGGAGGGGTAATGAGACGTGACGGACAAAAAATTATAAGCCAATTTTGCACACCAAAATCAGCTTCCACGACTTTTTCGGGGGTCACCCTGTAACAACGTCGGGCACGAAATTACCCTTTCGTGTCGTAGCTGCCAGAGATAAAAAAAGGGGTGAGTGAAGAGCGGAGCAATAAATGGGGTAGCGGGGGAAGAATAACGGGGGTTGAAGCATGTTTATTTTATTGACAGATTGCTGCTGATGCCCAAGTGACGGGAGCCTCTCGCCCGAACGTCAGATTGGGCCCATCCAGTGCGATAAAATGGGCGAGGCAATGTGGAAATAATAATAATAGTTAGTTTGTTAATTAGGTGACATGTTTTTTCCTTCTCCTCCTCGCATCATCTGCGGAGGAAAAAAGATTCCTTCCCGAAGCCGAGACAATGGAGAACCGACAGATTTATATCTGGATGACAGATGCAGAGGTGTGAAACAGCTCTCAACAGACGGTTGCAGCAGAGAGACTCTCTTGGTCTTGGAGAGAAGTCAAGACAAATATTGGCTCGTCCGTGCACCTCAGGAAAGATGGGAACATTAACATTGGGAGGTCATTTTTCACGCCAGGAAATCAAGCCTGGAGAATTCCGAGGAAGATTCCAAGCTTTTTAAATTACGAGGTTGAGTCACGTTCCTGAGAACGACGCTCACGGGGATTTTCTACCACACACACTTTGGCCCCAATAATTGCGGAGCTGAAATGGACCCAGAATCAAGAGATTCCTGCCTCGAGAGACCTTTCTGAACCCTCCTCTTCATCCCAGGAATTCTACGCGGAGATAAATTGATTGGTCTTTTCCGGGAATTCCCAGACGGAGAGCGAGAGACTCGTTCGTCAGGCCTTTCACGGACGAGCAACGTCCGCACGGGAAAGTCTGATCTCTTCTCCAGTCGAGGCCGCCGAGGCCGCCGAGGTCGCCGAGGTCGCCGAGGTCGCCGTAGGCGCTGACGCCCACCCTCGACGCAAAGTTCTGTGGAAGGACTGACTCAAGTTGATTCCGACTGGGTGAAATGCGACTCCAGGGCTTCGACTATAAAGTGAGGCTGCTGCTGCTGCTGCTGCTGTTGATGATGATGATCATCTTGATGATCGTGATCGTGATGTGCAGGCAAAAACGCTCTTGCACCTGTACTTATATGAGGCACTCATTTTTGCAGCAATGACGTATCCGAGCTCCAGTATTCTGGCTCCTCGAAAACAGGTCTTATTATAGCAACAATACCTCCAGCACCTGGTGCATCTTTTTGCTCTAGACTTGTGCCTTTATACGCCAACGCTCTGCCAGATACTTTTGCTGATGCATAGATGAATCCTTCAAGTTTGCTAAAAAAAAATCCTTGCCTCCCTGCAATCATAGGGATTCGAGCTAATCATTCTTGACAGCGGCTGCTGCTGCGAGCTTTGTTCCCCACCTTGGCTCCCATCACACCCATATTTAATCTGTTTGAGCAGGCCCAAAAACAACAAAGATCAAATCTCTTAAGCTCTTCAGAAAAGATACTTTTGCCAACAAGATCTGAGCCGGCGATAAAAGGATCCCTGTTTGGAGCTTCCGCGTTGTTATTTATCTGAATGCCACGCGCATGCGTGAGGCAGCCATTAATACGGAATAATTATTTCTCCCCATTGCTCGCAAATCTTGTCCGTCCTCCTTCGTCTGAGGCCCGGAGCGGCGTCAAATCTGTCAAGTGTTGCAAAATTCGGGACGAGAACGAGTAGGAGGAACAGTTCTTATCGGTCTAAGAAGAAAAAAAAAATCGCACACCCTCTGTTGTTTGAGCAAAGTTTCATTACAGAGATTGCAATTTTTTTGTGTCGTCCAGACCTCCAGAAGGCCCAACAACGCCCACTCAACTCGCCCATTTTAGGCCTAGCTTGTAAGTGTGAACCCATTTTTTGTTAAAAGCTTCTCTGTCTGGTGTGCAAAGTCTCGAGGGTCACTTTTTTTTTACCGCTCTCATTTGGTTCTCGCCGTAAATCAGGGAATGTCTGAGCCACGACAAATGTGTTGTTGGTTTGTTGCCAAGGGCCTGCGGGCCCCCTTGGTCCAGGCCCATCCCATGGGCCTTCGCTGCTCCACAGTGACGACGTCGACGCAACGCATTTGTGACGACGCTTGAAGGACTTCAGGTGCCACTTGCAGCCTCTGAAACAAGTGGACAGTTGCACCATTGGTCGCACATGACAGTCACTTGTTTACTTTCAGCCTCCGCGGAGGTCATTCTCGATGCACTGTGAGCAAAAAAAAAGGTTTAAAACCTGTGAACTCACGCAGGAGGGAGGGAAAGGTCAACAGAAGGGAGACATGCACTAAAGAAGAAAAGAGCAGCACACATTTGAAGAGCGCGGTACGTACGGTATGCGTAAATACCGAGTGAGCAAAAAAAAGTGCGGCCTTTTTTTCCTATAAGTTTGCCGGTGCAACTGCACTCGGAGGGAGTGATGGGCAAAAAGTAATTGCAGTGGCAAACGTTTGTTCAAGTTTGTTGGCCCAAGGGCGGAGGGTTTTATTACGGAGAGATGCAGTTATTATAATTCCAAGCACTTTTTGTGGACTTTAACCGCCCTTGCCAAGGATCGATGCCTCCATCAATATCACGAGCGGAAAAGAAACGATCAGAAACGTTTGCAAACCTTGACGACGGCAGATCAGTGAGCAATAACCTTGCAAACTTTTACCCCCCTTTTTTATCTCTGCGGTACCCCTGTGGAATTTACTTAACAAGGTGTGTCTCGCCATGCGTTGATGTATGACGTTTAATAAGAGAAAAAAGCAGCCTTGAAGAACCTTCAGGGGGGAGGGTAACGAGAAGAGGGGGGAGGGGAGGATAAGAAATGACTGAAAGGGGAGGAGATGGCAAAAAAACCTTTTGGCAAATTTTCGGCCAAGCTCACACACATGTGAGTAAGAAAGAGTTGCAGCCCAAAGAGACCCAAATGCAAAAATTGCCTAACGAGTCCTCCAAGTCGAGCTTTGCTACGAGTATGACAAGTAATAGGAGGAAATGGGATTTCCTCTAAGTACCTCCTGGAGAGGAAGAACGTGGCTGAGGCCAGGTTAGAGGCCTCCCCCTTCGGCGCAAAATAGGCAGACGCGAGGAAATAGAACTCGGCGAAGGCGCACACGCAACCCAAGTCCCGAGACATGAAAGGGACCGGAAAAAATCACGTATTTTAACCCTTTCCCACGGTTGTGGAACGGTCAGACCAGCAACAGGTGAATTGTGCAGAAAATAACTGATTTTTGGCGGATTTTCACATGGCCAAATATTGGCGGGCTGACTCGGCAGACCGTCGAAAATGCGGGGATCTCTCTTTTTTTTGGGGGGGGGGGGCACATTTTTCTACTTTACAAATGCTTCACTAATTTTGGCATGACTCTAAAAAATCTAGGCGTGTTTCTCGTTCCGACTACCGACTTTGATGGCTCTTTCAATGCTTATCTCTTCCTCACACTTCAATGCGTTGATGACTTTATTGTCAGGAGGTCAGAGGTGACATCAGGCATGAAGAGAGTCAAAATAGCATTGACTTTCAGGGTTGCATCATTCACAGGGCTGATAGAAGGGACGTCAAGATAATAGGCAGCCCTGGAGATGGCCAGAATAAATCTGCTGCCCAGGAGTGTGTGTCAAATGTCACCCAATCGTGTCGCGTGCACGCCAGTTGGGGAATTCTGGGGGATTTCCAGAATCCACCATTTATCGTGCCCATAAACCGTGGCCAATAAAGTTGAGAGTTTGGGAGACGTCTATAAGGACTCTTATATATATATATATATATATATACAGATGAATTTTTCTGGACACCCGGACAGAATCGGGGAAGGATTATGCCAGGGGTCACTGAATTAACCCGGGCGATTCGATTCGTCCCGACCAATTTTCACCCACAAGTCGAGTACACACGCATAAAGAAGGAAATTCGAGGCATTGAACGTCGAGGAGGCTTGAGAGAAGCGTCACTAATTCACCTGACTTTCTTTTCTCATCTCTTCTGGCAGAAATTGAATTGGCACAACCAGGACGGGCGTAGCCAATGCTTTGATGCGGGCGTGTGAATTGAAAAAAAAAAAACCCTGTCAAAACATGTTGTTCGGAGGCAAAGTCTTGAGCCAGCCAAAGACGCCCCAAAAGCGGCCGATGAATGCACCATAAATGCGCCCATTCTGCAGCAAAGGCCAAGACACTTTTATTGGAGGCGCCAGCGACACTTTTGCCACTGCTGCAGTAAACACTTGATTAATTTTTGACAAAGAGATTCCTGCCCTTGAAAAGGAAGAGAAAGGCTGGAATGAGACGTGTGCGTGCGTGTTTGTGTGTGTGTGAGCACCCTCAACAGGTCCGTCACTTCCAAGATCGTTTACAGCTCTTTTTCTGCTGGAGCCTCGGTGAGGAGATGAAAATTGCGTTTCACAACTTTACGTGGTAATTGCGAGCAGGGTATTTTTGTTCACGGGCAATTATGGCAGAAGGGGGGGGGTGAGGGGGGAAGAGGCAGCCCTGACATGGGGGGGGGACGGCCTAGAGATAGGGTCAGCAGTTAGCTTGACC
>JAAUXU010008442.1_pt1 | contig 77589 bp, 72 predicted proteins | sample 7278151 | NCBI WGS metagenome assembly JAAUXU01 (sample SAMN14350113, study PRJNA611818) | marine sediment metagenome | isolation source: surface marine sediment (1.8m) | place: French Polynesia: Moorea | collected 2018-08
ATGATTGGCCTGGAGGCTGGGATTGTCCCATGAAAATTTCAGGCCATTTCATCCACTTTTTCCCCCTCAAAAAGCCACTTTTCAGTCCTGTTTGGCATGGCCACCCCTCCACGTGGCCTCCTTTTGAGCAGTCTAGCACCAAACCGGGCAGCCTTGACATTTGTCCTGTGTACTCAACATTGTGTCCCAGTATCACAGCTACACGTTCCACATCAAATTTTCACTCCAACATGCTTCAGTACAGTGTTTCAGGTCTCGTCATGCTCGACGCATTTACTTACGGCAAGGACTGTCCGTGTAGGCAAGGCCTCTACACACTCTTTTGTGGTTTACAGTTCTCAGGCCTCGACAACCCTGTTCATCCCATTCACCCACCTCCGGCCCCGGATCGTCAATCGTTTGTAAATGCAAACTTGGGCGCATTATTTTGCTCCTTGCTTAGGCGAACGTATAGAATTATTACAGCAGTAATATTACAGCTCTTCATTTATTGACATTGTTGCATGAGGAGCATAATTGTCAAGATGTGTACAATGTGTACCTGCAAAAGCTGCTTTCAAAGCTTCTTTGGAAGGCTTTTTCCATTTGAGGAGAGAGCATTAATATGATCATTTTTCCTCAGTTCTTCTTGACTTAATTACGCCCCCTTCCAAGGCAGTAGTCAAGCTTCTGTACTACATGTTGTACTGTCCATACGGCTGTACATGTACAGCAGAGGAGCACTTTGTACACACATTGCGTTGTCTTACACAGCCAAAAGCTTTACGTACACGCAAAAGTGGAAGCAGTCAAGCAGTACGCAGAGTACCTCGCACTTGGGGAAACTGCAAATGTAAGCCATCATCTGGGCAACAGTGTTCAAAAAGGTCTTCCGTTCGCCCTGCACTCCGTCCCGTGAAGTACGTCTTGCACAGTATGGACGAGTTCCTACGCTTACATATTTGATAAGCTCAGTGCTTGACATCCAAACAAGGTTCGGCAGCTCTAGTGCGAAATTTTGTGGACCCTTCTCCAGGCCAAAAGCTTTTAAGGCATCAAAAAAAGACCATGTTTTGTCCGGCTTTCAGCCAGTTCCTACTTACAAAAGAAAAGCCATCATTATTGACATGTTGACCTCAAACCGAATTCCGAAACTTTCGGTGCGCTTTTCCTTAAGCAGTCGGATGTGATAACTGTGCAGTGAAAAAGAAGTTGTTTTTTTGTCCTTCAATCGCGCGTGAGACTCCATGGTGCACTTGTTAGAGTGCTTACGCCATTCAGAGACTTTTGTCACACTGAACAAAGGAGCTTGAATGTGTCATGGAAACACTGCAATGCATTACTAGCAGAACAGAGCTGGGTGTACGACTGGGGTGATCCGATTGTTGGCAATTTTGGAGATGACACCTGCAACTTTGATACCCACGTGGGGCTTTGTGGAACGTGGAACTTCAGTTTTGACTGGAGCTAATAAGGGCTACAGCCTTGCAAAGGCGGTGCAGAGAAGGATGCTTCCAGATCGGTGGGTACTGATCCAAGGAATCTCAAATGAAAATTTTACTAAACAGTCTGAGCAAAAAAACTTTTTCTAGTAGTTAGACACTAGTGAGACCTTTTGAAACAGTTTTCCTCAAAGATTGACAATCTTTACGCTTCAGCCAAACATCCTCTCTCACATATTTCGAATGTGTGTCGAAGGCCACACAACGTTTGAAACGCAAATATTGTCAATTTAAAAACAAATTCGCGTCATAAAGTTCCAATTTCCAAGATTTGGAAAAGTTTTTTTTACTAGCCTTTAGTTAAGAATGTTCTCTTTGTTAAATAAAATTTTCAATTGAGTCGTCATTAAAGAAAAGTGCCTTTTTTTGGCTCCGTAAAAATTGTTCGAAATTGTTTACTTGTCTTCCGAATGATAGGATCTAATTGTTCGTTGGCCGGGATTGGTCCAAGAATTGTTTGACCTTTCTCCTCAGAGATACTTGAAGTATTAGACCCAATGATAAACAGAACTTTAGCGATGTGAAAAACAAAGATCACCCAACCAGGGAAGAAAAATGCATTTGGGAGTCAAATCTAGCCATAAAAAGTTTTGGGTCTGATGAAACTTAGTAGGCAATATTCTGTACCACGCAGCCTCTTTGAATTGACTTTCACCTAGGGGTTACTTTGTGTTCACCTCCGTCTCATTGTGGAACACTGAATAATCCGGGCAGTCTTGCAGCCTCCAGCAATGCACGAGACGTTGCCGTCGCTCGCTCTCGGCAAGAAAAATGCTCATTGCTTACAATGCATATGCGCATATGCCAGCTGTACTCAGGGAGACAAACCTATTCTTTTCTCTCGTGTGGGGAACATGATCTGCCACACGCACAGTTTTGGCCACAGACAGCGAGAGTCGATGGAAGTAGCTAGGCACCCATGTGACTGGTGTCGTTATTGTTGGAGAGCTTTGTCTGCAGCACACCCAAAAGCTTCAAACATTCCAGAAAGGAAGTTGCCCGTCTCGGTGAAGTTCTTGACGACGGAGATGGATTTATATTAGCTGTACAAATGAGACGGACCCACTTTGCTATTGGTTTAGACAGTCCTGTATCGTTGTACGGTTGCGTAGCAAAGTTTGGCCCAGGCCTTGTTCAAAAAAACTATGCCAGTGTGAGAGAAAAAAAAGCAAGCTAATAAACACTGGCCCTAAGGAGAAGCAGAGCACACTTTGTTGAGTGGACGCCGCTATCTCTGGCAGAAGCAGGCACATAATCTGCTTCTCTTTTGGCGAGTAAAGCAAAGAAGAGTTTGAGTTCTCTCGACCGTGAGGAGGCCGGGCTACGAGGAGGAGATTCTCATTCTCGATCAGTCCAAAAGTGCAAATAATGTAGCGAAAAGTGAGGTAGCGTGAGAAAAGCCAAAAGAATGAGAGATTCTCCACTAAGAAGACTTTTGGCACCACAGCAAGAAAATAGATCCCGCCACCTCCCGAGAAAGCTCTGGCTTGATAATAAGAGAAGACATCAGCAAAATCGAGAAAAGCTGGGCAGTCTAAGGAACTAGAAGTTCACAAAGGAGACCCCAACAAATTGTTCTACAGTCATTCTCTTGGGTTGGTCACAGCCTCCCTACACTTTTCCGCCATTCGTAAAGCAACTTTAGTCGTACGTAAACTTAAGACATCTTGAATTGCTTATGACTTTCTTTTTTTTGTAATTGCTGCCTTTACTTCTTTTGATCTTCACAATGCAGTGGAACAAGCTTATAAGAAACACTGGATATAACAAACAGACACTAAGGAGAAACAAAAGGCCAGGAACTGAATCAAATTGCCCATTTTCTCAGTAAAATTCCGACGGATGAAAGAAACACCACGTCCTAGCCTTGTAAGAAAAAAACGGCAAAAAGTTGCTTCTCCTTTTTTACTTCCATTTTTAAGTTTTCCTGAGGAAAGTAGTGTGCAATACGACTCTGGGTCAACTTTTCATCCAGAGTCTTATCAACTGCGTTCTCGAACTTCTTTTGTAGATCTCGATAATCAATTGTTATATACATTATACAGAGATCTCTCCGAATTGTAGCTGAGGCTTTCTTCACATCCACACCAGTGGAGAGGGGATTGATTGCTTCATCCTCAGCTTTGCGGCCATCCTCATCACGCTCAACCTGACATTCAAGGTCAGAGTCCAGGCCCAACTCTCCTCCCACTTCAGCAATGATGCCCTAGTCTGTGGTCAGGCTGGAGATGTGCCAATCCCCGTCACATGCTCCTGCCACTCTTCCCAAAGACCCTGGAACTGCTCGGTCCTGTCCTCTCTGGGGAAGAGAGGAACTGACTGTCCACTGCGACGGGCATGACGACTGGAGCTTAAATTTTTTTAGGTGCTCTTGTTCTTGACTCCTTATGATACCCCACTCCACGCCATATAAAGCACAGAACTTTTTTTCAGAACGGTCAGTGCAATGCATCAGCAGTCTAGGAGGAGACTGACTGGCTTCCACTGAGGGGGCTGATCAGTGAGGCTGGCAACTCCTCGTCCACGAAGTGGGCCAGCCCAAAAAATTGCTTGGCTTCCCTGATGGAAGCCCATACTCGTCCTCTTCTGCCCCATCCACTCTATGGTCCACAAAGTCATCCTTGAGCTTGTCCAGAGGCTCCAGGTCCATGACAACAGCTTTCTTGGTGAAATTCAGCTAATGCACCTGCCCCACAAGTGATTCGGCAGAAAAACAACGCTTGGCACGGCTATTTGGAAGTTATTGCTCTAAGTTTAGTGGGTCTTTTTCTTTTCTAGCAAATCTAACCAAAGTTGAAGAAAAACCTCTGCTGTCAAGCTACCATCTAAATGCAAAAGTAATCTAGTAGCAATTAGAAGCATGTTGAGACAAACTTGACTGGGTCAGAAGTCACGAGGTCAAAAGTTTCCACCACAGCACGTCTCCACTTTTGAAGCCAATGACCTTAATGAAGGCCATTGTAGTACCAATTAAGCGTGGTAAAACAACATCTTTGACGCGACGTGACGTAAAAAGTGACCACATGAAAACCTGGCATGAGGCATCTTTGTGCGTCCTGTCTTCGTGGTGTGCTACAGTTGCATCCACCATCACAACTCCATCTGGTGGAGCAGCAGCAGCGCCTAGGTGGTTGTCAGTCTGGGCGTCCGACGTATGTTGGTGCAGCTACTACTGTGTGGCAAATGCGTATATAAATCTTCCGCCGACATATTTTTTCATCTGCTTTTTCCGAGGACTTAAACTGTGTGTATCCGGGGGCCAACCGAGTCATCAATCTCCTCCGCCCCGTCATACAGAGCATGTGTGGTACAGTACGATTTCCTCTTTTCGCCTTATTATGAGACGTACCCTTCTCCTGCCATGGCGACATCGTCGTCATTATTATATGGTATATGTGTACAGCTCAAGTATTAGACTTGCACGATTCATAAGTACACACGTAGGGAGAACGAGAGCACTTATTTTGTTCTGGGAAAAAGTTTCCTTTTTACCTAGGAAACAACCGCGTTACAACAGAACATTGTACTATGTGTAGCCTGTATTTGCTGCGCTGACACTGCACACGGGCACCACGCAATAGAAGACGCGACCTACTGAGATGGATGTCTTCGTGACATCTAGCCTCCTTGAGGCAGGACGTGGTGGCAAGCAGAACAATTCCGGCAAAGTACAAACAAATGTCCGTACTGCTACGTGTTGCCCAGCAACTTCACGTGTGAGGTGCCAAGCATGCCGGAATGAAATTTCATTACATACTATGAGATGCAAAATACGATCGAGCAGACAAAATAGCGACTGTGGATTCGTACTGTGCCTGCCTAGTATGCATAGCACGCATTTTGTTCTCTTCCATTCAGTTTTCTATTCCAAATCTCTTGACTTTTCCCTGAGCGAGCAAGCGAGCGAGCGAGTATTTACTTCCAGATAGGTACGTTGTTGGAATAGGCATTTTCTCATATCTCCAGATTTTCCTGAAAGAAATGTACGCTCACTGCTCTTACGCGAGTTATGCTTTTTCCTGCAAAGAATTTCGCAATATTCGCGCTGTTGAATCCGCACACGATCAGAAATGTAAGGGAATGAAGTAGACAGGATTGCAATTATTTTTATCAGAGACCTGCCCTTGTCACGCGACAAATGCGAAACATGAAAGAGCGGGAAGAAGCTCGTGATAATTGTGACGCATGTGCTTCTGAGTAGTCATCAACGCCGTCACCACTTGGCGACTCATGTCTGCGTGTATACATACGCAGTTCATGAGATGGTTCTCTGAGATACTTCATGTTCAAGCTTTCATATCTGACAACGCCGCCATTATACGTAGAGAGCAGAGAAATCAAAGTGGATGTGAAACGCACAAACTCACGTACCCCACTGACATACGAGCGGCACATACGTGTTCACTCTGTTGTGTACGAGAGAACGCTGTAGTATATGCGATTCTTCACTGTTCACCGTTCAGCAAGTTTTATTATTGCACGGTATATGTTTTGAATTTCCCCCTGTTCTTCCGCTTGCTGGTCTTCTCAGAAACTGACTTGCATTTGTTCTCCAGACTGTTGTCGGCTTCAGTCGGGCGAGCAAAAAAAGCCTCAATAAGAGTTTTATTGGCGGACGACTCTAGAGGAAGAACTCCTTTTGTCCTGGGCAAATCGCAGAGGCCTTTATACGCTCTTTATACTCTTGGCTGGTTCGGACGGCCCATCTTCCAGACCATGTACTACCTAAGTGGTCCTTCGGAGTTTAGGAATGAAGCCAGGAAGCAGCAGAGATTTCTCCTCTTTCTTTTTCGTCATCCAAGGCCAATGCCAATGCCTTTTTTCTTCCCCCTCCCCCCTTTAGTAGCAACATTGCAAAATGGAGCGAGCCTAATCATGCGGTGAATCCTGTGCCCACTTCACTATAACCTTTGGCTGGATTCCACAGAATGATGTAGAACGCTAGTCCTGGTAAACAGACCACTTTACTTGTGATTCGTTCTACCCTGTCCTGGCGGTACAGCCTGCCTCGTGGGCTGTTGTCTGGTGAATGCACAGTGTGGAATTTGAGGTGGGCAAGATAGCAACTGGTAAAAGTTTTAGTTCTCGTTATGTATATCGCGGTTCTCTGTTTGTGTTTACGTCAAGGGACCGAGAAAACCGCTTTCTCTCTCCTCCTCTGGATGAGGTGAAATGCCTCGTTATGTACTGGGCATGCATTCAGCGTACTATGTTCAAATAACTCCATCGTACTATTGCACTTGTGCTATTGTCTGACGCATAGAAGATCTCGTTCAAGAACTATTCTCGTCTTCACAGATGAGAACTTCATCGAATTACTTGTGTGAACACCCCAACCGCTGTTCTCTCCTTAAAAGTCTTATGATTCTTGTAATGATCATGAGCATGACTTGACGCACATTGGCCTTGAATGAATGACCAACATCCTCGCGGTCTCTCATTTTCCCGCCGGCCCCTCCAACGGTGACATGGCGCGCCACTGGCGGTTGGAATGGAAATGTCGGTCCACCTGGTGGGCTCGGCATTTGGTGCAGTGTTCCCAATGCACTGACGCATTGTCGGGTCATGCTCTGTACCAACGACTCTGGCCAGAGAGCGCTCACACAAGAGAGTAAATACTGCAGAAAAAGAAGAAATCGGAACCAAGGACTCTCTTCTAGGCCACAGTCTCTCTCTCTTTTTTGTCCCGCTCGGGAGAGGAGGATGGGATGTCTGGGCGAGATCTCGACGATGTGCCAAAAAATCGCACCTCTGTGCTCCCTCCCTCCGGGAAATAAAAAAGAGTGGTACGTACGTAGCAAGTCTTTGGCTTGAGCTGTCTTCATTGCTCACCATCACACAGTACTGGCAGTAGCGGCAGCAATGACTAATGATGCCATTTCTTCTCCGCCGCAAAAAATCGCACACGTCAACTCCGCGAATTTGTTCCGGCAATCGAGAAGGGCCCGAGAAAGACGCTTCCTAGTAAAGCGATCATCACCGTGTCAGCAAAGGGAAGGATGAGAAGAGTGCAAAAAAGGCTCTGAAACTCCAAACTGATTTTGTGTCTTACACCCTGGACGATGAGAGCGAAAGACTTGGGCGAAAAATTAATGATGCTTCTTCTTTCTCTCTGCCTCGGCGAGGGACCCTTTCTTTCTGACTCACTCTTCTGTGGAAATGTGCATTACCATCATCACCACATGCGCGCGCGTTCAGAGCCACAACAGCGTCCATGCTCTGGCCCCATAGCAGTTGTTGTAGTCACTCGGGCTCTCGGGCGTTGTGCGTGCATGTGTGTCTTTCAGGGCCAGCCACAATTACAATTGTGTGAACATACACCAATGTGAAAGGGTCTAACATGAGGGCAGCCCGGACTACTCGCCAAGAAGCCCCCGCTGCTCTCTGGATAACAGTGCACTGCTGGACTGGTCTGGACCTGCATCGTGTGAGACGCTTCTTCTTCACCGGGGGGTCGAAGGAGGAAAAAGGCTCCTTCGAAGGCTGGAAGCAGCTCAGCGGCGATCGTTGTTCGATAGAATCATGATGCGGTCGCGCGCGTGTGATTACGCATTATTTCCGGTCTTTCTCACAGGCCTTCACAACCATCTCGTTGTAGCTGCTGGAGCAGTAATCTTTGACACGGAAGAAATATAGCGCTTACTGATGGCGCGAAGAAAGGGATGAATCTCGCCCGCTTCTTGCAAGAAATCTTAACGGCCTCGCTGATGCTGCTGTTCTTGCAGCACTAAATCACGACCGAGAAGGGAGAGAGCGAGAGCGAGAGAGTTTCTAAGTTTTAACGCTCAGTCATTTGTCCCCCCACGCACTCCCTCAAATAACAATGCATAACCAAGAATACGGACAACACTGGAAAAGCAGCGTTTGGATTTGGCCTTTTCGCCTTGACGCCCAAGCTACTCTCGGCACTGACGCTGAACGCCGTCTAAAAACTTCCGAGAAAAATGCTCACTTCATGCGCATCGAGCAAAGCGATAACATTAAGAGCACTTTGCTGTGCCCGTTCTGCCCAGGAGTAAAAATCGGAAATTGCTAAATTTGCGTCGTGGAGAAGGACTGCGCAAGCTCAACGACAGCGCTGTTGTTGCGAAGTTTCACCGCCGCCTCTTTTATTGCCATGCTCGTTCCAGACTCGCTCTCGCATTACGTATTTATAAGTCCATAGTACTGAATAGTATAGTTATCAGTCTGAAGCCAAGAGTCGTGCAAATCCTGTCGTATGGCTGTCACATGCTCACTCAGGTTCCTGACCTGGTGCTCAGCTCTGGCTCTATCTCCCTCTGCCCTGTAATTGTACCAAGTCCCCCTCAACAGTCTCGAACTGCTGTCATGGGAAATACATGAGCACATTTGTTTCCATTCAGGAGACACTGAGAGTAGAAAAACTAAGGGAAAAAAGTCGGTTCGTTCATTACCATAATTCTGAATAATTCGCGCATGTGGAAAGGTTCCAGTCCTCTTCCCGAAGAGCAGAGGTGTGTGAACTCCACTGTATGTGCGTGGAGGCTTTCTCGATCGGCGAAAAGGAACTACGGAGGGCGGGAGGCTTTTCCTCAAAGCTCAGTCCTGAACAAAGTGGGAAGAAAAGTTTTGACGAGATCGTTTGCTGCATGCAGCAGTAGCAAGAAGCAAAGCCCCCTCCTCTCTCTCCCGGTCTCTCTGGTGCTGAAATTCAAGGAGGCGGGCGGGGCGGCATCGATAAACTTATGCACTTTACTGTTGGCGTACGCACAAACTACTAAGGTACTGGCGCTGTTGCCCTCGAAAGCACTGGGGAGACGCGACGAGGAAAACGCAGAACCTGAAAGTGTGCGCTCGCTCGGTCGCTCGCAGACTCCAGCGTGTGTGATCCCTGTGCATAATTGGCTTGGTCTGCGCACGATAAACACGACGGTGCTTCTTCCAACTGGGATTTTCCCTCCACGATGCACGGATGGAAATGAAAAAAACCTCATGGGTAAAAGTGTCCCTCAGGCATTCGCTCGTGTGCGGTGCGCGCGTGTGCAAATCCGCTCAAAAAAGCTTTGATGATCTTAGCAGGCACTCTTTAGTCGAGGAAGAAAGAGATGAGGGAAAGGAAGGAGAAACCTTGGAACATCAGACCTAAAGACAGCTTAGAAGTAACATTAAATTGATTTCATCAAGCACTTCTTGCAGGGGAGAGGTGCAAACTTGTCTGCATCAGCTGTGCCAAACACGTTGCTGACACCCGTGTGCATGAAGCTCAGATACTGACTGCGCTTACTTGCCTGGGATGACGACAGCATTGATTAACTAACTCACTTCGTGCTTCGGGCACTTTCACCTCTTGCAGTACAAATCCCCTCAAAAAAGATCTTTCCAGTGACAGATGAGTATCCCACACATCGTGGAACAGTAGCGAGAGTTGGCAAAGAGAGTGTAAAATCTTTTCTTGTACTCTTCTCCGGGACCAAGACAAACTTTGGAACGATGGGCGCAGCATAGAAATGCCCTTTCTCTCACCACTATGAACACGTCGTTCATATTTCTGCTTTGTGTCTTTTCTATCTCCGACTTCATTTCCTCCTCCCATCTCCTTTTCCAGGGCCTTTGAGTCGATCTTGTGCTGCTGTTGCCGCGGCCATCGAAACAGCCGCGGTAGCTCCGACCGCTCCTTCGGCCTCGACGACGACGACGGCTTCTCCTCATCCAGAAACCACCACAGAGGCTGGAGGAAGACGAAAAAGCTGGTTTCCTGCGGCAGGGTAAGTTGCATGGTTAGGGTTGCAGTGCCGAAGGGAAAAAGTCTGGCTGCCAATCATGATTGTTTTCTTTCAGCTCTGTCGTGCTTCCCCCCAAGGTCTGCGAGGGCCTCGACGGCCTCCGCGGCCAATTATAACTTCCTCGCCGTCGCCGTCTCCAGCGCCGTCGCCCCGCTCCAGCGGAAAACTCAAGAGTGTCCTGCACGAGAAGTCGGAGGCCTCGGTGCCGCGGCACAATAAGAAAAAACAGCAACGACAGCTCTCCTCCACCGCCAACGGTTGCTCCGGCAACCTGTTGCATCCCGAGATCCTAAAGGTGCGGCATCAGCACGAGCTCCTGTTCGCCAAGGTCCGCGGCTCCATGTACGCCATCCCACCTCCGAATTACTGCCGCGACCCAGTGATCAGCGTGGAGAAACTCGTTTGAGGCAGCGAAGCTTCATGTTTCTGGGGCCGAACACAAGGGGTTTGATGACAAGAAAGCGGTCTTTGTGTTGCTCAAGTCGTCTTTGGGATTGAGAGTTTGGAAACAATGAGACAGAAGAGACGGCCTTTTTCTTTCCCCCCTGTCTTTGAACAAATGAGAAGAGCCACTCCCTTCTTAAAAAAGTCCAAGATCTGTTGTGAGTAAGTCACCCGAGAGACAGATGAGGATTACTATTGCGAAGTCTTGGCTTCCGTTAACCGGAGGGAAGTTGGCAATTTGGAGAGAACGACTTTACGTAAGAAGTCCACAAACGAAGCAGAAGACCAAAGACAGACAAAGAGTTGAGGGGATTGGCCAAAATTGAGGGATTTAACTTCCTTCTCCATCAAATGGGGAAAACATTTACTCAAGTAGCAAAAGCACAAAACGATGAAATAACTAGCGTCATTGTTAAATTTGGCTGCGTCCACTTCTCGTCTAATTTTCGTAGATAGCTTCGACGATCAGAAATACATGGATCACCAGCAGTCCACCCATTACTCAGGCGTGCAATCTTATTATTGCCTCAGTGAATCGGTATTCTGTGTGCATCAAAGCCAGGGATGACTCAGCAAAGGTTTCTCTACTTATCTGCAGCAAAGATCGACTTGAGGGTGGCAAAGGACTGTCAGTCCCACCTGGAACACTTGTAGAGCAAACCGGGTGGTCAAAAAAGATAACTATGCTTCTCCAACCATTTTTAGTACCGTGATGCTTGTGTTACCGGAAATTTTGCTAATCGAAGATTCCTAGGAAATTCCTGGGAAAGCTTGAGAATTCCTTGGAAATCTTGCGAATGCTCGGAAAGCTTGACGATTCCCAGGAAAAAAGAATTGACAGTCCTCGACAGCATTGAAGGAGAAAAACTAATGACATATCTCGGCATGTTAACATGCATTAGGAAGGCTTGTAATGTCCTAAATAAAGGAGTGTTGGTATTTTACGGACTTTTATTCACCTTCAGAGCTGTTCATACCTGACCCTAAGGATAACCATTCATCAGCAATGTCACAATCCTCCTGCTGCAGGTTGTTGATCTGCTCAATAAGTTCCTCATGAAAAACTGTATCAATGATTTCTGATATGGTCCTGCTGGTACTGCTTAGTTTTGATGGCTCCTTGTCCCCTTAACTTGGGTGAATGATGACTCGTTCGCAATGTTTGGTGGGATAGAAAAATGTTTTGTTGCCGGGTGCTTGACAACATTCATCATTTGGCAGTGGTAAAGGCAAGGTTGGTTCGTCTCCTTCGAAATTTATGACCATTTCACCCTCAATGCTGTCGCAGACAGTGAAATGAAACTTTAAAACTAAGTCAGCATCTACTCTGAGACTTGCCCACGTTACTTTATGTTATGTCAGTCAGGTTATATTATTTACGTTATGTAAGTCAGGCTACATTAGTTAGATTGTGAAAGTTTGTTTGTCTACATGTCAAATGGTCACCCCATCACTCTCTTTTTGCTGCTTCACCGAACCTAGCAACCTCTCGATCCGGACACGGGGGTTTTGCATGCTTGCTCATGGCGCCGGAGGGCATGGGGAATGAATCCCACTGGAAAATGTCTGCCTTTGGGTCCAGATTCTTCCATGAAAATTTCAGGCAATTTCATCAGCATTTACCCCCTGAAAAAGCCTATTTTCTCTTCTGTTTGGCATGGCTCCCCCTCCAGGTGGCTTCTTTTTGAGCACTCTAGCACCAAAATGGGCGGCCTTGACATTGAACTTGTGTACTCAACATTGTGCCCAAATATCACATCTACACGTTCCACATCAAAATTCCACTTCAACATGCTTCAGTACAGCGTAGGAGGTGCAGTCATGCCCGATGCAATTACTTACGGCCAGGACTGTACATGAATGTTGATATCACCTGAGAATTCCCTGAAATGGTAAGTCTCCCGCGAAATGCTGGCAATGTCTGGGAAATCTTGAGAATTCCGCAGGAAATCTTGAAAACGCCGTTGAATATATGCTCCTGAAAACTTTCGGTAACGTACAAAGGTGGAGCAGAGAAAGTTTCTACCAATGATTACGGAGAAGCCTTTGAAGATGCATGCTGAGCTAAATTGCTGGAAATTGACGCAATAATCAGTTAGCCAGAAAGCAGTGAAAAGAACTAAGTTTAGGTGATGCCCTAGTAATAGCCTTTAGTTGCCCAACCAACTGTGGCAGTGGCAGTGACAATCCGATGCAGTGACTTCCCGTGAGATACGACACCCAAGGGAGCAAGTTGAGTGTTCAGCGCTACCAAACCATTGCACTCCCCACGGATTACGTTCATGCACAAGTTTCAAGTCGCGCTAAGAGCGTTACGAATGGTGTCCACAAAGGTGCACTGGCACCATGCGGCAGCGTCCTGCTTGCTGCGCGGAACCAGCACGATCACCTATTCTTCCTGTACACCCAACAAAGCGGTGATGCAGATAGATCATCAGCTACGACAAACATTGCACTGAACTGTACAGCAAGCAGCCTCATGCCAATTCTCGTGGCCCCGGACGCTTAGTGGGGTTTGCCCATGTAGGATCACGAATACAAATACAACTCTTGACCCTCGCCAGCCTTGGCCAATATCTTAGTACTGAAGGAAAGGAGGAAAAAGAAAGAGTTCGGAGGAGCGATTCTTGAGGAGGAAAGGAAGCGGAACTCGTTTTCTGAGTGTTTCTCCTCCCCGACGACTCCTGCGTCCTCCGAGGCTTTTTCCTGGCGTCTAGAAGTGCGCGGCCGCGAGACGCGATCAAGAAAATCTTGATCAGGAGCCCGGCGCCAATCCGAGTCTGGCGAGGAAAGCACAGAGTTTGTTTCCCCAAAGTTGGTCGCTGCTACGTATTTTCACGTAATCGCCTCTGGGCTGGAGGTCTGTTTTAGCTCACCGCGAACGACGCAAGAATGACGCAAGCAGTTGCCCAGGAGAAGTCTTGTGACCACCAGAATGGAAATGCCACCAGTCAGGTGCAGTAAGTACCTGCTGCGATGGCATTGAAAACCAGGGTGAAAGAGCTTTTAAGTCAAAAACCCAATCATTGGTCGAAAATATGATCTAAATCAAAACCAAATCATGCCTAATGGGCTAGTTCGAAAAGGTACAGTGCACTGTTTGATATTTTTTCGTCCTGGGTTTTGGTCCTTCGGCAAAAATTTATAGATTTCACTAGAAACACTTTGCTTTGAAGGGCTAAATTTTATTTACCATTGGCCCTTTTCACTCAAGGTTTTAAAATGTACTGTGTGTAGTAAGTATAGCGCGTACCTATAGCGTTCTTTTTTCAGCCATAAGTTTTGACTGGATTGAGTTACAGATGAGCTTCACCCCCCAACGGAAAGCTAAGAACTTTCTCCAACGCTTAACTCATGTGCATTTTCGCACTATGACCACTCATTTTACCACAACAGAGCCCTTGCCGTAAGTAACTTCGCTTGGGGTAGTGCTGTAAAAGTAGTAGGGGGTAGTGCATACAGTGTTATGACATTCTGAGCGCTAATGTTTTAAGGATGAAGTTTCATGTCAACTGTGTAGTAGAGACACTCAGACACGACATCCAGAAGTATGGTCAAGTTTTGCCTGCCCTGAAAATTGGCAGCAGTCAATCTTCCACCCAAAAAAAGTAAAATTGACGTTTTCGATCTAGCCTAATGCCTACAATCATGGTGAATGAAAGAAAGGAATGGAAGTTCCACAGATGACCTTTACTACTAGGTGCGCCATATTATCTTGTGAGTGAATTCTAGGCTATTGTTGTCATATTTTTGGCTATTTTTTCACTTTTTCTTGGTCGCAGTCGTATGCAGAAGAGAATCAGCTGTCATTTGCGGCTTCCTGCTTACAAATCAGTCAATTCTAGCATGCACAGCATCAAAATGACTGAACTCCAGAAAAAGATATACGTGCGCATTGAGGGTGGCGACAGGTTCTGCGACATTGCAAAGGACTTCGGCATCCACGTAAATACTGTCACAAATGCCAGGAAGCTATACGAGGCCTCTGGCAGGTTCAAGAAACGCCCCAGCTCTGGTCGGCCATGCTCAGTCTGCACAAAACCCATCATTGATGCCGTTCGGAAGAAAATCAGCCAAAACCTAGAGCACTCCATGCGCCAAGGAGCGCTCCATGTCATTGACATCAATGCGCCAGCTTGTGAAGTCCAATCTGAACATGAAGTCAAGGGCCAAGGAGACCATTCAGGCTCTCACTGCTGATCACCGAAAAGAAAATCACAGAAAAGAGTTGAATGTTGCAAGGCAATGTTGAATGCTCTGAAGCGCAGTGCCGTGCATGGTGGCAGAAAAGCAATCGTCTTCTCTGATGAGAAGAACTGGACCATAAGCAAGTATCTCAACTGCAGAAATGACCACTAAATTGCCAAGGTCAAGGCCAATGTGGACGAGAGCATCAGGTTCATCAGCAGAGCCAAACATCCACAAAAGGCCATGTCGTTCGGCTTGGTCAGGACAGATGGTTTTGTCTTTAAACTGATCTGGATTGATGGCAAACTGAACAGTGTGAAATACATCAAAATGCTCAACAACGAGGTCATTCTGGCACTGAACCAGCACTATGGGCCTGGGAAGTGGGTCCTCCAGCAAGATGGGGCCTCTTGCCACACGTCAAAGGCCACCCAGAGGTATCTGGAGAAGAAGCTGGAATCGAGTGGATTTTGGTCCAAGAAGATGTGGCCCCCAAACTTGCCAAACCTAAACCTGCTCGATTACCATGTGTGGACACGTGTGGAGAAGAAGGCCTGCAAGGATGGCCACCCAAACTTGGCATCGCTCAAGGTCACTGTCGAGGTGCACCGGGCCGACATGTTCGATGCAAGCCTGATCAAGAGCATTAAGAGCTTCTGCTGCCACATTGAGAAGTGCATCGCCGCTGAGGGCTCAGTTTTTGAGAAATGAATGCTCATATCTCTCTTGCCAAGTTTTGTCCAATAAGTTTAGAAATATATGCTATTTTTGTTAAAAAAATATTCATTTGAAATTTACTTTAAAAAATCACAGGGTAATATGTCGCGGGCGTTGAGTTTCAATAATAGCTGAATATGGGTCGAGTCTTGCTGAAGACGCTACCGCTGAGGGGAGGCAGAAAATCAAATGAAACATTTTCACAGTCAGATAGTTTGCAACTTTTTCGAGATTTCCCTCATTGTCCAAAAGAAATACGCTGCCTGACACCCCTGTACAGCCGCATTCTTCCCACCATTGGGCTTCTACCAGTTCCCTAGAGCAACAGATCTTTGCGAGGGAAATAACAGCCGTTGTTGCAGGGTAAAAATTTGTTCAACAAAAGTGTTATCATTTCAACTCATCTTTGGGTAGAGCAGAGGAGGGTATTCCTGCCTCCACAGTTATAAGTTGCAGCTTCTGACTAATTCATATGAGGCCACAATTGTTTTCTAAAGTTTCAACTGTATTTGCGCTATGGTGTCATCACCAAGGTGTTGATAAACGCGTTCTGATTTTGAGGAACAAGGAACGGAACGAGAAGGTGGGGAATGGGAACGGCAACGACTTGTTCTTGAAGGTCGTTCTTGCGTCGTTCCAGCTGGAGTCGTACTGGTGTAGGCATGACGAGAGAGGTCCCAAGCCAACCGGCACTGAATAGTCAACTGAAGTGCCATTTGGAATCATGAGACATCCCTGTTCTCAGGACGAATTAAGTGAGACAAAGTAATTGGACCCGTGAATTTTTCAAAAAAGAGGACAGGTCAGTGCCTCGCTAAGGAAAGGAACGGGAACGGGAACAGCCCATTTGATGAGGAACGGAAACAGCCCATTTTTTGAGGAACGGGAACGACGAGAGGCTTGAGGCTCCATTCCTGGAACGGAGCCCATTTCAGATGTTGAGGAACAAGTCAAGACCTTGGTCATCACATTGTTATGCTGCTGTTGTTGCCTCCGGTGGCAAAGATACACACAGTCATGCCAATGTCAAGGCCCTGTTGCAATGCCTTAATGATGAAGTGCTTGAGGTGAGCAGCGGAAAATTTCTTCGTAGTGCGTGGCATACCGCAATGAAGGGACGTAAAGTCAAAGGTCAAACTTGAACTGCTCGCCAAGAAACAGGGTCGAAAGGTCTGGTGTTGACATGAGGCATGAACAGTTGACACATTCTGCTAGCTCCGTCTGCTCTGGGAGCAGTCACTTGCCCACCGAAGTTGCAAGGACGGCATACAAAACCCATGGCTATACTTCCCTCACGAACCGTCGGGAGCAGTGGCCATTTTTGGGGGGAATTGTTTGACTTCGGGTCAAGTGTTTCAAGTCAAATCGCAAAACAAGTTATTTTAAATGAACTCAAATCATCGATCATGAAAAAAGTCGTTTAAAAGCTGACCTGAAAAGTATTTGGTGATAAGTTTCTTAGCTTTTCCACAAATAACATTTGTTTTTCCTCCCAGCCCGTCCGCCAAACGAATACTTTGCATGTGACAGGTCCTGAAGTAACAGTTATTAAGCGCTTTAAGTATTTCGGATAGATTTGGAAATAGCTTTTGTTGCTTTTTGCCCAATTAATGTGAAGGAATAGAACTTTGCATGTACGGAAGGACTTTTCTTGTTCTGACAGAGAAGATAAGGGAATCTCTCTTCACTGGCACTTTTTTCCGAACTGGCGGACTCCATGGTAAATGTTGGATGTTAAATCAAGCGAAACTGCAGACATCGGTCACAATCATCGCCCTCGTCCGGACATCTTTGATGACTGCAGTCTTATCCCCGGAATGGTGCCATGTGCCCCAAAATTGGCTTCAACAACTAAAGCGAACTCGTCAGATTCATACAGAGTGTTGTCTATTTCTTGAGCAGAACAAGCTATCCTGACAAGAAAGTGGTTTTTTAAGACCTGACTGAGACCTTACCAGGAGACAAGCGTCCAGAGGTCATTGTTCTGGCTGACACGTCATTTATTATCAAGAATTGGGTCATTTCGTGTTTTGGTTTTTCTTTAAAATTTTTATCAACCTCCATGCCAACCCAGATGGGAGTGATTCCTGTAACGGGAATTGACGACTTTAACCGATGAGATATAAACTGATTTTTTTGCAGTAATAATCCGGGACTGTGCAGAATATGATGACTGTAAGCAGCCTGTGATCGTTGCCATATTAACGGTCAATGGTCTTTACTGTATTTTATGTAAAGGTTTCAGTTAGAAGTGAAACAGTTAGCCTGAGAAAAAAAGTATGTTCTCAAAAATGTGGATCAGATACGTCGAAGAGCAACTAGTGGAGGCTGCAGGTCCGCAGAAGTTTCCTTTAACATGCTGGATGTTTCAAAAAGTCTTGTTGGCCCACAACTTCATGTCTGAAAAATGCAGAATAAGCCTTGTGTGCTGGGCACACAGAACAACTACCTGACTGCTCACCTTCGTGTAAACGGTAACACTTCAAATCCTATGAGGTCCTATAAAGTTAAAGTTTTCGCTTGAAATAAAAAAGTATTCACTGGGTAGGTACAATCTTTGCCTTCCAAATAGGTCAGGGGAAAGCATGTTTTTGCATCACTTGGCGTCAGAGATTGGCCAAGAAGTTGTCTTTTTGTTGTCATTCCTGTTGCGCTTCCGAAACTGTTACAGTTGCAGGAAAAAATCGAATTCTGGGATTTCCACCTTCTGGAAAACCAGGGTTCCGATTCCAAACTCTTTCACTTTTGGGGCATTGGCGTTCTCAAGTTTAACTGTGCGTACAGAGAACATCGAAAATGACAACGTCGCGTCACATATCAAAAAATTGCCTCCCATTTTGAAGACACAAATAACAAAAAGGCTTAGTGGTGGATGATTTACACGAGGACGCTGTCAATACTTTAAGGAGAAATTGTCTGAAGAAATAAAATTCGTGCTTTCTCATCATTGAAAGATAGCCACCCTCAAAAGATACTGGCTGCAAACCCTGTGAAATGTTTTAAATTAATAACGACTTTACGGTTGCTCCTGGCAGGCGCTCCTCTGCCCCTGAAGGGTTTTTTTTTACTTCTTCTAGCACTCACTTATACATTCCATGTTGACTGGTGGGTTACTTGGGATGGCAAAGTGGAGACAGGGGTGTTTCACAGCATGCTCAAAAATTTTCCTTTGAATCTGGTTAATGTGGGCACAGCTATGATTAAATTACTGAAGTACTAAGCGGATGCCCGGTGAAGGATGAGCATGATGGGCCTCTTCCTGTTTTCCGCCTCCATGAGTAGGGTTCCCCTGCTGCTCCTCTTGCCAATGCCAAAGACACAGTGGTCTTGGTGGCGCCTGAGTTAGCAGAAGTACATTTCCTGACATCTACCTCCTTGGCAGTTGACCAGCTCAGTTGGGCATCCCCCTGACAAAGCGGGGTAATGTCTTGAAATCGCGCCGCCAGCGCAACTTCCAAATGGAAAATCGCCACAGCTTCAGAAGTAGACGGCATAGGGTCCCCAACTGTCCTTGTTGGAACACCCAAGCCTTGTCCTCAGTGTGCGCCAGGTAAAGGTTGTCCGCCAATTAGACAATCTTAATCTTAGTCCATAGTTTAAGATTGAACGGGCAATGAAATGCAGCTACCCAGCTCAAGACGAACCGGTGATCGCACAACTGAAAGATTCCCATAGTCTCGTCAAAAGCTGTCAACGTGTACCGAACATCCACACTACGCAGTACGTAGCGTCAAATTTGACGATATTTTTGCTGTCAGTGACTGTTCCTCTGCAGTTGTGTCTGGTGTTGCGGAGATCGAGAAGTGATTCCAATGACTCAACGACTCTTTTTGCACATTTCCAAACTTGCTCTTAATGCAGTTGAACTGTTTTAATCTACCACATACTGCCCTGTGCAGGAAGTGTCCCAAGGTTGCACTTGAAAAATGTTGCTTGACTTCCAACTTTAGGATGAAGTCGGCAGTCTAGAACATTGTGTGTTTTTTTCTTTTCCTTTTTTCTCTCTTGTCTTTTGCAAAAAAGCACTTACTTTGCCAAAAACATGCGGACACAAGTTTTACACAGTTCTGTACATAAGAGGCCGTTTATCTCGTCGCTATAAATTGCCGCTTCTCTCAACAAACTGCAGCACTGGGAGGTCAAAGCAAAATTTCACCGAAAACCATGCCTGAAACGAGTGACAAAGGTTAAGCGTCCTGCTAAGCTTCACAGTGGTCCTCTTCCCTCCTTCACTCTGGTGCTGGCGGAGAGGAACCGCAGGAGAGGAGATGGACTCTACATTTCGAACGGTCGTCACGTCGGCGAAAGCATAATGCCGTTGAAGATTTGTTCGCTTTAAGAACCTGAAAGCCTGGAGGATAAGTGCCTCACACATTGACGATTTCCACGTACTGTTTTTCGTTGCAGCGTTCACTTAAATAGCACCTACAGTGTCTCCAAACAGTTTGCGACCATTGCTTCTACCCAGACACCATGTATTCGCACGCTGAGAAAGATGTAAAGTATGGATGGAACGATAGGACCTTGATTAGAGAGGGAGGACCAAAATGTTTCCCGTCATCAGAAACGGCGTCACAGGTGCATTTTTCCCGGTCAGGTCATTTGCAATGTCATCCTTACTATAAAATGGGTTGGGTAACAGACTATTATCATAATATTCCACGTCTATGTAACCAAGTAATCGATATCAAGCCCATTATTTTAGCAATCACAAGGATTTCTTATGCCGTGGCAGCAAATATCTTTTAAAAACCCATAGCAGTCTTTCTTCATAGAACTGAAATGAAGCGCGACTGTCCAGAAGAAGTTTTCTCAGTACTTTTTCAGCTTCTTCCTAATGAGCGCCATCCTGGACTTGTGTGCCTCTGTCAGAGCAGGACGCTTATGTGTGCGCACCTCTTCGGAGCCAAAGCCGGGGATCCACATGTTCCAATTCCTCTCTGTAATATATAATAATTTCAAAAGTCTTGACGATAGAATGAAGGTAGAAAGCTAGTACGACTAACGCTTTAACAAATTTCATCCTTCGACAAGAACCCTTTGCTTACACAGTTTGAGTTTGCTTTTAAAAAAAGAAAATTGAAGGCCTTCAAGTACCAAAGACCTTCTTCCCGTGATGCGTGTCCGTTGTTCTACAAGTCTTACCGAGGACCACCTGGACGTCTCTGGCGTCGACGGTGGGCGCCCTGCGGTGCTTGGCCAGTTGGGCAGCCTGCGTCACCGTCTGCTCGATGAAATCGTCGGCGATGTGCAAAAGGAGCTCCTCGACGTCTTCGTCTAGCTGCTCGTGGGCGTCGACTTCCTTTACCAGCTCCTGCAGGCGCTTGCGGTCCAATACCTGGTTGGCGGCGGCCGACGCGGGGCCGCCGCCACCGCCACTGCCGTCGTTTGCCACGCTCCCGTTATTGCCGCTCCCGCTATTGCCGGCCTGTCCGTTGATGACTGTAGGCGCGGCCGACGACATGGGTCCCGAAGTGGTGGAGGCCGACGGCTCCATGATGAGCTTTTCTTTATCACCACAATTTGATCAACTGTCAGCAGTGTGAATCTGTGAGTCTGTGAGGCTCTGAAACTCGGAGACTCTTGAGTCTCTGAGCACAGCACAGCACAGCACAGCACAGCAACAGCAACAGCAACAGCAACAGAAACAGAAACAGAAACAGCGCCGTGTGTGTTTTCACTTTTCGCTTTTCAGTGCCTTTTATTTTGAGCTGTGCGTTCAGCCCCCTTAGTCCGGAGCTCTCAGTGCAGTTTAGTTGTACTGCTAGCGCGTGTGACGGAAGCTTCATGGGCGTGACCAAGAGCAAGCAAGTGACCAGAAGCGCTTAGCATGAAACGTGCAGACATCCAGTAACTTGGACGGGCACGGGCGCATTTAGTAACAATTATAAAGGTCACAATTTACATAAACAAGAGGCTGAGCTCAGCACAAAGCTGCGTGCATGTTCAGTTGTCCTGCGCTGCGCGGGGTGCTCTACTCTGCGGTTGTTCCCTGCGTTGTCGATTGTGGTCATCATCGTCGACTCCAACGTGTCACGGTCAACCGTCAGGTGGAGGCGGGGAGACATTATCCACTTGTTTTTCTCCGTCAGCATTATTCTCGCTAGTCGCTTCCGCGTACCCCCTCCCCTCCGGCCTCTCAGGCGTATATTTCTTAGGCCATGATGAAGCCGGGCGACTGCCTCCTCCACTGCGAACCCTTCGCCTATGTGGTCAACCAGTCCCTGCACTCCAGCACCTGCGACTTTTGCCTGCTTCAACCTGATCGGCCAGGGTCACTGCTGAAGTGCACCGCCTGCAAGTACGTCTACTATTGCGGCAAGAACTGCCAGAGGCCTGCTTGGAGAATACACCGCGACGAATGCAAGTACCTGCGCGCCCTCAGTCCCAAGGTGCCCACCGACACAGTAAGGCTCATCGCTAGAATCATCATCAAGCTCAGAATGGGTGAGTTTGGATAACTGACTTAGAGTATGTTCGTCTCTCAAGCCTGTTTGTTCGTTTCGTCTTGTGCAGGAGGAAACAAGGAAGTGGCGGTACTGCCCGACGGATCTCGTCGCCGCTTTGACGACCTCATCTCTCACACGAAGGAGATAATCCAGGACAGCTGTCGCATCCGCGCATTCGTTGCCTTCTTCGGCGTGTTGCAGGACTGCTTCCGCGGTGAAATCCCCCCCAAGGCGGATGTGCTTGACATCTACGGCCGCATCGTCACCAACTCCTTCAATATCATGAACGAAGAGTTTCAGTCGATTGGTGTGGGTCTATACTTGCAAGCTTCTGCCCTCGACCATTCTTGTCGTCCTAACGCCACGGTCTGTTTTGAGGGACGCCACTGCATCGTGCGTACTCTGGAGGACACCGAACTAAAACCCTTGAGAGAAGCATTTACGAACGCCCGCATCTCATACTGCAACCTGCTCAATCCAACGGCTGGACGAAGGAAGATCCTTCGCGAACAATACTACTTCCACTGCGAATGTGAAGCGTGTTTAGAGGGAGACACTGGATTAGAAGCCAAAAAAGTGGCCTGCATGCGTTGCCCGGCGTGCTCAACAGGTATCGCCGTCGACGAGGCGAAGCGGGAAGCCATCAAGTGTCTTCACTGCCATCTGGAGGTACCCTCTGATCACACTGCCGGATACTGGCGACTGCGCGATGAAATCATTGAAAAGATCTACAAGAACGTGGACGGACACCCTGAACCAATGGAAGAACTGGGGCGGGATTATCTGAACGACATGTGCCAGTTCTTCCACCCATGCGAGAAATACTACTTTGACGTGCTGGAAGCTGTTTTTGAAGTCCAACTGAACAATGGCCAATGGGGAGAAGCCATTGACTCGGGGCGGGAGCTGTTGGTTGCCTACCAGGAACTGTATCCACGATATGACACCAATACGGGGCTGCTGCTGCTCAAACTGGCCAAAATGGAGCTTCTACTCGGCAAGTTCTTAGAGGCCTACGCTCACGTGAAGGTAGCCTTTGAACATCTCTGTGTAACGTATGGTGAGGGACATCCCTTCGTCAAGTCAACAGTGCTCGACTTAAGAGCGGAAATAGAGTCTGAAGTCAAAGAAATCCACAAGGAAGAGCGGCAGAGGACGAAATCGCCACAAATACAAAATCAACAGCAACCTGGAGCCGCAGATGAGAAGATACTAGTGCATAACCAATCAGGATAACATGACGAGGAAGAAAGTCATTTCTAGCCTCTTGTGTGTCAATTTCATCTTTTCCGACCTCGAGTATTAAACCAACAAACCGTAATGCGTCCTCATTCTTTAAGTACAAGTACGACAGGACATAGTTGAGGTTCTTGCAGGTCGTGCTGGTCATTGTTTCACTTGCTCAATACTTTTAGGTACTCCTCACTTGCCTCGGAATAATTCTTGGAAGTAAAGAACTTCGCCCGATTGCTTTCTAGGTAAGTAAGGAAGTCGGCGATGACGCCTTCAATGAGTTGCACGTCTGACGGCTCCCGAATCGAAGTCTCGTTCAAGAAGGCGGTCAGTTTCACCATGAGCCTTAGAAGGTGGGCGCTGCCATACACGTCTGAGGGCAGCTGGTCCTTGTCACTCATCACTTCAGCGTACTGAGGGCGCTCTACCTTATACAAAAGCTGGCTCTTCAGCTTTGCGTTGAACATGTCCCCTACCCCAGCCATGACCGATTGTGTGGCTGCTGCCTTTGCCTTGTTATTTCTTTCAACGTGGCGGGCGTAATCGGTCAGGATGGAGGCTGCAGGAATCTTGGCCGGCAAATTAAACACCGACTTTTTGTGAGTCACCAAGTCCCAATCGCTCACAAGCACATACTTGAGCTCCTCGGGGAGGGTGATTCCGAACGCGCCCTCAGACTCCCCAGCGACGGTGGGAGTAGTGGGAGCAGCCGTTGCTCCTGTGGCGGCTCCCGAGGCAGTTCCTGTGGCAATTCCTGAGAGGGTTCCCCCGGTAGCTCCTGCGGCAGCTCCCCCAGTCCGGAGTCTCTTGGAAGCCGCCGGTCTTCTCAGCTGCTCTTCCTCTCTCGATGAGGTGGATCGCTCGTCATCTCCTAACTGCCTTTTATTGCTCCCTCCAGTCTTGGTAGACCTGTCAGAGACGGGAGTGGACGCTCGGCTGGTGCTGGCCGACTCCGTTCGGCTGCGCCCGGACTTTTCGGTTGATTTATCCCCGACACCGGACTTGTCGCCGCCGCCACCGCTACCGCCGCCGCTGCCACCTCCTGCTCCTCCAGGCGATTGCTCCACCTTGTTACTCTTGGACTTTTTACGCTGCTCCTTGGTGGCCGCCACGTGCGCCTGCAACAGCCGCGCTTTCTTCTCCAGGTTCTCTGCATTGATCTGCAAGATCCGCTTCTCCGGGACCCACTCGTCCCAGTTCTTGTTCCACCCTTGGTAATGCACAAAATAGGAGAAATCGCCTCCACCGGCCTTTCCTTCACGCTTGGACCGCACGCACTTTGCCTCGTAGAGGAGTGGCCCGTGGTAGCAGAGAACCTTCTCGTTGTCGGCGAACTTGGGTTTGGCCCCGGGAGCCATGGCGCTCCAAGAATTGGTTGACTGTGAAGCCGAACGATTTCGGGTTGTTTTGCCTCTCAAACACACAACAGGAGGAAGGGGGTCTGAGCGGTCTACCAAGGAAGCTGTAGACAGCTTCCTTGGCGGTCTACGGTCCTAGGCCGATGTCACTAGAGCAGCTAGCACCACTGAGCAGGGTTGCCAGGTCCTCTCAATGCTTTGTGGACAAATCGTCTGGGAAAAAAGGACCAAAGAGGTAAAATTAGTAGAGTACTAACTTGAATTGAAAAACTAGAGGAAATCATTAATCGTTATTTCGGATCGAGATGACTTGCTGAGGTACATTTGTTGTGTATTCAAAGATTCCTGCACTTCGTTGGTGACTTGGAAATCACAGCAGTATTTTCCCTTCAAGTTTTATGAAGAGTAGATTCTTGTAATGGGCTCCAGTGTCTCAGAACTGAGACAGTTTCTGTACTTTGTCTTGATGCAGGCCACACCCAAAAAAATCACTTGATGGTTGCTCTGGATATTGGAAGTACCAAGCAGGTGAGAGCATATTTTGTCAGATCTTTGTAAGGTGTCGAATACCTTGTTTGTCAAACAAGCCCTTGTAAGTGCTGTGATGAATAGCACTTTTTGCGAATCAACTTGGCACTCCCTGCAGGAGAAAGATCAAGGATGCAGGAAGTTTCTCAAATGCCTTCTCTATTCCAAGAGAAGGTGAATGGCCTACACTGGTGCTTCGCAGTGCCAAGGTCGGTAGCTTCATCTACCAGAATGGATGATTCCTGTCCCTTCAGGTCCTTCTTCAGCCCAGTCTTTATAGCACACACCATCACTCGAGTAATAATCTTTGAACGCTTTCTTCTGTACATCTTGATCTGAGATATATATTATCTTGACCATGACTGACCAAACCTCTCCAAGGTGATCAATGGTGGAAGTTGAACAATGGCAAGTGATGATTGCCCTTTTGAAACTGAAGGAAAGAGTTTGTCCAATGGCTGAGTTTTGGCAGGGAGCACTGCAGATCTCTTCGTGTGCTTCTCTGTATTTTCATGAGAGGTCGAAGTAGAATGCTTTGGTTGCAGGCCTGTGTGGCACGTCTTGTAGAAAGCCGACTGGGACCCACCTGGATCCTTTGTGGACCATGGGAAATCCTTTTCCCACCTGCACCAGTATCACCTGTCCAAATTGTATCGTCCCCACTTGCTCATTGTTTGGCAGCATGATGATGTGGGCGATGAATGAAATGCTTGGTCGTGATTAAATGCGTGGTGGTGCTGAAATGACAGGCAACAACAAAACCAGCAACCAGAAGTAACTACGCTTGAAAGAAGGAATTTACTGGAATATGTGCACAGTGACAGCCAGAGAGAAAACAGTTACAGCAGACAAGGATGATCTTAGTCAAGGTTCAGACATGGCTGGAAACTCAGACCTCGCTTGTAAGAAAAAATAGAGGACAATTTTTCTCTTTGTGGACAAACAATTTTCTGTGCACAACAGTTTAGAAAAAAAACGAATTCGATCTTTTTGTCTGCCACATGGACAACCTGGCAGCCCTGCTCAATAGCAGGTCTTGGCGGGCATTTCAATATTGCTCAGGAGCGTTACATCATTTAGAGGGAGGGCTGACGACCGAAATTATTAAGAAAATCACCCAAAGATCCTTAAAATCTAAATTGACACATTGGCATCAGCTTTGTTGAAGCAGTGTTGTTTTGATTCTGCCGGGTATCATCAGCTATCTACGGCTCGTGAATATTATGTCCCGCGTCTAAAGTATGTCCAAGTGCACCAGGTAGCGGTTACACCAGACTAAAGGGGCGACTGCAATAGTTGCTCTGGGGTACAGAAATCACGTCAATCAGGGGATTGCTTTGCTTGGCCCACCCAGATCATTTAAGTTGGCAAAATAAAACAGCGACAAAGGTGAACAGAATAGTGGCGAGTTGCTTTATTGTTGAGACTTCTGCCAACATAGATCCTCTGGGGCCAATCAGAGCAATCCCCGTGTCACGTGATCTCTGTTCGACACCGCTACTACTGCAGTCTACTCACGTCTGGTATAACAGCTCAATGAAGTGCACAACATAGATAACCAATCGACCCCACGATTAGACAGAAGCCATAGATTCCTGTAGGTGAGATGATTAGCAACATAAGAGACCACAGACCTTTCATTTATAGACTGGTGGTTTGGCGCACGTTACCACCTTGTTAGCTTGTACTCCTGGAGAACAGCGTTGCTGTAGAATGAGTCCTCGGCAGCTTACACGTCCGCAAAGAGAATGGAGATTGCTTGATGTGAGGGTCATGGCTTTTGGCAAGAAATAAATAAGCTTTAATGATGCAACAAGTCACATTATCTTATCATAAAAAACTACTCTTTGGAGTCAAACGTTCTGAAAAATTCCTGACCAGAGGGTGGTCTGTTGAAATTCATATCTGTACGCATGTGGCCTCCATACAGCAGTCAGCACGCATCTCAAGACATGTGCTGGAGCAGGGAGCAATGAGAGGACGACGGTTCTGCTTCCCGTGAACTATTCACTCTCTATGAAAGATCAAACCTTTTGGTACAATGATACAGAGTCTCGCTGAGCATTCCAATTCTCCGAGGTCAACCTCCTTAGGATCACTGACCTCATCAAGGAGGGCATTGAGTTACACTCTGGCAGTGACTCTTCATTAGCTCCAATGAAGCAAGAGCCCCTGAAAATCTCCTTCTTTGCCAGTGCGTCCTTCCAACATGTTGCTGGCTATTTGAAAGGAGCGCCAAAGAGCTGTGCCTCTCAGACCAAACGCCGCATCCCTGGTACCCTGAACAACAAAATCAAGCAGCTAGTGGCCATCCCTACAACGACAGAAATCCAACAATCTGCCAACATTCTCCACCAAGGATTTGGTATTCCCAACATTCCGTTTGGCATCGATGGAACAACTGGATCTCTCGGAAACGCCCATGCAGCATCAGTGCTTTCCAGGATGGCATTGTCACACAAGCTTACTGGAGCAGAAAGCAGTTCTATGCCCAGAATGTCGTGATCATTGAGAATTCTGAACAAGCCATCTGAGCTATTGACTCAGACTGACCTGGGTCTACTCACAACAGTAAAGTGTGGAGAAACTCCTCTGCCAAGGAGGCCATTTGAGATGAAGCAAGTGTTTGCCATTATTGCAGATAGAGCGTATGTCATGAACAAAGTCATGCTCAAGCCATTCTTGAGTGATGAGGCTACTACTGCCAACTGCAGGAGATTGAATCACATGCTGTCTGGCCTACAAACTGTCACTATAGAAAACATCATTGGCATCTGGAAGCAACAATTTCCTGCACTCAGGATGGGATTTTGAACTAAACTGGAAAGTACAAGAGCCAGCATCTGACCCCTTGCCGGCCTACACAGTTGAGCCATGTTCTCAATGACCCTCTTCCTGATGATCTTGAGGATGGAACAAACAACGATCAAGACCAAGAAGACAGTGATGAAGAGGAGAAAAATACTATCCAGCCAGCTGGCAATGATGCTGCAGCAAGAATAATGGAAAACTGCACAGAGATGCTGTTTTCAACATTCATTTGGGATCAAATAAACATAATTTTTATTAAATACCGTATTTCTGCAATTACAAGCCCCAGCTTGTATTAAATTTTTCTCTTTTAGATGCGGCATCTACAGTGGTTGCCGTAAAAAATGTTGGGAAAAATGGGCTCGCCACACTGTACCGACAGCTTTTGAGATGGGATCTTTATGTGGAATCGGTGACCCATTTTGAATGGCTCCTAAATTTTACCCGGTCATTTTCTGGGTTCATCCTCATGCAAGGTGGTGCTCCTTCCCATACAAGCAAATGGACAAGACAGTTTTTGGAAAAGAAAGGGATCAAAGGCAAGAAGCTGATGACCTGACCCCCCAATTTGTCAGGCTTGAACCTGATGGAACAGAGGACCTCTAGTCTATTATCAAAAGAAGGGTTTATTGCAGTGGTAGACAGTTTTCCACCTTGGATGAGCTGTGGAACTTCATTCAGGCTGCCTGCCAGAATGTCATTACAGATGAGGTCCTGAACATGCCAGCAAAAGTGTAATGGGTTCTGCATCAACCGAGGTCTCAATTGGCAGATAGAGAGATTTAAGATTCACAAAGGTCCATCAGTGTAGAGGAAGCACAAGAAGAGAACTAAGCTGCCTGCCTGGACATTTCTGCAAAATTCGCCAGTGCAAGTGTGTGGTGCCACAATTACATACATTGGAGGGATTCTGTGCCTTGCCTTGTCATGTGTTATTTCAATGCACCACGTGTCTGGCCAGTTTGTTTCATTCTGAAGAGGACCAGTGCCCACAAAGATTGCTTATCCTCATGAAAAATTATTACACTGATTCCAGAGGCCCTGAAGTTTCCCGTCCCCCTCCCTTGGCTCCCTACTTTTCCATGCCATGATTTTAGTAAGAAGAAACGCTCCTCAGCTTAAAGCTCATTGAGCAATGGACGTCTTGATGTATGAGGCTCTACTGACAGACGACAACAATTTTTTCCAAGTGGCAAACTGAATGTTGTGTTAACACTGGTGATGGTGTTGATGATCATTGGACTGCTCGTTTATTACTCTTCTATTAAAAAAGGTACTTCTCATTGTGCCTCAGAAAGATTCACAAAGATGTTGCCTCTTCCCTAAAGTGCTCAAAGGGCAATTACCTCCACTGCGCCCTGTCTTTTGAAATTGTAGAAGTCTAAAATGTCACATCTAAAGTCTATTATAGATACCTAGTAGCCCCAAGTCACATTTATGTGACTGCTACAGTTTCAAGTCCTGTAAATTTAGATGGCAGATACTTGCCAGGGGCGATCTAAGAACTCTGATCTGTTCTTAGGCGGCATTAAAATGAGTATTTTAAATTCAAAGGCTTCCAGGTAATCAACAGCTCATAGCTGAACTGCCCTATAAATTTACATATTGGGGGATGAGCATCGAGATTTAAGGACGAGCTGCATTCAAAGGAAAATGCTGTCACGAAGTAAAACCAGGTGAAGAGACCACTGAAATCTCCTTAAATGAGGACCAGAGCTACCGCGACATAGATGAATAGTATGGCAAAAGATGGAGTTTTGTTCTGAAGAGAAGCAGAACGGCGACAGGCAGTGCCCTGCAGCGACTCAGCTGCTCATTCACGAGGGCTTAGTAGGCTGAACTTGCTCATGGTGACACTCAATACAACCTCTCTAGAACCCATCCGTAATGAAAAGGATGTGGCTGACACACAGTACGCTAGTAGTGTTTTTGGCAGCATATGTTGTGCAAAAAGTTGATTCGAAGCTACAAGTGAGAGTTTGTACAGAAGACACAGACAGTTATGATGCCTCAGAAGGTTCTACATGCTGGATTTTCCCAGATCTTCATTGGGGAAGACTATTTTCAGGCTTCTATGCTTAAAAAATGTCAAGATTTCCTGCCTGCTCAGTATGTGGAAAAAGTTCAAGAGACCCATCGTGTTACCATCACTGGGGAGTGCCTTCCACAGACAAATGTCAGCAACAGGCCTTATGCCCTCCACCTGGAATTGGAATCTTCTCACAATGTGACTGCTCGACACTGAATGCACAGCTGGAGTCACATGTAAGCATGCAGCTGTGCTTGTCCTCTTCATCAATCAAGAAAGATGTGAGGGATGCACGGACAAAGCCCAGGATTGGAAAGCCCCAAGTCAGAAGAAGCTAGAGCTCCAGCCCAAGGGGAAAACAATTGAAGAAATTGAAGGCCAAGTTCCCCTCGCATCAAAGGAACACAAGAAAAAACTGGCATAGCTGGATATGGCATAGTTTGGCGTGACAGATGCAGCTCCTTACAAGAACTTGACAGCTCAACCGAGGGAGGAGGAAGAGGGACAACCTTCATCAGGCTTTGTGTCACTTTTTCTTCAAAATAGTGCTGTTCCTCTTTCGAGAGCTATTGGTTGGTGAAGTAACAGAAATTTCTACATTTTCTCCTGGAAATCTGTGGGAAAAGATTAAGTGCATGCATATGCAAGCTGCCATCATTTTTCATGAGACTATGAACCAGTCACTGTGCAAAAGGTGGTACGAGAGAATGTACAGGATCATTTCATGTTCAGAATTCTTCAGTTCGGCCATAAGACAGAACCATTGGCAAAAGAAGAGTACCAGGCCATCGCTGGGAATTCCTCGATTCCAGTTGGCTTCTTTGTCAAGCCTTCACAACCGTGGTTGGCTGCCACACCAGATGCTGTGGCAAAGGATGAGAATGGACATCTCTATGTTCTGGGAGTAAAGTGCCCCAGTTCATGCAAGAAGAAGGATATAACTGTTCCTTACCTGACCCCTGAAAAGATCTCATGAATATTTCACACAAATACAACTGGAATTGTACTGTTGTGAACTCGAGAAGGTGCACTTTTTTGTCTACAGCAGCAAGGAGCAGATTCTACTTGAGATTTTTCGTGATGATTCAATTCTCTAGAAAATCATTCCTAAACTTGTAAGGCTGTACTTGACATCAATGTTTCCTAAATTGCAATGTTAGGTTGACAAGTGATTTTCTTGAAGTCAGAATATTTGTACACTTGTATGGCTTATTGCTGAATACGATCATTCCGACAGTTACAAAGGAGATTATAAGTAGGATCTTGTCAGCACTTTTTCAAAGAGTGCTTGGAACAAAAGTAAGAATCTTGAATTAAGTGTCCCAATACAGCACTCAACACGAATACAGACACTTACAATTTCATAACCATTCTAGATTTGGGAGGATGGAAATTGTTCCTAATCTTCCTTAGAAGGGGGCGGCATTAATAAAATACTCCCTGCCCGGTTGACGTCTGTTTCTATGTGTGGAGAACCCTTCTCAGCGAAAATTACATCTCCCTCACAAACAGAATCCCGAAATCCTGAAGTGACAGTACATTATGTATCTGTTGCATGCCCTCCACTCATTTTTACACACAAACATTACTTTCATAGAGGGAGCAGTCGCAGCAACAAACTTCACCATAAGTTGGAACTTGTATGATGAGTACACAAGGACTCTTGCATCAACAGTAGACTGCTGTTCTGTATCAATTTCACTACAATCTATCACAGCAGTTGCATTTGGAAGAAGAACACGAAATGAAGCAGGGAAACCCCAAGCCAACGACCAGCATGGTTCTGATCTGGATATAGCCATAGACGTGGACCAAGCTGTCTGGTTCACCTCGCCATGCAAGAACGGTGGTTTTGGTTCCAAACCCAGCAGTGAAAGTCATACCAGCCTGATGTACTGCTGCTCGGTTTTGGTGTGGTTGGCTGGAAGGCTTGACCTGGTGGACCCCAACTTGCTGGACAGTGACAGCTGTCCCAATTTGGCGGATTGAACAGTCGACTGGAGAAACTACCTGAGATCTGCTACAGCTGGTGAGTGAGTGTAAACCTTAACCAGGTGAATCCTGTTTTATGCATGTCTCAAGAAATAATCGATCAAAAGAATATCGACATTCAGATGCTGAAGATGCGAGTTTTTCAGTCTCTTATCTGCCTGGTACGATGGTAATGAAACCTACTCGGTACTTCTTTTTAGCAGTGACACGAATCAAAACTCAGCAGAAATAAGTAGAAAATAGGGACACAGCTGATGCATCTGGACTTGAGTCACCACTTAAAGGACTGTGTATTCACCCTTCTGATTTTAGTGTCCAAACAAATGCAACAAATGCACCTGTATAGAATAACTAGCGCTTTCTCGCTAGCTACCCACTTTGTTGGGTAGAGGGCATTGTAAATGCGAAAAAATGAGTCAAAATCAGTTTGTCTGTCTGTCTCCTGCAAAAGTCCAGCCGCAGACACACACACACTCGTACGTCTGCCGCTGAGATCAAAATCCGCCGCGAAAATGACACGCTCCGCGCTCAACAGGCGCTCCGCTGCGAGACGGCCGAGCCAGCCGCAGAAAGGGCCCGTCAGTCGCGAGATGACGAAATGAAAAACCAGCCATTAGACGGCAAAAACCAGCCGCGGACAGCCCGCGAACAAAAAACGCCGCGAAAATGATAAAAATCGGCCGCACAAAGGGCCCGTCAGCCGCGAGACAGAAACCAACCGTGGACAGACGCACGTACATACAGGCCTGTTCTTTTATATATATAGGGTCCTTTAAGTGGTGACTCAAGTCCAGATGCATCAGCTGTGTCCCTATTTTCTACTTATTTCTGCTGAGTTTTGATTTGTGTCACTGCTAAAAAGAAGTACCGAGTAGGTTTCATTACCATCGTACCAGGCAGATAAGAGACTGAAAAACTCGCATCTTCAGCATCTGAATGTCGATATTCTTTTGACCTGGTTAAGGTTTACACTCACTCACCAGCTGTAGCTATGGACTGCTCAGAGGAGTACAGCGTGTGAGGAAACTCCTTACTCTGGGAGCACAGGAGTGAGTAAACTTCGTGTTCATAAAGGAGTGCATCATGGACTGTGCTCACTATTTCCGGGAATGCAGAAGTAAAGCAGCACATTCCACTATCAAATTGGTATCTGGTGCAGGCTTGGTCCAAGCAAAAACTGACTACATCACTAGTAAAGGAATAGTTTATTGGTTGAAGAACAGGAGCCTATTCTTTTATGTCTCATTACAAAAGGCCCTGTGTATAGAGCCGAGAATTTCCCAAAAGTTTGGGAGTATAACTAGAGCAGCTCCTTTTTCCGATGAGGGCAGGAGTGAAGGTGTTCATTTTTTACAACTGGAGAGACCGAGGGAGGAGGCACCTGTTTTTCAAAGAGGAGCTTGAGTGGGAGCATGCTCCAAAATGTCAGAGCTTGTAATTGTCTAATAATATATACAGAGATGCAACATTGGTGTTGACATACTGGAATGAGATTCACCAGCGTGGCTAACATCAATTCTTCTATTTAGCCCACATCTCCAGAAGACTTCTCTGTGCCTTTCCCATTGATGGCGGAGTTTTCTTCTTCAGTAGTCCAGAAACTCCACGAGATCTTGGAGTTGTCAATGGTCTTGTCGGTTTGCAGATGGTAGATGTTGACTTATTTCCAAAATAGCTGGATACTTCTTCCTCTTCAATCTCAATTTGCTTTTCTAAGATGCTCGTTGGTTGGAAATTCTCCTGGGATGACTCTTGGGATGACGGTACAGACTCAAATTGGAAGACACTTGGCGACTGCAGTGATGAGAGTGGAGGACTGCCCTTGTCGGCCTCTCCCGCAGACTTCTCATATGAGGTGATCACTGTTTTAGCAAATGGGTTCCTCCGGCGACATTTCTCCAGCTTGTCATCTTCCTGGCTTGGTTTCTCATCACCATTAATTGTCATTGGTTTAAAAGCTTGCCTGCTGGCATTTGTCATAGGGACTTTCAAGTTGTCTGATGAAGGCAGTTCATGAACATCAGTCATTTTGGAGGTAGTCATCATCTGCTCTCCATCTTTTTTATGAATGTCACCACTGTTCAGTCGGTCAGTATCATAAATGAGCTTTCCACTTACGCTCGGGATCTCATCCAGAGCATCAAGCCAGGATCCTAAGGCAGACTGGCTTTCTGCTTTCTTCTTCATATTTGAGCTGACATTCTTTGATGGAGAAGGTGACTTGGGCTGAGAACTCTCTTTTCGGTGACCATGAAATGGTGAATTTAGTGTGGAATTTCTTCTGCTTGAAAAGAAGCGACTTAGAACAACAGTTTTGCGTGGTGGAGGTGTTGGATTTGAGGTTAATGCAGTGTCATGGGAAGAATATTGGGTAGGATCATTTTTGGCACTGGAAGGGTCCGTAGAAGTAGGCAGACCAGAAGCACGGGCACTCTGATCTGATTCTCCAGGGAAGGTTCGATTCATGCTTCCCTTTCCAGTAGTGTATATCCGGCCAATTTTGTCATCATCGTCAGCAACACCAACTTCAGAAGTGCCCAGCATTTTCCGCTTAACAGGCTCACTCCTACGTCTTTTAAAATCGCCAAATGCTGTTTGAGTTGCGTTGTTGCTGACTGATCCACTTTCATTCACCTCTCCAAATGGTTTCTTGGCATCGTAGTATGGACTCCAGATGCTGACATGCTTGGTTCGAGTTCCATAGAGAGGCTTGTCAACTGCTAGGGGTGAATTGTCTGGATCAAAATTGTCGACTTTCTCCAGAGTATGCAGGTGCAAATTTCCCAGACACATCTGCATAGCTGTCTGGTCGTCCATTGGTGTCCCCGCATACGACAGATCCCCCAAATCTTCCCCGTCCGGATACTCATTGAGAGGTCTAAGTCGGCGTGAACGTGGGTCAAACACCAGCTGGTACAAGAAAGTGTTTTCAGCCCTCATGAAGCCTTCTACGTAGTCCGAGGTGACACTAAGCGAAGACATGTTGAGATAAGCAGGCATCTTGGGCAAGACACGACGGACATCGGGATCAGTGACGAGAGACCAGAACTTGAAGGCTTTTCCCAACCCGATTCCGTGCAGAGACGCCAAGTAATCACATCCAGACGTGATGCACATGTGCCGGAACTTATCAAAAGAGAACGAGTCTGCCCGAGCACCCAAGCAGGCACCCAACTTTTCCCTCTCGTACAGGACGCCGTGGCCAGTGTAGCTCAGCTTAAAGAGAATTTTCTTGCATCCAAATAGCGTGAGATCTGAGTCTTCAGAAATGATAAAGTCGACGAGTCCGGCAGAGCACAGAAATGCCAACTGGGCATCGGCTTCATACGGCGCTACCACACAGTCGATGTTTCTCTCCCTGCAGGCGGTGATTACACGTCGAGCCATCTCTGGCGTCACATCTACGCAGCGCTGGTAGCACTCTCGTGCTTCACGGGTGCGCCCCTGGTGAAGATAGTCGATCGCCATCTGGCGATGCTTGGCCCTATTTTCTCGTCTCTTTTTTTCTGTATGGGCCTTGGAGGGTAGGTTGCGCCCGTCGAAGACGACGACGGGCTTGATCCGGTGGTGCAGCAGTACGTCGATCTGGCGCATGACGTACACGACATAGCCGTCAGTGTCCTGGCCACGAACCAACTTCTCGGCGCAGCCGAAAGCGCCCTTGTGCAGCCAGCAATAGGCGTCAATAGCGGCTACCGAGCCAGAGAGCTCACCCAACTGTGCGGGGCGGGAGGCCTTCTTGAGAAAGGGCAAAAGGCCGGTGATTCCCATGGCGAATACAGCGACGTCCAGGGGGAACGACCGCCAATTGTTCGTCGCTCACCTTTCTCTATCTTCCTATTTTCCCTCCCTCGAAGAGTATTGAAATCTAAACAACATTCGTTACCACCCCAAGGTTGTTCTTCGTGAGGCCTCCGTTCTTCTTTGAAAGAATTTGGTGCATTTGGGGAGGAACGTTGTGGTCACGGTGGTGCCGCCGAGGTTGCTCCGCCCCCTCCGCCTGCTTTGCGCCTCGGCCTTGCTAGTCCTGACCCCTACGAGGTTTATCAAAATCAAAATACTAGAACAGAAACAAAAAAACAGCGAAGAAATTGGCATCGGTTCGGAGCGCAGTCCAATAAGGCTCCATCCCTTTTTTCACAGTCTCTGACACTTCTCTTGCTTGGTGACCATGGGGAACCAGCTAGCGGGAGCGGCCCCGTCTCAGATCTTCCCGGTGGAGCACTACCTCACTGACCTTCCGGATTTGCAGTTCGAAGCCAGCCTGGGCAGTACGAGGTTTATGAAGGTGGCGAGGGCGCGATGCGAGGCGGGGCAAGTCACGGCCAAGGTGTTCACCATCCAAGACCCCAGCTTGAACCTGCGGGTCCATCGCGATCGCCTCGTCGAGGTCAAGCGTCTACTCGAGGGATGTCTTAACTGTCTGCCCTTCCAAAAGATCTATGTGAGTTGAGACTACTTCGATGACCCACAGACGAATGGTGCTTAACTTTTACTTTCTCTATAGCTGACCGAGCGCGCTGGCTTCGTGGTCCGACAGTACGTGAAACACAGCCTTTATGACCGCCTGAGCACGAGACCCTTTCTGTCACCCATCGAGAAGCGCTGGATCGCCTTCCAACTTCTCTTGGCCATGCAGCAGGCGCACAAGCACAATGTAAGAACGATGTCACTCTCTGAGTCTGATGAGTGTTTCTCTATGCTATTACGAACTCTGTCTTTTTTCCTTATTGGTCTGCCATGGAGACATCAAGATCGAGAACATAATGGTGACCAGCTGGAACTGGGTCTTTCTCACCGACTTTGCTACATTCAAGCCTACCTTCTTACCAGACGACAATCCAGCAGATTTCTCCTACTTTTTTGACACATCCCGGAAACGGTAAAGGACTGTTGATTGTCTTAAACACCAATCCCTCATGTTGCTCAGTGCTGCACTACGTACGTCCTTCATGTTCGTCTAGGACGTGTTACATTGCCCCAGAGCGCTTTCAGACAAGGCGGTCTGCGGCTGCCCCTGCCTCGGAGCAGAACCTCTCCGATGGGTCCGACCTCATCAGTAGCCTGAATAATAGTGGAAGCGACGGCGGCATCAGCAAGAATAACAGCGGCACTCAACTCGCTCTATCCAGCACCAGCTCGAATATCCTACAACAGCACCAATCTCAATTCCTGCCTGACGGCGAAGACATGGGAAAGGGAGAGCTGCTTCCCTCCATGGACATTTTCTCAGCAGGTTTGTTTTGCCATCGATTACTAAAGGGTCCCCTTAGCACGCAGATCTTGTGGAACAAGGTGAACACAGCTTCTAAAAAGTGGTTTTTTTGCCACTCTCACGATAGCAGATAAAGCTGCGGCTAGACGAACATTTTTTTCTGCCCCTACTTGTCTTTTTCGGCAGCCTTTTTTTCCATTCACCGATTGGAAAAAAAGGCCAGCATCAGAAAAAAGGCGATGGAGGTTGCGTGATGTCAGCAAGTCAAAACATAAAAGCTGCCGAAAAAGGAGACCAAAAATATGTTGACTGACAGTTTGCACTACAGACCACAGGTCTGAGATGTTGGTGATTGTATTTAAAAAAGTACTATAAACTGATATACATATGTTAAAAATCGTAACTTGAACGGACGACGAAAACAGCACTGAGGAAATAGCCATATGCGCGGGTTGTCTAAGATGGTCACCACGTCGTGACTTATCATACGGTAATCTGTGGCTTTACACGGATCCTTTGAACATTCAGATTTCTTCTTTCTCAGGCTGCGTTCTCATTGAGATGTTCACCGAATCTCCCCCTTTCACCTTGTCGACGTTGTTGGTGTACCGAGCAAATGAATATTCACTAGAAAAACTGCTGGAAAAGATCGAAGATCCCCACATCAGGGTAAGAAGGCATCGTGTTCATCGAATTCTAGTTACCACAAGTGACATACTGTTTAAGGAATTGTTGGCGCACATGACCCAGCGCGATCCCAGCCTCAGAAGTTCAGCCAACGAGTATCTGTCCGACCAAAGGGGCAAAGCTTTCCCGGAGTACTTCTACACCTTCCTCCAGTCTTACATGCAAATTTTCTCCTCAGACGCGTCCATGATGCCTGACCAAAAAATTCTGAGGTAAGAGTGACGCTGTCAGTTTAAGTTCCTCACTATAGTGTATGTATGTGACGTTCGCATCGCTTTGCTTATAGAATCAAGGAGAGCATTGACAGCCTGCTAGCTATGCCCTACAAGAATCCTCCCCTGTTCAGCAGTGAAGGTGTTTGCCTCCTCGTCACTCTGGTCACTGCCAACATCAGAGTGCTGAAGTTCACGGCGTCCAAGATTGCGGGCTTAGAGATCCTGACAAAAATGGCTGAACAGGTCAACAATGAGACAATACTAGACAGGATTTTACCATACGTGGTAAGACTTAGTTGAGAAAGTCGGAGCTGTGCGGGGCGATCCCATGAGTTCTTTTCAGTTAGTGATGCTTACGGATAACTTCGCCCAAGTGCGCATTTGTGCCATCGGGACATTGTGCGTTTGCCTCCGTCGAGTAAATGCCGTGCCACCGTCGGACGCAAACATATTTCCGGAGTACCTCTTGCCAGCCATCAATCCTCTCTGCACTGACAAGAGCGAGCAAGTCAGGGCGGCGCTAGCAGAAAACATTGCTGAGGTGAGTATTACCAATTGCTTGTAATGACGATTCATCAAATGGGGAGTGTGTGAATTTTTTAGCTGGCTCGGTTGTCTGTTCGCTTCCTCGATCTAGCGTTTAAGAGCTCACCTTCAGAGTCAAGCAACGACCCTCGACCGCTTCCGGCATATGAATCGGAACTGATGGCCTTGCACGAGTCCATGGGCCAGATGGTTTCGGTGCTGATGGCCGATCCTGCTAACGCAGTGAAGCAGGCCATGCTCGAATATGGGGTCACTGACCTTGCAAAGTTCTTCGGAAAGGCAAAGGGTGAGATCATTCTCATATTTTTTGCAAGAGTTTCGTCTTTTCTATAGCTCATTTTCTTATAGCAAATGATGTGATCCTCTCACATATGATCACATTTCTCAACGACAAGGATGACGCTCAGCTGAGGGAGTCTTTCTATCGAAACATCGTCAGCGTTGTAACCTTCATAGGTTGGCCCAGCCCTCAGATTCTCATGCCTCTTCTGCAGCAGGTAGGGTTCTGGCATACTTGCTCCACGTCAATGCTTTGGGTCGAGGTGCCAGTAGATGTGTTCGTGAGTGCTCGCGTGCCTGTGCGTGAACTGCTTCGACACCTACTTAGGGCGATCGGTTCCGTGCTAGCAGCATGAAGTGACGTCTTTCAGCTGCGCAACTCGATACAGCATATTTTTCGGCAAGGTTCGAGGCAGTGTTCTGCCGTACACTGACTTCGTTGCATATGACGTTCTTAGGGCTTGACGGACTCCGAGGAGAACGTGATTGTCCGGTGCGTGGAAGCCATGAGCGCTCTTGCCAAGCCCGAACTCATGTACAAGGAGACTTTATACCAACTACTGACGGACACTGTCCCCTACCTCATCCATCCAAACCTCTGGATCAGACAAGCTGCTGTCGGTCAGTCTTTAGCAAGTTGTACAAGTTAAACTTACTAGCGTACACTGTAGTATTTTGTTGATGAATCTCTTGTCTTTCGCAGGTCTCGTCACGGCCTCGGCCCACTTTCTGCACCCTGCGGACGTCGCCGTTCGCCTGCGCCTGTTTCTCCGTCCGTATTTGGAAGGAAAAGTCAATGACGTCTCCAACTACGCATTCGTCATGAAAGCCCTGTCGGAGCCAGTTCCGAGGGTAGTCTACGATTCCGTCTTACGTGGGAGCTGCGGCGGTGGAGTGGACATCAAAGATCTGCTCGCTGTCTTGGAAGATAGACGAGGCAAGAGATTGGCTGTAGCGGTTGTTACCTCCACTATGACGACGCCTGCCCCTCCGTCGGTCAGTAGTAGCGAGGCGGGGGACCACAATTTGAGGCAGCTACTGAGGAGGTTGGGCTCTGAAGGTGCGTTTTGCGTCCTATTGTGATCAAGCAAAACTTGTATGCTTACTCCTTGACAGGAATGAGCTCCACCATCGAAGAAAAACTTCTCCTCATGCGCGAGAATCTCATCAAGCTTTGCCGCAGTGTCGCCGCATCCAGGGAGCGGCAGAGGCAAGAGCTAGGGGCAGTAATAGACATTTCACATCTGGTGAACAGGGGCCTCGTCATCCGGTCACAGGACTTTGTCCTGAGTAACAACTTAGTGTAAGCACATAGAAAAGGCAAACGTTTTATTCTTCACCTCTTTCAGCTAATGCTGCGTCTATTGTGAAGCCGAACAGTTCGTCATCATCGTTGCCAGAACATCAATCGGCCGTGGGTGTGAACGAAGAATGGCAGCACATGTTTGGCGGCAGTGACGGCGGAGCAACTCAAGCCACCCCACCGACTGCCAAGGCCGTCGGAAATCCTCCAGAAATAAAGTCCACTCCAGCGTCGCAGTCGGGGTCGCCAGCGCTTGGAAGGAAGAAGGAGAAAAGTCCGAGTTCTGTACAACAACAGCCGGAGCAACCACAGCTGGGCTGCGAGGACACTAAGCAGTTTGATGAAGCGTATTCCCGTAGGTCCACTGTGTTATTTGGAGGTGGATAAGAAAAACCTGATTAACTTTCTTATGCTCAGACCACTTCGCCACATGCAAGAGCGACCTGGATCGACTGCTCCGTCGCAAACGCGGTGAATATGTGCTCAAACTAAGGAAGCAAGAGCAGCTGGGACCAAGTGGAGTAAACAAGAGTCTGCCACCAACAGGGTGGAAGCCGAAGGGACAGCTTAGGGCACACTTGCATGAGCATGACGTAAGTTTGAACTGGATGTCTTTAGTCATTTTATTCCAAGATTTTTATCATTTTCTTTACAGGGCGCCATTATCAAAATCGTCACCCTTCCAGACAAGCCAGTGTTTGCAAGTGGGTCCAAAGATGGTTGTGTCAGAGTGAGTAATCGAATCAAACCTGCTTCCCGAATGGTGTTGAAGGCATCAACAAGAAGTTTGTCTCTTGCAGCTTTGGGACTGTCAGAAAATGGAGGGCTCGAATCTAGTGAACCGCGCTCATCGCATATACAATAGCCATGAGAGTTCTGGTCTCACTGCTTTAGCCGTCTGCGCTTGCAGCGGTGGGCTAATGGCCACAGCGGCTGAAGACGGATCACTTCACATCACCAGGTAGGACAGATGTTAATCACAGCTTAATAGTGGTTGGCCGGAAGAGTCCGATTTCGGAAGGTGAACTGGTATCCAAACATGCTAAAATCCACGGCGTAGAGCTGGAACAGCCTTTTGACATCTGCGTCGGAGAGCGTGTCGAAGTAGATTTGCGTGATGGCGTCATGACTCAGCCCGGCTTTGTTGGCATTGGCGTTTTGGAGCCTTAGTCCGCCGCCTGGCAGCACATCAGAGAGGGAAAGGAAGTGCTCTAGAAGGGGCTCTTCCCTGGACAGGCTCTCAAATTGAACGATGGCGTCGTAGGCCACGTTACAGACTGAGCAGAACTAGGAGAAAAATGACGAGTGACAGTCCTCCACTTTGCTTGGTCCTATCGTTATTATGGTATGTTTGACATACATGTTGAAAACAAACAAAGTTAACTTTCTCACCGTATAAATGGGCACCCAGTGTTCATTATGTTGATTCATTGGAGTGTCCAACACGTACTGGATGAACTCCCAGAAGATCGGTTGCTCCGGCACTCGCTCATCCTCTGGGAGGGGGATCAAAGCACCGTAGTGACGTTCTTTGCTGAAGATGCTCTCTCCAAAAATAGCTAGCGCTCTCGTTCTGTACCTAGGAAAGCACTCCAGTTGCAGACTGAAGAGGATATGATTAGATGCAGACCCCTCACCTTCTGACAATGTCTTGACCAATCAGTCTATAATAGTAATCTGCCAGATAGTTTTTTGTGTGCGACCTCTCTAACTTGTCCCGGAAGGCTGAGACAAGTCTGTGAAACGGATGTCTCACGATCAAAAAACTCTTCACCTCTGGGGAAGCGCTCTTAGCTCTGGAGTAGTCCTGGGCATCAGTGATTGGCGTGATCAGTTGTTTGACTTGGTCAACTGGATTGGGGTAACGTCTCCTCAAGAGAATTCTCTGCCCCTGTAAACCTAAAATCCATTAGGATAGACCAGAAATGCGCTCTCTGAGCGTTAGTGCAATCGACCCCCGCTAAAGACATGGTACGTAGGAGGGGGAATATTTCTCATGAACGCTGTCCATTAAGTGTTTGCAGATTCATTGCCTCATTGCCATCTTTCTGGACTATTGGGCGAAGAGAGAAACCTGCATACCGTGCTCACTGTTTCGATCTGGCCACGATTTTGCGCACCAATGAAACATTGATCGTCTGGTCTTGAGAGTATGTATGAAGTTCTCCAAGCTCTGAGTATCTCATCAAGTACTTAGAAGAAGTCAAAAGCGTAAAGTATATTTCTTGGAGAAAGAAAGCGGTCTCTGCCGCGGTGAAAGAAGGCCTTCTCTTAGCTAAAGAGGAGTGACTAATAACGGAGAAAAAGAGACGGATATAGCTGGCGGGGACGGTCCGACAGAAGTCTGTAAGTAATGTACGTACTAGCCAGAAAGTAAGTGCGTCGTAGTACGGTACCAACGTCCTTAACGATGTGTACTGCATGGACGTGGCTGGCGTGGTGTTGCGGCAGTTTGTGTACCTTCAGCGCACTGATGGACGCTGTACAAATACGCACTGATAAGTGTGTGTGCCTTGGACGTCCGCTCGTTCCGCTCCTGCTTTGGAAACACATTTTGAGACTCTAGCGTACTCCGCATACCGAAAGCAAAGACTGCTGCACGTGTTGCGTACCAAGCTTGACAGATTGCCTCAAAAAAAAGTTCCTCACTTCTTAGCCCTGCTTCATAGAGGCACATTGGCGGCCGTACCTTGACCTCAATTTAAAATTAGATTGCAAAAAAAAGTGCCACTACTTGTGCAGCAATCTGACTACTGAGCTGCGTACCCTACTTAAGGTCTCAGAGCTTAAGGAAGAGATGGCAATTTCTCTGGAGTACGTCGTATACCGGGTGCACAAGAATTAGCTTCCTTCAGAAAATGCGTTTGAGCATAACATTCAGCGATATTGGAATCAATGAACAGGGAATTTTGCAGTTGCAGTGACATTTTTAAAAATGTCTTTCAGGCAATACTTTTTCAGCCAAATCGCGTAAAAAGTCATGATAGTGTACTTTGAAATCTCCACTTCAAGCTGATTCTGCTTGACTTATCTTTTCATGTCTGACATGGTTGTAAAAAGAATCCTGGCAAACCTCTCGAGATCAACTTAGCTGCTTCAAAACAGCCATATAAAAAGGACACGTGAAGTCATGTTTTGACACTGAAACTTTATGAAAGGTCTCCACTTCTTGCTCAAGCTGTTCCTTCTATCTTAGTGCTCATTTCTGCAATCTAGAAGTCCTTGAAGTAGCACATGCCGATAGAAAGCTAGTTCAAGCGCACCCGGTACAGTACTTTAATTGCGATATCCCTGAAAATTTGCTCTTCTGTACGGTACGCGTACGTTGTACCGTACATGTTAAGCACTGGCGGTCTTTGGGTTCAAGAACTGTGCTTAGAAGCTCTGACACCCGTCAGAAGAAAGCCTTCAGTCATGCACAGTGCCACGTATACGTTCCACAGAATCTTATTTGCGTGTATGGCACCGAGGAATCCATATTAATAGCGATGAGCAGAACCAGTGAGACTGGAGGTGGAGATGCTTTCTTGCCTTGGTCAAGGGCGACAGGTTGACGAAGTTCTCTATCCATGACGTGGACGCTGCCTTAAACACTGGGCACCAAAGCAGTCCACGTTCTTTCAGGAAGAAAAGGTTGGCGTAATTTGTCCGAGTCATCTTGGTCCTCATGACCTGGCACACAAGCGACACCTTCTGTGCGCGGTTTCTCATGCTCGCCTCGAAGGCGATTGCCTCCAACTCGTTGGGGAATGCTGCGGCGGGTGAGTCGACGCACACGAGCATCACGAAGAACAAGGCAGAGAGGAGTACTGTGACGAGCAGGATGGCTCTTTTTTGGGAAAACCGCATCTCTCCTTGTTTATTCTTCAGATATCCATTTGAGCTCGCGATGGTCCCCTTCCATCTGTTGGGAGATCACTAACAGCAGGGGAGGCTGAAGAGGAAGAAAGAGGAGAAGAGGAGGGGCGGAGAGGAACAGCATGGGAAACGCATGCTTCTCCTTCATTTCCTTCTACTTCCTCGCTCTTCTTATTTTTACCCATGTACAGGCGTTCTCGGGCGCCTGCTGCTACGAGCTCGGTGGAAAAAAAGCAACACATCACACTCACTGGGACCGTTTGAGTTCACTTTGTAAATGAGCAACTTTGTGAGCATGAGAATGAGCAGCACAGCTGATTTGGGGATAGGACAAGACTTGGCACGCTTTTCTTCGCCGAGATGCCTACGATCTCTCCTGATAAGACGCTTATTCCCTGGGGTCATAGAACACTCTTCCTCGTGATTGCTGCAAGTCAAAGATGAGTTGATAGACAAGAAGGAAGGGCATTACTTTTTACTTGTCCACTTATGCTACAACCAGTTGCTACAGTAAGTAGACTTGCACAGGCGACTCGTGAGCCGCGACAACCGGGGTGTCGTCATGGAGACCCACTTCTACGCACTGTGCCGGAGTTGCATGTATGACAATTATGCTGGAACTCCTGGAGTGTCTTGTGCATTAACATTTAGTGGAACATGAGTGGAACTTGTTGCACCTTACTTGTAGCAAGATTGACATAACCTTGAGGTCCAGAAAGGCATGTTGGACAAATGTTTTCACAGTGATTATAGCGGTCAAGCGTCCCGCAAGCTGGCGGTGGATGGCGTTTATCTCGTTCTTCTCTCTCTGCAGTTTGGAGACTGGCACTGTACTGCACAAGCGACTCGTGGGCCGTGACAACGAGGGTATCGTCATGGAGACCCTTTTCCAGGAGACCGGCTCCACCCCAGTCCTCGTCTACGGCACAGATTTCGGAGACATCGTGGCCTGGGACCTGAGAATTCAGAACGAGGCTTACAGGCTCAAGAATGGTCCTAGAAACGGTTCGCTGTGACTAATAGTGTCTGGTGCTCTTTAAGAGTAATCGCTTGTTCCCTTAGGCATCCAGACAGCTCTGAGTTTGTCAGAGGATCACACTTGGTGTTGTTGTGGCACCGATACCGGGTATATGAGTTGCTGGGACCTTCGGTTTAGGATGCCCATCGTGCGCTGCGAACATCCGGTCAAGAACAGGATCAGGCAAATGATCATTCAGCCGGGATCAGGATCTATGGTCCTCGTCTCAGTGAAGGTTCGTTTTGAGGAAAGGTGACAAAGCGAGAAGAGCGAAACGTTTTCCGTTTTCATATAGATAGTCATGATGCAATTGCTGTTTTCCCTTGCACTGTGCGGTGTGCTAAGACATAGGTCAGACGCTTGAAATTTGCCTATAAATTTAGATAGTGTTGAATGTCATAAAACTTGCTACGTGCCTCTAGTATAGTCACACAAGCCAGTTGAACTTGGTCTTGGACCATCCATTGCACTCATGCAAGAAGTGCTCCATTGGTATCGTTCTTGGCAGCTGAGACTGAAGTACTTCTCGCACGTGATAATGGATCAGTCCAAGCTGGTCCAAGACCCAGTCTAACTGGCTTGTGTCGTCACTGCACATGATGTTTCATGACATTTAAAGCATCCCAGCCAAAGTTACCAGCAAATTTAAGTGTCCGACCTTTTTTATTGCGCACTGCATACTTGATGCAAGTTTTCGCATGTGGTCTGGTGTCATCTTTTGCCAAGGCTTTCTCTACTCACCATTGGTGAGACTCATGCGGACTTGTTTCCACTAGTGATGTCTGCGAGTCCGGAGAAATGACGTCTTCGCCTGACTTTACCGGTGTCTAGAGTAAGGAAATTTGTTGTTGCCCGGTGAATTCTGTTGACACTGCTGAGAAAGAAATAAGAGCAGGAGCTCTTTTTGATTGGGTGTAAAACTCATTTGCTCCAAATTGCCACTTGTGCTCAATCTGACCTAACTAACCTCTTGTAACTACTGATTGCCAAGGCTGCTCCATTGGTTCAGATGCCAATGCCATTCTCAAGGCATCTTGCAAGGAGAGCACAAGTTCTTGATTAGGAATACAGCAGCTGATTGATATGAGAAAGAGGGGGATTATTTTTCGTTTTCCTGTCAGTCTGCTACAAAGTCTCATCTTTTGCCGAGCATGAGATACAGTCCTTCCCATAAATAATATCCAAGGGCATGACATCACCTCATACTGTACTGAAGGGTGTTGATATGGAACATGTAGATGTGATATTTGGACACAATATTGAGTGCCGAGGTTCAGTGTCAAGGCCGCCGATTTTGATGGTAAGGTGCTCAAAAGGAAGCCACCTGGAGAGGGAGACCCGCCGAAGAGCCTTGAAATTTGACTTTTTGAGGGAAAAAAGTTGATGAAATTTTTATGGAGGAATTCATTTCCAAGGGGATTCACTCCCCGGACGCTCTGACTCGGTGAGGGAGCACGCAAAAAAACCCTGTTCGGGGCGAGTACTTCAGATGGGTGAGGAGGGAGAGGAAAATTTAGGATAGTTCAGTATAATTTAGTTTCGTGTTGCATACGTTACGGAGTTGTGGTTCAATGTCAATAAAATACGGTGGATTTACGTTTGGAGCATCAGCTCAAGATTGCGTAACATCAACATCAAACTGGAGCTGGAAACTGTCGAACTGGGAGCGCAAACATATTTCCTCCCATTTTAATTCCAACTCTTCCTATACAACACTACCCTACGTGTGTACAGTCGTCCACAGTTGAGCACTTTTTGTGCTTTGTGTACATAATTAGTCTTTTCTATATGCACATTTTGGTCCTTCTTTTCCGCGAGAATGTCAGTGTTACGCTTTCTCTTGTCATCAGGGCCATAACGAGGTTGGGTTGTGGAAAATGGAGAATCAAACCAGGCATGTCGTACTCTGGGCCAGCAACGATCCAATCTTGGCAACGTCAAGGGTAAGAGGTTTACGAAAACACGAAGTCTCCTTCGTCATTCATGCGATGTTCTTGGGGCTAAGAATGTGCAATGACCCGAATTAACGGCATAGCGATATTCGTTACACCGAGGCCATATATCGGGATATTCGGCACGACTTGAAAAATGCCCAATTATTGTCAAGACGATACTTTTGCTTATGTTTGAAAGGTCTTTGATATATTGCCTGAATTCAAGCACTGTTGCTTCAACACCTTTTTTCTGGTTTTCCCTTGTGTTATGTCGTGCCCTCTGAGCAAAAGCCCATGCGGCCCACGGGCCTAGGGGCCTTACCAGCATTATCTGCTGCTTTTCTCAGCATTGCATGCAAAGAGTATTATTGTGTGAAAGCGCGACGTGTTTCAAGATATCGCGACATTCGATATCGGTACAATATCTTGCACGTTCTTAGTTTACAGTATTAGGTATATTTGTCAGATGCACTCATATTCTTGGGTGATGAAATGCTTAATTCCACAGTCCAACCAAACTGTGACAGCAATGCAGTCCGTGCAGAGTTCGGTTGTCACCGCTGGAATGGACATGAGGATTAGGTTCTGGGACCTCAAGAATGAGACCAACTCGTTCGTCGTGGCAGGTGCTGGCGGAGAAAAGATCAATCACAAGCATTTTAAATATACGTAAGTGACCCTGACTGACAATTGCTGCTGCTTTGAGGGGAATAAAGCTTCTTTCTATACCAGGAGTAAGTTAGTCGAAGGCATTGACGTGATTCAAGAGCTCAGCTCCAGTCCCAAGGAGCCAGTCAACAGCGCTGCCACGTCATCTGCAGGCATGCCTAAGGCTAGCAAGACCTCCGTGGGAAAGCAAACGGTGCCGCAGGGCCTGCTGTCTTACGTCGGAATGGACCAACTCGTCAACAAGCCAGGATTGGATCCGCCAGCTCTTGGTGAGCGTTCAGCAAATGCAGTCAAAAAAATTGCTACGTCAACAACTCTTTACAGGACATCATGATTGGATCTCCGGACTGACTCTTTGTCCCGCATCCGCCAATAACTGGTACATTGTGTCCGGTTCCAGAGATGGCGTTATCAAGGTGTGGTATTGATATGATCCGTGTCAGATGTGCAATCGAGGGACAAAACTCATACAGACGACATTGACGACCTTTACAGTAGAAGTGATCTGTGATGTGAAATACAGTATACAATGCATACACATGTAGAAGCTGTTAGATGTAATTTGGAACTACGAAAGCAGCCAGGTTTCTTATAAAATACGCACTTGTATTTGCGGCTAAGTTTCTTTAGATAAAACGAATGAATATCTAGCCGAAAGGACTCACAACAGTCCTATTGCGCCACGTCCACTCTCAAAGGGTCGCACAATGGACCAACAGGATTTGCGTGATTTTCAGTGAATCTCGTTCCAGTGAAGGCTGACACAAGACGCGGTTCCCGGTCCAGGGAGCAAGGAATTTCTGGCCTCTGACCGCCAAAGGGTCCTTTCACGGAAGAGTATAAAGTACGTGGTTTCTTCAAGGATGAATGAATGTGGTCGAAGAGCAAGATTTCTTTTACTGCTTCTCCTCTTTCTTGCCGCTTCCGTCGTCCGTCTTGTCTTCATCCGACTGCGAAGATCCGCCGCTCTCGCGCTCGCTGGCCATCTGGAAAAGATATAGATTTGCTTTGGTGCGCCTCAGTACAACAATACAAAGCTAACGCAATAGGTTCAACTTTGCGAGGAAACTCCTTACACCCTATACACACGTACCTTCTTGTACGCCATCTCGAACAGCTTGAGAGAGGACTGCTGCAATTCACTGACAGTCTTCTTAATTTCCTCTGGATCCATCTCGTCCTTGTTGGCAAGCTTCTCACGGACCTCGGAGATCTTGTCTTTCATCTTTTGGACCTCATCAGCCTTAAATCATACACATATGAAGTTGTCACAATCAGTTTATATACTCTTGAATCACCTGAAGCTGATCTTTAAATTCCTCCATCTTTGTTTCAGTGTCGTGTAGAATGCCCTCTGCTTGATTCACGGCCTCAATGCGTTCCTTCTTCATCTTGTCCGCCTCAGCATGGGCCTCAGCATCACGGACCATATTCTCAATGTCATCTTTGCTCAAGCCGCCACTTGACTGAAGAGTAGATACAAGTTGAGTATATTGACACGGTACATAAGGGTACCTCTACTGACATCTGGCATGCACCTCTGCAGATACTTACTTGAATGACAATCTGCTGCTCCTTGCCCGTGCCCTTGTCCCTGGCGTGGACGTTGACTATGCCATTAGCATCGATGTCAAACGTGACCTCAATCTGAGGAACACCCCTGCCATGGAACGCATTATGTCATGTTCGTAAAACTTGCCTATAAGAGGTCGTTTCCAATAACTGTCACCTTACCTTGGTGCCGGGGGGATGCCAACCAGCTGAAATTGTCCGAGCAGCTTGTTGTCCGCTGCCATTTCACGTTCACCCTGATGAACCTTTATTTCCACTTGCGTCTGTCCATCAGCAGCAGTTGAGAATACCTACGTTGAGCATAAACAAATTGCAAAAGGTAAGCTAGAAGCTTTAAAGAAAGTCAGATGTAGCAAAGGTTCCGCCTCCCTTCGTCAGTTCCAGCCACTGCCAGTCAAGTGTTTATGTTGAAATGTCAATCGAATGTCGATCACTATTCAAATTACCTGGCTCTTTTTAGTTGGTATGGTGGTATTCCTGTTGATGAGCTTGGTAAATACTCCACCCAAGGTCTCAATTCCAAGAGATAGGGGTGTCACATCGAGCAGGAGGACATCTGTGACATCGCCCGCAAGAACACCGCCTTGAATGGCGGCACCCATGGCGACAGCCTCATCAGGGTTCACGGACTTGCTTGGAGTACGACCAAAAATGTCTTTGCACGTCTCCTGCACTCTGGGCATCCTGGTCATGCCTCCCACCAGGATCACTTCGCCAATGTCAGATTTTGATACCTCTGCATCTTTCATGGCCTTGTTGCAGGGTTCCACAGTTTTCTTTATCAGGTCACCCACAATGGTCTCAAACTTGGAACGGGTAAGCTAATCAAGATGAATGGAGAGTAGCGACAGTGACTGAATGTTGCAACAAGACTCTTCGTCCCTATGCTTTTCTTTTTATACCTTTAGGTTCATGTGCTTAGGTCCACTGGCATCCATAGTAAGGTAAGGCAGGTTGATGTCTGTTTGAAGTGAGGATGACAGCTCCACTTTGGCCTTTTCAGCAGCCTCGCGGACCCTCTGGAGTGCCATGGCATCCTTAGAAAGATCAATGCCCTGATCACGCTTGAATTCCGCCACCAGGTGTTGGAGCAGGGCATTGTCAAAGTCCTCACCGCCCAGGAATGTATTGCCATTAGTCGACTTGACCTCAAAGACCCCCTTCTGAATCTCAAGGATTGAAATATCAAAAGTGCCACCACCCAAGTCGAACACGGCAATGCTAAAAATTCAAGAGTAAAATTGCTTGAAAATATGACATATATGCAAGGGGAATCATGAACATACTTATACTTGTGAAAATGTTACTGGAGGTACATAATCAAGCTGCTAAGAATGTTGAATACGACTAAGCAACAAAGATTTCCCCCAGGAGATTACTTTCCCAAGGCTTCGGCCCAGTGACCTGCTGTTTTCAGCTCCCTGGAATTGACATGCCTTGGACGAGACTGGTGGACCTATCTATCAGCTAAAATTGGAGCACATACAACACTTACATTTTGTCCTCGGACTTGTCCATGCCGTAAGCTAGAGCTGCAGCAGTGGGCTCATTGATAACTCTAAGGACGTTCAGTCCAGAAATCTGCCCAGCATCTTTGGTAGCCTGGCGCTGACTGTCATTGAAATATGCCGGCACAGTGATGACTGCATTCTTAGCAGGAGCATTCAGGTAGCCTTCAGCAGTCTCCTTCATCTTGGTCAACACAAAGGCTCCAATCTGGCTGGGAGAGTACACTTTGCCATCTGTTGACTGTACCCAAGCATCTCCATTGGAGGCCTTGACAATCTTGAACGACACCATCTTCCTGCAAGCAATGCCAACTTGAGAGAGCTTCTTACATCTGAAGACATGACGACAGACATGAGACATGACGTTATGAATGGGGCTCGGGTTTTTATATTCAACACAGTTGAAAACAACGTGAAAACAACGTGAACGGATAAGTGTGAATTTCAGTGAACGGGGAGAGAATGCAAGAAACTAAATGTGTAGCTAAGCACTCAATCCCTCCTTATGGGGTAACATCGGATAAGAGAAAAAACTGGCATGAATGTTATACTGCTTTCACAACATAAAAGTCCTAGTCCTAGTTACGACAGACGTATGAATTTGGAGCCATAGCAGCAAGAGGGCTGTCTTAAGACATATCATCCAATGCTTCTTTGTCTTCCAAAACCAGATTTGCTCTTTCTCTATAGGTTACAGGGGCCGTCAGAATGAGGACGACGTCCTGTCTTTGATAGAGATTCTTCCTCAACTGCATAACTGTGCTCACGACTTACATGTCCTTTTTGACCTCCGCATCATCAAAGCGTCGCCCAATTAACCTCTTGGTCGCATAGAAGGTGTTCTCCGAATTGGTGACGGCTTGGCGCCTTGCGGGCATGCCTACGAGACGCTCTCCATCTGGAAGTCAAGACGTGGACGTGACAATACTTGTCACAGCCCCCCCCATCGTGGCCATCGGCCAAAATATAAAATAAAAAAACACGAAAACAAAATTGTAGTCACTTTGACAGGACAGAGGCAGCGTCCTCGCCCAGGGTCATCCCTACACCTACCACACATCAGTCGAGTGCCTCACAGCCGTTGTCATCGTAAGAAGCAGCCACGATTTGCTGCCGTAATTTGCTGCCGATTTTCGACCGCGTGTGACCTCGTGACGAAGTCGCAATTTACATTGGCATATAGGGGCCTCGCAACCGAGAAAGCGGGTGTTTGATGGCAGCAGGATCAGAGACCGGAGAAAATGTATTGACATGCAACTGCTTCAACACACCTGACGTGAATGCCACAACAGACGGAGTAGTCCTAGCCCCCTCGGCGTTTTCGATGACCTTGGCGGCTTTGCCCTCCATAACGGCTACACATGAGTTCGTGGTGCCAAGGTCGATGCCGACCACGTGTCCGGTTACGCCGGTCGTCTTGTGACAGCGCCCGACGTCATGGCCCTTGGCGAGGAAGGTGGCCGAAGTCGACGGGATCGACTGAAAGAAATGGCATAGGTCGAAACTCTTCTTGAATTAAGTCGAGGTGCGCTTAGCAAGCAAGCGCCAAGAATCCGCCTTACCTGGTGTCCAAGACTGACAAATCCTCTCTGGCGGACCTTGGCCGCGTCGCGCAAGCAAGCCTTGGACACTCCGGAGGTGACGGCGGCACGAGTGAGCAACATGGCGGCAATCGACTCGTGGCGCTTCTGCAACTGAGCGTCCCAACGTGGTGTCTCTTGAAGAAGTAGCGAAAATCCGACTTAGTGTACTAGAGCAGCTGGGCCACGAGCTGGCCGAGGCCGCCGAGCGAGACCAAGCGGTCGTCGCTGCTGCGCTCGGCTGGACGACTCATCAGGCTGAAGTGGCCGACATTTGGCATCGCAACAAAAGCGTCAGCGCTCCAGACGTCTAAGGGTCGAGGGCAGACTCAACCACATTTCGTCGCTTCGTCCTGAGCTCAGATATAAAAATGGCAAATCGCGTTCGCTCAGATTGGCCCTGAAATAAACTTATCACAAGGTCAAGATCTCAGTTGCAAAGTGGCCAAACCCCTCTGAGGCTACAGGATGGCCTCAATGGTCATGACCGACGCCGCAGGAGTCTAGGAATCTCCTTCGGAAGGGGCTGCCCACTCAGCCGGCCTCACCTCCATGCCGGAAACCCGAGTCCGATCCGGGGTCTACTGGCCGAGGTTGTGAAGCTTTGAGGAGTGCAACAACTTTGGGTTGCACTTGGGGACGCTTGCGCCCGCCGATGTCCTCCGGACGTCGCAGGAGGAGTCACAGACACCATACGAGAAGCAGGGAAAAGAAGATGCCGCCGACGGATTTCGTCTCGTCGGAGCGACTTTTGTGTCGTATTTAAGGTTGATCCGGCGCAAGTTGCATTTCCTCAAGCGTGGCTGAGAGAGGCTGTGGCGGCCGGCTCAAGACCAAGGAGGGAGCTAGCAAGAACTAATAGAGGAAAGAAGAAAGAGAGCAGCAGGGGCGGCGCAGTGCGCACTCTGTCGGCGGTGGTCCTACTACTACCCACTTACATACGAGACGACTGAGCAGTTCGGCGGGTGACCGCAGCCATCTTCGCAGGCCACTACGGGTCCGCCATGAGATGCGCCAGCGGCGGCGGCCTCGCCGAAGGCCTGGAGGAGGCGCCCGCCTCCGAGGTCCAGACCGAGGCGGCTCAACAAAGGAGGTACGAACAAAGTACCAGCATTGTTATGACCATAAGCAACGGGCGTCTAATCAGCCTGCTTGTCGTTACAGTACAATCAAGGAAAGGGTTCCGATGGACCAGGTGTGTTCCAGCTCGAGCCTCGATCGCCTACTGTCCGAAGAGCTGCGTCTGAGCTTTCGTGTGCCCAAGTCCCGAGGGGTAGACTACATCTCGGAAAGAACCACTGGCATCGCCATTCCGGAGAGCGATCTCATGGTAAGGAACATGACTCAGTATAAATTCAGACCCCTTTTTTCCATCAATGGACGTACATGCATATTTTGATTTAGCATATGTTATGCATATAAATATATAACTAGACCAGAAAGGGATCAATTCTGGAATTTAACATGTGGACTTGAGTTTTGCTACCTGAGGTCAAATGCTGAAGATGTCGTCACGTCAGCAAAAAAAATCAAGTTTAACTAGCCCTGCCCCACAAGGGTTTCCGTTTTACTAATTGAGACAAGTGACTCACATCTTCAACTTTTAAAACGATCGAGGCTACGGGACAAGCATTAAAACTATTTTTTCAAATTTGACCGCAGCGCTGTAACAAGGCACTTAGAATTCAGCTTTGAGTGTGTATTCCACATTTGAGGTTATTCACCTGACATCCTTTTTACTATGATTGCAAAACCTATGATGCCGTGGGGCAAAGCTAAGACACTTCTTTGAGCTCTGTTATACTAAATGACTTTGCATCCTATCATATTGTTGAAAAATGAGAGCTCCTTGAGCAAAAGTGCATATCAGGTTGGTTAAAGCGTTCCACTGAGGGAAGCAGCAGACTGAGTTTTATAGTATTTACATGGTATAATAATCCGAGACACGGCGGACTCATCGGCTGATTGTTTATAAATACAACAATAACTTGTTGCAGCAAATACCGAGGGGCGTGATGGCGGGTCTGGGATTGAGGCGCAAGTGCAACAAAAGTAACCGCAAGCCCAAGACGCTGTCCGAGAAGCGCGAGGCCCTCGAAAAGGATATTCAGAAGTACAGCGTCGACACTTTAGAGAAAATGTACCCTCCTGCGAAGCCCAGGATGAGGTCAAAGTCGCACCGGCCCTCGCCAGTCAAGATGCGTCCGAAACCGTCGGGACTGGACTTTGAAGAGGTGGATGCCCGGCGCATTCTGCGACCTCTTTCACATGCCAAGTACATCCATGAACCTGCCCACGACACCGTGGTATACATCGCTCGCCGCGATGGTCTCGTGCCATTGTCCAGTCTGTGTGGTGATGCCGCCACCGTGCTACCGTCCAACGTAAAGCTCCTCCAAGGGCGCAATATACGTCTGGGTAAACCAGCCACCTACGTGTGCGACACCGCCACCGATCGCCTGTTGGCCGTAGGCGGCAGTCGCAAGCCAGTTCGACCAGGTACTCAACTGAGAGTCCTACGTGTACCTCGCCTAGTCGAGACTGAAAAGAAGATGCGGCCTGGCTGCCCGAAGCGTTTGCGCATACGCCCCTGCGAGATTGACAGCGAGCTCGCTAACTTTGCCGTCGAGGCTGTGACTCTTCCCTCCGATCAAGACAAGGTGGATATCAGGACTATCAAGAGGCTGACGAAGATCGCTGAAGATGAGAAGAAAAGTGCAATGCCTGAGAAGTTAACCAGTGAGACTATCGTGGAACACATGATCCAGAAGTTGGAGAAGGTGAGGCAAATGGAGGCCTTGACCAAGTTGGAAGAGGCGGCTGTGGTAGCACAAGACAATAGAGAGCCGTCACAGTCTCCTCCAATTGTCAAGACTAAAGACGAAGTGACTGTGAACGAGGACAAACGGCAAATGAGCGAACGAGATATGCCCAATGCCGAACCTTCTGACAGCCAGAAAGACATAGTTGGTGAGAACTCCGACGACGAAGACTTTGTCTATCCTTACAAGAGTAGCGGACAGGTGTTCAACCCATGGAAGGTGAAGTCAGATGCACCTTCTGCCTTTAACGTCAACGAAATTGAGACGCGACCCATACAGACGGAGCAGTTCAAGGCCAAGTTGACCGAATGGCGGAAGCGCGCCCTCGCCGGTATCGAGCCGTGCGACGTCGAAGAGTGTTTCTGCCATGAGGAGAAAGCGAACAATAGTGTCAATGGCGTCTCCACCTCAACTTTTACGACTGAGGCACAGACTCCGGCTACTTCAGGCAGCCAGACACCGAGGGAAAAGAGCCAGAGCTCAACCGAGATCGAAGAACGCAAAACCAAGAACAAGCTGAATAAGGTTCGCCGGGCTCTTAAATCCCTAGGGGTCAATTTCTACGAATTCGACACGGAGGGCGAAAGGGGCGACTCGGGGCGCGTGTGCGGGCGCGAATTCTGCCGCCTTGGCTGCATATGTGACGCTATTGCTGGCAAGCCCGTACCCCCTACTCACTGTGGAAAGACGGACTGCATGTTCAAATGTTTCTGCTCTGAGGATGCAGTCAAGTTGGCATCGTCGAGAAAGGTAAGACTTTAGCTCGTTGCCTTCTTTGGCATTTTCACGGTTGCCCAAAGTAACGTAACCTAACCATAGGGAACTGAACCAAGCGCAGGGACACCTAACGGATGCGCAACAATTAGCACTCTGTAGAGAATGTTGAGTAGTTCCAATGTTGGATACTTGATGTGCATCTATATTGGGATCGATGGACAGAGAATTTTGTTGCTATCTATATGAATAACTAAGTTAAGGAGAAACATATTCTCTGAGGGCAGTAGCAAGGTGCAAAAGGTGTTAGAGTGAGAGGTTACAAAATAGGGTGAATCAGTTGCTCTGCAAAGGCTTTGTCCTGGTCAACTTCTAGGCTTATGGAGCTTTCAAGTGATAGGTTTCAGATTGATATCTTGTCCGAGCCCAGTCCAGGCAAAAACTGACTACGTCACTAGTAAAAGAATAGTTTGTTAATTAAAGAACAGCAGCCTCTTCGTACACTCTGTTATTACAAAATGCCCTGTGTATGAAGGATTTGCCCGGAGTTTGGGAGCATAATTTGAGCAGCTCCTTTTTACGGTGAGGGTAGGAGTGAAGATGCTCATTTTTTCCATCTGGAGGGAAGGAGGGAACCGGCATCATATTCTGGGAGGAGCTTGAGTGGGAGCGTGCTCGAACAGCTAAACTGGGCTTAGTGAGAAGGGTGTAACTCTGGTTATAGGTCTCCTTGTCTAGCCCTTAGTATAGGCCAACCTAGTCCAACCCAGGGAAGTCTGACATGTTGGCTTATCAAGGACAATTCAAGCAGATTGCCGATTGGCGAATGGGACCCCGAGCTGCCCAGTAGTGTTGATCTAGAAATAATTTAGGAGTGGTTCGTGGTGGTTGTCAGATCGGTTAACTAGGAGGCAATTTGACAGTCCTCCGGTCCGGTCCTGTCCTTCATAGTTATCATGTTCAACCGATCCCATCTTTAACATAATAATGGGATTTCCCAAGGCGACTGAAATCTCACCCTGATTATGTGGTCAAGTCGGTTGGTTGGGTTATGATGTAACGTGGTTTTGGTCCTTCCAGGTCGGCATCACACCGGCGGGAGCTGCGAACTTGCGCAGCACCTCTCAGCGACACTTGGCTGCTGAGGAGCGGAAGTTCCACAACACGGTGGTGGCAACCTCGAGCGGCCAGGATCTGGTGATGTTGGGAGGAGTAGGCAGGTTGAAGCGAGAGAGGAAGGTTCCCAGCAGATACCAGGACTCCAACGCGTTGGACTCTGCGGCGACGGCTGCCAAAGATCTGTCGCATAGCTCGGCGACGGGCGGCGACGGTGACATCGACGATTACACCCGTGAAAACCCTAGTGTGACGCGCTTGCAAAGTGAGAGTATTCGCGCAGACGTTATTCAGAAGTGCATAGTCATCGTGCCCTTGTTCGCGCTACCAAAAGACACAAAGGTCTGGTGCATGTTCCACTGTCAGTACGACTGTCCTTGCCATAGGTACAGGAACCCGCTGGACTTCGGGCCAGATCGTAGTTTATCCGAAAAGAAGCCAGTTAAAGCGAAGGACCGACCAAGGCCCAAGAGCGTGAGACTGAAAGAGAAGTCCGAACGGAACCACTGCGCTCGCACAGCCGGATTCCTCTTTAAGCCGAGCAACAAGGTCAAGATGCCGCATAAGATCATTGCTTCTAAGAATATCAACAAAGCCAGTCGTCCGAGGAGATTCGGTAATGAAAGCAAGACTACCAAAGATAGGCGAAGCAGAAACGTGTTCAACACGAAACCTATGCAATCTACCGCCGATCTGGACATGGATCTGTCGATGCAAGTCAAAGGGAGCGTGCAGTATGTGGCATGGGGCAAGATCAGACGCGAGCTGCGCAAGGGCACCATTAACATCTTCTGCTTCATGCGCGCCGTCCGTTCGGTCGTTTTTGTCGTAAGAGCTGGTGAGCCACCTTACGTCACCACAGCTGAGAACATCAAGGACTTGTCGCCGTCGCGATTTGCCATGCTGCCGCCCACTATTGAGTCCCTCGTGACGGCATCATCTTCGGAAAATGAGGAGGAGGAAGTTAACGCCTCCAAGTACGCCATTCTTACCCACAATGGCATAGCCTGGGAAATCACCGGGGTCCTCCAGAAGAAGAAACCAAAGGAAGAGTCTCCACTGTTGCCCAAGTCAATGGCTCAGCAGCACTATGACCAAAACTCTCAGTCGTCCTCCAGTAGTCCACAACAGCTGGTGCCTTTCATAATTCAGCCTGACACCCGCGTTCTCAAACTTCCTCCCGGCCAAAGTCTGGTTACTATGATGCAACCAAGCGGCAGCGGCCAGACCATGCAGATCAAGCTGCCTCCGACACAGCCGACACAGCATTGGTGCACCATCCGAGTGGACGATGCCCGCGAAGGCTCTTCTATTCAGTGTCCGGACTCCACCATGGCGCTCAAGTGCAACGTGTTGAGACAAGCCGCTAACCTCAGCATGAAGGAGGAGACCACAGTAAGGATACCTATCGCCGTACCCGGTGAGGTAAGCGCATTTGGCGTGTACGCAGTCCCTGGACTCTCCACTCATGTCTTCGTGGGGCCATTTTCCCGTCGAGACCAGTCAGAAGAGATTATATGCCTGGATTCGCCGCCGTCTCCAGCAAGGACTGCCCAAGATGGCGGGGATGACGGCGGAGGTGGCGGAGGCGGGGGGGACGGCGAAGGCGGAGGCGGCGAAGAAGGAGAAGGAGGAGGAGCAGGAGGAGAAGAAGGAGAAGGAGAAAGAGAAGGAGAAGGAGGAGGAGGAGAAGGAGAAAGAGGAGGAGGAGAAGGAGAAAGAGGAGAAGGAGAAAGAGGAGAAGAAGAAGAGGAAGACGACGACGACGACGACGACGACGACGACGAGGAAGAAGAAGAAGAAGAAGAAGAAGAAGAAGAAGAAGAAGACGGCGGCGGCGGCGGGGGCGGGGGCGGCGATGAAAACACCGGCAATGACGAAGGGGAAGAGGACGACGACGACGTACAAGTCATCGCACCTGAAGAGTCCACTATTGAGATTGCCAATCAGCAGATGCCGTCGAGTGGGAAGATTGTCGAAGGGTTGGTAGAAAAGCTGACTGAGCGTGCTGTAGCCTGCGGGGAACGAAAACTGCGCAAAGAAGCCAATAGGAGTCGCATAGTTACTGGGCAGATCCCTCAAATTGTGTCAAGCGCCAAGGAAGATGAAGTAATCACCATTGAAGAAAGTGACGATGATGACAAGTTTGTTGACCAGGCTGAGAGTATAAAGCGACAGTTGGAGCCTAAACATGTGCCCTACCTGAATCTTCCCAGCTCGAATCATGGCAAGGTTGTGTTGTCACTGTCCGAGCATGAAAAGAGCAGTGCTCAGCCCGTAGAGATAATCACTGACGAAGGTCAGTCCGTGCAAGTGTCTGTCAAGTCCAACGGTGTAGTCACGTTCTCTCATCCAGACCTCAACGGACACGAGGTGTTCTGCGGCTCGTTGGATGATGCGCGGGAATGGTTCAGGGAGCGTGCAAAACAAGAAGAAAGCAAAAAGAACAGCGACAACTCTCAGGACTCGTCCTTCATCAGCAGCGAGGAGAAGCCAAAGCTGCAACTGCGTCCAATGTCCTCCCTAATGGAGAAAGATGATGACGGAATAACCATCACCTCCTCCGACGGGATCAAGCGCCTGCGGAGGGACATCATCAATCCAGACGGTCGGCGCGGCTACGCCATACTGATGAGCAAAGAGCGCCAAGTGCTGAGCAAGCTCTTCTACGACTTGGGCAACGAGACGTACTCTTCCTTCTTCAGGCGAAGTGTATCTCGTGTACAGATCCTGCAGAAGGCCACCGACGAAGCAGTCATGCTTAGGGAGCAAGAAGCCAAGCTCGAGGCCGAAAAGAAAATGCTGATAGCCAAGAGAAAGCGCCTATTCGAAGGATTCACCGAGGCTCTCAAGGATCTGCCTACCGAGGTGAAGAAGCAGAAGCTGCTTGAGCTGAAGAGCGTCGTGAAGAAAAAGGAGGATCCTGGAAAGCTACAGCAATCGCACCAGCAAAAAGCTGTCAGCACTCCGTCTCCTTCGCAGCCTCCAGCGTTGGTTCCGTTGCCCTTCTCCATCTCAGTTTCGCCGTCGGTAGAGAATACCTTGCCACAGATCAAGCCCAGGCCAGTGCTGCCGCCGCAATCATCAGTGGAGAAGGTAACGTATTTTGACGCGATACCCTTGTACATACGCTCGTACTCCCTATGTGAGCGGTAGGTAACCTTAACCACATTGTTGTTATCCTCCAGGTTAAACCCAAGAAAGAGCCACTGCAACCCACTGGGCCAACCAATACCCCCTACTCTGATGTGACTGGCCTCAAGACGGTGAAGAAGGACGGGAAGGTTCTGAGGCCAATGAACGCCTTCATGCTTTGGGCGAAAGACCACAGAAAAACTCGAATTGCTAATGGGTACGTTCGGAGATCAAGTTACGGTAGTTGATATTTCATGGAATGTCGTGTTCTTCCAGATTCGACGGTGCCACAGTGTCCAAGATGCTGGCGGACGAGTGGAAGGAACTGACTGATGACCAGAAACAGCAGTACTATATCGAGGCAGAGCGGCTAAAGAATCTTCATCAACTGCAGCATCCTGATTACAAGTGAGTCGCCTCCCAACGATGACGAATGCGTTGTTGCCACCATCCAACTCTTTCGCACGTCCGTAGGTACAGTCCTCGTTCTCGCAAAACACCCAAGCGCGGACGCAGTGTGGGCGCTGCTTTCACGGCCATCCAACCCAAGCCTCCGCCTCCTGCACCGGCCCCGGTACCTCCACAATTGGCCCCAGCTCCTCCACCTGCTCAACAGCAACATCAGTTGACACAGCTCCAAATTCCTCAGATGCCTGCCGGTCTGACTCAACAATCCACACCTCTTCTGGCCAACCTAATGCCAATGGGGGCACCTTTGCTAGTGGGTCAGGAACAACAACAACAACAACAAGTCGTAGAAACCATTGCGTTGGATTAAGCTCGTCCAGGTTACTCATCACTATCCTGGAGATTTTTATACCATTCCTGGACCTCGAAAGAAAAAGGAGCGGTTCCAGGTCCTAATGGGCCCTGACTGCCATATCTTAGATTACAAGAAAGTTACTGCAACCGCGCTAGTTGCACAGCAAAAGTTGATACTTGTAATCACTCAAAGAGAGCCCGGAGATGTCATCATGCACAGGCGACCGTGTTTGGCTGGAATGTGTATTGCATCGTAAAGCTTCTCCAATATCTCAATGATGATAAAGTCTTAAATAGCACTGCCTTTAAGTTGGATGGGCAACTAAATTCTCGCAGAGGCACCAAGCCTCTTCAGTGACATTCTGTTCCTACATTTTGCCTTGGCAGTGTTGACCTGTAAAAAATTATCCCAACCTGTGTTGCTCACAAGCGTGAGACGAGCAAAGGGAGCATAATGATCTTGACAGGTAGCAGAGTTACTGACATCACCACTTCTGTACTGAAAAAAATTCCCCCCGGAGGACTGAGCATCTGTGGGCAAACGCTGTTGAAAACAATGCCGCATTCAGGCTGGGTGGCACCTTTTTTATCTTGATGCCCCAGCTTGTCCCAGGATGTCGGTGTAGTCAAAATCTGGTTCCAACCAAGCCAACCTAGCGCGCGCGTCTTGAGTCTCATTGTACAATACCAATGATCAAACTTGGCGCGCGTGACGTGCATTTTATTCATCGTGTTGTAACCCTTTGTATCCAGTAAATGGGCTTTGCTCCCAAGAAACATCAGCTTGAATACAGTTACCGTACAATACAGTATGAAGCTACACCCGCGTTCGGTAAAGTCCTCGGCATGGTTGGGATTTGATCAGTTCTCGTTTTGTCAAGATTTGATTCGATTTAAAAGCTGGAGGATCTCCTTCTGTCCATTCACTCCTACGTTAAGGGACCTGGATGACTTGGAGTCATTCTTGCTCGGTAGTCTGGAAAGGCTGTCAGGACTCTCGTGCCAGTCCGGTCCAGGATACGCGAATGAGGGCGATCACGAGGTCATCTTCAGCAGCTGGACAGAGGACGTCAGTGGAAAGAGATTCCAAGTGAGGCTCTGAAATGTCAGCGAACACTTTCTTTCCACTGCTTTCTCTTTGGTCCATCTTTCTTTGTTGCTCGTCGAACCTCAGCTGAGCGATCCCGTGAGAAAGGAGGGGGGAAGGAAGAGGAACTGCCTGACGAGCACAGAGGAGACGGCTGACAACGAGCGCACTCGCACCAAAGAGAACGAGCCCAGCAGCTGAACGCTCGACTGTGTGTTTGTTGCTGAAGATCGTACTTGTGAATGTCATTGATCTGAATTCAAACTGGAGGGCTGGAGGAGCGCGTGATCATGGAAGCGTGCGAGGCCGTCGATGACGCCTTCTCGGCGGACCCAGACGCGGAGAGGACGTCGGATCAGTGGAGCACTGGAAGCGTCAAGAAGTACTACAGGTCCACGGAAAACAGGTGATGCAAGTGACCCGCCTTGCCCTTCATTCTCATGTTGCCGTCTGTCACGCTTCCGTAACCACGCTTTCGTTGATTCCAACCAACGACTCGGGTCAGGGATTTTTCTCTGGAGGAGGCGATTCACGGTGAACCAGCGTTTCATGGGTGTCACCGGGTGTCTCTCCCTAGGTGCAAGTCACGGGAGGAAAGAGAGGCGCTGCACGTGCTCAGAGACATCGCCCTAGCCGACCTTTTTCCTTATGTCACATGACCGAGCTGTGTTTGTACCTTGCCTCAAGCGCGCGAAGATGTCCTCGAACGACGTTGGCGACGTTCTGAATCGGTTCTGACGGATGAAATCGGTGGATTTCTCGACCCTAAACAAGTTGAAGTACACTTGTGAATTCGCGAGCGCACGAACACGACCGCGGTCGTCTTCAGCACCACCCCGTGAGTGGATGGATGGCCCCCCTGGTCGTGTTACCCCACGTCTTTTCGAGACAGGGGGACGACACACGGGGTAAATGTTCCTCATCGTTCCCAACCGCACTAGGGATGCTAGCGAGCCGGGCTCCTCAGGCCCTCTTGCTAGGCTCGACTAGCTCGCATCTTACGCTTACAAGCTTTTGAAATGGTGACATTACAACTGGCCACAACCGACTTTATGATGATGTGAAGCCACTCTCAGCCACTGTTGCCAGTTTGGACAGAGTCAACAACAGTTGTTTGGGCCCAAAACAAGAAGATTGATGCGGAATTTGGAATTTGTTAACCTTTATAGGCATTTTCAATGTAGCCCGCAAAAGCTCGCAAGCCGACCCGAGCTCGAAAAAGTCCGGCTCAACGCATGCTTCCTGTATACGATCACTGTACTCTACGTGCTTGCGGTCGTTCACGATGCTGGTTCGTGCACTCTGTTCGGTACTTTGAGAAGGAGTTGTTTTTCTGACCCCGACGATGCCCTCTGTCGCCCAGAGACAGATTAGCCATACCCCACATACGTGTGTTGTTGATTATCTCGCATGAAGTGCTCATGTGACACTGACAATGCTTTGAATAGTGGTCCTGTGAAATACGAGACTCTTGCAACGTACACATGTAGTGGAGGAGCATATGTTGGACACTACGTGACGACTGCAGCAGATGCGGTGTGTACCGCATGAGCAAAAAAAAAAACTTTCTCGCAGAAAAACTGCACATTTCGTAAGACGCGCCTCGTCCGCCTGTCCCATGTTTCACCCGGCCCTGATCCGTCAGGCCACTCCTGACGACTCCGACTTTGCATGAAGTATCCACGCACCCTGAGTACCTGGATGTGGACCAGGTCAGCCTGGTGCGCAGTTTTTATTCGTCTTAACAGTTAGTCAAGGAACCCTGTTGACGTCAAGCTTGTTCATGCTGTACCGTACGGCTCTGCCAGTGAGGTAGACATGTGCATCACACACATGAATATAAGATGAAGAATAAACATGCAAGGGTGTGATTGAGTAAAAAAGCGTCAGGTCAATAGCATCCTTCGCCTTCTCAACACCGAGTTTGTTCAGTTTTTATCGTAATCTTGGGCACACAGTAATTAAAAGAACTGCTTGAGGAAGCAAAAAAGTCGCAGTCTTCTTTGTCTCGCGGTAGCAGAGAGACAACGACGCCGCACTGAACATTTAGTTGTGTGCTGGAAGAAGTGCTACGCCATGAACGGCAACGACCTCGTCTCGAGGAAGAACGTCTTGAGGCGCAGCCCACTAGTACCTTCGGCACAGGATAACCTTGTCCGCATGCTGCACGGAATGTTTGGCCAACTGACGATTGCCAATAAGTTTACTTGTTCCCAGGGCCAGGGACAATTTCAAGCGCAACTTCCGGAGTTCTTGGCAGTTATGAAACACAAGGGTTTCAAACGTACCGTGTTAAAATATTCTTGATTTGCGTGTGGGGTGGGCAAAGATCGTTAAAAGTAGCCGATCTTGCTTTTGTCAACAGATGCTAGAACCCAAACCATTCATAGCAGATCTTTGTTCTTTCTTTTTGGACTGCGCAAGGAGTGGGTGCTTCAATGAGGAAGAGACACAGCTTAAATGTTGACTATTGCAAGAGTGTCCAATTTGGATCTGAAGTTCTTGAAATGAAATATTGCAATGCATCTTTGGAACTCAGTTGGTTACGCATCTCCCGCAAAACAATAAAATGTGCTCCGGGGAATCTAGGTAAAAGGAGAAAGGATCTAAAATATTACTCTTTGCGTCCGACAATAAGTGTTTTGTTTTGGCTTTTGTGCGGAAATATTGGTGATATTGTGTAGAACAAATGGATTTTGCCTAAAAATGCAAGCATGCGGAAGGGCCTTTCAGAGGGGCCCACATGATTTCTGCTTGAGGTCCTTGTAGCTGAAAATGATCAACGGCAAAGTTATGTTTTTTGGTCCATCTCTTGTTTCTCCCACTAGAGACGCAAAAAATGCCATCTGAGTATGACAATTTGCATGATGCATAATCAAAATGGCAATAATGCAAAGCCAAACCTTAGTGATTGTGACCGTGCATGCACTGTACAAATTTGCTTCTTCAAGCATCACAGGATGGAAAGTCCAGAATGGAGAAATCAAAGTAGCAACGGAGAAATTGGGCTGTGCCATGTCAAGTAAGGCAAATCCCCCGGGGTTGGGTGGATGGGACCCGGGGCATGCTACGAAATGTTTGACATTTTCAGCACTTTTTGACCCTGTTTTTAGCTCCGTTTTATTCATTTTTGCTAGTCGGCCACTTACTCTGGGACCCCAAAAAAGAGGTCAATAGGACATTTATTCTCGGACGGAGGCAGTGGAGAATGTACTACAGCGGAGTTCGTCAAAAAACCTCATCCAACAGCCAAGTCATTATTGACTTTAGATAAATATGTCACCTCAGTGACCCCAGCAGAAATGAATTTAATGAAGAGACTTTTACTCCTTCTCCTACTAAAATTGGGCTTCCAACTTTGGAGAAAAACCATCGTGTAACCTATGAATCACAACTCAATGGAGACCCTCCCAGCTGCTAAAAAAAGAATCCAGTGCCAAGACCGTGTATTCTTGTGTAGGAGTGTGGCTTTCAGTCCAAGTCACGACTAGAAACTCTAGGCAATATCAAAATACGGTATATTTTATTACTCTTTTGTTGCTTCATTTTGGTAATTAGGAGTTGTCAACTTAATAATCTGACCTCACAATGATTTGCAGCCTAAATCACCCTACACACTTCAGCTCTCCAAACGACATTGTCCCTGGTCTTTTAAAACCTGACCCACTGGCTCATTGCTGTTTTGTTCTTTGCTCTTTTGACTAAATGTTCCGTGATCTGGTCTCTGATACGTTTAGGATCGACCTACTTCTATACACCGTAGCGATAGCATGGGCGGATACTTTATTGACAATGAAAATGCGCACCCGTCCCAGAGGACGGTTGATCATAGGTAGAAAATAATCTTGGAAGGAACTGTGTTTTATTCTTATATCCAACTCTTTCATCGTGTACTTCTCCCTTACAGAATCTTCGTCAACAGGAGCCTGCACCTGGAGAAGATCAAGTTCTTCGGCTTCGACATGGATTACACTTTAGCTGAGTACAAATCTCCAGATTATGAGGTATGGAAGTTATGCCAGTTTCAACCCCTCTGGCAACGATCACCTAATGCTCATTTCTTTTGGATGGCAGAAACTTGGATTCAAGTTGCTTGTTGAGCGTCTGCTAGCATTGGGATATCCGGAGCAGCTGGAAGAGTTTGAGTACGACCCGACGTTCCCTATCAGGGGCCTCTGGTTCGACACCACCTTCGGAAACCTGCTTAAGGTGGACGCGTATGGAAACATCCTCGTCTGCGTGCATGGATTCGAATTCCTCAAACCGTAAGAAAAGACCGTGCACTTGTGAACCACTGTATTGTGTGACGCCTCCACTCCTACTTCTGTCAGGCAAGACATTAGCGAGAAGTATCCGAACAAGTTCATCCAGTTGGACGACAGCCGCATCTACGTGAACAATACTCTCTTTAACCTACCGGAAACTTACATGCTGGCCTGCATTGTCGACTTCTTCAAGAACACGGCTGACTACAAAATGTGACGAATTTTTTTCCAATGAGAAGATTAAACTCCTTCAAAATGTAGCATGTCTTTCCCTCAGGGTCCCTCAAGGGTTCAAATTTGGTGACTTGTTCATGAGCTACAAGTCCATCTTCCAGGACGTGCGCAACGCAGTCGACTTCATTCACTTGAAAGGTGACCTTAAACGTCGAACCGTGGCGGAGTGCGACAAGTACGTGCAGCAGGACCCCGACCTCCTAGTGCTGCTCAAGAGACTCCGATCCGCCGGGAAGAAGATTTTTCTACTGACAAACTCCGAATGGTGGTACACAAACGAGGTGCGACTTGACGTTTCTCCGCACGAGAACTCTTCCGAACGGTCGTTGGCTCCGTCATTCAGACATTCGTGACCTTGATGCGCGCACGAATGTAGATAGCCGAAGTCGACGTATACGAATCGACGAGTCAAGCTGTAGCGCTTCATCCTACCGTATCTTGGTTTTACATGAATGTATTGCATTTGTCCTCAGGTCATGACTCACCTGCTCAAGAACGAGGAGGGTTTGACGTGGGACCAGTTGTTCCACTATGTCATCGTGGACTCTGCCAAGCCAGGTATTGTGGTCATACCTGAACTTGTGCGACAACCGGTGGTTACGAATGAGACTTGTTTGCTTCAGCCTTTTTCGGCGAAGGAACTGTTTTGAGGCAAGTGGAGAAGAACACGGGCAAGCTCATGATTGGAAGGCACACGGGCACCATTCAGGAGGGTTCTGTCTACTCTGGAGGTTGGGATGGATCTGCTCGAGGTCTATGTATCTACTGTTGACGGCTTTTGTTTCAGGCTCCTGCGATGTGCTGTCCAAGATGATCGGTGCTAAAGGCAAGGATGTGCTCTACTTTGGAGATCATATCTTCGGAGACGTCCTCAAGTCGAAGAAGTTGAGAGGTGCACGTACTCGCCTGCGTTCCATTACGACGTACTTTACAACCCTATTGTCACCCAGGTTGGAAGACGTATCTGGTTGTACCCGAGCTGAACCGCGAGTTGCACGTGTGGACGGATAAGCACAGGTTGTTCGATCAGCTCCAGGGGCTGGATATCCAGCTGGGCGAGATCTACAAAAACTTGGACTCGTCCACTTCGTTAAAGCCGGATATCACCAACCTGCGTAAGGCCATGCAAGAGGTCATCTATGACATGGATATGTCGTATGGACTCCTCGGGTCACTCTTCAGGTCCGGGTCTAGGCAGACATTCTTCTCTGCCCAAGTTGTCAGGTAAGTAGACGGCGAGTACATACAGAACGTACGGTAAGATGTCAGCGTTATACAGCTTTGTAGTGTTGTGCGGTCCTCGTCCCATTCACCTTTATCATCATTATCATCAGTAGACCTATGGTACTTGAAACTATGAATCAAATATTTACAAATCGACTTTTTCCCCCCAAAATTCAGTTAAATAAGAAATTGTGGGTGAAGTAAAGCTACTTTATTTTATTTTCACCTTTTTTGTCCAGTGCACTTCTCATGAAATTTCTGTTCCGACTGTCCAAAAAAAACCATCTCGTGCCGGAATTTGCAAACTTTGCCACAAAATGGTAAAAATAATTAGTCAAGGTTAACTCGTACTTTATTATCCACCCTTTTTAACAGAAGAAAAACGCGTGAAACAAAGTCCTTCTCAATATATCCAAGCAAGGACTTATTGATCTTATTCTTACTCCTTTAGATACGCCGACTTGTACGCCTCCTCCGTGCTGAATTTGCTGCACTACCCCTTCAGCTACATGTTTCGGGCACCAGCCATGCTGATGCCACACGAGTCCACGGTGGCACACGAGCAAAAGTTTTCCAATAACCTCGACTTCAAGACCGAGCAGATCATAAAGAAAAAACAAGAGTTCATTTCGAAGCGAGCTGACAGCCGGGTGCCGCACCTGTTCCCAGAAGCGCCCAAGAAGGAGACCACGCAGGCTCACGAACTAGACGATGAGGACGAGGACGCGGAGGACGCCAACGAGGATTCTGCCTCATCAGTGTCTTGCTCCGACTAAATCGGTTAGGTCGATGCAGTATTGAACATTTTATGGCCTTGTAGTCGTACAGTTATTTGAGTGTTCAGGAACGGTTGCCTTATCCTTTGATTCATTTTCATTTTGCTTAGGATGTCAACAATGATCACAGAATGTTTGCTAGGTCATCTTTCTGCAATACATTATTGAGAGATTAGTTTTCAGTACTGATGGTCTACGTATTGCATAATCAATTTGTACGTGCCTTGTAAGCATGTACAAGAGAAACTGTCACCCTTCTTAAGAGCAGAGGAAATCGAGGCCCAAAAGTGGTCATGACCCAAGAGCTGTAAAATCCGCAAGAAGCAGTGAAGGCTTCGCTCAGACTTTGGTTTTCAAATTTAATATTGCTGACATCCGCTTACACGGATTTTTTACTACACTGGACGACCCAAAGGCCACAGGAGGGGGTCGGGTTGGGGGTGGTAGTGGTGGCCCTAGGGTCGTCATGGCCTGTATCCGCCGCCAGTACATAAGATTGGTCATAAAGCGACAAAAGGTGACGTCATAAATGAATATTAACGATGTACAGCATATTGTTCACTGTACGTATACCGACGGATGCCCATTGCTCTTATGGTTTTCGGAATACCCCGAGGCGGATTTCTTGAGCAAATCGTCATCACAAAGTTGCTAACTGAGCAGTCGCAACTACATATCTTTTAAGGAGCCCAGCAACATTTCGTCAGAAGATCACCACCCGGTAATCACGACACAGGTATCAGATAGTTCCCAACTTTGTATTTTTCAAGAAATCACCTCAGTTCATATATGTTGACGGGTTCCTTATACAATATTTAGTTGCAACTGTTGAGGTGGCGACTTTTGTGATAATTACATGCACAAGAAACCCGCCACCGGTACTTCTCCGCTTCAAAACAAACTGAAACAGGTGAAATACCCATTTGGGAATCACAATATGTCCCTGTGGAGACGTCCCACAGTGACGTAAAACGCAAGGATATAGCCCTCCAGAGAGTGAGTAAACGGGGAGATATTCCAAAATTCGCTCGTCAAAACTCGTACGACCTTGGTACAGGTATCGTCCACCGTGCAACATATCTTACCAGGATGCGATTGAAGGGATAATTCTCGGCGCGAATCGCGCAACCTCCAACAACAGACAAGTTTGACAACAAAGCCCAAAATGCGACTGCAGCAAGGAGGCGGCTGCGCTTGCTGGTTTTCGCAAGACTGCAGTAAAGAAGCAGCGATCGCAGACTGCCGGCGAAGGCGTCACCCCGATGGCCCTCGCAACAGCCGTCACCACTGCCGGCGACATTGTCGTTGCCTTAGGCTATATAGCCACATACTTCTTTTACTACCACGCCGTGGAGATGCTCCGGAGGCTGACAATGTGGTGGTTTTTTGCTCGCCAAAGCCCCTGGAGTCAACACCTGGACGAGCGCTTTCTCCACAGCTGGAACTGGGCCTGCTTGTACGTCTCCGTGTCGACAATGGCTCTGGTTTTGTTTGATGGCCCCTACTTGACGCTCTTTGGCTTCGAACCTGGCCTCTTCTTAAGCATCCCTTTGTACGTGATGGTGAGGCTGGCGTCTAGGAACTTCCTCCCGCCCACCCACGAGATGAGGCAGCATGAAATCGGTCCGAAACTTGCCGAAGGCTTCTACAGGTACCTAGAGAACGCCCTAGTGGATGAGCAGTGGCCCGAGATACTCCGGAAAAAGTATAAGAAAAACAGATACACCACGATCCTTTCACTGCCACCCTTGATCATCTCCTGCGATCTGGCTGCGCACTACGAGCACCTCTCTGAGTGCCCCGTGGCCCTGATCAGGGGCCTTGTTGACCTGGAGAACACCAGGCGAAGGCGCTCAAATTCCTCCGAGGATGTGGTGAATGTGGTGGACGAGCTAAAGTACAATTACTACGACAAGACAGGGTCTAGTCGCCCCAGCAGCTTCGTCGTTTGCACTGTAAAAGAGAAGGCCTCCACCGAGTACTACGTGGTCTGCGACAACCGACCCCTTTTCACTCTGCAGAAGGTGTTCACTGAACAGGACGAGGTCGATGTGAGCGAGCTGAAGCGTCAGCAGCAAAACCTTGACAATCATCTGAGGGATCTCTTGGAAAGAAACGAATCGTTGACGGACAAGTATCTGCTCGTGAAAGTGGCGGGTGACGAGTGCGTCTCAACCGCCCTGAGGAGGGCTCGTAACAACTATAGGAAGAAGAGCGATTGACCCTTGATCTCTAAGATGGTACAAGCCATCTAAATCATCGCAAGGATGTGCCGAATCCTCTGATTACATTCTTGAACTGAAAGTTTGACCTCAACGTGACATTCATCCGACCGATCGTGATAAAAAACACCCCAATTAGTACACTGGCAGAAAAAAGCACTTACTTATACTGGTTTATTTCCTTTTTTCTGCAGCTTCAATGGAGTTCAGTCCGTCACTCTCCTGCTCCAGAGGTCTGGTCGAGTGGTCCCCCAACGGCTCCTTCCTGGCTCATGTTGTCCAGACCCGACTTGTAATCAGGGATGCTGTCTCTCTCAAAGGTAGAACAACCATCTGACCGTCAATCAGTCTCTAGGACCTGACATTTTTCTCATTTGTCTTCAGTAATTTCCTCCCACTGCTGTCTGGATCAGATTGACTTGATCCGCTGGTCGCCCAACTCGGAGTTCGTGGCTGCCTCGGTCTTGCCCTTGGCCACCACCCACGTCTTCAGCCCTGCAGATGAGGTAAACACAAGTTGAATTGATTTAATACAATTTTATACAATGACAAGTACATCCAGGATTGGACGGCCAAGATTACGGAAGGTCCGGTTGGCCTGAGTGACATATCCTTCTCCCCAGACGGAAGACACTTGTTGGCCATGAGCGATTTCAAGGTGAAGCTCACGATCTGGTCACTTATCTCAAAGCAGGTAATAAGAATCATATGAGCTATTATCTTTCAACGGTTTTTTTTGTCACCCAGAGAAATACTCACTTTTTGTGAAATTCGCAAACTACTTTTGATTTCTTTGAAGTGCAAAACGAAAATGTTTTGTGACCATGTTATATTTTTTAAAAACCTGAGTACAAAGTTTCGTATTTTCGGTTTCTCTGTGATATTTCCTACTAGCAGAACCTGCACCCGGGCTTGCTCGGGAGAATTCTATAAGTTCTCCTTGTCCACCACGTACTTCACGCTGTCCATGCGCCTCAACCTCACCATGCACTATTTTTGTTGTTACTTTTGGAACTGGCTGATCCGGACACTCTCCTGCTCTCCCCAGCTCGTGGCAGTGATGGCAGCGGTCCGTCAGTTAATGGGTCAAGCCCCAGTTGGGCTTATGTAGTCTTAAGGTCCATATGTAGTCTGTGTGTGTGAATGCCTGTCCGCCCATGGGCGCCCCAACCATCGCACTGATCGTCACCAAACCGTAGACTGATGGCCCGCTGCTACCACTAAGCGAGGGAGAACAGAAGAATATTGTCCTGATTAGTCAGTTTCAAAAGGAAAAACAAAATGGATCTGATCAGGGTCCAGAGTGCATGGTGAGTGTGAAGTGCGAGATCTGCTTCGAGGGCGAGATCAGCTTCGTGTTGAGCAGGTCGAGTCTGCTGTCGCTTTGTATTTTTCCTACCCAACGAAGTGAGTAGTACTACGTAAGTGCTCCTGACAGTCATTACCAATAAATGACACATGATGTGTGCCCAAACGTGTCCTCCTTGGACTTGACAGCACTAGGTAATTTGTTTCCAGGTTTTGTATCTTTTGCCCTGGTATGTATTCGAGGGATGGGCAAATGGAATTCGCAAAAGTGCAACTTGTGCAAGGTGTCTAATGTGGGCGAGGTGTCATGGCTGTTTCAGGGAAATAAAGTCCTCAACGAAGTGAAGTGGTATTTTATTGCCCTCCTGACCATGGACATTGGGGCAAAAAAAACACAAAATCGGAAGAGTCTGAGCATTAACCAAGTTTATACCACAGGTCCGGTACATCAAATTGCCAGTGTTCTTCGCCTTTTCACCCGATGGGACCAACCTCGCCGTGGTAGAGAGGTCGACCTCGCATCAGCAGGTAGCTGGTTGTACATGACATTCATCGTGTTAAGCGTCGTCATCTTTGTTGTTCGCTGCAGCAACTCCAGCAGACCGTGGCTATCTACGATGAGGGCGGAGGTGTTGGCGACCCTGAATGGCATGAGCTCAACCGCTTTCAGCACGACTGCAGCTTTGAGGACGATCAGGGCGGCGGCATTTTGTGGCAGCACAAGGACAGGATCCTCCTATGGAGTGGATGCCTGCAGTTCCTCTTTCAGGTAGCAGAAGGATCCATTTCTCCTCAAAAAAAATTCGAATCTTGCTGTAACTGGCTCCGAAAAGGTGCCTGCTTGGTAGGACCATTAGTGAAGAAAAAAGCTCACACGTAGCCAGGCACGTCAAGGATGTTTGCAAATATCCTTTTGCTGTCCCCTGAGACCCATTGTTCTTGCTCAGCATTGGGGACCGTTCTTTACATCAGTTGCCATTTAGTGTTCTTATTGGTTTGTGTGCTCTGGGATCAGTTGGACTGGAAGGGGGTTCTCAACAGGGTCGCGGCTTTCAGCTTGTGACACTCCTTGCAGGTGTTCTCTCCAGGCGGGCAATTGCTGTACAGCTACTTTGCTGAGGAGGCGAATTCTGCTGGTTACATCACAAGCGTGGCTTGGTCACCTTGTGGCCAATTATTGGTCACAGGTGGTCACGATCGTAGTGTCCGGGTGTTCAATGCCTTGAACTTCACACTGTTTGCAACTTTTTACCTGAGTGAGGAGGCTCTTTGTGCCACAAGGGACCACTTTGTCACCCGGGACTGTGTCGTGTTCGAGGAGAGGGACAAGAAAAGAGACCAGGACGATGTTGACGGGAATATCGTGAAGGTGAGTTGAAACAAATAGCCGCTTTCTTTGTCAGGTTTGTATTTTCTTTCATTTGGCTTCTTCTGACAGGACTGGTTGGGCACCAGGGAGACCTACTACGACTGTGTGACCACCCGCCCTATCCGCCTGTCGTCCACGAAAAGGCCGCTGCCACCCAAGAAGGCTTCGGAGGCTGGAGATCCCAACTCACAAGGGGTCTCGAGGATAAAATTCAGCCCTAACAGTCACTTTCTCGCTCTGGCAGAGGACAGCATGCCAGCAACGCTCTGGATCTGGTCAGTCCAGGACGTCAAGCTCAGTACAGTGCTGGTGCAGCAGGATCCCAGTAAGATCATGATCCATGCATTAGAAATTTTTGTATGGATATACGTTTACTGTGCTGATCAAAATTTTGGAGTCACGCTATGAATCTCGATTACTATTAATAAGGCATTAAGAGTTTGAGCTAATTTGCGTGCAATCAATCAATGCAATGTAGGGGAGAAAAGAAATACAGACCACTTTCATATATTTGCAGACGCGCAGAAATTCGCCCCGAGCAATTTTCATGCAGATCAGTGTTTTCAAGCACTTCAACTTTTTTTAGCATCTCTCATTGGCCGAGTCAGCAACGCTATCTACCACGAACCATGGGAAGTGTCAGAAAAAAAATGGGACCGGTTTCCGCTTTTTTTTCTGCACTTGCCCACGTCTAATAACTTTAGCCTCCAGAGTTTTGATGAGCAAGAAGATGCAAAAAGATGATCCGGGTTCATTCTGTCTTCAACGATGAGTTTTGTACATAACAAGCTTTTATTTTCCAGTTACCTCCTTTTCGTGGGAGCCCGCGTACGCCCATGCTCAGCTACCTCGTCTGGTCCTGACCACCTCAAGTGCTCAGGGCATCTCCCTGTGGACTCCCCTGGGTGCAGTCCGGGTGCGAGTTCCAGTTCCCGTGAGTTCCGACCCGAGTAAGACCAACGAGTCTTCCGGACTGTTCAAGGCACTGCCTCCGCCAACCTCCTCTTCTTCCCCATCCCTGCCAGCGGCCACCTGGAACACACGGGGCAGGAGCCTGTGCTTGGTGTGGCCGCACGAATTCGTCTGCTCTAGGATGGTGAGCAGGCCGCAAATTCACGCGGAAGTTTGACGATCTCTGCAAACTTCAGTCATAATATCAGCATTTGCTCAAGAGAATAGAAGCAATACTTTCCAAGCCTGCCATCGAGGAAGAAGCCCTTGAAGCCCGTCATGGAAGTGACATGGACGAAAATGGTTTCGAAAGAAAACTTCTGAGTACCAGTTGGTGTTTATTCTTCCGTCAATCCTAAATATGTCCTCAATACTCACGAATCTTAAGTCTCCATCAATGTCTCATCAGTGTTTTGCTTTGACTCAGTCGTTTAGGTCGATGCAGCATTGATATAGCATAGGGCCTCGTAGTCACACAGTTACACATCACTGAGAGATTACTTTTCAGGACCGATGGCCTAGGTATTGCATAATCAATGTGTACATGTCTGGTAAACACGTGTCACCCTTCTTAAGAGCAGGAGGACCAGAAAATCAATGCAACCTAACCTGTGCCTGCCTTTTGGCTGACAATGACCCTGACATCGTACATCTCTGAGGCTTTTGACATGGATTACAGTCTGAAGTATCTCAGTAGCAACCGCTAGAAGGGGACAAGACTTTTCCGCCCATCAGCCGATTTCCCCCAGAGACATAAGGAGACCCCGCTTAGCCTGAGACAGCGGTTCCTGTGGAGGTTGCGAGGCTTTTCTACAGAGTAGAGCATTTACCCCAACAAACTTTAAGACATGGAGGGTGTGTTGTATGCTTTGGTTTTTGATGCTTGTGGGGGTAAACGAAGACTTCGGCCGACTCCCTGAATCATCAGGGAGACCCTCAGCTAACCGTCCAGGGCAGCTCCCTAAGCGGGGTCTCCTTATGTCTCTGATTTCCCCTGATAACCCAATTGCCCGGTACCAACTTCTGTCGTCTTAAGTGGAAAGAAAGATCTATCCTAAGCTTTGTCATTTTGTGCTTATGCTCTGATGCAGTATGGGGAATGAGCAAAAAGATGATAATATGTTTGTGCATCAAATCTGAACGATGCATTGGACACTTTAATTGTTGCGAACCAAAATGATTGACTATACAGTGTACATCAGGTCAGCTTAGCTTAGTTGCACGTACATTGGAGCACAAGCAGCAGTTTTGGTACGCACTACATTCATCCACGCACAAAAAATACGTCATGACTTGTAATGAACGAGGAAATTGCTCTCGGCTTCACTTATTCCGGCAATTTGTGCTATTCCCAAATTTCTACTCCATAACATATGCCGAATGTAACTCCATCTCTCCGGATGTCCCGCCACCTAAGACTTGCAGAAACACTTACAAAGTCCTTTTTGCGGGGAAATTCTGGAAGTCTACCTGTTTGAGAGAGACCGAAGCAATCAAATTTCTCCTACGCTAAATAACTTCACACTAACTTTTCCTTCTTCAGCTCATCTTTAAACTTTCGAAGGAAATAATGAGTTAACTGCGCATCGCTTAACACTTGCTCGCAAAGTGTTGTTGTTCGTCACACTTTATTGTTCGGTTTCATGCACTGTCATGGTTACTTCTGGATCTACGGGCATGCCGAATGCACTGACACGTCTTCTAGACAGAAGGTGCCGGTATAAGCAGCGCCAACTGTACTTGTTTTTGCGGGAGAAATATAAGCCTTGCCCCTATTCGAATGCAGAAATTTCCCCTTGGCTAACTGAGGGCTCTCCACAATACGTCCACGTAGTTTTTGCCCAATTCTATTCTGTCAACATTGTTTCGACGCTTCGTTGTGTTCACCAGTCATTAAGAGTACAGGTCATTGGGGCGAAGAGTAAAAGAAAACAGGAATCTAACGGGATCAATCCTAATACTTGGCCATTTCCAACCCGAAAAGTTCAGAATCGAAATGGTAGCGGATCTTTCGAATCACATTGCACATTTCTTGCAGGGGTTGGACTCGAACATGCGCTGCCAAGCTTGTATTTGCACGAGCTGCTCTCTGGGTAGGTGGAGGATGAAGCCAAGCTGCTCGTAAAGACGCTTTGCCGCTCGAGCCATGTTTTTTCACTGGAAGCAACGGAAAAGATCTGCGGTGAAAGTGTCGTTGGGACAATAACGGCATCGGGCTGCGCGTCAGACGTCACGTGATGATTGGAGGCAGCGTCCGGCGCGTGTGAACCAACTGGTCAAGGAGTTCCACAACGCCACCTCCAGAATGTGACTATCTTGCATCCTGGCGTGGTATGACGCCGGGTCGTATACCTAATAGTGCTTCTGTCTTCGTACGCATGACAGTATCTACGCCTACTGTAATGCATGATGGCCAAAGCCGCCGCCGCCGCTGTCGCCGTCCGACCACGCCACGATGAAAGATAGCCAAGCATGTTTCTCCGGTCCTGCCCACTGAGATCTTGAGTGGTTCTGCCTGTTGCAATGCGCCAATTGTCTGTTGCTGCATCTCAGAAAGTACGAACGGGCTTGCTCTACTGTACGGTGTAATGTACGAACATACGTCCGTGTCGTCGGTACGAACGACGTGAGTGCAACGGTGAGCTCTTATAAGCAGAGCATGAACCGCCCCTCCAGGTACGCTGGCACGTCCTGCCCGCGTGCTCAAGCCGTCCATTCATGCGGGGATGTGCAGAGAACAAAGACTTGTTGATGCCCAGCCAATTCGGTGTAAGAAGATTCCGAGAAGCGCGACTTTGGCCCGGAAGAGGAGCTCGATATCGGTTGGACTCAAAGATCTGTCACACAACTCCGAGAATAGTCGTTCGCGCAACTCTGACAACTTATACTTTGCTACACACTGAGTGCATTACGCAGGGAACAATGAAATGCCAGCCAGGGGGGCTAGAAGGGAGAGTCTCTAGCGATGCATGGACGACGCAGACCCGGCCGGGAGGACAGGACGACGCACTTTTAGTAGTGACTGACGAGGAGAAGGAGTTGGACCACAAGCTAAAGAAACTTTACCTTGAAGAGAAGCCGAAACTTAGAAGGATCACGTGTGGTCCGTAATCCAGACTGCAAGGACTCTTGTTCGCAGAGAGGGAGCTATCCTCACTCTCGCCGAGTGACGCTGGCGCGATGTTGGTGCCCCTGCAAAGTATCTGCTGTGTTTACGCTTGACACTAGCGTGTCATAAGTGTCAAG
>JAAUXU010169610.1_pt1 | contig 77346 bp, 84 predicted proteins | sample 7278151 | NCBI WGS metagenome assembly JAAUXU01 (sample SAMN14350113, study PRJNA611818) | marine sediment metagenome | isolation source: surface marine sediment (1.8m) | place: French Polynesia: Moorea | collected 2018-08
AAGTTGTAGCCAATAGTCCACAGGACTACCGGCATTTTAAATTTTTTTGATATTTCAACTCTGGACCAAGCTACCAAAGCACGCGCATTTTGACGTGCACACGCCTCGTACGTTATTTGTGCGGCTTCTCCGCGAGGCCCACAGAAATTGCCCTTGGCAATAAGTGACTTGAGGCGAGACATTCGAACAAGAGGGTCGTCATTAGCCTGGGCCACAAAAGACGTAGTTAGAGCATGCAGAGAAAATGGTCGTTTTGCCTGCCAACGATTTGGGTGAGTTCAATAGATAAGCAGATAGGCAGGGGGGACTTTTTTTTACTTCTGACAAATCCATCTACGTATGGAGATTAAAGTGATATTTTGTTTCAGGACTGACCGGACCAGGCATGGACACGCGAGAAATGAGGTAAGAGGATTTTCTTCTCTCTATCTACAGGGTGCAACAACATTGACTTCTCCGCTTAAGAATGAAGCACCTGGTGCTCAGTTTCTGTCTGTCCAAGTCAGATTTGCCAAAGTAGGTCCCACGTGCCCTTGCGTGCTAGGTTTCTGTCTGTCAAAGTCGGGGTTGCGCAGATGTTGGTGCACTGACAAAAGAATTGAGCGGAAGGAAAAGTGTTGAAGAACCAGTGACTCCTCGTCTTGTACAGTATAACAGGACACGTATGAAACTCGATCCTGTCACTTTGTTGACCTTGATGTCACGACGACCGCACCACGGCCTTGGCAACCAACAGGCGCACCAAAGGCCCGTCGCGTGACAGATTTACATTTGTTGTGCACGTGCGACAAGTGGGGGAAGGGGGAGAAAATCCACGGATTTTGACAGAAAATAACTCTCACGTGAGAACTATCTAACCGATTCAAGTACTGACGGTACGTTGTTGGGGACTCCACTCTATGGGGGACATTGGCAGTACAAGGAAGTCTTTAGTGAACGATGCTTCCGGTCATCGCGTTAAATTGAGACTGTACTGTAGTTGGGTTTGTACAGCATGTACGTGATGCGTAAGTGCTGGAAGAAGCAAATGCAAGAAAAAAGTCTGGTCATATCTTCCTTTCCAAATTTCATCGATGACGAACATATCCAAACTGACCAGGCCACTGCACAGACGGACTTCATCAAGTTCTCACGTCTTTTCGCCTTCCATGACTTATAACTTTCTGGTTTTTCACCACACCCAGCTGATATCAGTGGCAAATTAAGGCCAACAAATTGCTCTCGCTTTGTTATTGCCAACCTCTTCTGCTCTGAGACCGTCAAGGCAGTGAAGTCGGAGGTCAAGCAGCAGGTGTGTACAATGCAGCAGTGCAATGTACTGATATCCCAGTTTGGCGCAATGGTGGCAAATGCCACATATCATGGACTTCCGATTCTTTTTCACTTGCCAACTCACCACTTTTGCAATTGGCGCGCACATTACAGACAAATCTATTTTATTTTTTCTTCTTCATTCTTCTCAAAAAATAAGATGCAGAAAAAGAGCTCACGTGCATTGCCGTACAGGTGGCCAGACCAAATAGGTGCGACAAAATTCACCGTGCTCTCTGCAGCCGTCATCACGGTGGCGAAAAATTCACGCTCTGTCGAATTTTGACGCTTTTTTTTCTCTCTGGCGCGCTCTTTTCTAAAAGCGTCTCTTGCTTGGCTTCTTCCCCGAGCGAGGGGTGGATGGAGGAGTCGTCGTAGCCACGGCTCATGAGCTGCTGTAACTGGCTCTTGTCAGGCGTGCCAGAGTTGGCCAGGAAAAGACCCAGAATCCATCGAATTTGTCGTGCCATTTCTCGGACCACGATTTCTTCTGCACGGCCAATTTGTGATTGGGGCCTCGAGGATAAATCACTCTCTCTCTACCCTGGAGGGAGGATTTTTACAGTTGCCTGCGGCGGGAGACAATTGAAAAGTCATTTTCTTACCCTATCCCAAGAAGAAAAAGGGGGGAGGGGAGGATGCAAAATTGAAAGAGGTTGGACTCCATTGATCATTGGCATGATGATTACGATGCCGGATTCTGGCCCACGGCGGACAGACAGACAGACACTTGCCCGGTTGGCCAAGCAACGTCGTGTTCTTGGGCAATTGTGAAAAATGACCCCCTCCGAATGCCTGATGGGCAAAGCTGGCAACGCTGTGACCAACTTAGAGACATCAGTGATAATCAAGGTAGACAAAATGTGTACTGCAGGTGAAAAAAAAACCACTGTCGCTGCTGTCACTGTCCAACATTTTGTGGGCGCGCTGATGAAGAAACCGCAGCAATTGAAGCTGTTGTCCAACACTGTACAAAAGTAGTACGAAGGTGTTGCAGTTGAGCTAAAACTACCACTATGCTACACTTTCTCTCTCTCCTTTTAATGCATTACTCGTTCGCATTCCTCTCGGCCAAGCTGGCCCACACCACATTGTATTCAGATCTGCTCGTGTTCTTGGCGTCGGCAGCCCATTTACCAACCGTATCAGTCTTGTGTGCGACAGATAAGGGTGAAAGGTGGAGCAAATTTATGCGCAGCGCAGGTTTGGCTGAGGCCTTCTTTTTACTGCACAAAAATACCCGTTTGTTGTGCTTCACGCGCGCGCACAAACAGCACGCGCGCGCACGCGCGGTGACAAGAGGAAAAAAAGGAAGCGCGAGAGAGAAGGAAAGAAAGAAAGAGAGAGAGAGAGAGAGAGAGAGAGAGAGAGAGAGAGAGAGAAAGAAAGAAAGAAAGAAAGAAAGACTGACTGACTGACTGACTGAGTATCCATAGTAGGCCCCGGTTGGCTTGCTCCTCTTTCCCGTCAGTTGATTCCCGGCCGCTGTTGTGGTAGGACGTACGTAAAGACTGCGCTGGACTGCGCTGGGCTGCGCTGGACTGCGCGTGCACTCGGTCGAGAGGAAGCAGGTGCTGCCACTGTTAGTGTGTGAGTGCATGACTTTTTCCGCTGAATTCCGCTGATCTGCTACGCCATGCCCACAGTCAGAGGAAGAAGACCTGCGTGTCGAAGAAGAACACTTCCAGTGTGTCAGATTTCGTGCAAAACATCACAGGTTTCAGAAAGAGAACAACAACAGCCTATCATCATGGCAAGCTTTGTTTTTTTGTGCTTTGCCGACTGAGGTGGTGCTACAGATTGCCATTTTTCTTCTCCTCCCCATGACTTCCTGCGCGCACATCAAGGATGCAGTCATTGTCTCTCATTCCCTGTGTGCGTGGATGTAAGTAGAAAATCTTACTTGCAGTGCATACGCACTTGGAGCTGCTCCACTGGTCCTATTGATGCCAGTTCCTTCCTACCGGGTGAAGGCAGCGAGAGAACGGATCCATATCCGCATCCCTCCCTTCCTTAGAAGCATCGTCAGCATCACTCGTCCCTACTTTATTCTCTACTGCCTTTGTTATGTCCTGTTATGCTACAGCTCTTTGTGCCGCTGCTGCTCTTGGGCAAGTGGGTTTAGGCCTCCTCAAAGTGAAATCTTAGGCGAGAGGAGAGGGAAGAGAAGCATAACACATTCATGGCGGACCCCCCTTGGATAGGACAATTTTTGGCCTGGTGAAAAAAAAAGAGCCTATATTTTTGTCCGGGCGTGCTGGGCTTCGCGAATTATGCAGCCCATGGCGGTACAGCACGCACACACGCACACACACGCGCTCGACAGCGCTTCTTCGGCGCGGTAGGTAGCGTATTTGGTCTGCCACCCGGTAGACGGATGCAGTAGATACACACTCGTAGGTATAAGAAAAGAAAACTGCTGCGTAATCGGCCCACACAAAAAGTCGCTAATTTAATGCGGACAATTATGTCGAAGGATGAGGGGATCGTTAGGGTAGAGATATTCAAACTTTTGCTTGCTCACAGGAGCAGCAGAACGTGCATCCCCATATCACGGACGCATTCAGTGGGGCCAAGAAATGGATTCTCGTCATTTTCCTCTGTGAAGAAAGATGTCCTTTCATTTCATCACGACGAGACCATTGCAAGTAAATGACTACGTTAGACACTCTCCAAGGACACGTCAGAGAGTCGACATGGAGAACTTGGCCTTAGTTTGCTTCGAGTCCAGCGCCCACCATGGGATCATCGTCAACTGCTCAGAAGGACGATTTCTTTGACTGTGTAACCTCAAACATGGATTTTCGTCAGCCTGCTTAGGGATGAGAGAGGACCCATGCACTGAGTGAGCTAGAAGTAAAAGAAATAAGCCTGGAATCGCTGTTTACTAGATGAAAGTAGCAGTGGGAGAAAAAATATTATCCAATCACGCTGCTTCATCAAAATCCTGCACGGTCGTCAAACGGCCTGACATGTTCATCTTAGCAAAGGTTTACAACTCTAAGCACTTGGCGTGTCCAATCGACCCAATGCAGCAGCGCCTTAAACAACTATTTGTACTGTACCTGTGCGCACCGTGTGGCTTCTAACACCTTTGGATGTGGTGGAAAGGGTCATGCGAGCCACCCTCAGCGTGACTGCTCCAAACACCCCTTGCGCTGCATGCGAAGCCGGTCGTCAAGGGCGTTTTGAGCCACCCTGTTCGTACTTTCACTCAGGAAAGCCGTGGTTGTACACACGTCCAAGTGTGTATCTAAATCTGTATCTAGAAGAGAAAGAAAAAACATATGGCAGTAAGAAAAAGAACGTCACGGCTCCATTTTTTGCCCCGTCATCGGTCACTACCACCCATCCAGCAGTTAAATCCATCAGATTTTCTCTTGTGAATTCGCACTGCCAGGACTGCTGACTTTACTGACTGACCCACTTTTTTTTCCAGGCGCTCTTTTGGCTTGCAAAAGATTTTCATCTCCCTCGTTCTTGTTGTTGTCATTATAGCCCAGGTCTTGCAGTGCTAACACGGCGGAGAAGTGGACCTATGATAAGTTTGATAAAACAAAGTCCCCACTACAAAAGTTGGCACGTACAACGTCGACTTTTGCGTGGGCGAAGCTTCTTCTTCTTCAGCAAATTAATTTCGGCCTCCTCTTTTGGGGATGTGCTCGTTGTCTCTGCTCTCCCCCATCTGGCGTCATTGACCACCTCCAGGTCTTTGTTCCACCAGCAATAAATAAGGTACTCTGGAAGTCCTTATTTGAATGCAGCAGCCAGCCAAGATGGACACAGTCGTCGACGTCGACATATTTATCACTTGGCAGAAGAAGAAAAAGTTTCTTTCCTCCTCAGTTTCTTCCTCTGCTGAGGGGGGCCCACTCATAAATTAGGCCTGAGACGAATGGGGGGGGGGGCCATCAAGGAGCCCATTAGGACGACCAATCTGGAGTTCTTCTTTGTTTCTTCTTCGTGCTAGTCATCGAGCAACAATAACAATAATCTCCCCCCCCTCCGAGCATTTATGGGTCGCTGAAGCAATCAGCAAAACTGAGACAAAGGTAGAAATAAAGAGACAGAATAGGTAGGTTAAAGAGTGAGAGCACTGGCAGGACGTGACGCAAATTTGTTCACAGATGCTCAGAAGCTACAATTTAACCCCCTCGTTGGTAGCGGAAAAAAAGCCCAAGAAATTAGTCCTCCTCTTGACTCCACCACCTTCGACTTTTCAGAGGTGATTTCTAGTCACGAGTGGATTCTTTCCCATCTTTCCAGGCCTTTAATTGTCGAGGAAAGAGAGGGGCTTAAGGCGAAACGAATCTTTTAGTCACGAACTTTTGAGCGAAATTAATTTCTCTCGCCGCGAAAAACAGTGAAAAGTTCTCCCTTTTTTTCACTCGTCTCTGAGCAAATTTTTAGCTTTCCTTTCTTATTTGCTGAGTAATCGAAGGATTGAATACTGAGTGACCTTTTTTGCCTGATTTGCATTTGTTGTCATACACGACTCTACCCGTGTGTGTTGTTACAGTGACAACGAGCAAACAATGACGTTTAACTCGACACACTACATACGGACGGACTAAAGACACTTCGTGCACATGTAACCTTACCCTTTTTCCTGTACGGTTTCCTGCACCTGAGGCGTGTAGGGTTACTGCAGGGGGAAAAAAGTCATTTTCTCATTTCACGGGTGATTTTGCGACTACCAAAGTCACACTCATTTAGCTCGGACTTGGCAAATTTTGATGCTGCCTTCAGCTTTGTTGATGTCTACCAGCACAGAATTTCATTGGTCAATGGAAAAGAGAGAAAAGATTTAGTGCCATCTCTCTGTCACATGCGTATAAATTATTGATTTTTTTTTATTCCTGCTCTGCGTGTCTTTTTTTTGGCAATTTTTTTGCACAAAGCTCAGATTTCTCATTCTTATGAGCTCAGCGAGGTTTGCAAAATGCAGAGTTTCTCGTCTCCAGCTGCTCGGTTTACATGAGAAAAGTGATGTTGACAAAACATTGAGGTCACCTAGTGGGACTCTGACAATAGCTGTTCTGTTGGAAGAACATCTTTCAAACACAACTCAGCTTGACGCCGAATGTGCGTTCCTGCCTAAGAACTGAAGATCAATGAATGCTAAGCAAGAAAGAAGGGAAAACGATCATGAGAAACATTCTGCGCCAGTGACTCAAGAGCTGATTGAAGTTTAATGATGGGACCTGTCAGAAATGACAGGAAAAGAGAAAGAGGCAAGGGAACCTCTTGGGAAACTGATTTGGGGAGGTCGAGGCAGTTTAGGCATTTCTTCTCACCCAGACTGAGCGAAAATGGGCAGACTTTGGGCACCGTCTCCGAACGAAGCTTTGAGGAGGAGCAGCTGTCGGAAACAAGACCCAAATGGGGAAATTTATTTGGACTACAGCATCATTAAGCTCCTCGGTCGGGAGCAGGAGGAGATGTCGAACTGTGCAAACAAATCCATCTATCTAGGTAGTCCCGACTGCTAATCAAGGGAAGAGACGACATTTGTGGAGCGCACACACATTCCTGGACTTGGCGACGACCAAGGACTTCCACAGGAGACTTTCTTCTCTGCGAGTCCGCGCTGTCCTGTTAAAGGAGACGTACGAAAGTCCACCGGGGCGAAGCCTCGACTCCATCTTGGAGATGTTGCAACTCTCGGGCCATGACGACTCTTCGGCCACCACCTCCAACCCCGACTCTGCCCTCCGACCCACCCACCTCTCGGCCTTCGGGTCGTCTGTGCCCGCGACCTTCAGAATCCAACATCCACTTACTGCTGCTTATGCAATTCAGCGCAGTGCGGTGCAGTGCAGGACACTGTACAAAAGATGCTCACTGTAGGTCCAGTACAGGACATGCTCGTAGCCAGCGAGATCCTTGACGTGAAGAGAATTCATTCACGCACGAGAACGATCGCCTCATCCATAAATTAGCATCATGAGAAAAATGGCCTTTTTGCATATGTAGAGCTCATGTAACTGGTTTTGCTACATAGGTACGAGTCCGTGAGGTACAGACCGATTGTCCTATGAGAGATTCCAAGTTTTCTCTCCTCTGACTCGCTCGCCAGCATCCGTAAAATGCAAGTGGGCAAAAGAGAAATGGACGGTGCGAGATCGGGCATGCGCTTTGTGAGGCCTTCACCGTTCACACACACGTAGAATGGCTATGCAGTGGTGTATCTAATCGACTACGTAGACGCTTAGAGAAGACTCCCTCTCTGACCCCAAGTAGCCACCATGCTCTTAAACGGGAGGATGTCTGCCTTTTCTCCCTCCCCCGTGCGCATGCATCATCTGTACAGGAAGTGCACACACACGCACGTGCGCGGCCGCGGGCTCAGTCGCGATCCGGCGCTCACAGGGTGCACATCTCTGGGGTGCGGCTTTACTGCAGGGGGGGATTGACTTGAGACCTGATTGCCCCCACGGCCTCATTTCACCTGAAGCGGTAACGATCGTTGGTAGAGATTGAAGGACCTGACTCAAGTGTGTCAGCGAATGCAGCAAGTTAATGCCAAGGATACATTCACTTGTTGCTGCAGGCGTGTCTGACTGCGCCAACACGCCTGCTTTTGTGTTGGCAGAGTTACTACTGACTTAAACAAAACGCTCTCTTTTTTTAAGTCATGATGATAGGCTCTCATCAAACGGGAAGCAGAAGAAGAACGCCACAAAAGAGTGAGTTTCCCTCCCCCAAGCCTTGATCGTCGTGACATGGAAGAAGAAAAAGAAAGAAAAAAAGGTGTCTCTGAGCGCAACTTTCGTTGATGCTTCAGTGGAACTCCATTCAGCTCCAACGAGCATCATTAGTCGCTGGCTGGTTTCGAAAGTGTGAAGTGGTAGTGTACGTGTGAAGCTCCCACCGTAACAGCATCGACTCGGTTGTATGTATATATTCGCTTGGGGTTTTTTTTGCCTCAACTTGTAAGAAGAGCTTGAATCACGCCCTAAATAGTGTGAGCTTGTGCGGCTCAGTTTCTCTCAATGGCGAAACAGTTGCTACAGACCTGTCCATACGTGAGCATCGTGGAGAATCGAGGGATGCGCTCGCTTTCACATATGGAAAGTTGATACGGACGCCATTGAGGGAGCCTTTTGCCCTTCACCGATTGACGACACTGCTACAATTTTACAGGGCAGCATCGTTCAAGTGGGAAGAAAGTGAAAGTTTTTTTTTATTGTGGGGGTCGTTTTATTGGTCTTCTGACCCCTGAGAATTCTGCCTGATCCCAGCCCATTTCACTGCACCATGAGTTACTACCAGCATCAACAACAGTATAGCTGGCACACGCTGAACCACCACAGGAGGATCAGGAACAAGTTGAACAATAGCTGCAGCGGCAGCGGCAACAACAACAACAACAACAATGCATCGGTGAACCCTCCTAAGTCTGCACCTCTGCCCAGAAAGAGCTACCATAAGCGGCCGAACGTCGATGACGACGGCTTCGTCTACATTTCGCGCGAAAACCTGCTTATGTCCGCCGCCTCCAGCGCCGACGTCTGCCGGATCCATGACGACTACTCGGAGTTGAGGAACATTGTCCGACGAATCGAGGAGACCAAGACATGGGGCAGGACGTCGACGTCGACCATGCTGGTCAACTCTTCCAACTCCGCTCTGAACACCTGCGGAAAGTCGCCGGAAATGTCGAAGAAGAAGCTCTATTTCGACCGGGTGCCACCGGAAAGAAGAGGGTTTATCAGGTGAGAGGCGAAGAATGTTGCTACGAACCCCTGGAGGTATGCTCATGTACTTCGAACAGTACGTACTGCATATGCGTGCAGTACGGTATGAACGTAGAGTCGGGCTCAAAGGGGTTCGCGACACCTCGAGATTTGGCCATTTTCAGCGTTAGCTCTCAAGCTATACATAGCCTTCTGCCAAAAGTTGCTCTAATGCCAATGTGGGGATTCTAAGACTGTATCATAGTGTGCACTTGATGTCTACGTACGTACCATATGTGTATACGTTTGCAACCTGATTCACGGAAATTGAGATTGGCAATTTCAGTTAGTTATAAATGTCACAAAGTAGCGTTTGAAAAGAGTGAAATAAAAAAAGCACTGGCAAAGGCCCAGGCAACAACATTGAACGATTAACCTGCAACATAGTTTCCACTGCCCTTCGCAGAAGCCTCAAGTCTCCTGAACGTACACGGAACGTAAATTGTGGAGGCTTTGCTGACATGCAAATCTTCTTTAGAGATGTGTGATCAAAAGTCATTTTCTGGTCCTCGATGATGGTTGTTTTGTTTCTCTTTTAAGATTGCGCTGTACAGAGTTGACAACAGCTACTGAAAACAGGTGCCAAAGTGTTTAAATTTCAGGGGGTAATGATGAAGGGAATGCCGGTCTCAATTTTTATGGAACAGTCTGTACTCTTTACGTATGCACGTACTATACGTCTCTTACAGTTTCCAAAAATACAGGGATCCCCCCTCAGTAACCCCGGCCAAGTGATGTAATAATGCAGTGTCAGAAAACTAGTAATGGTGCTGATAAACAAACACGTCCTTTGCTCTTAGTCATAATCACTCCCACGTCGAATCCAGCTTCCCTCCGAGCTCTGAGATTACATAATTTACATCGATGAACCTTGGTCAACTTCTACGTCGGGAAAGAGCTCGTCCCACTTGCCGCCAAGGCTTCATTTGTCTAGCACGAACGGGAAATGATGAGTCGAGGCAGTTTGCGCAATTTCTCATACGTACGTACGCGTACAATTGCTATCGCTGACATCTCTTACTCCGTATACATACCGTGTACGTACCTTCGCACTGTGCGTGTACCGTACATGCCGCCATTCTCTCTCTTGAGCTCATAACTCGGCATGTACTGGACAGACGTTGTGAGTACGCAAGTGGTGTGTGCTGCATGAGAACTCGACGTAGCTTCAGGCGTCGAGTCCGAATGTGCGGGGCTTGATGCACCGTCTTACAGCGCAGGGCAGTCCATACGTACCAACTCGTAGATGTACCGTAGTGATAACGTCATCCTTAGCGGGACCTACGAAAGGTTGCGCGATGATCAAAAGAAAATGGGCAAGAAGTCGCACTTGGGGCGCACGTCGTGAAACTGAACAAATTTATGATCCAGCAAGATGGTCTTGCCCAAGTGTGACAGTGAAGTCTCGATTTAACGATGGCATCAAACGTACATGTCGATAAATCTAGACTTCCCGTTCAGCTTAGACGTCCTCTACTAGACAAAGTTCGCAAGCAGCAAGGTAATCGTTAAATCGAGACTATACTATTCTAATGACAACGAGTTGGCTGTGCTACTAATGCGTAATACTGGGAGGGTCCATATTGAACTGTACACTGTTGCGCCATTTTCGGTGTACCTTGCACGGTTGTGGAGAGACTTTCAAGTGTTGCCTTTGATAGTGAAAACCTTTAACTCTGAATCGACGCCGGTGTTTGCTTACTTTTGGCATCGACTCGGTCTGATTTCCGTAGCGATTCCCAGTCTGAGCGTGCAATTTGACTTCGAGCCACCAGTACAAAACGATGACAAAAAGTAGAGATTTCCTTTGGCCGAAATGTGAAGGATTCTTCAACAGCAACTTTGCTGCGACTGCGCTAAATTAACACCCAGTTGCGTTAACAGTCTGTGGAAAGCGTGGCCAGTCCAAATGTCCCGCGTGTGACTGTGGAAGCAGCCGTTGCCCCGAGCGCTTCCCACAATTTCTGCGGAGCAAAATGCACGTAGACACATTGTCAAAGGCCCCAGGAAGGACCTCGTGCGAAGTAAGGCAACTTGCGAGCTGCGGTGCGCGTGCAGCAGCTCTGTTTCGCACACGCACACGCACATTAGGGATATATCTCTATTACCTTAAAGGTTCGAGCGTTGGCTTCGGAAGGCCTCACTCATCGGTGGGCGTTTTCCGAGCTTGTACGGCTTAGTATTAATAGGCAACTGTGACAAAGCAGAAAAATCCATGGGAGAGAGCACGATTTGATTTTTATCAGTCACTCACGACGAGATTTGCGCGTAAAGCCATGTGGTACTGCTCATAGCCATACAAATACACCCTCCGTAGGAGAATCTTTCCTCTGCTATGCAGACGTTCCGACGACTCATGTGTGTAGAGGACAGCGATCAGTGGAAAAAAAGAATTAAGCAAGCTTGGATTATGCTTGTTAGGCTTGCTGAAAGAGGCACGCATCTGACTTGAAGAGTGTCTTGATGGGCAATTTCTTCATCATGTCACGTTTCTTAGGCTACTTTGAAGTACCGCTTTGTGGTCCATTAACTTGGCTCCTGGACATGATTCAGAGTAAAAATGCGTATGTATGACCTATTGCTGTGAAACCACCTCGCTTACTACTGAGGGGAAGTTGAAGACAAGTGCAGAACTTAAATTTTAAGCTTTGAACTAGTTCGGCGGAGTACGCAGTAGGCACCATCTTATAGGTACGAATGTGGGCAAAGATGTGTTCTTGAGGCAGACATGACTTCATGCAGTTCTGCGCTGAGGCAACCATTGTTGCCTTCGTCTCACTGCATTTTCTTGCTTTTAGTCAGATTCAAGAATTTCAGCAACTTCGGATGCTTTCCCCAGTTTGACGTCGCCGGGATAGTTCAGGCTTGATTGAACGTTCAAACCGCTTGAGCCCACCTCTATCCCGACGTCGCACTCGCTGATGGAGAGTATATGGGGGTCCATGGTACGTCGAGATGAATTTCAAACCCAAGAACACAAGCCAAGCCCACGCACGAAATTGCTTCATTGTCAAAGGGCGACGTATTTGCACTGTGCGTGGCCATGCTAGTGAACTCGGATCCATCACCAGTTCCACTCGCATTTGCTAGGTCACAACCTCTCTGTCGTACGTGGCTCGCATGTGGTTCATACATGTCCAGCTTCCATGCAGGTTCAGTCACCGTTGTACGCATAATAGTCAAAGACTCACGCCACGTACGTACGCAGGTAGGGACGTGCAGGTAGGTGCATACGTACTTGTATGTATAGCTGACGTTTCCCTGATTTACTTCGTCTAACTTGAGGGCAACAATCACTATAGAGCAGCCCTATTATCGAGGAGCTTCAGCAATCGAGAATGCATGTATCGGTCTGTGGAATGCTGTTCGAAGCATTTCGCGCTTCTTTGTCTCTCGCGGGCACTATAATTACTCAGAATTAATAATGGGACTTCCCTGCTGTCGATACTACTGTAGTAAAGGAGGTGTGTGTGAGGAGCTTCATGTTTCCACCAAGCTCACTCTGGTGTCGGATCCAAAAAAAAGGCCAAGGTTCGAACCTGCACTTTCTTGTGCAATGTTCGATTGAGTTCAAATTCTGCGGATACGATAATGGCAAGAGCATGTCATAGATATGCAGACAGTAGACGTTTTCATGTGTGTGTACGTACGTACGTACGTTTGTCATGTACCTGTTCAGTACAGTGTGTGCATTGATAATATTTGCCTGGGCATGACATGACACGCATGGCACTGTGCTACGTTCGTACTTTGTATGACCGACTTGTGCTGGCATTGTCAGGCCTTTAAACGAAGCAAAGCCTCGGCTGTCCATCAGCGAGAGCTGCAGACTGTTGTTGGTAGCCTACGTCCTGTACTACCACTGTAGTACGTACGTCAGGCACGTCCGTCCGTGTAGTGGCACTTCCGTCAAGACTTAAGCAAGCAAAAAAAAACATGGTTAGATAAACAGACACAAGCGCGAAAATTTGCTTCTCCCATGCTCTCTCTTTCTATGTCTTCTCTGTGGCGTTAACTTGGCAGAAATCACGTTGAGCGCGCGCTGATTCCCATACGTGCGTGAGCGAGGCCTCCTCCAGCAGTCTGCATTCCTCTGGACCGACTGCGCCGGCCGGCGGCGACGGCGGGGTCGGAAACACGCCAAAGCCTCTCATCAGTTGCTCCAAGTTGGCCGTCGTCTCCGGATCCGTGAAGGGTCTGTGTAGTAGTATCTTTGGCGTGCGTGCAAGACGGGAAAAAAGTTATCTGTATGTGGTTTCTGCCGAGTGCTTTGTTCTCTCGCTCAGCGTATGTGTGTGCGCGTGTGTGTATGTGTACATGGTGCATACACGGTCTGGCAGCGTGATGACGCCGTGATGTGATCACGTCGTCGGGGCCTAAAACCACCTGTGAGCAAATCATCATCATCTGCATCGATTCCATTGTGTAATTTCACCCCTGAATGAGGCGACGACGTCGTCGCAACCCTGTGAGTTGGCAGAAGAAGAAGACGATCGGCGCCACCAGCAGCTGCAGCTGCAGCAGCGGCAGCAGCGGCAAGACACTGCTCATATCCTCGCGGGACTGAAGAAATGGGTTGAGCGGTAAGATGAGATAAGCATGAGGCGCGTTTCTTTTCTGCCAACGGTATTTCCCGAGCTCAACTGCCAAGAAATGTCCCCGTGAGGTCATTCAAGCTGGTCGAGCGACTGCGCGTGCTCGAGTACGTCCAGCGCCTGAAGCCTTTCTGTTCTAGAAGTTGATCCAGAGGTCCGTCCAGAACATGAGGAGTCTAAAAGTTTCTAAAATTCTCTCCTCGGCTTCGTGCCCAAGACAGTGATAAATCATTTCCGTACAGCAGGACAGTAGCTGGATTTCTCCGGATGCATGACAAAAGGAGTGGCTGGAGATTATCATCCCCCTCCCTAGGTATAACAGATGGCGTGGCTACAGAGAGAGAGAGAGAGACTTTCCTCCATTAGGACTTGGCACGAAGTGGACGTGGAAAATTGATTGGCCGTGTAGATTCAGAAGTCTGCGGCTTCGTGCAGAACTTCCTGAGCTCAGAGGGTCCAGCTCTCTGTACGCATGCACGTCTCTACTGTGGCAGAGAACAGCATGCTACTCCCTTCAGGCACACATTAAATGTCAGGGCGTTCAATGGACAGACTGACGATTTTCCCGCGAAGAAGAAGAGAAGCAGACACTCCAAAATCGACGCCCCCTGTTCAACTTTTTTCTTTCTCTTCAGTGAGTGTGTGAGGATGGAATTCCCTATTATTCTGTTCCTTTTCTTTGTGGGAAAAACACTGACACTGGCGTTGCTCGTGTGTGTGTGTGGGACGAGCTGCTATCATGAGCCATACGTCGACAACGGTGTCCAAGTCTCTTTTCTTCACCAGGAGAAAATGGAAAGAGAGGTGTTTAAAAACGAGTTTTGGCTGGCCGGAATGCGCTCTTGGAAGAGAAGGCCCGGAGAGCGAGAGAAATGGACGCTGGATGATGCTCTCATGCAGTAAGAGAGCCTGGAAACTTAACCCAAAGGGCTTTTTGTCGATCACCTCATGCCAAACTGACTGACGGACGTTTTTCACGTCCACTTGACATGGGACCGAGACAACCGCTGTTGTAGGTGGTTCCCCGTAGTCCTCTGGATGAGGGGAGGTGCATGCAACATCCTGTATAACTGACGAGAACTGTGTTGTAGAAGGTGCAAAACACTTCATGAACAGCCCACGACTCCTCTTTTTTTTTGCACAAACCCACACATGGATTGCGCACTCGCGGGGTCTTGGTAGCCGGGGCGAAATTGGGTCAAAGTTATGACTGGCACCTCTGGGGCTGGGTGGGCAAAACTTGGCCAGGGGGATGGACCACGCTCCATTGCAGTACACACACATACAGAGCGAGCGAAGCCCTGAGAAAACAAGTAATTGCACGAGGAGTTCGCCAACCTGGGCAGAGTCGCCAAATCGACTTACGTGTAATATTTCGTTCTCCCTCCTCTGCATGCTTACATGTATGTGCTGTATAACTACACGGGTTTTTTTCGCCTCCACATTTGATTAATGGAAAGGAAAGAGATCGGCAGAAGAAGAAGCGTCTGCGCCTTGTACGGGTCAATTGCTTGCCTTCCTGCGTGTGTGCGTGTGTGTGTGCGTGCGTGAGTGCGTGCGTGAGTGCGTGCGTGCGTGTGCACGCGTGGGTTTGGCGGAAGGTTGAATGGAAGCGCGATTTTCTCGGGCGCTCCGACACCGATAGTCTAAATAAAGAATGGGGAAAAAGTGTATCTTGAGCACAAGTTCATGCATACATTTTATTGCCGGATGCTGCACACTCCATTCCGCCAAATAATGATGGTTCTTTCTCTCTCTCTCTTGTCCCGCCAGAGAGAGATATGGTTGGGCAAAAAAGACTTGATGGGAGTGAAAGTTTTGCGAAATTTGTTGGCAAATATTTACTACGTATCCTGCCCCATCATTCACCCTTTGCTGCGCCTCCTCTGCCCAAAAGCTTGCTCAGTCTGGAAAAGGAGATCTTGAGCTTTTCCTTCTTTCCTTGCTGCGGTGTCGTTGTGCCGCTGCCCACTTTGTTTTCACTTGTGTTGAAGTGGACGCCAAAGTGTTCAGGCTTCTTGCCCACCGACCACGTGGCCCTCACCTTGGACTGGCGTTGGAACGGCGCTATCGGCAACCCCTTCTCCTCCTGTTCCTCTTCGTCGCCGTCGTCGTCGTTGTCGTTGTCGACGTCTGGCGTCTGGCTCGACTTGTTCAAAGTGACAGCTAAAGGTGAGAATCGACTCAGTAATAACTCCGTGTTAAGGACGTTCAGCGGTCACGAACCCGGTGTTTGGCCGAGGAAATCGTTCCAACTCTTCCTCCTTATGATAAACTTCATCCCTTTCTTGTCGTTGAACGTGGCTAGGAAAGGTCTGGCGACGACGTCAGGCGATGACGGTTGCACATTGTATAGCAAGTGGTCCACATTTATTGACTCATTGGTGGTGGCGCGCTCGAGGATGTCCTGCTGGTAGTTAGCGAAGATGCGACTGCCGCTGGACTCGTTCTTTACCTGCGTTGATTCATGAAGCTTGAGTCAAGAGATTCCGCCTCAACGGACCGTGACAAGTACTCCGGAGTATGCTTTTTTCTACAGAATGCCAGGCTTGATGGTCGCATTAACGACCAAAAATACCGCTGACCAGCCCTGAAGATCTACCTATCGATATAGTACGCAGAACGCAGACGCTGACTCAAGCAAGCGGACAGATTGTTATCACAAGATGAGCCTAAAATGTCCAATTCTCAGGTTCTAGCCTTCTCACGCGCTTATCGTTCCCAAGAAATCTGGCAGAGTTTTTTTCACCTGTTTGGCTGCGGTTTTTCTCCATCTGGCAGGGTCGAGGTTCCTGGGGTTCTTGGGTCTGTTCCTCGGTGTCAGGATCATGGGGGGCGATCGCGTCTTCTCCACCAGCTCAGTCATGTTCACTTCCTTCTGGACACTCCAATGCGCCGCTGACATTTCGGCCACCAGTCTGTACGCAAATATAGACAAAAGAATACAACTGATGCACGTAACGCTTGTATCGACGTTATGTACAAGCATGCCGCGCCGTCCAATTTCCATATGCGATGCTTTACGATGGCATTTCTGCCACACTGAACTACAGGCAGGAGGACGTTGCCTACTACAGGCAAAAGACTGGCGGTCTCGAGCCTTTATTACCGAAATGCTGCTCCTCCGCCTTCACAAAAATGTTGCAAATGGTTTTGCAAAACTTGGCATTTTTCTGCCAGAGAGCAATGCTAGCATTAAAATGCACTTCTCATGCAATCCCGTAAGTGCTGCGAAACTGTACAGACGTGTACGGTCAGTATGACTAGCACAGCTACAGTCACGTGCCTACATACTGAACCGGACATTGCACAACCTCACGAACCCGATTGAGTGAGTGCATCTCTTATACGGAGCGTTTGGATGCGACTGGAGGTACTCGTAAATTTTGAATCATGTCACTACGGTGGATTCTACACCAGACCACGAAGTGCTCAAATCTGGCATGCTCGAGCTATGAGAATGAACGATGCGACGTAAAGGAAAATGCGCGTTTTTCGGGTCGAGACAAAGCTGCTGCTCAAGCAAGGACGATCAGTAAGGAAATTGCCAAGACATTGGCTGTCATTATTACAGTACACAAGGTCGGGTGGATGGTGGAGGACAGGAGGGAAGACCTTTTTCCAACGTACGAAAGAGAAAGAACATCAAGCATCTCTGATAATCGCCGCGGCGTAAAGCAAATCCAGAGCAAAAAAGGACAGACAAGAAGCAATCAGAAGTGAGGGAATCTTAGATGTCAGCGTTGCGTCCTGAACGGCCAAAATGTTGGGTCTCCGCTCAAAACTAAAGGAGGAACAACGACTGCTCTCCAGTTCATGGATTTTAAGGCACGGAATCAGCTGGAGAGGGCGGCATGCTAAGAGAGGCTCAAATCGAAGGCTGCGCTCCAAAGACCAATTCAGACAGTGTGGTTTAAGGTGCTCAGTCCAGGGGATATTAGGAGGCTATGCAGTGTAGTTCCTGGAGAGCTGAATGTGATTGTAGAGGAGGAGGTGGAAATACCGGGCGCGATTAGTTACCCATTGATCGGTGGTGAAATCCCCCGTACAAAGATGAAATCATGCATCAAACTGAATTTTGCCGTTATCGGTTTGCTGGTCAAAGTCTTAGCTGCAAGTGAGTGCCCAAGTTTAAATACGATGGCTTGTTATGGCTGTGGGCAGAACCATTTTTTAGGTCAATGACCTCACTGTTAATGCCTTGACCAGGTGCTACATGCCTTGTCATGTTTGCATGTCAAACTGCAGTGATCAACCATTTTACACTAACACGAAGTTGTGAAATACCAGTTAAGTACAGTCCGGCTCGAAAGCACTCGCAATGACCTGAGATTTGAGTAGCTGTTGAACTATGCGCATAAAAGTTCCAGTACTTTTGACTATTGTACTTCTAGTATATTGTTGTGATGAATGCTTGAAATGTGTGGAAGTGTTACTTACTACACTTGTATGCATGCATCCAGCAAAAAACGGGTTCTCGACAGTATTCATGACACCAGAGTCAATGCCTCACTGTAAATATTCCTTGACCCTTTTGACTGATTACGTCTAATGAACATGTGAGCCGTATCTTTTTCAGCTTCGATCCAAGGGACTTGACCTGTCCGAGGCTTCCACTCTAGGACAATACAAGGCCTCTAGGTCACACTGAAACAAAAGGTCCATACCAGAAAAAACGAAACTGACTGAACTTTAGCAGATTTCTATGGAGGAGTGGCGAAAATCCCTCTTTAGCCTTGTCACAATTTCACTGTCAACTGCAAAACTGTGTTATGTTTATGAATGACAGCCTTTTTGCTGCATGCGTGCATAATACGGTATCGTATGTACCACGTACGTATCATAGTACGCTTCGAATACTTTTAAAAGCACTCTAATCGTTATTACTTCAGCTTTTGCGAATGTAGCCTGACTGTTCTTACTACGGAAGGACACAGCTCACCTGTTGCTGCTGTGGCCCATGCTTTGAGCTGAGATAGCGCTGTCTGTAGAAATCTTCCTCAGTCTGACCTCGGCCATGAGGTTAATGAACGGGGAGTCCACAGAGGAGGCCAGAGACACCAGGGACGCCTTCTTTTGTTGGATGCTGCTCTTGCGTCGGGCTCGAGCCTAAATGAAGTGATACCTGCTCGAGTTGCTCCTGGGACACTACATACAGACTGTACATTGCAGAACAGTACATTGGTTGTGGTCTTGGCAATCTGCCTTTTCTACCGTATCGATTAGGACAGCACTGCAAGCTATGATGGCTTGGCAGATTTCATTTCCTACCAATACATTGCACTACTTGTACGAACGTTCTGTACGTGCGTGTCTGAAGACGCAATGAGCCTCAGCATTCACGCAGCGATGAGACTGCAATGCAACTTGCGATTGCTGCGTACTGTGCGCGTCCTCTTCGTGAGCATTGTGTGTACGTGCTGTTTGTGGTGTAACCAACGACAGCCTCTGTATTACCGTCTGTTTCTCCTCCTCCTCGTCACTGAGGCTGTCACAGCTATAGCGGGGATGCCTTCTCAGGCCCATTGGCACAGACGGGCTCTTTCGAAGAGTCTCGTCAAACTTGTCATTGATCTTCATCACGTTCTCTATCTCCTGCTCTTTCTTATTATTTCTGTCTTTGTCGAAGTCTGACAGAGGCAAGAATGCATTCGGTGGCAGCGACTTTGCTGCCGCTAACTCAGGCTTCCTCGGCTTCTTCGAGGTTTTTGCCACTCCAGTGGATAAAGAAGACGGAGGAGGATAGCCTCTGGTGACGGCAGAAGGCGCCGAGTCCTCGAGGTTTGACGCCATTTCGGCAAATCGTTGCAATCAAAAGGCTCTCGCTAGTATCTACTTCTACAACTCATGGTGCGTTGAGACTGCCGGGGAGATAACTGTTTTTTTGTACTATCTGTGCCACAGTGTAGAAAGCGCTCTCATCATTATCACTTGATTAGCGAGAGTCATGTGTGCAGCACAAGTGCGTCGAGTACACAGCAGAGTAGGGTGATGCATAAGTCGTATTTACTACGCGAGGATCTACGTACGTGCGTGTGTTTGCTAATACAGAAAAGCTTGCATCTGTTGACCGCAGCTTTGTATAAAATCGAATTGTCATCTTCTCAATGTGAGATTGAAGAGGTTTGTTTATCTATCCAAACACGAGAACTGGCGTCAACCGGGGTTATTATGCAATGATAAGGCTTCATCATGCTCTCGCGAGCTCCTGTTCTAGGCAAGTGGATGAAACTGCATCGGTGGGGTGAAAATTGCTGCTGGCTGCATACATCTAACGGCTCACTTCGAAATGATGATGCACCTGCAGCGGTTGACACCACATTTCTGCTATAGCTTCGTCTCCCACGAGAAGGACGTGAAGTTCAAAGAAATGGAGAAAAAGAAGGTTTTTCAGCTTCATTGCGTGTCCACCAACTAACGCTTTCCCTGAGAAAGCCTTTTGCGTAGGACGCAAACGTGCAATTTTTGCAGACGTATTAGCAAATCAAAAATTCGCGTACGTATGTATGTACATGAGAGGCGATTTCTCTGGAGCTGGCAGTATGATGATTTCGCACGGTGCTCCGCCAAATGACGATAATCGGAAATATTGCAAATTTTGCTCAGTCCACGAGCAGAATCGGCTATAGCGCAGTACTTAGTGCGTCAGGTTTGGCTTGAGTGAAACGAGCGAGTATGAAATAACTTTCACGTCGACCCAGGTTATAAACGTGCAACCTACGCACGAACGTCGGGCTCTACCCTGCGTTCAGGACAAATATGTACTGTGTGAGTCAAGCAGGGTGTCCGATGGGATCGCATTAAAGGAGGTTACAGAGGCTGACAAGAGTTGTTTGTCAGGGAGTGAATTGGGGAGGGTGACGGACTGGGGGGGTGGGGAGAAGGGAAGTGTTGGAGCGCTATTACTTATTATGTAACAGGGTGACGACACACATGGACGTCCTATTTTCCAGTAGCATCTTGACTTATTCTCTGGTATAAGTTCTCTTCAACCAAGAGAGCCCCAATAAGTTGTGCGTTCATTTCTCAAAAGGAACGTCTTATTCGACGTCTCCAGAACTTGTTGCAGTTACGTAGAGACGACGTCGTACGTTCAAGTTCGTTACCCTGCACTTCGGACTATTCTTATGCGTTGTACTCACACGGCCTTCTTCTGTGTGTGAAGCGTCCATACGGAACCATACAGCAAATCAGCCAAGTCTGGCACTGTCTCAGTGCAACGTCAAAACGTCCATTCAACTTCTCGTGAAAGGAGGCCGAGCTGCTTATCTTGCGCCAAACCCTATTTGAACGCTACCTAATGTTTACGGTTCTGTTAAGCCCTTTACAACTACTCAAACATTGATTTCTGGGTGACTGCATCGCGTGCATGCTTATCTCACCCTGACTAAAAATCAAATAGGTATATCATTTGCGCTGTACACAGAACAGGACGTGCACGGCGCATCCTTTTTCGCCCCAACATCAGGCCACCTATGGACCTGCTGCAGTCGCTTTTTGGCCCTCGCAGGGAAAACCTGCTCGGCCATTTCCTCTGCCAGTGCAGAGCACCGAGCAGCCGTAGTAGACAAAGCCGAAGAAACACTCTGTCATCCTGTGAGAAAAGTCCTCCTCGTCGCTGAGTTTCTATGTCACCCCAGAGAACAGTGCTATTTTTCACGTCTTGTTGTCGCGAGCATCCCCAGACCAGCTCGGAGGGAGAAAAGAGACTAGCAATTAAGATTGATGACTCGCTGCCAAAAAAAGACATTTGTACTGTCGGAACTTGAACACAGCCGTGCAGATAAAAGATTTCTATGCTGCGCAGATAGCGAAAAACTTCTCAGGTTTTGCAATAATTGTTACCTGCGAGGATTTCCTACCGACTTGTGCGGCGTGAAATTACCCACCAACGAGCGTACGTACGATTCGTAAGAAGCTCGGTGAAATGCGTATCATGCAGGCAGACTTGCATGCGAGAGATAAGGGGAAGAAGACGAAAAAAAAGGCTCGAACAAGAAACCTCACCGTTTCTGGGTCAGCCACCCTGTAGGTCCCTCTGGAAAACTTTCATGGAATGCCGGTACATACGCATACATGTATGCGTGTGCATAATGTATGCATACAGCGTTACAGCCCAGACACTCGTTGACTTCGATCAGGCGTAGAAAGTAGCAGCTGGAGCTATAATTCTCTCCAAATATGGTTAACTCTCGAATGTTCCATATCACGGATGAATATTAAGGGTGATTTGCATCTATTTACTACCCCCACGCTTCCCGAAGGGGCGTTTTTTGCCTAATTTAAGACCACGGAGTGAAAACACTCTCCCCTGTACGTACGCGTCCTGTGGTCGTGAACGGTCATACCAAGTCTGGACTCACCCAAACTCTTGCGCAAGTAGAACCAAACCTTCTCACGAAGAAAAAAGAACTAAGAGAGTAAAGTCGTGTGCGGTGGCGTTTCCCGAAATAATGAGCATGGTGGGCTGGCTCATGCTGCCAAGCATCAGTTTTGGTAACGCAAATTTTACACTGTAGCACCTCCAAGGTTGTAATTAAGGTTGTGCCGCACTCATGCAACCACACTTAGTGCGTACACATGTACATACGTGTACAGCGCGTGATTTCAGGGTTAGGCGCTGTGCGTACCATGTGCGTTAATTATTAATTCGACACTCATGCATACAGAGTAGTTGGTGTTTGCGCTCTCCCAGAAGACTCGGTCGGTGTCCACGCTATTTAAAAGAAGACTGTGTTTCGAAGGGGGGGGGGAAGAAATATTCTCTACCGAACTTTCTGGTTGGCTTGGCTGGTTTCGCACCAGTCAGTTAGGGAGTGATCAATCAACGGGAGACTCTCATGATCCCTACGAATTTGGTCAACCTGGCTGACTGTATCCTACCCTGTACAGTACATTGGCAGTTTGAAGATATATGGATGATTTTTGTTTTTTCAGCGGTTACCCTCCTCATCCGCCGTTACCTACGTCGAATCGGCCAGATCCTCCTCGGGGTTCTCATCACCACCACCACCATCACACTCCAAGACCTCCTCAGGTGGGTTACCACCACCATCACCACCATACGCAGCAGCAGCAGCAGCAACAACAACAACAACAACAACAACAACAACAACACGTCTCAAGACTTCACCAAGCACCTCTTCATCAGGGACATCGCACACCTCGTGGAGCGTCCCATCAACAGAATTACCAGCAGCAAACTCCGAATGATGCTCCTGGAGAGGCTGGTGGGCTCCTTCCCGAAAGTCGGAGTGGTGGGGCAGTCTTGCTGAGTCCATCCGGCAGGTAAGAGAGTGATGACATCACCTAAAACAACTGGCCAAGTTCACAGACAGCGCTCACTACGTGTCTGTCATGACGTGGGGCCTTCTGGCACATGTCGTGGCAATGTTGCAAGAAGCACCCTATGCACCTCGTGTTGTGCCACGACGAGTCCTTCGCCTCCGCCTCCGGCGTGAGCCCCACAATCAGCTGTCACGCAATGTCTTTTCTTCCAGCGGAGTCGTTGACCATTATTGTCGAGCTAATCGATCGAACATTAAAGTGAAATAGGCTTTCAGAAGCAAAGAGCCAATTTATTGCTCAAAGCGCTTTAGTCCCCCTAATTCTACCTACGCTGAATTCCGCCTGGGAAACATTCCTTCCATGAGATGACGTAAGCTTGATAGTGTTGTAACCCGACACTGAAAAAACATTTTCCTTCGACTGTGCTCCGATCCAGTGACGCTGTCAAGTACGTACGCGCAGAGGTTGCACCAGACAACATATCCAGCATCGTGATCACCGACCAGCGCTTCATCTGTTGCTCGCACGCATGATGAACCAAACTGTCCTTGTGTGCGTACTGGGCGTGTAGCGCAGTTCAAAGCGTGCCTAGGTACAGGCACGAGCATTTTTGCTTCCTCGTGAGTGCAGAACTCGCGCCCTGAGAAAAGTTGCGCACAGCTGCTTTCTAGACATCTTTCCCACACATGAACTATCCTCAGGTGGGGGCCCTTTCAAGATGTACGTGTGTATCTGAGCGTGCACGTACTTTCCACTTATGTGCGCGTTGCAGAAAGAGGTTACAGAAACAACTACATTGTGAGATAGTCTCCGCAAGATTAGGAAATGGTTCTCGAACTTGACTTCTGCTATCAGGCCTTTGGCAGTGTTTGCTGTTACATCACTCGGTCTGTGATCTGTGATAATTTTGAATGTGACGACGAGTAAATGAACAGACGATGTGTTGCAGATTGGACCGAAGTACTTCTCCCGCAAGCAGTCCGGCCTCAAGTATGGACAACAGAAAGGTGAAGAAAACATCAAAGGTCAAAGACTTCTTTTCCTGAATCCAAAACCGACGACTAATGTAATCTGATGAATGTCGTTTTCTGCTCTTTTCAGGGCCGGCGGCACTCGGGCAAGGCCTCTACCTTAGCCCTCAAGCGGGAGCCCAACGCCCCAGTGACCCTGCAGGGCTGGCTCTTCAAGCAGGGTAGCGAAGGCCTCATGCTGTGGAAGAAGAGGTGGTTCGTCCTGTCAGAGTACTGCCTCTTTTATTACAAAGGTGACTGAGTGATCGAATCTCAGAAAATGGCAGAGAGGAAATTGTTATTGCGACTAACGCAGTCTTGTAGGTCGACAAAGCGTAGCACATTAGAGTGTAACAACTGTTAGTGGCATCCGACATGCAGACTTGGCGCACTTGAGGGGCGTCGAGGATGGAGCTGGCGGCGTAAGTGTGGACAACACACGATAGTTGTGACAGTATTTACTTCACCGACAGGCACACGCTCAAAAAGTCTCGAGCAAAAGTCTCGAGCAAATTCTCAGCATTAACTGCTGAAGAATTACGCACTTTAAAGAAAGCAATGACGATTACTTAGTGCCTCCAGTAATCTTTTATGATGCGCACAGTACGCGTCATATAGAGAACACAGTGTATTTGAAATTCGGGTACGTGGAATCTTCAGTACTGTATGCACGTACGCAGCGAAGGCGACTTTTGAAACACAACGCAAACAGCTTTTGCACTTAGCCGTAAGATTCTGACAAACCCATGACGTTGTCACTCCTTCATAGAAATCTGCTCAAACTCTAAATCTCCAAAACTAATTGTTGTAGTTTTTTGGCGCGGACTCTTTGTTTCATTGTGACCCAGGTGTCCGAGGGACCTCGGACAGGTCAGTTCGCTTCAATCCAAGCGCAAAAATAGTACCGTGTTCATCAAACGCTGTCAGCCAAAAAGATTCCGCAAAAAGCACTGATTCTGGTGCTGTCGATACTTTGGAGTCTCATTGTTTCGTTCGAAGTCCTATAAGTGTTTTCGGACGGACGAGACCCTTTCAAGCAGTGACCAAAAAAAACCAGCGCTGAGAAAGGTTAACGTCTCGTGCACCTTACTGGAAGCCCTTGAAAGGAGGGTAAATCTGCACATATTCCCTTTTCTTGCTCTCAACTCCAAAACTATGTTACATTTACGTGTCCTGCATGAACTGTACTACCTTGGGTCGGTCCTTGCTGCCTTGAAAATACGTTTAACTTTTTTCCCCCTAGGTCCCGACGAGGATAAGGTCCAGGGGTCGATTCTCCTCCCCTCGTATAAAATAAGTCCTGTGTCCAAAGAGGACGGCGTGTTTCGCAAGTTCAGCTTTAAGGCGGAACACCACAACATGCGGACCTACTACTTCGCGGCCGACACCATGGAGAGCATGAAGCAATGGATGAATGCACTGAGCCTGGCCAGCATATTGGAGTCGAGGTGCGCCTATAACAACTATGTACATCGTAAGACAGAACTACTCCGCCACCACGTTGCTCTGCTGACATCACTATCTTGTTCCCGCAAGTTGAAGTTACTTCGAGGCTACCTTGTTTCCGGGCGTTAAAAGTCACAGATTTAAAGCTGTCGCCGTAATAAACTGACACCGTTTTACATTACTTTAGCGAATACCTACTCCCATGTACGCCACGTGTGTATGTGCACGTGTTACGTTCTAAGAATTGAAGGAATTTCAGGGGACGGTATCAAACATGGTGTCTTATTTCGTCTTTTTCAGTTTCAGCGCGCCTCCTCACCGTCAACAGGCAGATCAGTTGTCGCCCCAGCATCTGCAGCCCCAACAAGGTTCTGTCTTGTTAAACAACATGAGAGGCGTTGTTCAGCATCACCAACACCCAACTGCAGTGCATCAGATGCACTCGTCTAACGGAAACGCCTACCAGTACCACCCTCCATCCAAGGACAGGAGTCCACATCATCACCAGTCTCCCGGCGAAAGCGTGACCGATCTTGCTGGCGGCAGACAACCTTTGTACGCCAACGCGCCGCCCAAACCCAAACGAGTGAACAACGCGGGTAGCAGGGACAACTCGCCTGACCGGGGGGCAGAGGAGGAGGAGGAGTTGAATTATTACCAGCAGCAGGTGCAACAGCACCAAAAACAGCTTCAGCAGCAGCACCAGCACCAGCAGCAACAGCAGCAACTCAGATCTAGAACGCCGAGTGATCGAATGGTTCATCAGCCTCAACAGCAACAGTATTCGTATCAGCAAGCGACAAAGGTGCACAACCTGCAGCAATTTCAGTTTCAAAAACAAGACCAGCAGCACCACCAGCACAGTAGCAAAAGCCAGTGGCAGCATCAGCAGGCACCAAGACAGGGAAGATTCTCCCAGGAAAGACGAACCCCCGAGGCCTATGGAAGATCGTACCTACAAATGTCTCCTCAGGAGTACGAGGATATCTTCCATCATCGTTCCAGGCACTCCCAAATGCTCATATCACCGGACCGAGGTGCTCCAACGGTGCCAATTGGGGCTTCACCTGATCGGAGACCGCAACAAGTTCTGCTTTCCCCTGGAATGATGCAGCAACAACACCAGAGGAATTATCCACCGCCTCCGGTGCCGTTGAATTATCCAGTGTCACCACCGTACCAGCCATATCAGCAGCAACAGTATTTATCACCAGAAACAATGGTTACCACTCCAGTTAACCAATATCACTCACAGCAGCAGCAATCAGAAAGACAGCCATCGTATCACCACGTCTCGCCACAGCAGTCGCATCAACCACATATGCAACAACGAATGCCTCCACAACAACCTTACCAATATCACCATCCCCAACAGCAGCAGCAGCAGCACCACCACCACCAACCCCAACCCCAACCCCAACCCCAACCGCAACCACAACCACAACCACAACCACAACCTCAAGCAAGCCCATACGTCAGACATCGGCAACAGCAATCACACCACCAACATCCACAAGCGCCACAGCCGCAACGTGTACCAAGACCACATAGCGCAGACTTTCTGGAACTTGACAAAGAGGTGTCTCAAACAGTGCCCAGTACTCCGATGGTAGGCACGGGAGATCCAGGCGTGCAATATCAGCGCCAGAGCAATGACTCCAGACGCCAAAGTAGCGGCAAACAGCCTCCAAGGCCCAAATCGAGTGTAGACAGTCGTATGCTCTCAGAGGATTACTGGGCTGAAAACCTGAGAAAGACCTCATTTCCTCCACCTCAAAGAGACTGGCCGATGCCGCAGCAAGATTGGCGGAACAGATCTCACAGCACGACAATGGTACCAGACCAGCACCAACTTAACCCCAGAACCCAGACTGGCAGCAGCGCTAGCAGTTATATGCTGAACAACAACATTAGCAGTAATAACAATGACAGCAGCAATGACGAGGTGTCCCAGTACTTTCCCACCCCGTCGCCAAGAAAACCTTACACTCCTACCCCATACCAGAACTTGGCTGAAAATGGAATAGCTCAGCAGAGACCTCAGCAGAGACTGGAAACAGTGACTCCCAACAGGCTGGGAGAACATCACTATAATCACGACTCTGGAGAGTTCAAGCGCTCCGCCAGCGCCAGGTTGCACCGAAACAAAAGAAATAATCCAGATGCGTTCAACCAGACTGGGGAGGGGATGGACGACACCAGGAAGAAGGAGCAGGTACTTTATAAAGTTGCAAGATCGTCGTCTGAAGATCTATAACACGTCACTTTTTCAGCGTGAGGAGTCCATGAAGCGACTGTTAGAGTGGAAGCAACGTATGCTTCAGAGTCCTCTTACTCGCAAATCGTCTCGGAATGCGTCCAGGACGCAGACGCCAACAAACTCAAACTCACCGGTTCCTAACACTGTTGCCATAGGACAGGACTCTCAGTTTAGGCAGAAAGTCCTTGAAGAACTCGAGAAGCAGGTATATCGTCGAGAACAATGGAAGAAAACTCAAATTGTTCCAGGTTATGCAGGGTCCCGAATGACACTTTGGTTGCACGACCCTGTTGTACACCGGCCGTTTCTATATACATTTATTTTTATTCTTGCTCTTTGTCAGGAGGTCAAGACTTCAACACAGGGTGGTGAGAGGCGGGTATCTCGTAAAGGCAGTGGGGCATCGCGCTCTTCAAGGAGTAGATCCTCACCAAGGCTGGCAAACAGGACCAACAATGCCTCGTCCTCAGACGAAGGTAAGAAGATGGATTCCGATACCTCTAACAAGGTCTTCTTGCGAGTTCTATCATTTTAGTGTTCTTTGAGTTTCTCCACTTTATGAGCTTTATTTTAAAGCAAGGTCAACACTGTAGGGCCCAGCCTTACTTAGTAGAACCTTATTCGGCCTCCTGCATAGAAGGCGGAGGAAGAAGAATTAAGTAGAACATTAACTGAACTTGACTTAGCACTGTCAATAACATTCAAAGCTGTGCGATATCTCTTCATATTGTGAAATAATGTCATTTTCATTAATAATTTCCTTCCCATCGATCTCTTTTTTATGACATTCGTAAGTACAATAGTGACCTAATTTCGGCGAGTTGTACACTATATAGTCGGCAGAAGCGGAAGTCGATGCTGTTTGAGAAGAAGTCACGGAACCTTTCAGTATAAAAGAAGAGACTACGTGTTGGTGAACGCTTCTTAAGGTCTATCATGCATTCTCTAACCATTCCTACCGGAGCCGTCATAACACATCCATCTTCTTTTTTCTCCTGTCACTGTCTTTTTGCCTTTTTCCCGGGTGCGTTCACTCGATGTGAATTCTTCTGCACAATGATTTTGGCTTTCACAGCAGACTGCACTACTCTCCTCTCGTGAGCGCACCCACAGTTCATGTACATATGCACGATTTCTCCCATCTTCACATGCACATTTTCTCCCCCACCCACCAACCCTTCCTGCACCTGCGTCACCAATGAAGATACTACAGGCGATGTAAGCAGGCAAGCACGGAAGCGGTCGAAGTCGCAGTCGTCGTCCTCACACAGCAAGAGAAACTCCAGTAGAGAAGACAGGAGGCTGTTGGACTCCTCGGACCAGGTGGACGAGCAGCCGGAGTACATTAACATCACTTCCCTAGACCATGATCACAGAAGAGGAGCTGCAAAGACGACAGAGCTTCGAGTGCAGGCGGCAGCCACGTCGACGCAGACCCCGGCCACGAAAGACATTGCCCGTCAGGCCAAAGTGGAGTGGAGGAGGAAGACGATCGGGCCAGATGATTGGTACAATGACGATTTCAACTTCGACAAAGGCCAACACCTCTTCTCAGATGACCCTACGCTAAATCGTCAGTATGGAGAGCTATTAGACTTGCAGTACCAAGGTCAAATGCCTCCTCACTTGGTAGCTCATCACGAGAGGATTCTCCGACATGAAAGCAACCCACACCAGCTGACGAGATCAGTACAGGTGGAGCAAATGAGGAGTAGGCCGAAGAGGACTCTCAAGGAGGAAGGCAGGTCCGTCACATGGCATGCGGACAAATTCAAAGAGTTCCATATCTTGGGCAAAAGGGACAAAGACGTCTTGCTGAGGCTTGACATGGACCCAGAAGCCATGAGGGCACAGCCTCAAAGGAGAAGGTCAGAGGACAAGGTTGCTTGGTCTCCGGTCAAGGCATTCGATGAAATCAGGAAGCGGAAAGAAGCTCCGCCTAAGAATCTTGTACAAGACCGACTGAAGGCCTTTCAAAATGCCGCGGAAGCAGGAGTTGAGCAAATGCATGCATCGAAAAGATCAGCCTCGTCGTCGGGCTTCAGTCTTGAAGACATTGGGGCCGCTCTTCAGAGTGTTGAAAAAGACGAAGATGATGTCTTCGAGAGTGACAGTAATGCTCAACGGGAGGCGAAGCAACTCATCAGGGTGCAAAAGCAGCTGCGCGAGAGTTTTTTCGATCAGACCAAGATATCAACTGCCAGGACGAGTAGCAGTGCTGAAGAATCTAGTGATGAGAAGCCTCTTCCTCAAAGACAGGAACCCATAGGAATGGATTGTCCACCACCGGAGCAGCAGAGAGAGAGGAAAAGGTCCGTCAAGGAGCTCCTGTCTGACTTCGAAAAGAAGAGCAAAGAAATTCAGGACAAGGACAATGACGATGAAATAACTGGCAATAGACGGAGGGTCTTCAGTGATACGGAGACGATGCTCTATGAGACGTCAAGTGATGATGTTGCTTCGGTTGATGAGCCCAAAAGAGTATTTGTTAGGGAGGACTCGAATGCTACTGTCATATTCAAAGACGATGCTCCAGATTCGTCAGATGAAGCTAGCAGCGAAAAACAGCCTCACGATCAAGCTCCAAGCTTGCCTCCTAGATTGCCAAAGGAGAGGGCTAATGACGAGGACGCCGACGAAAGGTCTGTGTCGCGTGCTCAAGAGGCCGAGTACTTGCCCATGGATCCTCCGCTAACGCGCGGAAAAGACAGCTCAACGTCTGTAGAAGGTCAATACCTGACAATGACGCCTCCAAAGCTGCCGGCGAACAATGGAGAGACCCCTTCAAAGAGATTTATTCTTCACGCTTTTAGCCGGGAATCTGTGACTTCAAGTGCTCACGGCTCAACGCCTTCTATATCTAATGACAAACTAGGGGGCGAAGTCGGCAACCTCACGCCTACAGAGATGTTGATCCGACAGCATACGCGGACTCCCTCTCAATCCATGGTGTTGGAGCATTTGCAGAAAGAGTTTGGCACCAAGGCCAGGTTGGCAGAGGACATGTACGTGGAAATGAATGACGACGGATCCGCTGCCGTTGGAATGATACAAATGACACCAAGGCAGTCTGTCTTAGCTCCACCCGCAAGTCAGACTCCGAGCAGGCCAGCAGATAGTCCCAGGTACTGTGAGATAGATGAGGTGGATGAGAGGTCTCACTACGAGTATCTCTACAAGGCTCGTTCAGCTACGCCCCTCCACTACGAAGTGGTATATCAAGAGATTCCAGATGAAGAGACGACTCCAGAAAAGGTGCAGCCGAAGAAGCCTGTCGAAGGCTTGCCCGACATAGTTGGTGATGCCCCGACCAACCGTGGCAACACCTCATCCGACGCTGACGACGAAAGTCCGCCGAACCCTCAAATGAGTAATCCTTCTGTCAATCTGTCGGACTCTTTCATCCCTGCCTCATTTTTCCTCAACCAGCATAAGCGATCATCATCTCAAGACAAAGCATCCAGCCAGTTAGAGAGAAGAGGCTCCCAAGGAAGCGTAGGAATGCAACGCGACCTTCCTCTTACTCCAACAGAAGCAAGGCGATCTGCAGAAGACATCGCCAGCAGAAATGTGATGGGTTCTTACAGCGATGGCAGTGGACGAGGCTCTATTTCTTCCATCGACTCTGCTGGACGAGCTAGAATGAAGCACCTTGAGAACATTCTGGAGGTGTCCAACACCATGGAGCGGAGAGAGTCCAGGAGACACGGAATATCCTGCCAGCAATCGCAACAGCCATCGGGCTACCCGACTGCGTTTGATGAGGAGGGGGAGCAACTGGAGCACGTGTCTGTCCCTTCAGAGCCGTCTGTTTCTGTACCTTACACTGAAACGCTGCCCACTGCTGAAGACCATCCTGTTAGTCCAAGATCAAAAGTTCCTTACTACGTGTCAGACATTGTCGGTCAGACATTGATTGATTATGGCGGTACCGACACACTGGAAAGGGCCCAAGCCATTGACCGGCTCCAAGTCAACATGGAGGTTCTTGATGCTGAAACGGACCATCATCTCAGTGCTGACAGTAATGCCGCAAAACTTATGGAGACGATCCGAAGTGCTCAGCCGACTCCTCAGGTCGTTGCTCCTTCGCCGTGTGAAGCTTCTGGCCTTCAGGTGGCGAGAGCTAACTCACTGGAAGGCCTTCTAGGAGATGCTCCTGGTGGCCCGAGAGAATCTGTCACAGTCCAAGTTATGCCTGCTGACAGCAGTCACTCCCATCCTTCATCGTACGCACCGACTCCTACGTCATTGCCTCCTCCGCAACCATCCCTTCCAGCTAGAGGCCGTGAACCTCCGCCACCTCCTGCTAACGTGCCTCCACTTGATCCGAGAAGCGAGCTTCACAACCACCCATACGGTAGCAGCTCATGGGGACAAGAGTACGACGAGGAAGACGACGAGCAGTGGAGACAAAGTCTAAGGAGAGCCAGTGCCAGACAGAGGGCCAGATCAACTGACCCCTCCGATGAAAACAGAGCAAGAGCTACAGGAACTCCCATTATAAGTCACTCGAGAACTGTCACTATGTCACCTCTTACGACTTCTGGTACTACATCTCTTGCTCAAGGATCTCGGGGTCATACTTACCACCGTTATGGTGATCGACAACAGCCGCCGCAACAGCAGCCGCCTGGCGGAACCATGGCCCAGTCTTACATCAGTGGCTATGTGTGGGACGAGAGTGAGCAGAGGTTCTACAAGCTCAACGACCCCAGTTCTCCGCCGAATGAGCGTCTCATGGACCCGTCTTTTTTAGACGAAGGCCTCCCCAGTCACGACGGTTCTAAAGATCCAAGGCTGGGGAGGCCGCAAGAGGAGGCAGCAGCTTCGGTGGAAGACATTGCTGGCAACTCCATTTTCAGTCAGAAAGACTCAGATGACTCAAAAAAGGTCGAAATGAAGGAACCAGTGAGAATCAAGTATGCGTCGCAAGAGTCCATGGACTTGAGTTCAATGCACGATGAAAGCTTTTCACTCTCCTGCACATTTTCTACTACTCGCACTGCAACCTGCTATGCACCTGCTGAACTCGCTAACGATAGTGGTGGATTTGATGAGCAAGGAAAAAGTGGTCCAGAAGTCAGTGTCTTCGGAAATGATTCCGGTAAGTTACACACTTGTACTTGTCCTCAAAAATGTAAAGTAAGCATGTGAAAATGTAAAGTGAATATCTAAAATTAGCATTCACTTTATGTACATACGTGTAAAGTTACAATCTCGTTTGTACAACAATTATTTCTCATTTTCGGAAGGAATGTTATTGACAGTGCAGGCTAGGTCGCAGTAAAATGAAGTATCATCCGAATCATTGCTGTTGTGTGTATATGTGGTATTTGCTAGTGTTAGACTGCCCTGCTGTCTTAATGGCCTTGCTGTCTGTCAGGGGAACAAGAGAGAATTTCACGTGCCTTCTCCGCACCACGCGCACGCTCTTGCCCTCCTTTCTCTCGCTCTCCACCACCGCTGAACTTACCCACACACTTAGGGAGCCTTCACCGAAAGGCTCTGGTAGGAGAAGGATGTGACGTCACCCACGGGACAACAGCAACATTGATAAGGCTACAAGAAAAAAAGGTTGTGAAAATGCTGCAGCAGCAGCGGGCCTTCGAGGCCTCTCTTCGCGAAAGTACGGTGAACAGGCCTTTGTGCCAGCTGATCCCCAACAGTCTGAAAGCCAACAACTTTCCTAGATTGTTCTTGTGACTTTACGCAGTGACTGGGGCAGCGCGTCACGTCAGAGGTCGACCTCTTCAAAGACGTGGTCTCGGCCTTGGCGTAGTCGAGCCTGTCTGCGCCTGTTCTAGGGGCCTTTCGTCAGTGTAGAAAGGAAAGAAAGAAAATGTACGGCCAGCATCAATTGCGCACTCGAGCTTTGCCTCGCTCTGCAGACCCATCTCCCCAGCGCACCGCTCAGCGGATTGAATCGTTGCACCGGATGAGTAGCGAGCGCGACGGTCACACGCCCACCATGTTTAACACCGGCCAGCACCTACATCCTCGTCCTTTGTTCCACCAACAGCAAAGTAGCGTGTTTTACTACGTGTGCCACGGCCATTGCTCTGGGCCGGAGTGTCAGTTCACTCAGTCGTTGAGACATTGGCAATCATTAGTGACGATAGACGGTCCAAAGGTTTCTCCGGGCAATGACTTGGTCAGTGCTGAACCATTGCTGTCGCTCCAGCGCCTCGACGAGAAGAGGGAGTCCCTCTCGCAGATGAGGGACGTGTTGGCAGAGAAGCTGGAGAGCAAGCAGAGGCACAAGCTGAAGCGACATGAGCACCAGAAGCAAATGATGATGAGAAATGGCAACCACAGGGCAACGAGGAAAAGTGGTAGGGCAGCTACGAAAAGTGTTAGTCCGGAATGTGGAGATGAAACACATAATAGCAATACTAAGAAAGAGGGTCCCTCCTCGGCGTCTCCAAGACCAGCTTCCAATGCGTCCACCCTTTCAGAGGGTTCGTGAGATAGCCATGCAAAAACTAACTGAGCATGACAGGTTCTCTAGAAATACGTTTACATGTACCTACGTTCATAGCCCGTAGGGGTCATACAAAACTTTTTTCTAGAGCACCTGGTCAGATGACCTGACATTGATGCATTCCGTCGAATTTCAGATATTGGTGAAGTCATTCGCACGAGACACCAGCTGAGACGGCGAACGCTTAGTGCAGGCAAGAAGGATTCAGAGGCACTGAGATCGGTAAGAAAGAGCTAGCTTGAACTACATACGTATGTTCTTTGGATCCAGGCGTTTGCACTAACGTGGATGCTGGTCTCTTTTTCATGGGCTGATCAGAAGGTGCGCAGCAACCTCTTAGACATAACAGCACAGGACCTCCTGGGGAAGAGTCACGAGGAGCTGGTGCTGATGCTGATCCACCTGAGGAGACAGTCAGCGGCTTTGGCGGAGGCGATCGATGCCACCACAAGGGAGCTGAAGGGGCTGGGAGAGAGCTCTACTATCGCTGAAGAAAATAAGCTGCTCTTCACTGACTTGCAGGTAAATGGCAGACCCGTATTTTGCAGGTAACAACGTACGTTGCTTTGAGCTCTCGACTGTAGAAATGTATGTAGTGTAGTTCAGACTTCGACTTTAGGTGGCAAGGTAGCTTATCATCACAGTGCTACGTAGCAACTATTACCCACTGCGCCGTTCTTCCTTTCTGAAGTACCCACGCGTGTTTGTATTACTCAACCCTCCCATTCTACAGCATGCTGGGTGACTTTCGCAATGCTCAAGTGTTCATTTCTCTTCTCCTTCATGAAAAGGCCCATATCCGAGACCTTGAGGAACAGCGCGCTCGCTCTCAGCCCGTGGTCAGCTTAGTGGACAACATGGTGAAGCTGGGCTCCCTGTACCGCGGTCCTCAGGATGCTCCACTCTCACACCGGATAAGAAATCTTCCCTCTAAGTCACCCCAAAATGCTGACACTGGCGGCGGCCATTGTGGCTTACAAGAGAAACCTCAGCCTGGTATTCTGCAGGAGGAGGCCGAGACTTTGGCGCAGCAGACGAGGGCGGACATTCAGGTGATTGAATTTTAGTCATCTGGTCAAGTGCTCACAATAAGTAATAACAATATCTGTGGCTTGTACAACTTGAATCTTTAATCTGGTCACTATCAATGAATGCTTAGCTACGCTTGCTGGAACTCTATCATGTGGAGGGAGAGTTTCTGGAAGAAAGGCTGAACTTCAAATATTTGATTGAGGAAAAGGTCAGCTGGTTGCAGCCTCAGTGTTAGTGCCATGCACAATGTACCGTACACGTTCCACATTGCATGTGTCCTACTCCTGTCCTGACTGTTGTCCACTGTCACTGGTTGCTTATTTTGTACATTAACAGTACTCCACCGCAGCTAGCCAGCTGTCGTTTATTAGTTTCTTACATATATTGCATGCGCAGGCTAGAATTATCTCTTTCTGTCTCTGTTCAGTGCTTGTCTTATCGTCTCTCCTTTTCTCACCTGGACGTACGTAATGGATGTAACTGTTATGTAATGTCCCACGATAAGTGCTGTACGCACGTACTAAGGTGCAGCACACACGTCCATACGTAGTACTTTGGCAGCGTGGTGCTATACGTACTATACTACGAATACTACTTAGAGTACTCGTACATGTTGGTTTGGCACCAGCTCACCCGTTGCCATTCAGACATCGTTTGTGGCGTCACTTTGCGTTATCGCATCCCGTGTGTTTATGCTAAACAGATTCACTGTTCACCAGGTGAATTTTGCTCGCTTCAGATGCAAATTTGGAAAAAGAAAGGTGCTTCTTCGCTTGCTTTCAGCTCATGCGTATGTTCGTACAGTGTGTTTAGTTCTCGATGTGGGTAGTGCACAGTACCTACGTGCGTAGGTATCTCGTGATTTCGCCAACACTATAAGTGGATGGCAGCTAGAACGACCCCTAGACCAACGCAGGCTTTGATTTTGTATCTCGCTCATTCCTCTGTCGCCCTTCATAGTGTCAAGTAGTCGCTTTGAAGCGATAGAAGTCTCATAGCAGTGACGAAAATGTCTCTGTCTGCCAACCTTTCTCGACACTTCATAGCTTCCATTGACCTGACTTGCAAGCTTATGGAGGAAAGAGAAGTGTGTAAATGTTATTAGGATCAGCAATTCATACATAATTCCCTTTTAGGAACTCCTCGAGCGTTCCATGACTCAAGTGAAACGTAACTTGTCCGAGGATCTCAGCCAGGAAGACTCCGAGTCTCCCAACAAGCAGCAGCAGATGCTGGAAAACGAGCTCATGAGGGTCAACAGTCAGCTTGAGATCAGTCAGAAGGTTAGTCATAAGGCATAAAGACGATTTGACACCCAGTCACTAAAATACTATACTTGTGCAGCGCTTGGACGATAACTCTGGCGAACATTCACGATGGGAACACGACCTTCTGTTCCTGCGCCAGCAGCTTCAGCAAAGCGCCAGCAGAGATATGCAGTACGGCCTTGGGCGGTCTGCAGAGACCCTCGCAATCGAAGGAGAACTGGCGCAGGTGCAGCAGAGGGCGGCCGAGCTCCATAGGGAGAGACAGGACATCATCTCGAAGATTCAGGTGAGAGGGTTATTCTCGTCATTAGTCTATACGTACATACCGGTAGTTGTAGCTTGGAGAAGAAAAGAAACCACATCGAATATCTTGGCGTCTTGCAGGACCTGACCCAGAAGCACAACTTTCTGACGAATGAGATCAGGCCAAGTCCTACCGGCGTTGCTGGCGCGGAGCCGGTGCCTTCACGCAAGAAAAAGTCCAGCTGGGTGGAAACCGACTTGGACGAGATGAGGTGTACCAAGGCAGAGGACGGAAGCAGGCCCGTAGTTGAAGAGAAGCATCAGGTGTACATCAATACCATAGGTCAAAATGAGTACGAAAAGTTTGATCAGGTGGGAGTGCATAAGTATAGTGATTGATGCCAACTACTATAGTGTACGTACTTGTCCTCTCTAGCATAATAACAATCCGTACGAGGATGAGGTTCAGACCGTCCACAGTGAGGGTGTCCGCAGCGACCTGGCAGGCGAGCCTCCCCTGCCACTCGAGAGCGTCAAACTTTCCAATGGTGGCGACCACCAGAACCAAGATGGGGGCAGTTCTGATGAGGTTGCCCTTACGCTTGGAGACATCAGTGAAGCCGGTATGACTGCTGTTACTGAAGTTGTACGTGCAAGACTGTGAAAGTTACTTACAATGCTATTACATTGACTCTAGATGATCGCGTGAAGAAGTTCTTCGGCATCCTCCCGAGGGAGAAGGCTGCCGAGATTAAGACCGTTCGAATGGTGAAGAGAGATTCGAAGGAGAGGAGTGTCTCGAAGTCTCCCACGAAAGTTGACAAAGACGGAAAAATTGTTGATCGTGGAGAAGAAGATGGTGAGGAAGATGAGGGTGTGAGGGAGACGCCGCCGCCGCCACCACTTCCTCGTGGAAATAATCAGGTTGACGAATTAAAAGATCATTGCGGCACAGTTACATTGCAGTTGGCGTTCCAAATGAACTAGAAACTTAATTCCTTGCTTCAGAATCCTCACGACTTCCTGAAGAAGGACTCTGCGTCGGCTTCCTTCAACAAGACTGAGACTCCCAAGCGTCGCGGCCAAGAGATTTTTAATACCAATTCCTTGCCTAGAACTGGTTACATCAGTAATAACGGTAATGGATACGACGCAAGCAGTGGAGACAGCGGCATCTTCGGCAGCAAGACCATGCTGAACGGCTTGCCCAAGCCAAATTTCAAGATAGGAGACTACTACAGGAATAAGAAGTCAAAGGTATGGATGAAGTTGACGATGACGTCATATTGATGCAAGACTGTGTGGATTAACATTAGAGCAGTATGCCTTGTTCTTACAGTACAGTACATGTATGTCCGTACTGTAATGCAGAGTAATTCTTTTTGTGTGAGCATGTGTTTAAATTATTCAAGGATCCTGATCGGCCCAGTAGCGCCCTAAGCGCTCATGAGCGTCTCTTTGGTTCATCCCGGGAGACGAGCCTCAGTCCGCCGGCAACACCGAGCAAGTTCAGCTCGTCGGACTCGAGCAACAGCGCAATGATCTCTCCAATCTTCAAGAGCGACACAGCCAAACAAGTAAGCATAGCAGACTGAGAGGGTCGCAAAGTCTACTTACAACGATTTCATTTAAGATTGCTGAGGAAGTCGGTAAAGTTGGTCCTAGAGGAAAGAGACCCAAGAACAAGCAGCGCTCTCACACCATCACGAGTGGCAATCCGGCGGTGATGGAGGCCCTGCAAGCGCACCAAGCAAAGATGGTGAGGAACAACGACACATGTTTAAGATCTTGTTCAAGATCGTCCCAGTCATCACGTCAAATTTCAGGGTGCCCAAGCCACCTCTCGCTCTCGCGACGATTTGGACATGGAGCGAGCTCTGCGCAAGCGGGGCGCCAAAAGCAGAAAGGGTGGCAAAGGCGGCGGCGTCGACAATAGCGATGAAGACGACGACGCTCCTGACGTTGTCAAATCTGCGCTGGACCACAAGACTACAAAGATCAATAGCTCTACGATAGACAACATCTTCGGTGCTCCTCAAAAAATAGACATTCCAGAGAGATACATTCCGGAAACAGTATGTGACCATTGCCTGAAAACTGTGACGAAACAGTCATAACTATTGTTGCCCATATCTAGGACATGGACAACGTGACTCCTGAGGAGAGACAAGTCAGGCTGAAGAAGGCTGACTCGATCAGGAAGATGCTGGCCGACACCTCAGTGGCAGGTTGGTCCTCAACTATTTAAATTGACTGAGCTAATATCAATAGATGACTCCAACTCACGTGTGCTTCAGGCGAATCCAACTCTCGTCGGGAGAACATACGCGCGGCCATGACACAGGAGAAGAAGGAGAGAGAGCACCTGTTGGCGCTCAACCAAGTCATTGCTAGACAAGTCATAGAGAAAAGCAGGATGGTGGCAGGTACTAGCAGTAGCACAATACTTGATGTAGTAGTATGGAGCATGATGTGCCTTATGCATGGTCAAGAGAATGGACGTTATTTGCATGATCTTGGCGTGCTTTTGTTTTAGTTTTGCCTCTCACATTTTTTCCCCCCGTTCTTCCTAAGTTGCCCGAATTTCAGGTCGCTCGAATCCTTCAACATAGTTTGTTGCAACTACTACGGACCCTACACGTACCTCTTTGGTTTTCAACTCATCCTTGATGTACTCATCTCCTGGACGCGACTGGAACGGAAAGGTGAGGTGCGCGTGTTGCTCATTCTTAAACCACATTTAATAAACATACACAAACTCAATAAAAAATCCATCTGGGCAAGTTGGGTTATAAGCCCGAGTTTGCAGTTTGAAGGGCGAGTCAAGCTAAAGCTTGTAAGCTTTAAAATGCAATTGTACCACTTGCCCGGACACTCAAGTAAGCTTAAATAAAAAACGCGCGTAAAGCGCGTGACGTTAGCACACGTACAGATTAAACTACCGTACAGTATGCACAGTATGTACTCGTGCCTATGCGAGTATGCATGTGGTGCAGTGCTGCGCCAGTTATAAATAGTCCCTGAAAGCTGTTTTGTTCAATCACAGCAGTCTGTTTTCCCCCTTCAGTGCGCGCCTTGGCCAACAAGAAATTCACGGATGACGACTCCGATGACGACTCCGAAGAGGACCTCTCCTCTCCGTCCGAGCCCCTGCCTCTCTTTCAGCAAAGAGAAAGCATACTCAACTAAAAAGACTTACACAGTTCTTGCTTCTTTAGTACAATTGCCATGACAGAGAGTAGTATACCATGTCACTTATGCATACAAAAATATAAGGATTATAATTTTCATTCTTGACTTATTTCTTGACAAAGTGCGCTAGAGCGTCTCATCCAAGCGACCTCTGCACAATCTACTCTCAGTTACTCTGTCAGCTTCAAGCAGCCTTGTGCAACGGAAGTGTTTCTTAGGCCCCCGGAAGCAGCCTATGATATGCTTTTGCCTTAACAGTTTGCCATCTGCTTTTGGGAGTTTGACCCTTAGCATTGACAGCACTGTCCTTGCAGAAAAGCAGCTATTGTTTGTTTGTTTCCTCAATTTAATCTACCCTTGTTCACTATCCACATCTTCCATGTGGATTGTTTTGGTGTCTTATACATAGCTTGCTCTTCACTTTTAATTTTAAATTCTTTGTCTGGACCAAGGTTATGGTATTGCTTGTTTGTAGCAGCTGATAGCCATGATGAAGTTCCATGTCTACACTGGGAGTCCAGCTCATTCCCCGGGCTGGATGCATCAAAGTCGAGACCGAAACCGATTCTGATCCCTTCAGTTAGATCCTTACAATGTCACCGAGAGAATGGATTTCTAAAATGGTTGAGTTTTGAAGGATTTTTTGTCACTAAGATGGCTACCAGATTGTCCAAGTGATAGTTACCACACTTCTGAATATTTAGCTCCATAGATACCAGTCCTTCCTATATTCGAAACTTTCCAAATGCCCAAGTGAATAGTGTAACTGAGAGTTGCCTGTCAGAGGACGCTTGAAGTGACCACCCTAGTACACGTTTGACAAGAAACTAACCAACTGAAAGAAGAATAATCTTTATAGTTTGTATGAGTTGTTTGATTATTATAACTGTTAAAAGATGGTGTAATAAGTGGGAAAGGTGAGGTTCGTGTCAAAATTGAATGAAGTGGTTTTTGGGGAGAATTGTAAGGGGTGAAGTGACATGATATGCAGTACTTCAACAAAGCGATTCTGTTCTTACTATACAACTACTACAATACTTTCCAGTCTACCTACGTATGTAACGCTGCGACTGCTAATGGAAAAAGCGAACGAGCATGATAGTGAAGTATCACTTGTTGCGCATGTGTGCGAGTGCCTTCTTTCAAACTCGGTTGTTGTGCCATGATTCGATTATTCAACGTTGGCTATTGTGATACTTGAACCGATTGTGCCGAGTATCTTGTGTAATCGACGAAGCAAGTGATGGGCATCCCAGCGTCTATGTCCGTCTAGCCTCCAACACTTCTCTTCTTCACGTCAATAAAGGTTATTCGAAGGCATCCGCATCAAGCAGTTTCGGTTACAGACTTTTCTGTACCCGTTCACGAAGGCTCTCAAGAATTTATAAGATTATACGAGTACGTTGTGAAACGCAAATAAAAACTCATTTGAGACCGCAATATACAATAGTGTATTTCATAAGATTAGATCTAAATCCTGTTCAATTTCATCATGTAAGTTGTGGCGCAATAGTACTAGGCATAATCAAAGAAAATACTGTTTGGTCCATCATCATTAAGAACGATGAATCGAAGGTATGCAATTGACCGGAGAAGCTTCCGTAAGCCATCAATTATAGATAGACCTTGCTCTCTATCACAGTTGCACTTACATGCAGTAACATAAAACAGTTCTGGACATTCCAACTTTTTAAAATGCTATCAACCTCAAGTTGCCACGACGTCTGAAACACCGGGGAATTAAGTAGCATGGACTGGACATGTGTAACATATGGGTTGTGTGTGCGTGTGTTTGTGTGTCGTATTGTACTGGCGAAGTCAAGTGAAAATAATGCAATACATAAAAATACAGTACACTTCTCTTCAGTGATCAAAATGCGTAATATGGTGCAGACGGACAGGACGACATCCCGCAGGGAGAGCCTAAACCTCTCTTTACCATGGCTTGCTGGCATGAACGTTATGCGTGCGTACGTACTACTTGCAAAACTATCTTCTTCTTGTGCTGGGACCTGAGTGAGAAGGGCTTGTTTCTTGTGGGGAGGGCGGAGGCAAGACTGTGGCTTCCTCCTTGATGGCCACGGGCCTCTTGCCTCCTCCCAAGCCCCTCTTGCCTCGTACAGGAGACAGCTCGATCGTGGACGACGAAGACAGCTCGCTGAAATTTGAGGGAGAACGAGAGCCTTCAGTCTTCGTTCTGGGCCTAATTCCTTCTGCCATTGAGCTGGAGAAAAAGTGTCCTCCTTGATGAGTGTCTGACAGCTGCAAAGATGGCCCCAGTGACGTCGCAAGAAGAGAGAGCGGCCTCGGTTGAGCTTGTTGGAAGAGGTTCTCTAGCGGTTTCGGACTAAACGCTTGTGTGACGAAGTCTTCGAACGTCGTTTGGAGACGATGGTTTGTAATGATGAGTTGGAGAGCTCGCGCACGCTCTTCGTAGTGATGTTGATAGTATGTGAGCATTGAGCGCTTGGCTCGGGAGGCGTTGATTGCAGTTGCTCGGACCAACCCTTCAAAGCAGAGACGATGCGGTTTTTCAAGCAAGCCTTCTCTCACTCCCAAAACACTTACCTGGTAAGACTTTCTGATTCACAATGACCTCGTTGTACAGTGGTCCAAAGAAGGGAACCTCCGGCTTCCGAATGACCTGGACGCGGAAGAGCCTGTTCTTGAGCGGGTAGATCACGATGAGGACGTCGCAGAACTCAGTGGGCAAGATGCCGCGACGATAGTCACGCCAATGTTCGGACCAAACGATGTGGATTTCATCGTTGCCGATGTGCCTGCGATTCAGGACAACGATAACTGTGACGTCTTTTTTCCATTCCTCTTGGTCCTTCAGGCAGCACTCTTCGGGGGCATGCGATAAGTGTCACTATAACCTTACCTGGTCTTTCCAATCATGTTCTCCTCGTTATTGGAAGGCATCCTGGTAGCCACGTGAAACATGACCTCCACAAACGAGGTGGCGTAGTAGGGAGATGTCTCGCCAGTCGTCTTGGTCTTCTTGAGACCCCCCATGAACCCTACAATGTTCAAGATATGGATAACATTCAAACCAACATTCAACACCAGCATACCTGTGTGCGTCTCGAGCTCCACTTCCCAAGCCAAGCCAGAGACGAACTCCTCGTAAGCTTGACTACCACTAGCGTTGGACAAGATGCTTTGCTTGTCTTCCTGGCCCTCAGCAACATAGATGACTGCAATCTTGTGAGCTTCACGACACCTGTAAAAGAGTTTAATTATAAGTGTACAGAATCCTCATTCGGTTTCCTCTCAAACTAACCGCTTAGAATCAAGATTCTTTAGTTCCCTGAGCAGCTTCTCATTCTTCTTCACGAGTTGGACGTTCGGTCGCTGCTCCCAAGAGTCGAGGCCGAGCTGACTGAACAGACGACGACACTGTTGGAAGACTTCTCCTGCATGACCTGAACCATGAACGAGAGGCGGAAGCTCTAGGCGGACGGGCGCCTCCTGAATTAGACGATGGTTCTGCAACAAGGAATAGTTCCTATATAATTCTCCAAGTATTATTAAACGTTTGTTTTACCTGTTCCTGCTCGTGATTTCGTTGGTTGAGTAGCGCAGCTATGACTTCTTTTTCGACATCTTCATTGAGATGGTGATTGTGCACCACAGAGTTCAATGCGCGGCCAGACTCATCCAGGCACTCGGGACTAGTGTAGCTCAAGTACTAGAGAAGGTAAACATGGTATGCATACCTTGCGCCGTAAATGTTGGATACCGTATTTTCTGTACTAGCTACTATTCAAGCAATGTCTACCACAATTCAAGAAAATACGGAACCTTGACTTCAGGGGTTACCTTCAGTAAGTCGTCCAAGTCATCCATGTCATCCGCAGTGTTCTTGTGGGTTGGTAAGATTCCATCTCCGCGGCTTCGCCATGCCTGAATGTCACCTCCTCCCTTCTTGGACGCTCTTTTGGACCTCTTGGGGCTCTGGACAAAGAACTTTTCGCGGATTTTCTTCTCGTCTGCCAAATTCAGCCCTTCGTGGTCCAGTGGGGGTCCATAGAGTGCCGTGCTATCCCAGCAGAACTTGCCGGAAACATCACGGAGAATGACGCGAACCTGGGACCTGGAGCTGGACAAGCCCGGCAGAGAACCTGGCATGTCAAGGGCTGGCAGTTCGACAAAGGACAGCAGAGTCGTGCTGTTCAGAATGAAGAACTGAATGTTTGGTGCGTTGAAGACGTCCATGGTAAGTTCGGCCGTGTCCTCAGTCTTATTAAGGCCGTCATCGTGTTCACACACCAAGGAGCTGAGGCTGGACGCACCAACGCCCATAGGAAAGTGGAACAAGTGATTCATTAAGTGAGACAAAAGCGTTCGGGCGGCGAGTCTAAAAAGAGGACGAATCTATTAAATGCCGTATAGCGACGGGCGGGCGACCTCTTGTGCAGTCACCTTATCGGTGAAAAGCCGTCGTTGTCGTCCAATGACATATCTAACGGAGTTCTGCTGAATCCGTTGTTGGCCCCCGACTTTTCCTCTCCTTGTTTCATCGGAGACGCCGCGTTGCTTTGAGGGCCTTCCTTGGTGTTGTCCACGTGGATGTTGGGGTCGAAGTCGGACATCATCACAGCAGGGCTAAGAATTGTGCGGGTCACGTCTCCATAGACCTAACACAAACGTTATTTTACAATGAAGCGCAATACATTCGCCATAGTTGTCTTTAAGTGAGGCTGTAATATTTGCCTGTTTTGGGAAGGCCTCCTTCCTGTTCCTGGCATGATCTGAACTCAACGGACTCGGCGAAGTTGATGCACCATCTCGCCTGGCGGCTTGTACCCCACCAGCGGTTTGGAGAGCTCCGAAAACGTGATGTAAGAGCGAGCGGCCATCCTCCTGAGGCTGAGTGAGTGCGTAGTTGGGCATGCGCATCACCCATTCGCCCAGGCAAAGTAGCAGGGAGAGCATCAAGCGCTTCTCGTCTTCAGAAGGATTGTTACTTGAGCCACTGGACTTGGAAACTGGTGGTGTCAAAGAGGACAGAGTTCGCGCCAACACCTCCACGATCTTCTTTGGCACCTCGGGGTAAAAGTCCAAGAACTTGGACACGTGATCTGCGAACGAGAACGTTATTCGTTCGTCAATTTTGTGTCAACAAGGACAAGAACAACAATAATAATTTTATACCTGCTAGGAGCAACAGCATGTCGGAAGCAATCTGCGCAACCGCTTTGTTGTTGAACCTGAGCGCCGTGAGGAGGACCTGAATAGACTCTTTCATTTTTGGATGGAAGCTGCCGGCCACCAACTCGGAATATACGAAGATGCCGAGGCTGGACAAAGAGATGCAGCGGGCCAGACCCGAAGGTTCCTTCTTGCCACTCTTGAGCAGGACGCCAATGATCTAGTATGACGTACACAAAGTAAGTACAAAAATTCTGCAAATGAAGCATGCATGGGTTGAATTTTCACCTGATCTTTGACATCTGCGCTCGATATGAGCGACAGCTCGTTCGAGTTTGGCAGCAGAAGGGGGATGTCCGGCAGGATGGCCGGAAAGGGAAGCAGCGCGCCCACCACGGAAGTGGCCTCTGTGCGAGGAACTCCCTTAAGTTCAGAGCTGGAGATGACGCAATTCGCCGCGTAAAGATAATCCTGCAAGAAGCAGCACACATGCCACCCTGAGTACAGTAAAGACGCTTGCGTTATCTTCATGAAGTCTCACCAGGATGTAAGCGGTGTATCCCGGTAGCATGAGCGAAAAGAACCTGGGTCCCGTGAATCTGACCACCGTGTTGATGACGTCCGGTCGATTCTGCGCCGTGAGGCTATCGTGCAACACTCTGTAAAACTGCACGAGATGCGTCTTGGGGAGTGGGCTGTCATGCGGACGGCAAGTGAAGAGGCACAGCAGGCGGAGAGCATACAAACGACCACGTGCATAGGTGTCTGGCAGTGAAAGCGCCCGGAAGCACCATGGAGCAAAGATCGTGAACGGGGGGACGTATTCTGCAAGAGAACGCATGGTTTTAACAAAGAGAACTTCAGATCCCTCTGGTTGACTTGGTGGTAGTATGTGTTACCTGGAGGAGGAGGAGTAAAAGTGTTGTCTACTGCCACTCCCTGGTTGCTCCTAATCTTCACCATGATCTCGAAGAGCTCGATGAGGTACTTGTAAATCATTGCGTGAATAACGGTGTCGGCAATTCGGTTGATGTTGCCAAGGGCGCCGAGCATGCGGCGCCAGAGGACGACGGCAACGTCTAAGCCAAACGGTAAGAAGCATTTTTTTTACCGTGGAATATAGCTGTCATACCTGGCAACCACCCCTTAACAGCTCCACCAGCCATGACAGATCTTGGCTGCTCACTAGCGCCACTTCCTCCCCGGGTCAAGTGGTCGACGGCCATCATGCCGCTGTCACTCATCGTGTCGTGGTCCAATTGTAGGGGAGAATCCTAAGCAAGTTTCATCGTCATGCCTACACCTATGCAGGCATAAAAGACGTGAGTTTTTCTCTAACCTTGATGGAGTTGCTTTCTATCCCGCTGGATGGTGCTGGCGAGGAGGATCTGCTGCTCTTAGCCCCACTGAACTCTGTATCGGCCAAAAAGACTGAATCGGCCGAGCGATGACGCCGGCGCAAGTTCCACCGCACGCCGCCGCCGATGTTCCGACTGACTCCACTGCCACGAGGCTTCGACGTCGTCGCCGAGTTGTAATGCCGCAAACGAAACATTTCCTCCTCCAGACGGGTGCTCTCGCGGCGATAGTCAGATAATCGAGTGAACACGCTGCTGTCGCTGTGACTCCTGCAGATTTCAAGTTGACGTTTGACTCCGGCTCCATCAACACAAATTGACCATGAAACACTCACCTGATCAAGTTCGTCCGATGCTTGTTGCTTCTTCTGCTCCTACGGTCGTGTCCAGCTGCACCGACACCTCTAAATTCCATCTCCGAAGAGTTCATCCGGTGTCGAGCTCCATAGGGGGAAGCCCTTCTTGCAAGGACATCCTGGAAAATCGAAGTGCAAGCGACCGTCTTGCCACCAGTATTAACGACTCACATGCTGCATTGCTGACGGTCCCACTATACTGCCGGCACCAGATCCCGCGGATTCATGACCGGTAGCCGAATGAGGTGGCTCCAGCGATGACTCTTGATGATGGAGTGTGTTGTTAGCCACAGTCACCTGCGCTACTGTAGGCGCAGCAGGCGACACAACGACCTGAGACGGAGTCTTGATGGCGTGGGAGAACCTGGAATCCGACTGGCCACTGCGACCGTTTACACCCCCAGCGCCTCCTCCAGCCCCTCGGCGCCGTTTGGCGGCCGCGCGCTCACTCAAGCGGTCCAATGGAAGGTCGTTCAAGTCCAAGTTATACACCTGAGAGTAAGAAAAATGGGACTCCCGAGAAAATGCCATTGGCACTGAAACTCAGCTTCACCTGTCTGGCTAGCACTCGGGTGAGGGTCTCCATGGTCTTGGCCCATTCCCTAATGAGTTCCTCCCAGAGAGTAAGGCTGGACAGCACTTCAAGGAATTGGTCCCACAGCTCAGTCGAAACCACCACATATAAGTTGGCCTTAATCCAGGTTACGATCAGCGTCTGGAAGATTGCCTGAGCAAGTCTTCCTCCTGCAAATTGACAAGGATCGTGCGGTTTTCTTCTGGATAGTCAATCTGCTCCCTTGTCCATGTCATACCTAGGGTGTCTTCTCTTTTTCTGGGCGGATTCTCTGGCAATGTCAGCTGAGTTATCTGGAGTAAGATGAAGAGGAGCTGCTCCCAAGTACGAGCCTCCATCTTCACATTCATCACCATGTACCTGCAAATCGACAAGATTTGCATCAAATGATTATCTAGATCGATTGTGCATACATCTACCGTACGTCACGTGCTGTTTGGTTACCTGTAGATGTTGAGAACCCTTTTGCACATCTCTACCTGCTCCTCGAGCAGGATGGGGTACTCTGCGGAGACCTCTAGCAGAAAGACGTTGGCAGCGTTTGTCACAAACACTTGGAGGACATTTTGCATCCCTATGCAAAGAACATGCGCATTTTACGTAACGAAACTAACGTTGCTCCATGAGCTTTTTGGTTGGTCACCTGCTCTAATAGCCATTTGCTCTCTCTCTTGTCTCTTTATGCTATCGATGTCATCCGCACTGATTTTTCCCTCCATTACACTTCTGAAGTCTTCTCGTTCTTTGTCGATGTGAAGCGGCTCTAATAGAAACGGCGGCAATTCAGGTACATTCATCTACAAAGAGAATGATAGCCTTGAGTATTTTTAGTAATTTTAGAACTGCATCCTTTGTTATGCAGTACTGTGATGTAACTACACAAACCTGTATCCAGTCTTTGTAGACCGAGATGACCTTCTTTATGGCAGGAGAGTGGCTGAAGCTGAGAAGGAACGCCTGCCTGTAGACCTCGTGGACGAAGTTGACGTTGTCCTTGTTGCCATAGAGAATTTCTCGGACCAAGTTGCCCTCCACTGTGTTGCGGGTCGACTCCTCTAGAGGAGAGAGGCTCAACGTCGATTGGCCAATGCCTGTTTCTGTAAAGATCAGAGCAACACGAAATTGTTATCATTTATAAAAAGAATTATAGTACCATTGGCTTACCAGCGGTAATGTTCCCGCCAAGGTCAGTACCATCCTCACCCGAATTTGAGTTGAGCGTGTTGTTATTTACTAGAGTAGCGTTGTTAGCATTCCCGGTCCTTGTCAGGTGGGTGTATTGAGCCACCCACTTGATCACCACCACACGGCACGAAAGCATAGGGTCCATCTTCTTCGTACCGTCCCCAATATCCACAAAGGCTGGAAAGTCATTAAAAGTCCCTTATATGAAAGGCACATACAAAAAGTGTTTTTAAGACTCACCAGGACGGAATTTCCTCGTCTCGGGTAACTCAAGCGATGGTCTGTAAAGGGACATCGACCAGTTGAAGTCAGGAAAGATGTGCATCATATAGAACATCTTGAATCTCTCGAACAGGAAGTTGAGGCAGCGGCGCTGACGATCATGTTTGTTCTCTTTCCACTCAATCAAGGTCACCTGCAATTTAAGAGGGTCAAGAATGTAATATTGTCTTTAAACCGTTTCGTACTGCTTACATACCTGTGTGACCATGAGTTCCAACAGGACGTCGAGGAAGATTCTCGTGAGATCTGTGTCTGGCGATCGCCATCGCTCACCGCTTTGGGGAGGGATCAGTGGACAGATCTCCGCGGGATTCACTGGTCCATCCTGAATATATATGCACAAATTCGCAGATACTTATTATTCTCATACGGCATAAATTGCATGCCATTATTTTTTTATATTATTATCATTACATGCTATCAAAAGACCCCACCTGTGTGTCCGGCGTCATAGCCGCTAAGGCAGTGAGGCCCAATCCCTGGTAAGGACTGGGAAAGCCTGGTACGAGTGTGGCAAACATAGCGTGCAGCGGTTCCCCAGCTATGTCCCCAAGGATCTGTCACGTGGACGAAGAAATAACTGAGAGTCTAAAAACATATTCAAGGGTGTACGCTAACCTGATACCACAGCAGGAAAAGTCTCATGGCCTCTCGCTTGAGCAGTTTCCACGAGTTGCCTGGGTGCAACAACTTCGACATGAGCCTCCCCACCGAATGGTACTGCCATTTTCGACCCAGGTGTTCAGGCAGATATATTAAAATCTAGACAGATAATATTTCGGTATTGGTACATTGACCGAAACGGAATAGTCATACCTTTTTGTCGTCCTACACAGGGTGACTTTCAAGTCACGCTGTAGCCCCTACCTATCCTTCATTGATAGTCTGTTGCCTTACCTTTTCAAAGAGGTACAGCACGGCCTCCAGTTCTTCTCTCTGAGCTTTGTGAGCGCCCTTCTGCCTAAGGTTGATTTCGGCGGTGATGAACGCATCATAGACGATGTAGAAGATGTGCGAGTAGTAGGTCTCGAAGAAGGAGACGATCTCGTGAGTCTCCGCGTGGTCCAAGAAGAGACGAAGGTGCTTGGAGCGTTGTTGCGTGTCTCGCTTGGGATCCACCACTTTGCCCGCAGAACGCTTCACGTCTTCCGACTTCTTCGCGTTGTGCTGCTTCTTGCTGAACATGATGACAGTTCAGCTTTTCTTGTTGCTCATCGTCAACCCATGAGACTGCAAGAGAAGAGACAGACTTGATCATTCAAATTTTTCTGAAGTCACATAATTATGAGTCCCGAGTAGAAGTCATTTCTATTTCACCAATGCAATAAATTCATACGCTTTGTTATGGCTGAGCTACGGGCTAAACTCAAGCTAGGATTTGGAGAAGCATACGTGGCATGCCAAGGACCCCATTTTTCGCGTGGCAGCTGTCGTGAAGGAAGATATTTTGGAACTAGTTTTTAGGTGGCGCGAAACAGGAGGACGAATCTGCTAGGTCTAGAAATAGGCTTCAACTGCTGGAGTCGATTTCAGTTCACCTCCTAGGGTTTCAGTGCCGACAGATTGGCCAGGGATTCCTCTTTCACTTTAAGCTTGCACGCATCCAGCATAAGTCCCCATGCTCGATAAATCCGTGGGGAAGTTCAATTCTCCACGGATTTCTTGTCTTTACACGGGCGGGAGCTTTGGAATCTGTCTTCCTCTCTTGAAGATAGAAATCAAAGTCTGTACGAAAAATCGTGAGAAAGACGAGGGGGAAAATACGGGACTTTTTCCCCAGGACCTCACACAAACGACCTAACTCACTCTCTCGGAAGACATCATTTTTCTTCCAGGAAACTGTCACTTTTGTCTTGAGAAAGTTAATCGAACGGTAGAAACAAATGCTTCAGTCCAACTCTGCTCTTCTTGACTTTCAGCACAAACATTACTTCCAGTTTATCACTGAACAAAGGAAGTAGGTCCAAGCTTGTGCGGAAAAGACTTCACGTTCACCATTGGTATGTTCAGTTCGGTCTCTCTGTATGCCTTTTGTGTACGCACACTCCGATCAGATGTCGCTATCGCAACAAATGCTCTTCAGATTTTGGGAACAGCTTCATCCCAGGGTCCGTGAATGGTGTCTTTATATCTCTGCCACCTTACAAAGAGGTATGGTGCCAGAAGGACTACCAGCACTTGGATCACCACGAACGATGCCGCCACTCCTACGGACTCCAGGCTTGCAATGACTGAAGAAAAACATATCCCGAAGCTAGCAACCATCGGACCCTTGCTCGGGCTAATAGAAGCAGTTGCCACGATCCTCGGGAAAAGTGCAAAGGCCAGGGCCGCGATGCACAGCAAGATAAAGGCGTCCCAACTTGAGTCCAGCCTTGAGGCCAGGCAGACGGCAGAAAAAAGGGCGGCGTTGAGCGAGAGCGCATCGTCGCTGCTCCTCTTGCGATGCAGCGGCCTGTTGTTGCTGTAGTCGTGGGCGAGAAGGTGAAGGAGGAGAGCCAAGGTGCTGGTCGAGTGAATGGAGTCGGTGCTGATAGTATCCGTCAACTGGTACAGGACTGGTGCAAGTCCAGATCCGAACAGCGAGAATACGGTGACCCTGCGGAAGAAGAGCCTTGTCGGCCTGGGCAGATTGGAGAAGAGCAATGCGTGGGCCGTGAGGTAGGTGATCAGGACGGCGTAGACAAGCAGAAGGTTCGACGAGGACAGCCAGTGCTCGGCCAGGCACACGTAGCTGACCTGAAACGATCATTGCTATCACTCCAAGTATGACAGCAACATGCCATTTTCAACTCACTCTGAAGAGCGCCACGACGCTGAGTTGCAGAGAGACTCTAGAAGCCACGGAGGAGCATTCCATCAGTGTGTATTTGGGTACGTTCTTGTTTCTCTGAATGGCATCCAAGAAGCAGTCGTCAGGAGTATAGTTGTCTGGGAGGGAAGTTCTCTCGTAGAGATTCCTCTGCCAGGTGGATGCCGACACCGAGTTGTTCTTGGACTTCATCATGTCATTTGTTTGTTCATGCTTGCCGAACAAAGAACCGCATACGTCATCTACATTTTCAAGATACAACGTTCACCCCAAGCATATCATAAGCATAAAATTGCACGCACAGTCCATTCACCAAGAACTGTAGGAATACTTGGCGCTAATTTATTACCTTGATCCAATTCAATTGGATGACAATGAGGTGGTACAGACTCCAGCAGAAGCCCTCCTCACATATCAGTCAGACCAAGGAGATGTCCTGCTGCGACCAGCGGTTGGATAAGGACGAGTTCCACTACCTGCAGTAGATAGAGTAGAAATTAGGTGGTAGATGCCAACACTAGCGGAACCAATCAGGTATTGATGTTAAAAATCTTTTCACTTCATGGACACTTGCATTTACCCACAAGACCACTGACGATTGCGGGAGCAACACAAATCTCTCTTCTAGCACCTTCTCCCACTATGGCGAAAGAAAGAATAAAGCACTAAACACACCGCCAATCTATACAGCTCATGTGCTCACGTTTCACTATTCCTCAGGCTTTTTCTCACTCCATACGAACAGTGATTGTTCTCTAGAAACATGTAGCAAGACTTCATTCTCGAGGGGTATGGAAAACCCTGAGAGAAGGAAGGATTGACGCTTAAGAGATGAGGTTAAAGGTAACGAAGGGCTCCCAGCGAGGGAGGAAGAAAGAATACGCATTGCGTCACAGAGCTGCCAAGACAAAACAGTGATGCAAGTCACCTCTGGCAAGGTGGCACCAAGCACAAATTTTCAGTCGACTTCTGGAGAGAGACACTCACGATATTGTACACGCTATTGCCGTACAACGCAGTGTGTGAGCGATGCTTCTGCTGTACTCACTACGTGTGGGAACCTTTGTGAGTAGAACTCATCTCTTCTCCGCGTGTCCCGTTAATTTTCTTTCACGAATGCGATCGTGCGTGAGCGCTTACGCGCGTCAGGACGCGGGTGAAGAAGAATCCCCCAAGTTGCAGCTATCGGAGCAGAGGCCGCTTTCTCCTGGGGGCTGCAGCAGGATAAGCAGAGTCAAGAGTCTGCCACATCCTAGCTTAAGGCGCCCATGAACGTGGAGTGAGTCGAGGATTAGGCAATCACCGCTAGCATAGACGAGGGGGAAGGAAGGAAGAAGATTTTTCGCCAATGGCGAAGTACGGACAGGTACAAAACACACAGTGAGATCTGTTTAACATGATTCGCAATCAACTGCCAAGTTGCTGTCTGTCAGCAGACAAGCTTGCTTAGAAGGACATTGACGTCAAGATAAGGAAGTCATCCTGAAGAGTTCACTCATTGCTGGTGTGCAGTGTGATGTGCACTTATTTGGCTGTCGGTACGATGGGCGTAAGAGGATGGATTCTTTTTTTCCGGCGGTACAAAGATTTGCCCCGAAGAAAGTGATGTAGTGCGTGCTACCAGGCCAAGGAAAATATGTGCCCCCCCTACGTACAGTGCCAGTCGGAAACGGATTCGCATGCGTCTGAAACGTCCCGTATGCACGGCACAAATCCCTTAAACATCTACGTATGCAAGAACAGCGGAAGCAGTTTTCCCTCTTACCGTCTGCGTACACGTATTAGATCCAGGTTGTCCCCCAGGGTGATAAGGAAGCGCTTAACAAATGCTTCTCTTCTCTACCTTAAAGGAGGAAGAAGGCGAAGATGAAGAAGTTGAAGAGCAACAAGAAGAATAATCTGTTATCCTTCTTTGTCTGTACGAGGCCGGAAATTTCATTCCTGTCTGCGTCGCTCGCTAACAGAAAACTGTACTTTGTACGTCATCTTTTTCCCCCCCTCTCCTCGCTCGGTGCAAGTTTCTACTAACTGGCAATTGCCATGACAAGTACATAATTTTCAGAACTGACCTTGACTTCAACCTACGGTAAGGCTGGCAAAAGGCCTCGCTGTGAGCAGAGTCCTTAGCTCATGAACAACAACAGGGCCCTAATTTAAGGCCTTGCTCTACGGAATTGCGCCGTTTCTATTGCCCCCAAGGAAAACTAGCATACGTTGTCGCCTAGAACAAATAATGATGACTTTAGCGGTTGTGAAAAGCGCGGTAGCATCAAGTAGGGGGCAATTTCACTTCAATTTCTGCAGCAAGACGCAGTAACAACGAGAGTAGCTGGATCGAATTCCAAAGGGGTCTCTGTGCAACACCCTCGGGGAGGAAACGTCCACCCGGACTCGAGGAGGATGAAGTTTAGGTTCCGTCAATATTGCTACTGTAATGCCACTACAGCAGCCGAAAATGATGACACCATTCATCATCACAAGCGTATAAATATAACATTCTAAACAAAAGTTAACACTGAAATGCGAGCGAGACAAAGCTGAATTGCCCACTATAGAAGCGGCGGGGCTTGCACACTTGGGCTTGAGTATAATCACACACACTTCTCTGCTTTGTAACTTTGCCCTTGTCGGTGAGGTCGCTACCGCATCATCGCAAGCCCTAGGCTGAAGAGCGGCCCAGACGTCGTTTTCGCCACCTCCTGGCCTTGACACCAAGGAGAGAGCGAGATTGCTTGGAGGAGAGAGAAAATAATAGAAGAGGAGTAATCTCATTCCATGGTACGCTTGGCAGGCGATGATAATTTTCTCCTGCACTCAAGTCGGCGCTGCTTGGAAACCGTTTGATGGTAAGAAAATGTCTTTTAACCCCGTCTACCTCAAGCCTGCACAATTGTGTCTGCACTACGCTATAAGGACGATCCTTCACCACCAGACGAATGGGGCGGATCTGGCCGGCACACCTCTGCCAGACAGCTTAGGATGATGTTTATATGTGTGAACCTAAGCTCACTGGTCTCTTGATGAAGCGAGACAAACATCTCCGGAGATGCTGGGTGAAATGTCTCTTCTAAATTGGTACTTTGGTGTGCAGGCAGGTTAGCTATTTCAATGGCCACCCGACACGAAGAAAGTCCGTTTATTTCTGGTGATCACCCAAAGAGTCGATTTACATCGGTTGTTTGACACCACAGGAATGTCCGGGTTTGGATGGCCACAGATGACCTAACCAATAAGTGATACATGAAGACGCCTGCCATTGTTTTCATGCAAGTACTCAAGTCAAGCCAACTCAACGAGAAAGTTAATAACACTTTTCAGTCTAGCCAGAAAAGGCTCGCTCACTTCTAGTCCACGCATGCATGAGAGTAGACGTCAAGTCTTTCAGTACAGGTGTTACTCACAGGCAGTACAATATGTAACAATGACTACTGTGTGAATCAAAAATAGAGCGATTTCATAACATAAAAAGATGTCAGAGAAGGACAGGTTGGGGAGGCTACGTATTCCAGGATGTCAAGTACGTATTCCACAATCTGAAGGGCGGGGACCAACAACACTCACCACGTCAACGTGGCGGCCCCGACGCGAACCGTCCAGCTGGAGTGGGACGCCTCGTCTGAGGAACCCGAACCTGCTGTGGTCGCTCAAGTGGAAGGGCGTACACAACGCAAGGAGTACACATTGAGACAGTCTCAATGAAAAACCTTTTCCATCAGATATGTAAAGAATGTAGCAAATATGTTGATGGGTCAGTATATTCTTTTGTTACGCACTTTAGACTGAACGTGCTGTGTCTGTTGGTACGAACAAGGTCTCTTTTCGTCAGATTGACAATTGGCTTGGCAGGTCCAGATTTTCATCTGGAACTACGACGGATGCGACGGATGCCAGCAGAGACTTCCTACCTTGGGTGTCCTCGTCGTCGTCCACCTTGTTCGCCGCGTCCTCGCCCTCTGTCCTTTCACTCTTTCCGCTTCAGTCTCTTCTTTACGCCGATCTTGTTAGCCACCTCGCTTTGCTATTGCTTTGCCTCAGCAACTCCTTTCCTGCTCTGCCTGCCATTGGATTGGCCGTGACCAGTTATCACGCAAAGAAAGTCACTTGCGGCCGCTGTGACCAGCTGCACCGAGCACAAAGTCACTCGTAGCAACGTCGGTAACACACAGATGCAGCTGCATGCTACGGGCACAACTCGGACAGGGGCATGAACGATTCGAGGAAGTCGTCAGAGACCTCGCAAGCCTCTCAGTGGCCGAAAACAGTGCTCTCGTGTCTAGTCAGGACGGGGACCCAGCAGTGAGCTCTCGTGCTGTGTCATGGACGCGAAATTTTTGATACCTGGCAATCTGCGTTTGCCGCCCTCTGTCGAACATTTCTCTTTATGAACCAGGATATAATAACGTTAATCAGCCATATGCACCTGCACCGAGACGCGGGCACCAGCACTGAAAGAGTACATACGACGCACAAGTACAAGAAGTACCCAGGACTAACAAAACTCAAGGCTAAATGAAAAGGGCTGAACACTGGAACTTGATTAAGGGCACTTGGGAGGTGGCAACCGAGGGGAATATGGAGAAGATGCAGTGGAATACTTTAAAAAAGGTTGCACTTGACCTTGCCCTACAAGCGTTTAAGGTTTACGATATAGAGTTGGCTGCAATGACGATACTGGACAGAATGCAGACTAAGGGCTACAGAGCAAATTCTATTTTTTGTGACTCACACAAGTTCAGTCGTCATCTACACTACACATTTACCAAACGGTAGTGCTGCCACCATAATGCACCAATCTGTCAAATGAATATATAAAACTTTTAAGGCCGTGGGGCAAAACATTTTTTTTACTTTAATGTGACGACAAAGTTCTAACATGACATGTAGCAACAAACCTGTGACTTCATTGATCACCATGAACCATCAGTTCGCATTTAAATAGGTTGGACTTTGTGCTGAATGAGTTTGTTGTCAACCTTTTGTCATAAAACTTTAAAGGCTGTGGGGAAAGACTAAAACTTTTTTTTCTTTTTCATTCGGGCACAACATAGCAACATTTTTATAATAACAAACTTTACATGTCCACGTGAAACCTGAAGGCTCGACCTAGCCTTAATATGCAATGCAAAAACAGGAGTCACAGCAGCTTTTCCCTTCTACCATATTATAACACGACACTGATATGTTATGGCCCTACTATGCTCACCCACTCGTCGCACAGGCCATGATTGGCCCCGACCTGACTCTAGTCCAGCATCAGGGTCAACGAGGTGTGCAGAGCTTAAAATCTTTTAATAAATGGATTTTATCTGGGTGAATCCCCCACCCACCCTGCTCTTAAAAGCAACATAGTTAACGTACGTACACATACAATAGTACATACGGGCAACATTAACGATCACAGTCTGTTTGTATGGCGCTTCCAAATTGGCGCGGCTGCCCAGGTGGCATCGGCGGTGACATCTTCCGCTCTCACCACTGTGATAAGCTCGTCGAAGATGCCGTCGACGTTGTAAAATTCCTTGAGCTCCTCGATTGCCTGCTCTTCTTTCTGCGTAGTTGACAGTCTCTTGGTTCTGGCTTTCTCGACACTCTCGCGATGCTTGACCTGGTCGCTCAAAATGCCCTTGAACACCTCTTGGTCAGAAGGCGCTGCCACCCTTTTCCAAGGATTTGAAACAGGGCTGGAAGAGGACGTTGACACGCTCAAGTCCAATTGCTTCCAGCTGGATTTCGAAGCTTTCTGCTTTGCGGCAGGTGGGGTAGGACTCGTTTTGTTCGTCTCTTTAGATTGACTTCTCATAATTTCAGCCAAGGATGGCGTGGCAGTGTCTGCAGTATCTCGCATAAGAACATCATGGCACTGCTGTGAACCCCAGCCCTTCCATTTTTCCTTCGGGGACACCTGAACTCCATCATTCTCGCCTTCAGATAACAGCTTCTTTCTCTCCTTTTGTGACTTCTTCGAAAACTTTTTGGAGAAAACGCTGGGGTCCTTCTTCTCCACAGCCTTTCTTGGAGAGCCGAAGAAATCTGCCAGCACAGCTTCGGGATCATCACTACAAGGTGTATTCTGCTTAACCAGGTTCGTGCAATCTTCCCTCTCCTCAATTTCCAACTCTTCCAAAGAAAGGCTAGGATCGAGATTGCCGTCCTGAGCACTTTCGCTGCCAGAGTCTGAGGTCACTGAGCTCAGACTGGAGGAGGAGATATTTCTTCTCCGTGAGAAACTGCTGCCTGGACTGCAGCGCTTGCCACCTTTCTTCACCGGTGTGTTGATCTTGCAGGACTCCTTTTCCAGCTCGAGGATTTCTTCAATAGTACAGGGGTTCTCATTTGCGAAGTCACTCACCTCCGTAGCAGAGGGTCCCCCAGAAGATTTGAAATGTCTTTGGCTGAGTCCACGGACATTTTGACGATAATAGTCCGACAACTCTTGAAAGCAATCGTCACTCAAAGACGACAAAGCCTGGGCCTCGAGCAAAGCCGCTGCATTCTGGCATACGAACTGCATGGCGCTCGCTTTGAGCTGGGCGGCATGAAAGTCGTATGCAAACTGCAACAATTCGGCCACGTTCCTCAGGGTTAGCATCTGCACTAGCTGGCGCTCGCACAAGTGTACCAGCCTCGGGGCCAACAGTTGATCGGCTGTGGCGAGGACGGTGCTCACAAACTCAATGTCTTCTGAATTGGCGACAGTTGAGGCCTCCTCGCGGTAAATATAATCTAGCACTGCTGAGATCACATCAGATGCCATAGGCAGACTCAGACATTCTCTGTCATTTTCTGCCCAGCCGAAGCTAAACATGCTGCGGAAGTAGTCCAACCTGGCGGCTAGTATGGGCTTATGAGCAGGAAGGTCGACGCCGTCGCTGCTCCGGATGATAACGTCCTGCAACTCGGGAAAGGACTTGCGAGAGAAGCAGGGCTGGGCTCGAGGGACCTGTTTTCCTTCCCTCAGGAGTATTGAACCATTTTCGAACTTGAACTGCTCAATGCTTTTAAGTAATCCGAAAAAGTTATACTTCGTAGCTGCCAGTTTGAGAGCTTCCAACGCGTTAGTTGGAGGATCAGATCCAATCTTACCCGTGTGGTTCTTCGTCCTAGCTTTGTTCCTACTCTTTCTCTTCTTGTAGATAGCATATGCAGATTGACTGCCGAATGTCTCATCATGATCATGGATATCATTGTTGTTGTTTGCACCTCCAGAGACATTCTGCAGATTCTTCAGCTCCAAGGTGCACTTGCCAGGCTTGAGCATATCGCATGATTTTGTATAAGCATACTGAAGGATTTGTTCAAAGAGTTCCGGCTGCATATCATCGTCCAGCTGAATCTCACAATCGCCGACCATCATCTTTGACATCAGATCACTAGCACAAGCGACAATGAACTTATGGGCATAGAAGGACTGGCTGCCGACCTTGAAGACGACGTCGTGTAGTGAGTCAAATTCTGTAGCAGTCTCATAGAAGGTTCTCATGTCCTTGGACATTGACGGTGCGTCGACTTCTGGAAATTCGACGAGTGAAGCGTTGGGCAAGAGTTGAAGGACGCAGAAATTCTCGCCTTTGGGATCGCTGGCCACAAACGTGCCCCTGAAGACGTTCGGCACCCTACGAACTTTTATCAAGTCGATCGACTTCTTGGCGAGGACCATGGATAAGGATGTTGCATCGTTAGAAGTGCTTGTCGGAGGTGGCTTAATGTTGCTGGGCGAAGAGGAAGCCGTTGGGCTTCTACGTTGATGTGTGCCTTCGTAGCAGAGTCCCTCCTTTGAGACTAGAAGGACGCTACTCTTATTCACGGAGATGTCACGCACTAACAGCTCCCGATTAAGGGTAAAGAGACACCGCACCAGCTGATGGGATCCGCGACTCTGTTCCCACACAAGCACGTGACCAAGGTTAGTGAGCACAAATATTTTCAGACTTCTGTGGCCCGTACTAGCCATCTTCAAGTCCACGTCGAGACCGCTGCAATCCAAGTATCCACCAACTACCTCCACCTTGGCCACATCCACGTGCCTGCTGGGTACTTTTTTTATGCTGTATTCATGCAGTGTGAGTAGCTCACCAGCTTTTGTCAGGACAACGATAGCAGCCTCGCTTGAAGCTACCAGCTTGATGGACAGATGCTTTTCGTTTAGCGCAGAAACCAACTTGGGGTTGACGATCGTTCTTTCACCTTTCAAATGACCAAGCTGCCCAGCATTCAGTCCCCACGTGTACAATGCATCACTTGTCCAAAAGAGGGAGTGGAAACGAGAGGCGGAGATTCCAATGGCTGGTGGAAACTTGATGCCTTTGGTACCGGGAGTAACCTAGAAGCAAAATTGTTCTCTCAGGAAAAAACAAATTGCACTAGGCCAGAACTGTGCGTACAGCGAATAAAACTCTGTACAACGTTACGTCAAGGTGGCCAAACTTATACTTGGCCCCAGGATAAGATGAATGCTATGTCAGATGGTCTAGAGCGCAGCTGCTATTATGTTCATCCAAGGGATACAACATACCGTACCATCACATTTAAGAGCCGCCCTTGAATAAGGACCGCACATCCAAGGCATAATTTGGAAATAAGAGCCGCACTTGAATAAGAGCCGCACTACAAGAGCAGATCGACCTGGTCCTTTTCTTTCAATGTGATTCTCTTGCATTCTCTTGTTCTCCTCTCACTCCCGTGCTCATTCTCACAGACGAGTACAACAATAACTAAAAGAATTCTAGGGACCCCCAACCAAAATAAGAGCTGCTCTTGAATAGAAGCCGCCCTCAAATAAGAGCCGCAGCCAGGGACAGAAAAATAAATAAGAGCTCGGATCTTAATTGCGACGGTACGATAATTTAGTCAGGTCCTAGATCGCAATGGTTTCTCATACAACAGCAGCTTCTCTGTGTTCATGAAGTGTGCTGCACTTACAACACCAGTTCTTAAAGGTCTGTAAGATGGTACGCACCTGTGTCGGGATGGACGTCATCTTTTGAGTGGATGCAATCCCAAGTTGGTTGTGCACATTTGTCCCACATGCCCACACACTTCCGTTGGAGAGGAGAAAGAGAGAGTGGTCCATTCCAAGAGCCACCTGATCGCACGACTGTCCTGCGAAAGTAGCCACTGATCGTGGTCCCAGTTGGGACTCCTCATTGCCATGGCCAAGGCGGCCTCCACGGCCGTGTCCACAGGTAAACACTCGGCCGTCGGTGGACAGGAACGCGGAGTGGAACTTGTTCAATGCGGCTGCCCTCAAGAAGATGCCCTCGCGACGAAATGTCTCCAACGGCTGATCTGGCTGGTGCTGAGCCGAGCTCGCTACGCTACCCAAGTTGTAGTTGGCGTTGGCGCCCCAACAATGGGCCTCGCACGGATTTCGGGGGCACAAGTCCAACGTCGCCGGGCAGTCGCGCACTAGGTGATCGACATAAGTGAGTCCCTCGTTGTCACACAGTGCTGGGTTGGCTCCGGCGGCCAAAAGCCCAGCAGCGACGCGCAGGCGACCATGAAATGCGGCGCGATGAAGAGCGGCGTAGCCAGACTCCCGATCCTTGACATTGAGGGGAGCTTCCTTGGTCTCGGACAGCCATCGTATCACGGTCCAGTATCCCAACGCAGCAGCGACATGTAGGAGAGTGCGGCCATCACAGTCCGCAACCTTCCCTGGAGTCGAACAGGTCCCACTCAGGGACAAGAAGGCGAGCGCCGCCGATTCGTCCACAGACGCGCATGCCGCCCCGATCAGGCGCGCGGCGTCTTTCTGCGAGCGACAGCGAGGACCACATTCGGCCTCTCTCTTGGACAATCTGGCGGGGGGCATCGTCAGCTTTGATCGGTCCCCGACTTCAAGTTCTCGACATCAGAGGATGGAGGCGGTGGGAACCCGAGTATTGCGTCACAGTCCGATATTTGCTTTCGTTATAAATCTTTTCGATGTCGCTCGACGCCCCAGGATCCTTCTCGTTGTTCCTCGCAAACCTTGAGTCGCTTGAAGCTGTTGAGCTTGACTCCCAGAGTCGGGGTCGCTCCGGGTTGTTCCCGACCACTTGGCGTCGGCTGAATCGGTTGCACGTCTCGGTCTCGTTTGTTGTTGCGTTGGCGATATGTGTTATCTTTTTTTGTCAGGTTTACCAGAACGCTCTGCTCGACACGAAGCCCTACAAGGGTAAGAAGATGGTGAACGCGGCCCGAGACATCTGAGCTCCGGATCGATGAGGTCGCACTTTGACTGCACATCCAGGAATCAAGTTTTACTCCATGACTATCATCGGGGAATCTTTCTCGGAAGTCTGGGTTGGAGTTCGACCTGTGACGTCTGCTCTCTCTGACGTCGTCGTCGGCCCAGTTATTTGACTTCTTGCTGCTGCTCTTAGTGTGTCGGAGAAGTCCTGTTGAGCCGCTACGCCCGTTCCCGCCTGCCCCGCCGGTTGTCTCCTGATCTCAAGTGTGTTGGGTCTTGCTGTCGTTTTGGTTGCCGCCGTCGTTGCTGCCGTTGTTGCTGCGGTTGCACTCGCTCAGCAAGTGCTCTTAACTCCTCAAGGAAACAGCAGACTTCAGTGGTCGAGTCGAAACCCCTCTTGACCCTGTTCCTGGCCTTCGTGCTCACTGAGCGGCTGGCTGCTGAACGAATCGGAGTAGAAGACGACCAGGGAGGCGTCCCCCCGTCGCCCGACCGCGGAGAATGACGTGATGTGATGGCCTCCTCGCACCGATCCGACGACGACGACACATCCGGCGAGGGCGAGAAGAGAGACCGTCCTCCGGAGGCGTCGGCTGCCACCGCCGTCGAAACCACCGGGCCGCCGGAGACTGACGACGACGACGAAGAAAGTTCGGTAACCGGATTCGCCGACGTCGGAAATCCTACCCGGGACGCCCTGCAGGTACCTGTGACCCCCATTGTTGGCGCTTCGAAGTCCCGTTCATGCTCAGGGGTACCTATAATAAGTACTTGTTGTAGGTAGTACTCGTACATCATGAAAAGCGGTAAACATTTATCCTGCCTTATCTCTCGCGTTCTGACAGGAGGGCATCCTTGGATTACTGCGCCCGACTGTCGACACCTTGGACGCGCGCGTGAGTGCCACTCGAGCTGCCCAGGAGGAACTTCGGACTCATATCTGCGGGCTCTCTGCTGACTTGGAGGCTATCTCTGCGGCCACCAAGGAGTCTGACGTCGCCGCCAGGTTGGAAAAGGGTGTCGAGAAGCTCAACCAGGCCAAGAGGAGAGTCGTAGTTGTCGCCAATCTACTCCAGGGAGCTCAGGTATGCTCTTCAGTCATACGATTTGGCTGGTGAAGTCTTATTGGCGGCAACTTACGCACTTCAGGATCGACTGAACAAAATTCATCAGAATTGCGTGAAGGAGACTGCTAAGCGACGAACTCTTCTGGAGCCCAGTCCAGCCTCAACGCCGGTGGTCACGGCTGATACAGACAAATAATTGCTACGTAAGACTAAAACAGAGCAGCCGAGATGGCTATGCGCAAGACCAGGGCCGGGACGACCAACGTAGGCATCGGTACAGTGGAGACCGAGATAGAACGCGCTCGAGAGGAGGGCAACTGGAAAAGAGTGGCGGAGCTTGCAGAGCAATTGAGACAGCGACCAGAAAGACAGTGCGAAACCTTGGCTAATTTCCTCATTGGAGAGGCGAAGCTGGAGGACTTTCTGGAAGAATATCCACCAAAGGTAGGTCATTCGTGCTACTGCACTTGGCGCACGCATGCACGTCGATTTTTCTAGGAAAAGAATGCTAGCGCCGCCAAAGAAGGCCTGCAAGAAGCTAGGGAGTGTCTCATGAGAACGATTGGCGACGACGCCAAGAAGCTTGGCGTCCACCTCGATTCTTACATACTGCTGGGGAAGCTGAATTACGCCATGTCGAACTTCACGGAGGCCTTGAGGTCAGATATGACATTGAGGTTGGACCATTGTGATATTTCAATATCAGTATCCACGATAACAGATTTTACGAGCGCGCTCAGTTGGACACTCTGGAAGAGAAACAACTTCCCGCTCGCAGTCTGAAGATCATGGCGGAAGCTTTTGCCATCAGAGCTCTTTGTTACGAAAAAGCTTCAGCCAACAGAAGCACCAGCAAAGCCAAGGCGGCGGAGAGGGAAGAGACCATCACCAGGTGGTATGAGGTGGCAGGAGACCTGACGCTGCTGTTCTTGCAGGTAAGTTGAAAATATCCGTAAGGTCGATGATGCCCCAAGTTGGACGAACTTGCAGTAATTTGTTCTATTCAGTTCCATTATAACCACCGTATTTCTTTAAGGTGTCGGACAAGTCTTCTAATCCCGCACAAAGCACTTGGTCTGTGACGTCTTCCTCCACTGCCGGTGGCGCCGTCGTTGGTACGGGAGGGGCCAGCGTTCCCAACTCCTCTTCGCCATTGCCTCCAACAATAAATAGCTCTACTTCATCGGCACATAAATTAGGTCCTATCCTAGAGATGGCTCTGCTCAAAGCTCCTACTCTGGACTTGAAGGCAGGGAACACTATGAGGGCAGTCAGTAGGTTTCGGGCTATACTGCAGGCAGAGGAGTCGGAGTCGACCAAGGTAGGGAAATCCATATTTCTCATTGACAGTCAATGATTAAGACTACATCTTACCCCCTGCTACATTTAGGAAATTCGCCGGAATGTTTGCTGGAAGCTTGCTGAGGTTCTTCTTCATGGCGTGAGCGATTTGACGTACGTACCTCCAGAGGATCCAGTATATGGTGGCGGCCAACCGTCTAGCACCAGGCCTCGCATGGGCTCTGCCGCCGTCCTCTCCGCGTCGGCAAGATCTGCACATCTCGATAGTCCATGGAAGCCCAGAAAGCACACGGGAGCGAACTTGTGGGTTCCACGGACAAGACTGGAGGAGATCGTTCTATTGCTTCTGCTTAGTGAAAATATGGCCAGGTAAGTTTGATTTTTTGTCGTTGTGGAAGCCCGCTTTGCGTGACGTGTAATTTTAGGAAAGAGGCCATCCTCAGTCAGGCTCCAGAGTTCTTCGGCATGCGCAGTACCAAGTTTCGCGATGCCATCATTACATACGACTTGGCTACTGTTGCTCTGGCTCGGGCAAGGAGCTTTAGAGTGCTCTGCAGGATGCTTGAACATTCAATGAAGTTTTCGTTCAACGAGCCACATACTTGGTAAGTTGGGCAATCTCTTACCTCAAACCATCACGCACCTAGGAATGGCGCATAATTGTGTGTTCATAAGAATTCCTAAAGTAACCAAAATCTTCTTTTCTTCTCGAAAGGACACAATTTGGATTGGCCCTGGCTTCAGAAGGCAAATTTTATCGCTCATTACAAGTGTTTCGCGAGCTCGCGGTTAGAAATCAGGCAGACTGTGGGACGTGTTTGTGCGTGGCCAAGATGTGCTACGAACGACTGCACATGTACGAGGAAGGGCTGGAATGGGCCGAGAGGGCTCAGAAGAAGGATGACTCCTTGACTGACCACCTGCTCAGGTAAGTCTCCATACATGGTGTTGTACAACAATGGATGCAGAATGGTTTAGAAGGAGCAAAGGTTTTGTTTGTTTCTAGGACTCGATGCAACATTTATCGAGGGCTGGGGTGCTTGCTAAGAGCTCGCACGGCGGAAGACTTAGCGAACAGACGAGAGTTTCTCGCTCGGGCTGAAGAAAGATTCCTGACTGCTAGGAAAAGCGATCTCGATGACCATCTAGCTGAATACTACCTAGCTTATTACTACGCAGTGGTCAGAGAGACTGCCAAAGCTATGGCGTGAGTCATTTAGGAGTAGTTGTGCAATCGGTTATGTTATGTCATGATTGATGTGATTACAGGCATGTTCGTAGAGCGCTGGACCTGCACCCGGAGCATCTTGCGTCAATGCACCTTTTGGCCCTTTTATTGTCGGCCCAGGTAATCAGAGTTCACCTCTTATTTATGAACCAACCTCTACGCAGCTTCACGGGATGAGGTCTTTTTTTCCAGAATCAATACAGCGAAGCCTTAGAATTGGTGGATATCGCCTTGGAGGAATTTCCAGAAAACTTGCCAGTCATGTCTCTCAAAGTGTACCTTGAGGAGAAGGTTAATGGAGGAGAAATGGCTGTCCTCGTTGCCAAAGGTAACTATTCCGTGCTAGATGAACGATTGGCTGCAGCAAACTACTGTTTCTCTCTCCTTCTCTCTCAGCAATGCTTGAGCAGTGGCAAGCTGTTTGCGATCAGCTTCAGTCTGAGGAGGAGTCCAACTCTTCTAGCCATGCTCCCGCCGGCGCTGCGCCAGCGTCGCTGGTCAATAATCCCCTGGGTGCATTCGTCGGTAGCGCCGCAGCCGCCGTCGTAGGACCCACTGCGGCAGCGTCAAATTACGATACTCTGTCGACTCTCAGAGGTGGTGTCGCAGCGGCTGCTGCGGCCACGACCGCTGGAGGCGCCGGAAACATCTCCGCAAACAGTACCGTAGTGGTTCCAGGTGTTGGGGGAGGGAGTGGCGGTGCATTTGACACCCTGAGTGACAAGGACTCGGTTTCGCTGCACGCTCAGTCCCTAACGGCCTCGCACGTCGAGAAGACGCTCTCTGAGGTCGCCAGCTCAGTGTCGGCGCCTTTTCCCCGGCCAGGTGAGGAAGAGCCGTTAAGTGGATTATGGCTAAAGACATAGTTAATCTATTGAATCCAACGACTGAAATTGCGTTAATACGAGTATGCCTTGTAGTTCTCTCGTCACCTCGTCTGTTCCCAGGTCCCCATGATCCCCTGTACACTCAGATGCGGATCTGGCTTCTTACGGCGGAGCTTCACCTGAATGAGAACAACGTCTGGGAAGCTGAGCAGTGCGTTGGCGAAGCGAGGATGATCTCGCCACTTTCCTACCACCTAATGCATGCAAAGGGGAGATTGCACGAGTCCAAGGGAGACTTTGATCTAGCCAGACAGTGCTACGAGAGCAGTCTGGGGATTAACCCCTCCCACGTAGCTTCGTTACATCATTTGGGGCAGGTGAGTAAACGCAGTACTGCCATTACTAATGGATGATAGTTTATGTGCGTTTACATGACCACCTGCTATGTAAAATAGGTGAATTATTACCTCGGTCATTTCCGCTCGGCCGAGCAGGCGCTAAAGGTGGCCTGCCGCTTGGAGCCCAACGACGAGCGCTTGTGGTCGCTTTTAGGTGAAGTGACCGAGTCCTTGGCCGGGCAGCACTTGGAGCAGGTGGACGAAATCAGCCACGGGTCTGTCATCCGTGAAGAAAAGGACCGTACTCCAACGGAAGACACCAGCAAGACCCTCGTGGACGAAGCCACAAGGCTGTTCGCTACTGCTGCCGAGTGCCACTCAATTGCGCTCAGCCTGCAGGCCGCCAGCCCCATCCTACCCTACACCACCATTCCGCTGTGCTTTGAGTAGACCACGCGCTTCAAAGTGGCGGTCTAAACAAAAGTATCTTGCAAGCCCTTGCTTGAAACACTGGACTGGTAAAAGTGACTATTCATAAGCTGCAGGAGAAGACGGTGACTTACGGAGAGTCTTCGGATGGTCCTGAGGTCCCATCAGCCCTACAAGTACACACACATGCTAGTCACGCTGTAAATCCACTTGGGTCATGAGAACCTCCTTACTTTCATTGTGACTGAGTAGTATGCACTCGCACATTCCTATAAATTTTGCCTTATCCTATGCATACCAATGTAGTGCGCCATACCTCTCTGTTCGTTAAATTGACGGCTGTAGTAGCAGGCTTTATTTGCGTTTTTCAGCATGAGCTATATGTATTTACGCACGGTTCCTCCCTGTCACTCATGTGCACTACTCTCTAAAAAAATTTTGGAATTTAACATTCTTGGTAAGTAAAGTGGCCCGAGTATCTCGCGCCGAAATCAAGTCCATATGCTCTCATCTTTATTGTAGAGAAGCGTCACGCTGCAGTCTAAAAGGTACATAGCACAAAATCAGCATACTAAGTTTGAATCACAAGGCTTGGGTGACACTGGACACACAGAAGTACCATAAGCGAGTACTATACAGTACAGTATACACAAAGCACGAATGACATGAGTCTTTGGTGCTGGGTTTCTCAGAGGGGCTAGCAATGTCCTGATGTAACTTTGTCGAGGATCCATCTTACAAAGCTAGGCCCAAAAAATCACTGTGACTAGCAAACTCGTGCACTCGAAAATCAGTGATGTAGCAATTCAGCATGTGATGAATTAGCACAGAAAAGTGAGGGAAAAAGTCTGCACACTGCATGCACACAAATTCACTTCAATACGCAGAAATTTGCATTCGGATCGTTGTCTCTATCTTTTTCTACCTGTCAGAGAAAAATAAAAGCATATTCAAGAAGCGCACGCGCCCCTTGAGAAGAGGATGTGAGTTTGACAGACACTGAGACACTCAGAGCAACCCCAAGTAACATCATACCTGCCTGCCTACTGAAGGTTTGTCTACCAGTACATACACGTGCGTACTAATTAAGGTTCATAATGCATACGAGTTACTCGTTAATGAGTAGTAGAAGCAGAGTTTGAAGCCGATCTCCGATGACTTTTTCCTCGCTAAGACCACCTGCCGCAAACGCTACATCTTTGGTCCAAGGGCCTGGTATGTCCTGTGCCGGTCTGTAAGAGGTCCTGGGTGCCTGAATTGTAGCTGGGGACCTCACGGGTCTTGGATTGCTAGAAACGAAGGAATGTCGTTGAACTTCGGGACACTGGTGTATTTTCGTGTAAGCTGCGGTGCGACTTTCTGGGGTATCTATTTAGACCACTTTGGGCAACGAAACTGCTCACTTGACTCCTGTCGGGACGATAAGTATCTATTGGCATCATTTTGGAGCCAATACAATCAACGAGCTAAAAAATCATTTAGTAAACATAGGGCTTCCAGCTAGGTTAAGACTTTGGCGCTCTTCTTTGAACTTACTTCATTTCGATTATCACGTCAACGATGAGTAAGCTACTAGACACCTATTTTTGCGCGGTTACTTTACCCGCTTTCACCTGGAGAGGAGGGTGTCATTGACTCAAGCATGTTACAATCACTGCAGTCTAATCTACGGTAAGGGCTTTAAGTTGCTTAATATTGCGACAGGAAAAGATCATTGTGGCAATTATCTGAAGCCAATTATTGCAGGTTAGCTATGACAGAAAGGTGGAATGGAAAAGACGACGAACTAAAAAGAAAAGCATTAATCTGGCCTAACAATAGCAACGCTGAAGAAGACGGCGGGCGCCTCTTCACTCTTCAATGGATACACCCCGTGTGAGTGCGTAAGTACTGTTTCGGGTACGCATTGCCTACATACCATGAATTAGCAATGAGGCTACGTGAGGAACACCGACCAAGACCCTTCTTTGTTTAATTATGATTGTATGATTACCCAACGAGATAGTATATAGAACGATCGTAAAGAAATGAATTGGCAGTGAGCGAATGAATAACAATGAATGCCCCTCCCCCACATACTTGTAGCAGCTCGCTGGCGATCTCGCTGAACAGCCTCTCGACGTTATCACAGCTCTTTGCGGACGTCTCAATGAAGTACATATCGTGGCGCTGGGCGAACTCCTCTCCGACCTCCGAGGGAATCTCTCGATCCTCCAGGTCAATCTTATTACCTGGTACAAGAGGGAAAATTGGATTAAGGGGGCAACAGGCCAGATGTAAATTTATTAGACAGTTTGGCTTTGAATTGTGATCAATTTAGATAAGAGGACATGAAAGTGTTGCACAGTGCGTGCTCGTACGTACTTTTATTACGTTACTTGGTGCATGTGCTGAATTCGTAATTGAAAGCAATGCAGTCTAAACTAATCATATTCGTACGTATGTACGTGTATGAGCTACCTTTGTAACGCAGACTCACCCACGAGGACTTTCAGAACTTTCGGCGACGCGTATTCCTCGATCTCCCTGAGCCACTCCGGGCAGCAGTCAAAGGTGGGCTGGTTGGAGACGTCATACACCAGGATGAGGGCGTGGGCAGAGCGGTAGTAGCTCTGAGTGATGCTGCGAAAACGCTCCTGGCCCGCTGTGTCCCAGATCTGGAGCTGAAATGTATCGTGAATCCTTGTACATCCCGTCAGTCTTGTACTCTTAACAAAAAAGGCTTCTCTGCAGGCTTGCATGAGCCCGACTGCAATTTGTACCACGGCATCAAAGACCGGACATACAGTGTGATCTTTGAAGCAATAGAAAGAAGGTCCATTGTACCAGCAAATAATACACCTTCTACTCCTGACTATAGCGTATACAATCTAGCTGCCAAAAAAGTTTCCGCAGGGTGGCATCCCTCTCATCTTCTTCTCTCAGAGTTTTTCTTTTCTTCCCAATCACCTGGAAAACAGGATAGCGATGGCCATGATGCAATCTCCCCTTGCCTTTGCCATTTCTCACCAAATTTCTATCCGTTCTCTCTCTAGACGAAAGGACAAACGTACGTACGCAGTAGTGCAGTACTTAGAAAAGTTGGACATCTCAGCTACTTCTCTTACCTTGATCTTTTCGCCCTCCACCTCTACGGTTTTGATCATGAAGTCGACGCCAATGGTGGCGCCCTGACCTGGCGGAAACATCCCTTGTGTGAACCGACGCACCAGACATGTTTTGCCGACTCCTGCGTTGCCCACCAGCACCACCTTGAACAGGTACTTGTAGTCCTCGATCGTGGCCATCTCACCAGAAACTCATAATACATCGAGCGGATTCATTCTCTACATAGAGAAAGATGAACACACTAAAGTTGATCATGTGTTAAGGATCACAAAAGCACGTCATAAAAGATCTCACCGTCCAAGGAATAACAGCCACGTATCACGTTACGAGAGATTTGCATTTGGGCGAACAACATGAAGGAATTTTTTCTAAAAGAAAAGGAACTAAATGAAAAAATGCGAGTCATGTGTTAGCTTCACTGGACTCTTGACTATTTCTCAGCAATGGTGTCGCACATGTCCACAATTTAGTTTTTACGAAGCGTCTCTGTACTGTAAACAAGATAACGTAGCTGCTGGCTATTGCTTGTGCGATAAGAAAGTCAAATCGCACTCGCGCTATATTAACCTATGAGGAAGTATTGGGTTAGTACGACTGAGGGGAATGAGCACAGAGAGCACTTGCAAGTTCATGCAAAGCCCAACTATGTCAAACCATCCAGGCATTTACATAGTTTGAATAATAGTTAAGAGTACAAACAAGTCAAGAACCCCATGAACATGTTCAAACTTCAGTCTATCTGCTATGGTGGCAACAAAATTTAAGATCCGATTGACTTCACCGATGAAATTGCACGTGGTAGAGGCGAATCAGGCTCATCGTCATCAAGATCAATACAGGCAATTCTACAAGCTGGGGAATTTGATGGCACCGATCATGAAAAAAGCCACTTTTTTGCTCTTAAACATTACCAGACTCGCCATGGATGTAGCTGAGATTGATTGTCTTAAACTCTCATGCTCGTTTTCATGCTGCTTTTTGCAAATTTGTCTGTTTATGCATGTCTTGAAGGGTTGAATTGATGCTTGAAACGTCTCTTTTGGCAGGAATTTTGTGCACACTTAGAATGACACTAAAAAGTCCATCGGACCGTACATTTTGCCACCACTGTACACTGGTCCAGTTGTCTGGGGATGAGACGCGGATCCCACAGACAGACGTCACTCCTTTATTCAAAGATTATTCCATCCATCAACAGCAATGACCTGTCTATGTATGAGTACACTGACTGCTGAAATAAGATACATTCCGTATTTATTCATCTGCGTTGCCTTCATTAGCAGAACGCCACAGAGCAGATTTATGTCCACGCTCCTAACAGAAAATCTCGATTGGCGCTAAGGACGCGTTCCACGTGAACAAAGCCAGCGAAGACTTGTTCTCCAGAAGTCACACTTTTGGTGGGTACGCACGCACCTTGGCAAAATTTCGTATCTCATTGAGGATGACGAGTGCAAGCGCAACTTAAAGGCGACGACGAGATGTCATTGTGAGGCAGGCTGCAGGTGTGTAAGGATCTGCTGGGATATTAGCATGCCTTCTGCAGGACAGGACAATCAGTCATTTCGGAGATAAGTACGCGGCTTGAATACAAATGAGACAAAAGGCCTCTGGGAAATGAAGGTGGGATTCGTCCAGAGATCCTCCAAAAAGAGATTTATTTTTCTCGCCATCAGGTAGTTCAGATGAATGTTTTCAAATGGTACACGTGCATACTCACTACATCTGTCATCGTCTGTGCAAAATGGCTGGTGGCGAAATCTGCCCGTTGCAAGATCTGGTGCCAACCTCAACAGCTCCAACACAGTCCAAGAGTGTGAGGTGCTACATCTATCACAATATCGCTGAGGTCTCGTAAGAAGAGTGTCTCATTTCAACACCACTCACCACGTCTGCATGATTTTTGCCCACTTTGTCCAGTGCCGGTGACCAAGAGGATTGCTCGTCAGCGGCCGCGGTGGAGGGAGATCTGGAGGAAACCGTCATTCACGCTACGATTTGCTCGGGTTTTGCTGTGCCGCCTAATTGCGTATGTACACGTACAATATCGCTGTCGGCCGCCGCTGCTGCTACCACTACTAGGGCTACTACTTGTGCCACCTCCCTCACAGCCCAGTGGAGGAAGGCAGGCAGGAAGAAGAAAGCTCGCTCAAGCCCGGCTGCTGCTGCAGCAACTCCTGCGACTGCGGCTACGGCTGCAGCGGCTGCGGCCAGCTGTACTGGTGCCTGCTGCTACAATGGCGCCATATACGAAATGATTCCTATTGAAACTGACGTAAATTTAACAATAGGCGAGATTCTGTTGGTTTTTTCTCCCAAGGTATTGTTAATTCTCCTCACGAGGGAAACAGTGGGGGAAGTTTTGCACAAAGCGCAAATGCTGCAGACATGAGTACATATACGGACGTACAGTGAGCTGATTCGAAAAGGTACCCTTTCTGCTGAATGATCTTGGGCCGGCCAGGATTAATGGCAACTTTATATTTCACTTTGTGTGAAATATTATGCTTGAAATATGTTTCACAATAGGACAAATTAAGGCACCCATAATCCTATGTGCACATTTAACTAAAAGTTTTATAACATAAGGTCGGTAAACATAATGCTGGAACAACAAAAGCAGGGTAAACAAACAATTTTGTCAGGTGTGCTTTCATGAAAAAGCTTCCTTTTTTAAAAAAAAACCCTGCCTCTAAATATTGTTTTTGTGGGTTTTCTTTCGTTGCCTCGTTTGAAATGGCAGCATATCCACCTAACCAAAAGTCAAAAGTTTCCTTCCCAAGACATATTTTTTCAAATATTAAGACTTGTGCCAGGTATAAATATGCCTAAGGCCAACCTTCTATTCCAACCAAATCAAACTAACATTTCACGTACACATCGTGTATGTACTCCAACTAGTACAGTGGAAAAATGCATGTACGCATGTGGTACTTGTTTCACGTAGAGGACCTTGTAGCTCTTCTCTATAATGCTCACTCGCACGAAAAGCGCCAAGCGAGTGAATGGCACGACTCAAAATGACTACTCATAATAATTTATTGACCCTTTTGTTGTGTGAAGGCCACCCATATCGGATGTGACGTGTCAACAGGGACACTAAGAGCAGAGCAAATGCTCTGCTCCGAGGAGAAGCTCACATAATATACAGTCCATGCACACACTGCATACGCTGGGTCTACCGCACATGTGTGGCCTCTACACTGGCAGATTAGCAACCGGATACAAGCAGCATCGCCTATCAAGTCACACCTCATGATTTATTGGTGCACGTTCACATAAGTGAGTCTTTGGCCTGAAACCTTTCAAGCAAGCTATTAAGGCTTCATATAGCTCAGTGCAAGTCAGCTAGAAACATACATCGCATGCTATTACGTGTGTGCGTAAGTACTAAAGCATACAGTGTACATAGTATGCATACTGTACATACGTAGATGAATGACGAACGCAGTCAAATACGGCAATCGCAGCACGTACGTACCTGTCTACGGTGTTTATTCTTTCCTCGCACGAACATGCACATACCGTATGTGCTTGTTTACGCAGATCATGGCAAACGAAAACATCGAATAAGAAATGACAATGCTTCTACCACACTTGTCTTCATTGAATCGTCAAAAGCTCATGGTCAAGTGAATTTAGGCCTAGCCTAAAGGCACCAGAACTATTTGGGGATTCTAGAACAGTGCGTCTATGAAGATTGGCTCGTTCTCCGTCTCCTCTGCTTCCTTGACTTGCTTCCGTATGAACATTGGTTCAGTTCCCTCTTGTTTCCTGTTGCGTCTCCCCAAAGGTCTGACCCCTGGTTTGCCAGGGATGCCTGACTGGTCGTCACTTACCGAGGGGGATCCAACCTCTATACGAAGTCCCAGAGGCTGGTGTCCGCCACAAGTCTTGATTTTAACGCCCCCTCTTTCCCTTTTCCTCCCCTTGACGGGCTCGCAACTGCCACATGGTCCTTTCTTGCAGTCCTTGGACTTCGTGCAGAGGTCACCACAACAGCCCCCGGCGCTGCACTGGGACAAGTCGTCGCAGCACTCGCCATCCTTTCTGGGAGCGCATGTCCCTGGTCTACAAGAGCCTGACAGACACTTTTCCGAGGAGCAACTGGTCCATGGCTCTTTACTCTTGGTTCTGTGCCTGGTTTTTTCTCCGCAGATCTTATCGTTTGAGCCCTCCACCTTGACGCATTTATTGCAGGGACCATCTTTGCAATCGTCATTCTTCAGACAGGAGTCTCCACAGCACCCACCTCTACTGCAATTCGCCAGATCGTCGCAGCACTGACCCGATCCTCTGGGCGAGCAAGTTCCAAGCGGACATTTACGGTCGCAGGTGATGCCTAAGCAGTTCACACTGCCCTTCTGGGATAACTTTGCTATCCCACCCTCCTTGGCCAGGGATCTGGATAAAAGAAGGGTGATGGACACGAACAACAGCCCGACCAATTTGCAGTTCCTTGCTTCAATCATCCTTCTGACTTGGACCCTTCGTTGGACCACAATGACTAGAAGAATAAAGAAGCAGCAGCAAATCTCTGAAGAGCGATTTATGGCTCGACATTGGCATGTCCTACGGTGTTTTGAAGACTTTCAACATCATCACTTTAAGAGCCAATCAATCCAAAGATTACTTTTCAACACACTACAGACTCCCTAACTTATGTTCTCTGCATGTACGCATAAGGATAATTCAACGTTGAGGGTCGTGGAATTCGTCTTATTTCTGCCTAACTTTCTCTGATGGGACTCTTTTGCCTCAGAACTTTGCTTTTGTAATTCTGGCTCAACTTTTGGGTTGAGAAATGCCACCGATCATTTCATCCAGGGCATTATTAAACTTACACGGAGGAAATTCTGTGCTAAGCAGAGGAGTTGCAAACTACGCAAACCACTACATAGTGGGCATAGTTCCCGATGCAATATTTTGCACTCGGTAGTAGTAGTACATTACGTGCAATTGGCAAAGTAGCATTTCACGAACAATGTGTCTCTGCAGCCCGAAAGTGTCGCTGCCTGAGGAACGAGGGCAGCAATGAGGGCTGCAGAGCCAGTGTTCGTAAAATGCCATGTGCCAAATGCACGTACCGAGTTTTACGTAAGCTGGTCCATTTTGCATTGCTCCAGTCACTACAATCGTCACGTCGACGGCTCCGGTCGCTCCCACTGCCGCTTTGACTGCTCTGATTGCTCCAATCTTGCTCCGGGCACTCCGACTGACATTTGGACAATTCCAGTCGCTGTGATCGCCAGAAGTGATTGCATAACTGCAGGTCCCATATATTGGGGGCCATACTTTTTTGCAGTGCCTTAGGAGTCCAGATCCCTCCTACACCACCTACTCTCAGTACATGAGGAGGGTGGAAAAGGAGTCCTTTTCAAGACCTTCTTGGTACGAAAGAAATGAGCGCAAAATGGACAGGGCGACGCAAAAACCTTTATGACGCTTACGCAACTATTCTGGCGCCATTTTCAGCGTGATAACGAAGTTTTGTCGTTGCTTTTTCACCTCAGAACAGCCAATCCGTCAAAGAAAGTGACTTAGAACAGCTTCGACACCTCAGACACAAGCACCTCCTCCCCCCATCCGGGTTAGTGAAAGTGGTTCCGAGACCAAGACTTTTTCTTCAGGGAGATACCGACTCCGCGGTCCGAGACATAAAAAATGGATTTGCTTTTCCTGTGCAATCGCACAATTGCGCGGGTCTTTGAGTACCTAATCAACATTTCCTTCGTTTTTGAAGTCTCAACAGATTGAAGACTTATAAGGATAAGGATTGAAAATAAGTTACGTTGAGGGAAAGGGATTTTCCCGCTAAAGGATTCAATTCTGTTATTTTCACTCCGTTGATTTTTTGAGCTGTTTGTTTGCAATATTTCCCTGCAGAAACGCTGACAAGATGCCGTTAACGAACCTCAATCAAAAATTAGTATTAGTAGGGAGGGTAAATATGTTCAGTTTAAGTTTTAAATATTTTTTAAACATTTCGGTAATTATGGAGAACTTTAATTATTTTGATTTTGGGGGCAAAATGCAGAGTTTATTCAAAAAAACTCAGGTCACACTGAAGCCAACTGCGTCACAGACTGCGTATGTCATCGCACTGAGCGCTAAGAATGAAATCCTATGACTCCAACACAATGGCACAAGCAGTTAATGATGAACATGGTTCATTTGTCTAGTGCTGCCACAACAGCAAGCATTCAGCGAATAAAACAAAACAGACAAATCCAGCGTGTGGAGCAGTGAGTTATTATAAACGACATGTATAAAAGCTCACTGGCGTGGAGCGACACAATGGCGTCGGAGATCACAAAATCCAAATACTTGAATGAGCTCAAGGGGAAGGACTTCCCTTTCACCTTCAGAAAGGTGAAAGGGAAGCCAGACTGCTACTGCAAATACTTTGAGTACATTCTCTGGGGAGGCAAATGGAGCTGTTCAGCCAGCACATCAGGAGCAGCAAGCACGAGAAGAATAAACAGCCAAAGAAGAGGTAGAAGAGGACCCAGGCCTCATTGATCGAAGTCACACTACAGGAGGCCAGTAAGAGTAGAGGTGACACTCCAGGAGAAGCGCTGTGGAGGGGCTTCTTCCTCGCAGCCAATATTTCGCTGAAAAAGCTGGAGAACCCAATTTTTAGGGATGTCCTGGAAACCAGCATGAGCATCAAGCTGCCAAGTGAGGCCATCTTGAGGCTGAAGCACCTGCCCAGCATTTACCGTCAGGTCATGGCCATAATCAAGGACAACATTGAGGATGGCTCGCTATAATTAGCGCGGATTGCTCCAAGGATGCCACGGGGACGGAAGTGGCCAACATCACTGTCGGTACTTTGAACAGCCAAGCGTACAGCAAGCCACACTCGGTGCACGTGGCCTTCCTTGACAAGACTGATGGAGCACCAATGGTCAGATTGATCAATGATGTTTTGAGGAAGCTGGACAGTAGCAGGGCCCAGATTCTTTTGACCGGTACAGCAGTTCGGTCAGGTAGAGATCTGCAGCTGTTCTTCCTAGGGCTACCCCATGTAACATGCTTCGAACATGGTTTGCGCCTTGTCTGCCAATTTGGCCACGGAGCTCTTCAATGACGTCAACCATCTCATTGCTTCCATCGCAATGGTGTTCCTCAAGTCACACGACCGTCGTGCTGCTTACCGTGACAACTGATCCAGGCCCAATCTGCCGGTGGGGGGGGGGGGGGGGGGGGGGGGGGGGGGGGGGGGGGGGGGGGGGGGGGGGGGGGGGGGGGGGGGGGGGGGGGGGGGGGGGGGGGGGGGGG
>JAAUXU010137373.1_pt1 | contig 77150 bp, 83 predicted proteins | sample 7278151 | NCBI WGS metagenome assembly JAAUXU01 (sample SAMN14350113, study PRJNA611818) | marine sediment metagenome | isolation source: surface marine sediment (1.8m) | place: French Polynesia: Moorea | collected 2018-08
AAAAATTGCTCAACTTCTCCTCCTCCCCCCCGCGAAATTACTTAACCCTTCCATAATTGGCAACAGTGCAAGCCTCTTCCTCGTTTTTTGCAACCCTCCCCCCCCCCCGAAAAAAGTGGAGAAAACACAGCATTGACTAATTGCTGCTCTTGCATTCCTCCGACGTCGGTTGCTCTCGGCAGTCATTAATCCTCCTACGCAAAAAAGGAGGCCTGAGCAAGGCCTGGCTTGGAGCTCTTTGTGCACTTTTGCCAGGAAAGAAAGAATGACGGGAAATCTCGTTTTCGCGCACACCTCCCTCCTCTCTGTCACCTTTTGAGCCCGCGGTGTCGCCCAAGTCAAGGATTGACAAAGGTCAGCCCAAAAAAGAAAAGCCAAAAAGGAGCCGCTCTTCAAGAAGCTGACGTGCAAAATACAAATCTGTCGAAGAGGAAGATAAGTAACAATTTACGAAAAGGTGACGAAGCACACGCAAAAAGTGATCTCTGATGTGCACGATCTTGTACACCGAGTAGCTCAGAGACTGACGAGATCGTTTGTGCAACTTATGCCATGTCTGGCGAGCATGGTTGATAGGTTGTTGCTGATATGAGGAGCTGCTCCTGCTCCCTTAGAAAAGTAGAAAAGACGGATTTTGCCATTGCTCCAGCAAACGTTCAGTTCCAAGCAGAACCCGCCCGAGTGCCTCATTTGGAACCTGGCTTCCCAAAGAGCCACCTGGCAATGAAGGCACGGTGAGCCAGCGCTGCCACAAAAGCGACTCCGCCAGCATGGAAAATCTCCGGATACCACTGATTTGTTGATCGACCTGACATGGACAGTTCATTGATCGATGGCCTCGTTCCTCCATGCAGTCGATGTCTGGAGACGCGTTGTGCATGACGCCCATGGATAGACAGGAGTTCGCGCAGCTCACGACCTGATTCGGGAAGACCACACAGAACACAATGGCTCTACAAAAAGCCATAAAGGCGAGCCAAATAGCCAAAGTTAATGCTGTAACTGTTGTTCCCGCAGCTATTAAAAACTTTTACGTACTAGGAACACGTCCGTCTAATTCGGACTCCCTGGGTGCGCGTGCGCACTTGCCATTAGAAGAAAAAGAAAACCGGAATGTGTTTAGTAACTGGGACTCTTCATAGCGGTCTTTTTACCTTACTAATGATGGATGAAGCGCCAGATGTCCCCTTTTAGTCGCCCCCCCTCGACCTGACATTCATGGGGGGAGGGGGGAGGGTAAGGACAAACAACCCTTTATTCTCCTTACGGCTGATTGAAAGAGGGAGAACAGGGAAAAGGGGCAGCAGAAACACACGGACTAAATCCAATCCTGTCGATTTAGTGCAGTCCAGAGAAGTCCAACAGTGTTTGAGGAATCGGCGAAAAATCGGCGGCAGCTGAACCACCACCATCCCGAAAAGTAGGATCACATAACAAAAGAAGGTCTGACTCATCAGACTATTTTTTCACTCATCGCCTAATTTATACTTGCTTGATGTACAGTAGAACATGCTCAAGTTGATCAGAAACAGTTAAGTGGGTTAGATTCAAGCAAAATATAATGCAATGGCCCTCTTGTAAAAAAAAAAGACCCCCTACCTTGCTGCACTGAAGGAGAAGGCTTCAGCTGAATGGGGTTGGGCCAGAGGAGGCAGAGCGAAGAGAGAAGAGAGAAAAGAGGTGTAGCAGTCAACTGCAGGGTCTGGCTAGTTCCATGTAAATAAAAAAACAGAAAAGTTAATCGAGTCCAGAACATAAACAAAGGCCAGCTTGGTGAAATTTTGTCGAGAATGTTGCCCAAAGCACTTTTCCCTTTGCTTAAAATTCATAATTACTGCACATGAGGGATTCAGCTGTTGTGGCCTTCTAAATGGCTTAGTCATGAATGATCTCCTGAATCTCAAAGTCTATCTCAAACAAGCAGTCACTTTTTCTGACAGGACGACTTTTTGCGGCAAAAAAAGTTATGGAATGAAATTGACTTTACTCCATTTCAAAAAGCTTGGCTGCAGAGAGGTCAACATACAGATTGGTGGATAATATTGTCCGTAGACTTGGGCAACCTCTCATTTGTAAAATATGCTGAAAAAACAGTTTTTCACTTTCACATAAGAGTATAAACAAATTTACATAACCTGAGCCAATTTTGACATTGCCCTGACAAACAAGAGTATCATGCAGGAGGACAAAAGAAAGGAGGTTGCGACCCTGCTCTGCACATCAGTCAAAATTTCACACATTTCTCAATTGGGGTCTCAGAGTGCACCATATGGTGCATAAAAGCATGTCTCACTGCAGGTGGCAACACGACTGAGCTGCTGAGACCTGGCAGGCCTTGTGAGTCCACTGATGATGCTATCCATGCTGCCTTCAATGACCCCACCACCACCATCTCTGCTGCTGCAAGAAACCTTGGGATCCTGCAAACCACCACCTGTGTTGCTGTCAATTGCCTTGGTAGGTGCTCCCTGTGCTGTCTGTGCCATCCACTCCTCAGTGCCCAAGACAGTGCACACCTCATCAAATACGGCCACCACTTTGTCAACCGCCTCAAGAGTCACCACCAGATCATTTTTTCCATGATGAAAAAACCTCGGCATTGGACCCTGTCAACAATCCACAGAACGACCATGTGGTCATATTTGCTAGGTCAGGGGAATAGCCCACCACAATTTGCTGTCACCCATACGAAGCACCCAATGTCAGTCATGATGCTGGGAGTTGTAGCATCAACTGGCAAGACCCTCAGTCTGGTTCCCACATGGGTGCTGCCTTGATTGTGCCCTGGATGAAGACTGTTACTGCCTGGCACAACCTCCCCTACATCCTCCTGCTCACCCCACTAAAAATGTCCAACGTTGGCTCACCACCCACTCCAGCTTCTGGCCTTCTGACTTCTGTCAGCAGGGGACCGCAAGGATAAGAGATTTTCGTACATTCAATTGTATGCTTTGACTGTGTCCCACAAGATCAAAGGCTTGGATGCACCATTGTCTGGTAAGGCATCAATGTAGAAATTTGCATTTGTGCATTTTTGTCGGATGCACACGCGTGTACAGGGTGGTTCACTAGAATTGAGACTAATATTTTGATATAATTTTTCGCAGGCTAATATTCAAATTTCCCGGGCACGTGCGTAATAGCTTTGGAACCTCTATCTGTTGCAAACAAAACTCTAAACAAACATTTCCTGCTATATTTGTTCTTAAGTGACAAAAATGTCAAGCAAGCAGGAGAATCGCGAATTGATTCTTGCCACTTTTCAAGCTGGAAAGTCAGCCACCACCATCACCAAGACTTTCAAGGCCACCGTCAGCAGAGCGACCGTCTTCCGCACCATCAAAGCTTTCAAGGAGACTGGCAAGACATCAAGGAAGGTCCAGGTGTGTCAAAGGCTTGTGCAGACCCCAGCCATGAAGAAGAGGATCGGGGAAAAGATCAGAGTGAACCCGTCGAGGTCGATTTGGCAAATGGCAAAGGAGGAGGCCGTGAGCAGATCCACCATGATGAGGTTGGTCAGGAAGGATCTCGGGATGGTTCCCTACAAGAAGAGATCCCGGCAGATCCTATCGGAGGCCACCAAAGAGAAGCGCTTGCTTCGTGGCAAGCACATTCTCCAGCGTCTTGTCAGCGGCAGCCAACTTCCAGTGCTTTGGACGGATGAGAAACTCTTCACCGTGCAGGCCATCCACAACAGCCAAAACGACCGCATCTTGGCCAGGGATAAATCCTCAATCCCTATCGAGCTCAGGACAGCATTCAGGTGGCAGAAGCTGCCCTCCGTCATGGTCTGGGCCGGGGTCGCGTCGGACGGGAAGAAAACGCCCCTGATTTTCATCGAAGAAGGAGTCAAGATCGACCAGGCTGTCTATTTGCACCTGATCTCTGAGGAGGTGTTGCCCTGGGTCGAGAAGGAATACCCGGGAAGCGGAATTGTGTTCCAGCAAGATGGTGCCCCCGCCCACACTGCGAGGATGGTCCAAGACTTCTGCCAGGAAATGTTTTCGGATTTTTGGTCCAAAGACCTTTGGCCGCCCTCGTCTCCAGATTTGAATCCAATGGACTTTGGAATATAGGGCGAGCCACAAATCCTGGCCGTCCGTCGCCGTCCTCAAGAGGAAATTGATCGAGGCTTGGGACTCAATAGCCCCGGAGGAGATCTCTGCCTGCACTGCTTCTGCCATCAAGAGGTTTAAGGCCATGGTCAAGGCTAAAGGTGGCTACATTGAACTTTAGTGTTATTTTCTTGTTGCTTGGCCTCAAATAAAATGTTCTGGATAATTACAACCCTGTCGGTTAATTATTTCGGGATTTATAGCTGATAATCTAAGTCTCAATTCTAGTGAACCACCCTGCATATGGGGAGCCTACATGTGCAACATGCACGTCCGTGGGGAGTCATTCAGAATTGTTGGTAGCGTTAGCTCGGGTGGGCTTATTCTTGCTAGAGCAACAAACCTTTACAGTATGTAATGTTGCCTTTCTTCTGGCAATGATGGCAGGTAGCTTCCTTAGCTTGGCATTTGTTGCAAAAATATGGGGTAGCCCTGCAATAGGGAGGTTTCTCATTCTGATCTGATGAATATATGTCTCCTTGTTGCTGTTGCTGCTTGTCCCTTTATTCTGATGGTGGGTGTCATTGGCTTGGACCAATGGGTTCTCTTGGAGCCCTTTGGCAGTATTATACGTATCATACGCAGCTTTTGAGCTGCACCAAGTCAAAAGTACCAGGAAGAGACAGTATGACTTGGCTTATGCAGGCAGGCAGACAGACAGATACACAGACAGACACACAGACAAAGAGCATAAAGTCCTAGTCCTAGCTATATATATATAAGATTACACTTTTGTGTAATAGACATCTCTGTGCAGTGGGCAGGGAAGGCTGTACACACCCCTTAAGAAATGACCATTTGGGGAGGGGGCTGTGCCTTATGGTTTTACTGTACAACCATGCATAGTCCCCATCACTAAGGTTTGGCTAGGCATCATTGCCTTTTACTTAGTTGTGCATCATGCAAACTATCATCCACAGATGACAAGTTTTCTGTCTCCAGCGGCAGAAATGAGAGATTCACCCAAAACCTTAACTTTGTAGTTGATCAATCCCAATTACAATGAGCTCAAGCAGGAATCATGTGGGCTCCTCGGAATTACCCTTGCAAATGCCTATATTGAAGGAAAAATCCATTCATTAAATTTACTCTACTGCCGAAAATTCCGTTCATCGACCCAAATGGGACGCTTATCCTCGGACAGAGGGAGTAACTGCTGGGAAGGTGTCAAGTCAGTGCTGTCAGCAGAAGGTCCATGAAAAGTAGAGTTATTTAAGAATACGTGTAACATAGAGTCTGATTTTCTTTTTTGACGGGGTGGAGCTCTAAAAGCATTGATAGAGCAAGAAATTTTACTCCTTCAAGTCTGGTTCATCACCCTCGCCCACTCCATGGACGGCATGAACCTGAACACTCTTACCGTCGGACGTGAGTGAACGTAGGACCGTACGCAAAAAAGTGAACTTTCTTCATATTGAGAGCCAAGTGATGATTTGCAGTTGTCACAGATTATTCCACACGCATAAATGCATAATACAGTGGATTCCGCATACGGCTTGATGACTACACCAGGAGTAACCTCAAACTGGGCAGAAAACCCAAAATTCCTTCACACGAGTAAAACGATTGGTTTGTTTGCAAAATAGCAGGAAATTTTGAGACAAAAAGTGTTGCCTTTTTTAAGAGTGAAGACTCCAAAGAGCTGATTCCTTTTGTCGATGACTGGAACGGAGAGAAGAATTTGCAACCGGTCGTTTGAAATGCAAATTCAGGAACGACTACAGGCAAAATATGATCCACTGCACAGGGTTGGGTCCAAGTTCTGTCCCATTTAATGTTTCAGTGACGGGAACAAACCCCTCCATGAATATTTCATTCATTCATGATCGCGGCCGGTTCTCACTTCTGACTGACCAAGTTGCTTGAAGTGCACGAGACTCCCGCTCCGTCGAGTCAGCACTGAGCCGTGTGTGTCCCCCGTGTGCGACGGGATGGAACTGCACTCGGCACGGGTATACACGACCGTCCTCTAATGCAGTGCGCGCACTTAACGTATACTTAGGTTTTTCTTCTTCTTTCGACAGCAGCAGTGAGCTGCATGAGCGCAATAACGGCTGATAAATGACCCGTGTGTGTGCCCGAGTGAATCGTTTATCAGGTCATATAGCAGAGCGAGTCCCATTATCACAGGCTCATATGGTTGGTGCGTATATGAAGCGCCGTGACGTATGTCGGATCCCCATCATTGAGCACCGCGCTTACAGTCTGAAACGCTTAAAAGGTTTAGACAACTTACAACTTTGGAATCTAGGAAGCTGTTTTGAAGAACCGTCGTCACTTTTTACACATGAGGTGACCACAGACAGTGTCAGCTTGAATTTAAAAACAAAATATTGATCAAGTCATTGCAAAGACATGAACAAAATCTGTGTTCCAGCATTGGTAAGAGAAGTACTCGTTGGCGCAGCCTTTACCCAAGCTGAATTAGGCCAGTGTGGAACAGCCAGCACTGAAAACAAATGTTGGCCACTGCACATCCCAAAACAAATATCATGAGTAAGAAATTAGCCTGTGAAATTGTTATTTTCTATGTCACCTTTTGACATCACAGGTTTTGTGTGCTTACTAGGGATATAGGGCTTCAGTACAGAGGCCACAGCGAGGGTGAGCAAGGCCATGTCGAGGCCTGAATCTGACAGATAGTATTTTTTAACGAAACGTCAGTGAATTCTGAGTAGTGGTGTCTAGAGCCCGAATGCCTCCTTCGCTCAAGTCCCAGAACTCTCGAGCCCGGGACGTCCCCAATCTTGTCATCTACACGCCTGTGGTTGTCCTCGGTGTCGTCGCTGTGACTGTCTCCATGTGCTTAATGCTGTACATGCAATCCAGGTTGGCATACTGATACTCGAAAATTTTGGACCACAATCTAAATATTTTACTGCACAGCTTTAAGGACACGTGCTCTGATTGATATTTTTTTTTCACTTTCGTCCACATTAACGTCAAGAGCAAGTATAGGCATACTTAAAAAACACAAAATGACCAGTGCCACAACCTGAGATGAAGCAAGTGACAGTCAAACTAGTCCCTACCGAGCCCCAGGTACCACAAGTCCACCTCTTTGCATGACATGTCCCCGGTGGCCATGGTGGCCATGGTGGCCATGGTGGCCATGGTGGCCACCAGGGACAAGGGGGAGAGTGAGAGACATCCTTCCCCTTTCACTAAGGGGAAAGATCAGTTCTACACTGAAGCTTCTGGGTTTCAATAACCGACCCTGTTTGCAAAGACTGTGTCACGAAAATTGACACTTATGTTCTGCGACTCTCTTAAATTTAAATACTTTGTTTCGTATTGGTTTTTGCGCTGCTGTTGTTGCCAATGCAGTGCAGTGATAAAGAAAATGACCCGCTTTCCATTGAGGATCAGAGAAGTGACCTCTGGACAATCAAACTGAAGATGTGCGCAGCCTCCATGTGCAGGGGATCTGAGGCTGCTGTGGAGGCCCTAGTGAGACGGATTGAAAGCAAAGTGCTTTTCCTTATGACGCAGTCTACCAGCAAAAGTGTCGGTCTGACTCCTGGTGAAATTGGCCGCTCAGTGCGTACGAGCTGACATGTGGGATGTGTGATATGTGTAACGGACCAGTCATTTGCGGATATTCAATTAGCTGTGACTTCTGAGGGGGGGCGCCTCATTAGGGCTTTATCGCACTCACAACACGCCCAGAACAAGCTTGGTGATCTGTTTGCTCCTCGTCTCGAGTTGCCAATTTTTCGACTGCGCCGGCAATAAGAATTTATCGCGCGCAAAAACTGTCTGATGCCAAGTTTTTACTTCGCCTCCATCCCTGGCAGTGTGTTCAACGCTGCCCCCGTGGGACATGTGCGAGGCGAGCGTGGTCGTGGTCGTCGTGGTCGTCGTGGTCCTCGTCATGGTCCTCGTCGTCGTAGCAACAGCAAATAATCAACTAAAGGCCTGTTTCTTGCCGAACCGCTTCACGCCAAATGACTTCAACATGATCAGCTGTGTCCTTCTGCACTTCAACTCCGCCAGACATTTTGTGCACTCTTCCCGAGTGTGGGTCTGGTATCGCCCATTACTAAGGAGTCTCAGCCACAAAAGCTTCAAGAGTCGAAACCGTTTTCTTCGTTCGCTCTCTTTCCTTTCAATTTGGTGTCACCTCGCAGATGGCGCCTTCTCCTCCAAAAATCTGTCTCTGGGGATGAAAGAGAGAGGGAGGAGAGGCTTTTATACTAGTTAAAGGCACGTGTGCACTTGGCAACTATTGCCAGGCCGTAAAAGAAGTGCATGCGTAAAATCACGATGTGTGACCCCACCTCAACGAGGGTCGCCAGTGTGACATTTCACTCCCCAATGTTGAGCAACTTATGCGGTATCCTTTCTTATGACTCTGCTCCATGCGCCACATCAGCAAGGAGGGCTCCATGGCAAGCGGGGACAGGACAGAGTCGGCCATGGTGGATTGTCTCACCAGATTTGGTGCTTTTCTTGTCAAACAGGGTGAGTCCCATGGCCGCCAGTCCCATGATCCGCTAGGTGGTCATATGATTTTGCTAGTGGTTGCGCAACTAGGTAGTGGTCACAATGAAGTCTGAGCTTGGCAGCCATGACTGAACCTGACATTGCCGATGAAGCGGTCGGCTTGAAGGGCGAGTCCAGCCCTACCCGGGCGGGGGTCGGGGCCACGAGCGAGTGCCGACTTTGCCCGGGTGGCTGCGTCTTCAGCAGGCAACGCTTCTGGCATCGTGGATGGGCCTCTTTCTAACTAACTGACCCCTCCTCCTTGGTTCTGGTGCCCCCTTTCTCTGAGCACCGTCATTCTTTTTTCGTCTGCTTCCTCCTGAAAAGGATGGCGCTGAAAATGGGGAAGACTCGAGTGGACGAAATTAATTGTGAGGGCGGAAATGAGAGTGGGCGCAGAAGTTGGAGCAAAGTAGTCCAGAGCCATAATGTCCCTGAAACAACAATCATTTGTCAAGAAATGCATTGCTGCAAAGATGGGGGAAGGGAGAATGAAAGAAAGTGGGGCAGACACGGACTGGGGCAGGGTTGCCACTAGGGTCGGGCATGGAGTCGACTCGGGCTTGACTGACTACTGGGGCCAAGTCACGTTCAGCAGGGTTCTATGAGCAGGAGGTCGACTCCGGTTGCTCCATCTACTGGCGAAACTGGGGCCATATCGACGATATCAGACAACAGACAAAAAGAGAACATTGTTTTGACGGACCAAAAAGTACAGTAGAACCCGGACTTGGTCAAGTTTCTTGGTGCCGCCCGCCCAAGTTGAGAAAGGCAGGTTTGGTTGACCAAGTATCCCAAAATACACAAAAGAGTAAAGCGATATTTTGCATCTCAGCGAATAAGGAAATGAAATTAGTTATGATTCCGTTATCGGACCAGAGAGAGAGAGAGAGAGAGAGAGAGAGAAGTTCCGTGACCTCCTCCTCTTACCACTTTGACCTCTTGTCTCTCAGCTGAGAGACGATGTCAGCCTAGACGTGACAAATTAGGTACAACACTGACCAAACACAAATCTCGAAAATGCAGCTTCATTTTACTCCAAGGAGCTGCAGTTGACCAATGCATGCAGATGAAAAAGAGATGACAACAGCTCCTTCTGTTCTCACCAAGTACTGATCGGACTCGACTTGACACGTCTTGACGTCAGTGACCAGGCTGGTACGATCAATGTGGGTGGTGTGGACGTCGCCGAGGGGGAAGGGGCCAAGGTGCATTACTTGTGGCAAGTTGGAACTGGGACCAGTTGTCCAAAAGTCACCTGTTGTTTTGGGACTGATTAGTCGAATTAAGTCTAGAGTCAAGGTCTGGATTTGAATCGAAGCAAGTCGTGGATGCTCGAATTTGAGTTGACTGAAACTTTTTCGAGTGGGGTTTGACTAAAGGTCAGGTCTTTGTTGTCCAACAACTGCATTCGGACTCACGTCAGCCATTGACTGCCCGATCTAAAACCCTATGTACTCTCTATATCACTGGTCAATCCTGGACATAGTAGAGCAAGGGGGGTGACTCGTCTACAGTGGACTGCGCTTAATAGAGACGGCTTGGGACAGCGAGTTTTGTCTCGCATAAGCGCGTGCCTCTAATGAGCGTGTTAATAAAGAAAACATTGTCAAAAAGTCCGAAAAAGATGGAAAATGACAAATATTTATCAGCAATTATGGAGAAAAAGTGGTCTACAGTACTTTGTTACAGTGATGTTGTGACTGAGACTTTGCTGCAACTTTTGTTCGAGGGTGCGAAACCCGGAGAAGTCCTCAAACCCTCTTTGCACAGGGTGAGTTTGTGTATAGAGAGAAGTAAAATTGTACTAGTTTTGTCACAGATTGTGGGCAGTTTCTGTCTCCATTATCCATGTTGAGTTGCTAATAAGAGTCATAATAAATTTTTTGTACCTCGTCTTTTTCTTCGATGAGCCAAAGTCTGCAACATAATCTGCAAGTCTGCAATATCAATCTATGAAGCCTGTTCCACTGTCTGTAAAGAAGTTGTTCACCAAATGGAAGGTCCTTACTGAACCAGGTCCAAAAGCACTTAGTACATAAGATATCTGTCACATCTATCCACCGATGCTTGAGTGCAGAAGTTTTTCTTTTTCCGTCGCACAGCATCTGACCAAGCGCAGTTTATTAAAAACGCTTCTGCTCCCTACATACGTCCATGTCCATCTCTGTCCTCTTCTCACGGCATTTCTGCACAAACTGCGCCCTAAATGCCCTCAGCTGTGATGTGGAGAGCACGCGCAGAGTGTGTGAGATCGTAGCAAGTAGCAAGTAGCAGCATTGGCGTCATCTGGCGACTCAGGCTAATGTACACACGCATGAGCGTTACTGTCACGCGTAGGGATAGTCGAGTGTCGGAATTTGTGAAAGCTCGAGTTGTCCGGCCGAACAGGAGAAAGTACCCAACGGAACGGGTCCTCGACAATAAAGTATCTCTTTTTGACCCGGTCAGAAAAAAAGGGCTTTTCTACTGACCTCAGTGCCAATTTTTTGCGTAACGCAAACAATCGCCCTATTCCTGATTCCTCTGATGAAAATGGGACTTGAGCATGACTAAACTGAGGAGCAAATGTTTGTCAGAACAACTACGATGGCGTCAGCAGGTGTGATCGAGTCGAGTTCTGGGGAGTTGTGCTCGAGTCACGTGGGACCTCAGAGGGGGTGAAACGTTGGCCTCGCTCTCGAAGCCCAAGATGTTTCACTTGCTGGCAGCGTTTTCAACGTCGGTGGTCCAGGAACACGACGAGGTTGAGGCCTTGGCGATACCCAAGATTTCAGTCGTGGCTGCTGCTGGAGAACGTGGCAAAGGGACGATTCCCCTTGCTCAGCGCTGGCTTTGTCATCCCGATTTTAAGTCGCAGTAAAATGTGTGCAGTGCGTGACTTCCTTGTCCCAGTTATCTTAGTCCACTTTTAGTGGGTCTCTGGCTCGAGAGAGGGGGAAAAAAAGAGGCCCCCAAATGTCGACACTAACAGGGGAAAGAGAGAGAGAGAGATTTTATTAGTCGCACCAAATCTTCTCTTTTCCCAGATAAGAGAAAGCCTCCAACTTGCCAAATAAGAGGTGATTTTATTATGCAAGGGTGGGATTTCCAAGTGCCATTAACGTAAAGTCAGTACATCCTCCTCTTATAGTTAATCAAGGAGACGTTAACAAGGGGAAGGGGACCGTTACAGCTTCGTCAGCGAGTAGCCAAGCAACCAGCAGAAAGAGGAAGAAATGTGCAAAATTTTCGCCCCAAACGGGTGTCTGGGAGACAACAGCACTTTTTGTATCCTCAGTCCTCCTTGAGACACGTTTTAGAAAGCACCTTGTTGATGCATGGACTTCTCAATTCAAAATAGTGTATGCAAAGAAAGGGAAGACGTTGTCTGCACCCTACTTGAGTTCAAACATGTCCTACTTTGGCCTCAGCAGCAGCTTCAAATCTCCTGCACGCAGAGGCTGCGCACTCTTCTTCAGTTTGATTGTCCAGAGGTCATTTGTCTGGTCCTCAATGATGGTCATTTTTCTTTGTTATTGACGACCTCACTGCATTGACAACAACAGATTCTCAAAAACTTAAACGAAACAAAGTATTTACATTTAAGCAATGTCACTGTCAATTTTTTGTCTGTGCAAACCATCTTCACTGTGGAACCAAATGCTACTATTTGTCCCTGGTCTTGCAGGGCCCCCCTCTCAGGACATGTTGTGCCTGGTGGACTTGGGGAGCCTGAGGACGATTGTGACTGTCACTTGCTCCTGCTCCTTTCTTGTTTTTTACGATCTCATGCTTGAATCTGGTCTCCACTTGCTCGTGACGTCAGTTTGAGCACATCTTCTTCAGGGATGCTTGTTCAGATGCCACTTTCTGGTCCTGGTAGAAGAAATGGTCACTCTGGGTAATTTTGCAAGACCGTGCAGACTTGGCAAAAAGGTTCTTTTTGTGACAATCCAGCAGGCTGATAGCGACACCCTATGACCCTCTGCCGATTTTGCCATTGTCAGGGTAACTCGTGGTTGTAAGCAGGGTCCACTGTAGCCAACAGAGTACTTCAACTGGGGTGTGTCGTGAGTAGAAACAGAGTGTCAAGTTTGGTGCATCAGGGCTGTGCAAAAGTGCATCTATTCGTGCGTAATCTCCTCTATGAAGGCAGAAGAGAGTAACTCGATCGTTGTTGTGTTTTCTTACGACCGTTCCACTTTCGTGGCCTTTAAGCGGTTTTTGCATGCAAAGAGAAAAAAAAGTCAGACCCGCGTTATTGAATGTTGACATCCACTCGCGTTTGCCACATTTCTACCTCGAGATATTGGACGTTTAGGCCTCGTAAAATCCCCCCTTTTCCTGCCTACTTTGGAGGTTGACAACACAACCGCAAACTGGGTCAATGCGCCCCGAGTCGCGCATTCCGGAGCCAAAAAATAAGCGCACATTGACGAGAGATTTGAGGGCTAAATGACTCGGAACGACGGCGATCGGCGTTTTCGCATATTTTATCGGGAAGAAGCATCAAGCAGAGGCGGAGTAGCCGGTGATCCTGGCCCACCTGAGTGGAAATATTTAGTCGTCCTTCCAGACTTTGCTCGCTGAGAAATTTGGCAAAGTCTGCGGGAGGCGCTCGACACAATTTGATGCGTTCTGCGGGGTAGGAAAAGATGCGACGCTCTGAAAAGAGGCAGGAGTCGGCACTGAGAGACGGAGGCAGATTTGCATGAAGATATCAATAAATCGACAGGGAGAATTTGGATCCTGTCGGATTCCCCTCCAGAGCTCGATTTCCCCGTGAATGCTTCAGACAGCAGGAAGACAAGGCAATTCAGTCAGATCAGGCGTGCAGCAAATTACATGTGCACACAGACACGTACAGGGTGGCCTTGAAATGAAATCTCTGCTCAGTTGATCACATTTCGTCAGCAAATTGATCGAGGAGATCCCAGATTTTAATCTGGGCGCAAACAAGCGTTCATGATCAGTTTGTTTTTCTAAGCAGTGGGGGAAAAACTTTCCTTTCTTAAGTAAGTAGAGATAAACTTTCCGTGAAAGTTGAAGCTTTCGAAAAGCTGCACCGCTCTGTGGAGACTCTGAACATGTTTAGAAGAGGGTTTTTCTTTCTTTAAGTCATGTGTGTAGAAGAAGAAAAGGTCTGATAAGTGTGCTCATGTGTACAGTGCTGAAGGCATTGAGGAAATGTTGAGGTTGGAGATCCACGTGGACGTGATCAGGAATGCCGAAAAAACTGAATGCAAGATGGTGGAAAATGACAAAAGTGATTTGCTAGGAACTTGCATCGATTCTGATTCACAAAAGGCCTGGAGCTTCAAATATAGATTGATGCAGATGTAAAAGTTTAGGCAAAACGTCCTACAACTGCCTGTCGACCTTTCACTGAACGATGGCCTTCAAACAGCTGCAGAAAGTGATCTGCAAGAGGGTTTGCGACTCCGTCATGATGGCTCCAATGCAGATCCCAATGACGTCAGGGCTGGGGTGACCGGCGGAATTGATCCTCCACTCCTCAATGCCCTGAAGATGGGAGTGCAGACTGGGGATGTGGTGGGCCCCACAATTCCAGGCGGGCCAGCTTGATGCATCCGCTGAGATGCCTCCGTCACGCTGTCCTCCTACTCGTCGACCTTTAAACGTCTTGACCATGTTGTTTTCGGTGAAACCCAAACAGTCAATGATGACCTTTCAGAATGCCACTGAGGAGGCAAGTTTGTTCCCTCTCACCACGACCCAGCCACGACGCTGTTGTAGTGCATGGAGACCTCCTTGATCCTCTTGTGGTGGAGGACTGACTCAAGCTCAAGGGTGCCGCTGGACAAAAACCTGTCCACCTCTCCTTCAGCTGTGTCTTCCCGCTTTGCCCTCTTTGCAAAGAAGCTGGTCCTCTTTTTCTCCTGGGAGGCTGTCACCTTGGGGCCATCGATGTTGGCTGCCTCGATCAGGTTCTCCCTGGCCCTCTTCTTGCCTTCATCATCCAGGAAGTCTACTTTCACTTCGGGGAGATAGGCTGCTGCTACCAGCATCTCCGTGCTGTGGGAGTAGCAGTCAAATCTTTCCTTGACACCCTCTAAAGCAGCATTGGCCAGCGGCTTGCACGTCGTCACCTTCTCCATGCACTCTTCCAGCTCCTCCTTCAGCTGCTGGATTGCTGGCAGCAGGTAGCCCAGGTAGATTCCTTCGTCTCCCTGCAAGAGGTCTAGGGTCATGGCCACATTCTGCGTCACATTGACCCACTCCTCAAGGAATGAGATATGGTCTGCAGCGAGGGGGGACTGGCCAGCAGCAACAAAGACAGCTGCCAGGGCAGTGCTGTCCATCTTCTGCAGCTTCAGGATCCTCTGGACCGAGTTGTAATGGGAGGTCCACCTCCTTGCTGTCGGAGTAACCAGCCCCAGGTAGGGGAAGTGCTGCTGGTACTTGTTGGCAAACTTGGGTAACTGATTGTACTTGTGCCAAAGGGCCTGTAGCTTGCCAAAGATCGGATGGTAGAGTCTCTTGTACTGGTGTGTCTTGAGGGCGGCCTGGCAGTCAGTGGTGGCCCCCAAGTTAAGTGAATGTGCTGCACACCAGAAGTGCATCCTCCAGGGTGCTGGTGGCTGGATTGTCCAGGATCTCGGTTAGCAGAGGAGCATTGTCCTCCTCTGAAAATACTCAATTTCAAGACTTGTCAGCTGATACTGAAATTCTTTCTCACCTTCATCCTCACTGGCATCATCAAAATCCCCCTCAACTTTGCCACTGTGTTGGGACAGCCCATCCAGGGGCCTGGGGGCAACAGATTGCCACCCCTTGCCCAATTGAAGGCTGCTGAGAAGAGGTCTATCATATTCCTGGGGAAATGCTTCCCTAAAATTTTGTGGCATTCTCCGTTGCAGTTGTATCAGGTATGTAAGCTCCACTTTCTTTGTGACTACGGTCTTCAGCCGATGGAACCTTGCATGGTCCAGTGGCAGGCAGTCTGGGGAGTATTGGGGGCCGGTCATTGTGACCTACCAACCGACTCCCTGACCCCGTGGCAGCCACTGCTGCACCAACATGAGCCATGCTCACATGTGAAGTATGAGGGGGGGACTCCATCGGCGTAGACCTGGCAGTTGGCCATGCCTCCATTACAGGCAAGGGGATGGCTCGGCTTAAAGGCTCAAAGACACTTATTCATGGCATCGCAGTAGTGCTGGCTATTGACATTCTTTCCAAACAGGCAACAACAGCTCCACCCATCAGTGGCTCATGCTGCCAATATCATCTGTCCAGCAGTTTTTCTGAAAGGGATCACACCATCATCAAGTGCATCTCCAGCTGTCGCTGAGATGACACGGTGAATTCTGCTGTTCTTGTGTGGTGACAAATTGAAGCAGGCCTCACCAATCCAGATGCGAATGCCATGTCAAACATCCTGTGTGTCCTGAAGGACGGTCTGACATCTGAGGAGATGAACTGCCCGACTTGCTGGGCTGATAGACTGAAGACAGTGCATAGCACGGCTACTCATGTGCATATGGGAACTGTGCAACGTCCTGAATGCGAGTCCACACAGAATTTGTACGAGCAACGAAGCTGGAGGGATCATCAGAGACAAAACCCACACAGCTGGACCAGGAGATTTCATATTTCTGTAGAAGCTTCGCGATTGCTGCAAAGAGCACTTCACTTGAGGCTTCTGTAATATGCTCAAGCCCAAGGAAACGTGAGCCAATCTTGCCGCCGTCACGGTCATGGAAGCACGCACACACAGAGATGTTTTTCAGAGGTTACATCTGTTGACTCGTCCGCAATCATGGCCAACTTCTGATCCTGAACGGCATTCTTCGGGGTTTTTTCCGTATCTGGTGCAATGACGTTGGTCAGCAGTTGTGAATACTTTGTTTGATGAAGTTTCAAGTTTTCCAGGGGACTTTCTTTCCCATTATGGGAACTGACGTCACCTAGGTGATCCGCAGCACTGTTGGAACAGTGGCAAGCTATTGCGACTGCTACCATCAGTTCTGCTCTCTTCGTCTGTAATAAAAAAGAATGGAAGCCAGCGTAGGACTAGGAAAGTCTCCCAGAAAATATCCTGGACTGTGATGACAGCCACGGTGTTACTGACAGTGACAGCAGGAACAATGATAATGGGAGGAATGTAGATGACAGCTTCACAGTCGAGGTGGTCTTTCTTAAACCCGTTGGCTTAAGCAAACAAGATTAAGGAGGAGAAGGTAAACGAGGCCATGAAACTGCGGCACAAATGTCAGCTGTCGTGGTGGTCCATCAGTACATAAGATGTTATAGAAACCCTTATTTCGATCTTGAACAGCGAGCAGGATGTCAGCTGTTGTGGTGGTCCATCAGCACATGGAATGCTGTGGAACCCCCTGTTTTGATTATACCCAGTGAGCAAGATCCCGTCTCTTCAGTTATGTATGACTAAGAAAAAAGGACCGCCACAACAGCTGACTTTTTGCCTCAAAATCCTCGGAGCGAGCCTGGACAACATTCACCTTCTCCCCCTTGACCTTCTTCGGGCACATGTGTGCTTTTTTGTTTATCTTCTCCACTGCCTTTCTTTGAACTGGTTGGTCTCGTGTTACAGATCCTGTTTCATCCATCACTTCGTTACTGAGGAATGATATTGACCAATGGCAACACTGCCAGCAATCTGCCAGTTTAGCTTTCACCACCAGTTGCATTTTTTATTGCCAGAAAGTTTCCAAAGGTGCCAGTTTTCACGAAACCTGGCAGTGAGATCTGCCAGTCGCATAAGTGGCACTTAATATTTCTAGTTATTATGGTATATGTTATTGTGGTTGTATTAGTTATCGAAATCCCCCCAATTTGACCTCTCCTCAGACTGTTACTGGCCTCAGGCTGCTCCCTCGGTCAGAATGATTCGTCAGACAGGTCTAATTCCTCGGATTTCGATCATTGGAAAGTTGGAAAATCAAGTGCTCCTTGGCGCGCATGCGATGTTACTGATTGTCGGCATGAGAAGGTTACTCCTTCACAAGGCACATCATCAGCCTTGTTCCGGACGACTCATTGTTCTCCCCAAAAGACAAAAGTCAGAGGGGACGAAAATGGGCCTCGTGCTGGCCTGACCCGAAAGAAAGAAAGGAAATCCGGCGAAATTGTGTCACGCGACAAAAATTAATGGATTTGGTATGCAGCACGTCCTAGCGCCGCTCCTTCATCTTGTGCTACACGGACAGGGTGACTCAGAAGAGGTGGACGCGACGCCGCCGATGGTCCTCGAGCGACATCGGCGTGACAAATGCTTCAGACACATACAGGGAGTCGTGCAACAGCGGGTCCGTCGAGACCAACCAGAAGTGGGTGGAACAGCAGTCGATGGGGAGGAGGTCTGTCTGGGGGGGAACAAAAGACCAATTTGCTTTCGACACATCTTTTGTTCCTCGTCGTACAGTTGTTGAGTCCAAGTCTCTGACTTGCACACACAGACACTCAATCCACAGCAGACCGCAGTACAGACGAACACAATGCCTGAGATGCTGAACTCACGTCCCGACTGCTGTTCAGTATGAGGGGTCAAAGTCCGCGCCCACCATAAGTAATCGACACAATGGCTGTGGTTGTTGCTGCTGCTCACCAGAGTCGGGCCGGATATGACCCATATGAGAATCGGGGATCGTCTCGAATAATTTCGTGATTCGATTCAGCTGGCTTGAATCAAGTGTGTGTACTCACTTCATCCAGCGGTGGGAAATACAGTCCCTGCCGTAAGTGATGTCGCTCGGTACATATTGATATCCTCTGCTGAGTGGGAAAATGGCCAGGTTGAAGTTTGCCGTCGAATGTGCGATGGTGACAGTCATGAGATGCTGCAGTTTCGTCTAGCCTCAAGTGCTCATTGTAATGGTGGAGCACTGTGAAGTTGCACGACGAGAGCACCGTGCCGGGTGCGGCCGATTTTTCATGCTTTTGCTGACTGAGAGTCCATGACAAACTTTGTGTGGATGTGGCCACCCACCCAGCCAAAGACGGTACCCTCCGACCTGTCCTTGGACGTGCGACAGGCCAGAAACACCTCGTTCGTGCACCAGAGCATGATCGCGGACACTTACCAGCAGCAGCGGCAGCAGAAGGACCGCGCTCTGTCCACCAGCGTCGCCTCGTCCTTTGTCCGCGACCAAGCGCTTAATAAACGAAATAGGGTCATGCTCAGAGGCAGGGTTTTTTTTTAGAAACATCTGCAGGTGATGAAACATGGACTGATTATTTTGACTTTCTATGAATTTTTTTTGGCTTAGTTTCCTACATTATCAATCATTTGAAGTAAGTAAGGCATTCATTTGATGCATACACCATTTCTCGTTGCTGCTAGGGCAACAAAACTTTCATCATTTTGGTAGAGAATCCATGCAAATAAATTCCTTTTGGAAAAATTATGATGTGGTTGCTCTATCAGCTTCAAACTTGGCAGAGCAATGGTATATGGTGACAGACCATCCCGCAGGCCTATGAAATAGTTGATGACCTGGTTTGATGATTTGGTTCCAGATGCTGCTAGAGTCATGCACATCCAAAAATGACAGGATGATATAGCACAAGGAAGGGTCAGACCAACAAGCTGTTGTTGACCAGCACTGAGGCAGCCCATCATTTTCCTTTTCTACATGCCTTCATCATTGCCCTGGGCTTCTAGGAAGGCCCAGACTACCACTTGAATGACAGATACACATTTCCCAATGGCATCACTGTCTGGGGGGGCGTGGGAAGCATCCTGGAGCAGCTGCAAAAGCTGGACAAGCCCAGGCAAAAAGGGAATTTCAGGAAAGTGCAAAGGCTGTCCTGGGCCTCGAACTAGACATGCAAAATTCATGGGGTGGCAATATAGACACAGGGAAAGTTGCAAGGATATTTTTCTCGGAGGAAAGGAGGCCGTAGCAGATGCAGCTCTACAAGGGCTCTCTGCTCAGGAGATGGCAGTGATTCAAGATCTCCTGCAGTGCCAGAGTGTCACCTCGCAGGTTCTCTCTTCCAAGCACAAGAAAATCAATGTGGAGGAGTTTGAGCATTGCTGCCAAGAGACAACAGCTGTGCTGGTCATGCACTTGCCACTCCCCTGAGAGACTCAATCCACTGATCCCTAGCCCAGAATGCTGAGGCCATTGAGAGAAATGGTGGAGTTAGATTAGGTTTCTATTCAGAGGAGCCCTTGAAAGCACAAGTATGTGAGGCGCTTCTGTGAGACACTGGCATGCAAGACAAGTGTTGAACAGAACCTGGAGGATGTCTTCAAGCATCTTTATCTACAATCTGAAACAATATGATTGGAATCTTGGACAATGCCTTGGACAGGCAGATTTGACTCTGCATAAATCCTCCAAACTGATGGACATATTTCAGATGTTCCAGATTCAAAGTATTCTCGTAGAGTTTGTTCAGCTTGTCTGATATTCATCTGTCTGGGTGAACCGGCTCCTCTCTTCATCAGTCCTGCTGATGGTCCCAATGTCTGCTCATTCTTCTTTTCTGTTTGATTGAGGTTTAAGTTCTGCTGCATCAGCGAGATCCTGGATCCCGGCCTCGCAGCAGCATCCTTTGCAGCTTGATCCCGGTAGAAATGGTGTTTGTGTCTTGGATCGAGAAGTGTTGTAATAGCATAAATTTAGCTTGGGGTGTCTTCAAGGTTGGTAAATCTTCTCACGGTTGATTCAGCCAAAGCACAATTGAGGGTGATGATGTCTTTATCGTGAAATGACCCCACCAGAGCATTAATTATCATTGTGACAATGGGCAAGGCTGATGCTGGCCTCATTGGAGCTAAGGACTTTCGTTGGTTCTTCGATGACCTCGAAGCTTCAACCAAAGTTTTCACACAGCGCCCAGCCTTGTTAATCTAATTGCATCAACAGAATGAATGATTCCAGTTGTAGCAAAGGCTTGTTTCTGCTCAATGAGTGGTTCTAGCCCTTGGATAGTAGAGTTCCCTTGAGTCTCAACAGCATAGATGCTTTGATCCTTGTTGGTGGAAAAGCATAAAATGTAAGCATAAATTGAGCAGCGTGCGCATGGACTCTTTAAAGACAGGTCTCAACAAGGCTTTTCACATTCTGCTGCACAAAGAGTTCAGTTTTGATCACCAATTATGAATATTCAGTTCAGCTCGGGAAGCTCGGCTAATTTTGGGTGCTTGGTTCCATCGCACATTCGAAAATTCGAACAAAATTCGATTTTTTTCCTTCCCAAAGTCAAAAAAATTGGTGTTTTGCTCATATTTTGTCTTACACAAAAATTTGAATAGAATTCGAATCTTTTTCAAATTTTTGTGTAAGACATATATTGGAATTTGAAAATCTTGCCTTTTCCAACTGTTTGGAAGCCTCTGATCGATTTTGTTCAGTTCTGCTTCATGTGCGTTTCGGCCCAGTTCGGTCGTTCCTTAACTGCGAGTACACTTCTCGAATGTACTGTTTTGCAGTGCTTATGAGCTGTTTCGTCCAGTCCACTGCACGTCCTGGTGTCAGACAACATGGACATGCAGTAGTCATTGTGTCACCGCAACGTGGAGGCCTCACGCAGGCCCAGGGCCTGCCAATGCCCCCGCATTGTAATTCTGACACAGTCGCAGCAGCAGCCAGGCTCAGAAGGCCCATTTAAGCCTTGAGGGCGCAGGAAAATGGTCTTACCTGAGCTTTCATCTCGTGGAGATTCGCTTGATTCTACAGCTGTCCGGACGACTGATGGAGATTAGAGAAACTGAATGAAGTCTGAGATCTTCTCCCAAGCACTTGTTGCTCTTGAATGTGCGCAGTATTCGTGCCTCAGTCGTTACGAGCCCTACTAAATAAATAATGTCCTTGCCGTCTACAGGGTGAACACGCAGAAGCGAAGAGACAACTCGAGGGGCTTCACAAACGCAACACCAAACAATCTTGGTCTAGGGATTGGGACACGACTCTGGGGAAACGTTAGAATCTTTTTCGACAAATTTGAGTTTCAAGAAGTCAAGGACTTCTTGACAAATTTCTAAGGAACACCAGAAATTTCTTATGGCCACGACCTTTCGAAGGCTAAATGTGTATTTCTGTCAAGGCTTGCAAGACGCCGAAAGCACGTGGAAGCCCAAACCTTGTCAGGCATCTTCGCTTGACGAGGATGATGCTGGATGGTGAAAGCTTGCAGGCTCTTCGAGTTCGGCTTGGCTTGGGTCAAAGCAAAAAGTCAGCTCATTTCTGTTCCTCTTTGACCTCAGGCTCGACATCCATCCCTAGTGCTGGCTATGCAGCTCTAGTGAGCAATGCTGAAACTGTAAATCTTGCACTGACAATTTCTTGTTTTTTCTGTCGAAAATTCTGTTAGAAAGAAAGAATTTCAATTCTTGGTCCTAACACTAATTGCAGGGAATTTCAGCCCACTGCTGGATGTATACACAAAGTGAATACTCATCACCAAGAAATTCCGAAATGCACTTTTTCCTCCTTAGCTGTTTATTTTCCTTCCATTCGCATCTACAATTTCTTCAAACTTCTTTTATGCCCGTCTTATGTAGGTAACTCTTCGTACATCTTCAGGGGTGAGAACAGTGTCTGCAGCAATGAGGATTTGCTGCCTCGAGGTCTTCAGTGCAGTGACTTAGGAACTGGAACAGAAATCAGACCAGGTTGACGCCTGAAGGGACGAACATTGATAGTCAGAGATTTCAATTACCTAAAATCATCTCAAGCCTGGTCATTTTGCACAGAAAATCCCACCACAGTGTGCAAATTGATGCGGATCCTTCAGCATATTAGTTATTTAGAGACATGCGCGTTTTCCCTCTTCATAGACGAGACAGTCTCGTTTGGATTACGCAGTTTACCTTTCGTTTAGACATTTTTTGACCGGTTCCACGCTCTCTGTTACGACCCATGAAAGTTCCAATTCTTTCCCATGTTTCTTTGAAAAATTTTCCGGGACTCAAATAATGGGGGACTTTCCTGGATTTCCTTCCATGGAAGCCCAAGTTGCTCCTCCGCTAAATGGGGGTTGGCTCAAATTGTTCTTTGCTGCGAGTGTCTGCAACGCTGCTGGCCTCGTTCTTCATCTTGCTGTCGTAGCTGCCGGGCAAGACACTGATCTGCACTAAGCGCCATCTAGCCGCAGAAAGGTGCGCAGTGTAAACAAAGTGAGGTCACTCCGAACCGAAGCCTCCTTTCTGCCCCACTCTCAACACTCCACCTGCAATAGTCTGACCATTGGTGCCGATGCAACACTATTTACTGAGCATTTTGATCCTCGCACGAATCTCACCACATGTGTGAATCTTGAGCAACTTCTTCGATCGTAGAAAACAGTGATGGCAAAGGAAAGTTGCCAGGCAAAGGGCAGGAGACTGACGAAGAAAAATGGCCTTTCTACAGCCTCTGGGGTGGGAGCTGTGGATGTTTGATGAAATTCTACGTTTTTGCATCTGCACCCGGTAGGTTGAGCTTAATTTGCACACACAAAAAAGTCATTACGTTGAAAGGCGATATCCTCGATAGTCATCTGGAGGTGAAAGTCATAGAGCAAACGTTATGATGACATGAGGGAGGGAGGTATCTGAGTGACCGTAGAACTCTTAAGGCATGACTGGTGGTTCATTTTCTTAGCACTGCATCATCTCGCACATATGATACAACTCGGCCAGCAACAATTGCAAAATAGGACCCATAATAGGTGTGAGACATGTATTTTAGGCCATTGTTGAGTGAAATCCTTTTATCATTACTAAGCTGTGGATGTGTGGATGTATTGGCAAAAAGAGTCAGTCTGAATTTCGTTAAAAAATCCCAGACGCTTGTTTAAATTTTGGGCAGTTAAATTTATACCCACATTTTCACGATTAGGTCACAATCGTAAAAGTCACGGTTGTCAACATCAGTTTCCATGGCTGTGCACCATTGATGCTGCATTCTCATAGTGTATTGAGGTGTGGGTAGTTCATATGTGGATGTGCTCAAAGTTTCAATGGGTTTCTGTGGGTTTTTGAGCATATTTGTGGGTGGTGAAACATGCATTCAAATTTCCCGCCAAAACATGACTCATGCTGTTCTCTGAAAGAGATGTGGCTCGAGTCAGACAAGCGATTGATAGATTCATGTGTGAGAGTTTTTACACTAAGTGTTACTGATCTTCTGAACCCCGCCATCATGATTCCAGGTACGTGTTAATCTCCTGCCACGCCAACTATGGCCGCATCTACTCCAAGGCGAACATCTTTCTGATGATCGCGTTCGTGTGGATCTTCAGCTTCGGCATGATGGTGCCCCCCCTGGTGGAGGTCTGGGGTAGGATGGGCCTGGATGAGCCCACCTTCTCGTGCACCATCTTGAAGTGAGCGCCGATAAATGTTGGCGTTGCCCTCTGGGTTTAAATCTTAACATGTTGTTGCCTCGCCGTGCAGGAAGGACGGTCACTCCCCCAAAAAGTTCCTGATGTTATTCGGCTTCTTGATGCCTTGCCTGGTCATCATCTGCTGCTACTCGGCCATCTTCTGCAAGGTTCGGCAGAGCAGGCGAAACGTGCAGCAGCACATGAAGTAAGCGTTTTGTTTTGGACGTGCTACGTAAATTCCTGCACTACGTAGTAAATGGTGCAGTGATAATTTATTCCCTCACCTACAAAAAAATACGCCTGCAACTGCTCTGTGCGTGCTTCTGATGTACTCCATTTATATCTTTCGACGTCAGGGCTGGCAAGACAAGTCCCACATATGTGTTCCGTTTTTGTCTCTCAATGTCAGGGTTGCCAAGCTGGTTGCGCACTTTTGGTGCTCGCTAAATACTGACAAGACAATGTTCTTCATCCAAAATGTCAGGGAGAGAGCAGCCTTTTTTTGTACCCTCTTCATGTACTGACTGTTCCTCCAGCTCCAGTGGGGGTCATGCTAATGGTGCCAACCACCATCAACAGCAACAGAAGCATCAGCAGCAGAATCCAGCGCAGTCCGCTCAGAGAAGAGAGGACATCAGGCTCACCAAGATGATGCTCACCATCTTCTTGTGCTTCCTGGTGAGCAACCACAGGTTGTAGGACCACACTCTGACTATACTTAGTCTGTCTCAGGTCTGCTTCTTGCCGCTGATGCTCGTGAATGTGGCCGACGAGAAGGTCAGGTTACCTTTCTTACACATCCTCGCTTCCATCCTTGCTTGGGCCTCCGCAGTCATCAACCCCTTCATCTACGCCTTCAAGAACAGGCAATACCAGCAAGCTTTTGCAAAGGTAATCCCTGAAGAAGCTACTGCACAACTGCTTTCAGTAGGAAAGTCATGACTTTCCCGTATATCGTACACATGCACTGTCCGCTGGCACGGTGGCAATATCAGAACAAAAGGGCAGCTCCTTGCATCTCTGATTCGGCAAGAAATGTGCTCTCCAGACCTATGACAGGAAGAGAGTGCAAAATATGCTGATATTGACACGCCAAACCTTTATCTCTATCTCTGCTACACTCATCAGATTTGAAGTGTTGCCAGTCACACTCTGGTTAACACTCGAAAATTCTTCTCCGCACCCAGTACCAGACCCTGGCCTGCATTCTCAGACTTGACGCAGTGTTGCAACAAGACTTTTTGGGTACAGCTGCTTGTTGGGGGGAAGCTGCTGCAGTAGGGTGGTCTCTAAAAATTGAACGTCTCATTTTTAAACCTGGCACCCTCTGAGGGGATGGTACTGGTCATCAGAAACTCTGCTAGTCAAATAGTTTTGGCCGGCTCCTCAGCAGCTAAGCCTTACAGGCTCAAAATTGCCCATGCCGACAGGTTGCTTCTGCAGCTCTGTGCAGAGGACCAAAGGAAAATTTCATTATAATATGGGTCCACAACAAACAACTGTTGTTAAACAAACTTTTTCACTTATTGTTCTATCCCCACGTAACGTACATAATGTATCGTATGTATCGTACACACGCTACTCCAGCTACTTCTGCTAGCTTACACACACGCATGCTCTCCTACCCTTTCTCTAACCCTCAGCCTATAATAAACGTTCCCCGAGAACACAAGTGCCTGACTCACTGACATGACACTTATGAACTTAAAAGTTAAGGTTTTGTCAAAATACTGTTACTAAATGAATCCCTTCAACCCTCCCCCCCCCCCCGCTGTTTCCGGCATCCTTAGTCGCAAGTAGGGATACAAAATTAAGCAGTAGCATATTTAGCATGTTTGTGATGAACTGTTGAAGCACTCATTGAAGTGAATTGTTTTTTGCTGACATTTGTTGGCAGTTTGGCCCTTGACTCAAAGATGGCGAGGAGCTGCCATGTCTCTTCATATGTTTCCACTTCTTTTGCTACATTGGTGACATCAGCTACAAGTCTCTCTGTGAGTGACAAGGGATTTCTTCAAAGAACATTGTTTTTGCACTGAAAGTCCTCATCAGAAAGTTTTGGGACAAGAGGGGGTGGTGGTGGTTCTGTCACATATGGAGCAGGAAGTTGTTTTAAGTAGAGCAGTTCTGTATAATCATTGGCTCTGAAGTTAACAGTGTCTGGCAGCTAAAATTGCCTTACTTCATCCTTGTCATGGCCTTTATTTAGAGCTCTGATGTGCACAATTTGTTGTACTGCTTCATTCCTTTTCTCACATCTTTCATCGCTGAGTTGAGCCTGGAGAATATCTTCAGGGTGGCAGAAGTATGCATTGTTTGCTAAGACTTTTGACACGATGTCTGCTTCATGCCCATTGCAGATATTTACAGCTTACCTGACAGCCCTAAAAAGTACTTAGTGATCTTGTAATTTCGTTTGATTGTAAAGAATGTTGGAGCATAGACACTTACGATATCACCTGCAAGCTGTTTGATTGGATTCTTCAACATAAAGACGGAGAACTGAGTTAGCCATCGTGACCCAGCAGGCTGGGTGGATGGTGCCTGGGAATTTATTTCAAAATGACGCATTGATTGTCTGCTTTCCATACTGTATTGCAAGGCAAATGTCTGCGAGGTAACGCGGTTTCTCTCGAGCTCGAGTCGAGTTCGAGATACCAGTCTCGAGCCTGTAGTCGAGTTTGACTCGTTTGGGTCTCGAAATTTTCAGAGCTTTCGAGTCGATTTCCTATCCAATTGCGAGCTGCACAGGTCGAGTGACTGCTTAGCTCTATTAACATTGTCAAGTATCGAAGACAAAATGAGTCGGGTCAGTGTCGGACCGGCTGAAAAAAGCTCGAAAACTTGACCTAAAGTTTCGAGCAGACTCGATTCGAGCCACAAATCTCTCGGACATCGAGCCGAGCCTCGGCTCCTCCCAGCCCCACTTGTGGTATGTGGTGCTTGGGAGTGTTGTGAAGTCAGCGTGACACCATTTCTCACTCAAGGTTGCACTTGCGCTAGCGACTGCTCCAAGAAATGCCTCTCCGGCAAATATCTGACATGACGGCCCGAAAGTTCGCGATGACTTTCCCTTCCTTGCGTATATGGAATGCGAATTGAAAGTTCCTTTCACGGCAGCAGTCAAATTGCCATAAAAAAGGCAATTGAATCTCCTCTGTCTGTCGCTCTTCCCAATGGCTCGACTTTCCAGAGGAGAAATACTTTCCTGGATAATGGGCTCGATTCTAAATCGTGATTCGACAGCGCAACCGCGCATCTCCCAATGGGTCGGACGTCGCCCCATGAGTCTATAGGTATGCAGTTATGGTATGAAGCAAAGCGATGCTGATTCCGCTTTATACCGGGATATGCGATCCGTTAAAACTATAAAATCCAGGCTTAGGCAGTGGAGGATGAACAGTGGAGAAGCCCGAAGCCCTCCATAAATGGGTTTAAGCGCACCCGAAGCACAGTGTGGGGACCCAAATCGACTACACTGTCCCAGCAGCATTTTTCGACATGTGCCTTCTTCCGGCCTTGTCTGGAGGCCATACTAGCTGTCAATGGTGCTCATTTCGAGTCGTAAGATGTTCGGTATAGGGAGAGAGAATTTTTGCAAACAAACCTCTCTGTAAGAAGTACGCACGGAGACCTATAGGCTGATCTTGACGCAGTTGAAAGAATGTAATCGATTCGGATCCCCACACTGTATGTGCTGCATACGAGCAACAAATATGCCCCAAAGGAAGCTGCATAAGTGTATTTTGTTTCGTAGGCTTGAACAGTACAGGTCAATGGACTATACAGGACTAACAAAAAAAGGCCCACGGTTCTACAGGACTCATGATACCATATCTTCCTACGCATGCATGAAGTACATGCGCGTCTTATTGCACTGCATACACACACATGCTGTTCACATGTACTTTTGCAGTCGACACTACTCACTCACACGACCTCGCTGTTGCCACGTCCCTCTTTCTAAAAGCTCTTTCAGATCCTGTGTCCGCTGTTCGGACCCTCTCGCAGTCACTCCTCAGCGGCCGCGGGATCGAAGCAGCCTCACAATAACCAGCCCCACCAGCCGCACCAGCCGTCGAAGAAGAATCCTAGCGGTAGCGCCATGAAGGGGGTCTCTCGGGGCGGGCGCGGAGGAGGTGCAGGAGGTGCAGGAGCGGCCGGTGCAGGAGGGGGAGCAGGAGAAGGTCAAGGCGACGCTAAGCAAGGTGGAGGAGAGGCCCTCCTCTTGGCCACGCCCCCGCCCTCCTCCAACAGCAACCCTTCTAGCAACAAGACCGCGTCCACGACTACCGGAGGCGGGAGCAAGACGGGGTCCGTCCGGGTCTTCACCTCCGCCTCCGAGGGCACCACGGCGACAGAGGAAAACAACACCGGCGGTTACGTCGTCCACGAGGCTGCGGCTTCTGATGAGGAAGCATTTGGGAGTGGAACAGAAACTTGGCAAGAAGATGCAGCAGACTCATCAGGCCGTAGAAGGGAGAAGGATTGTTGAGGAGGTCCCGCTTTTCTAGCTATCATGCATCCATATGTGTTTATCGGCCAACATGAGCATGCTTCATGTGATTCCTTTGGGCTTTTTTTAATACTATAAAATAGATGAGTGAAGTACCATGATTTTCGTTCCGTGAATGTCTTTATTACATCTACGCTAAACAAATCCGCCAGCGTTGTGTGTGTCCCACCATCACAATACAGTGCGCCTGTGATGTGGTGGAGTTGTCTTGCTCAACGCCTCGACACCGTTAAGTTGTCACAGAGTTTGATCAGTTTACAAGAACTCCCCTTGGTTGTATATGATTTTTTGCAGTGTTGTGCGAGTCAGACCTAACAATGGAATGCATGAAGAGAGTTGGCTGCATGAACGAGGCTCAATGACGGATGCATGCCTGACAACGTCTCCTTCTACCTTTCCAGCTCAAGATAGTCGGTCTGCTGAAAGTCTTTGCGTCCTCGGACCTCTGGTCGGCGGCGTCGAGCAAGAAGAAGAGGAAGGGCGCAGTTGGCACTGCCAAGGTCCATCGAGTCCAATGCTACCAGCAGCAGGAAGACAAGAAGGTCCGAGACAGTCGAAACGACGACGAGGAGGAGGACGAGGAAGAGGAGGGTACGACCAGTCCAGGAACGACGCTGAACAATTCCAAGACAAACGCCACGGTGGCCATGCAGCTCAGCCAGGTCCTGGCCAACCAAGAGGACACAGTAGAGAGGCTGTGAACGGTCATCATCAGTTTGTCACCCAACCTCAGGCTCTCAAGGAACTTTGCAGCAAAGGTTGCGCTGCACGTGCAGGTCCAGGATGACCAAGGAGGAGGCGAGCTTGATAGTGTTTGGAGCGTTCAAGCAAGTACACGTACGTACGTGGAGGAGGCTTCATGGACCGTGCCGAAATCTTCTACCCTGAGTCTGTCTCTTCTTTTGTCTTTGTTGTACGTATGTGCCTATCATGTACGTTCGAATGTACCTATCATTTACGTACATATGCACCCATCATATACGTACGTATGTACCTATCATGTACATAGATGTGAGTGAGAACACACAATTTTTGTGCTACCACTAGGGAGAGATCCGATTTGAGTGTCGTACGATGCAGATGTTCGTTACACGCACATACAGTATTTGTTGTACGAATACTACGTAGGACTAAGTTGTAACTGATAGCTCTGACTGTCGACTTTCTCTCTTTGCCGTGCGTTTGTGTTAAAGCTTTTTATCGCATTAGTGTCATTATCATTAAATCGATGTTGAACGGTTCAGTGTCGCTTTTGAGACAATGCCCTAACGGTTTTTTTTTTACTGTCCAAAGGTCGTGTAAAGAACATATTTAATGGTCGTGTGTTCTCTAAAGTCGAATCACATGCGAGGCATTATTGACGTTTTCCACGCGAAAATGACGTTTTTGACACACCTAATGTAGCAATAATATAGTTGTGCTCCTACGATGTTTGCCACTTCGTGAGCTTACCAAAACAGCACTCGTGAAATACAGATATGAAGCTGATTTGCTGGCCTTGAGAAAATATGGTACACGCACTGTATATATACGTAGAGGGTGGGCGGGGAGAAGGTGCCGCCGACCCGGTTCGCGCCTACCGTACCTGCAAAACCCGTCCACCGGCCTCAAGATGACCATGGGGGACAAAGGGGAGCTCTGCTCGACGTTTTGGCGGTCTCGCTGGTCATTGTCGCATTCGATCACTAGGATCCGGTCAGGGATGAACCTCATGGTTCAAAGAACCTTCATGTCAGATGAACGCTCCTGGTGCCATGTTTTTAATGCCCTTGAGACTGTCTCATCTGTCACGTTCCGAGCTGCCATGGAACACTTGTTCACATGGGCAGAAGCAGAAGGTGTCAACTTCGAGGAAAGCCTTCTTTTGATGGATGGAGCTCCAGCACACACTGCAAATGCGAGCAGGAGGTCTTGTCTTACTGCAGGGATGAGGTCAGGGGAGTGCTCCTGCGCACGGCCCCCTAGCCGGCCCACTAGCCAGCTCACGTGATCCCCTGACCAAAGCACTGCATGGGTGGCCAGTTCCACACAAAGATGCCTCCTCGAAAGCTGTCAGTGCAGTGTGGGGAACCCATTTTACTCCACTGCAACTTTTTATGACCGGCACTGTACAGTGGCATCAATGCCGCGAAGAGACGCAAACAGTTCGTGGCTGGCACTCTCACACCCTCCCTGTAGTACACTGTGGCCCGTAATTAATGTTTATTTACAGCGGCTTTGTTACTACGCCTAAACGTGGTCCTATGGGGGGGTGTTTCGGGACTTATTCTATAGGGGAAGATCAGGAGATTTATCGCATTTGTGCAGATATCTTTTGTCAGACCTTTTCCGTCTTTGTGGGTCTTTTCCTCAAAGCGGGGTCTTTTCAACCACGTGCTATCACTGTCACTGGGGAGTCGTTTTACAAAAGGTTGCTCAAAGTTTTCCTAGAACCTCGCATCTGTTTCAGACATACCGCATTGTGCACCAGCATGTCCTGTTCAGTTTGAGTCAATGGCTTCAGTCACAAAGTGCATGACCTGCCGCATAGTGCTACGCTTTTGACCTCTGGCTGAATGATGACGACGGTCTTTTTGATCTTGACGGTCTTAAGAACTACAGTAGATCTTCGCAGAATAAGCCCACTTGCTGAAAATTTCGTGTACTGTACACTGGAATTAGGATTGTCAAAGTTGGTGCAGCTGATCATCTTTGATGATGTTGCAGATTTAGGTGTCTATAGCAGGCTCTTCTTCCTCCTTGATGAGAGACTTCCTTGGAGGAGGGTCCCATCTGGGCACATTACCTATTCCTGTTACATCTTTACCACAGCAACGGAGCCTGAAAAGATTACCTGGACTTTCATCAAGAAGTCTTTAGAGAGTCACATGTTTTGCTACCTCATATGTCCATCGTCGGCAACATGGATGAACTTTGAGCAGATGCACATGTAGCCACAGGAAAGGATCAGAATGCCGGATGGAATGGAGACGAAGAATATGAGCAGAACTCGAGTCTAGTGAAGGGGTTGGGTGTTGTCAGTGCAGCGAACCACAGACGTGCAAACAGTAATTTCACCTGCTCTGGGTTGTAGTTTATGACGACAAATTCTGGCTTGGACTCGTCGTAGTAACATGGATAGACGGCCCGTGCTGTGTAGTTTCGACCGTCACCACCATACTTGTGGTAGAACTCCATGCATTCCATGCTCAAGGTGTTCACACATCCCTCGATGTTGATTCGCATCCTGTATGAGTCATAGCTCTGAAGTTTGCGCACACTGGGTCATTAATGTCTCCTACAAATTCCTTACTGAGTCTTATCATAGATGACAATGTCCTGCTCATATTTTATGCCGTTCACCTTCCTCTCCTCAATATCTCTTCTTGCCCAGTAAGCACTGAAACACATAGAGCATAGAGGACAAGTAAACATGCAGAAAAATAAATCTTGATTCTTACTACGTAAGATGGGAATAGTTTGTTCGACCATTATTGAAGTTGTCCTCAAACCAGGTGCCATTTACGCAGTCCTTTGGGAAAAGAGAATGCATGCAATTGTACCCACTGCTACAGCTCGTGGATCCTTCTTTTCTGCAGTACCTCACTGAGGAGTGTCCTTGCGTCTCTGTCCATGGTGACATTAGTGCATGCCACCATCAGAGTGTTTGAACGTGACTTCTTGCCTGAAAGGATGGAGCAGTGGCGTAACTAGCATGCACGTTATGGCCACATCATGGGACGACATTCATAGATTGCAATCTAAGCTAAACGTAACATTGTAGCACTAACGTGCGTCTCTAGTCCAACCTAGGTGGATCACCTTCATTGTCTCAACCACATAGCACTTTTCAGAGAATCTAAGTACATCTCATGGCCGTGGACCTGTACATAGCAGCACATGTAACCATTTTTGCACTCTGAGTTTGGTTCATCTAGACATTTACCTTTATCCAAAGAGGAAATATCGGCAGTGCTTCTTTTGTCACAATTTGCCATGATGACCCTCTCTCCGATAAAGAGGACGGAGTTGATGCGGTCAGTCTCAAAGGTTCTGGTGCAAAAAATATCTTGATAAATAGCAGAAGCGTCTGCACGTGTAGAGTATACAGCGAATCTGCACAGTGCACTGTACCAGCGCATACTTACTCTTCGTTGCACCTCCTCTCGCAAGTGAGGTCGTAAATTTCACTGCAGTAGCCATCAATACACTCGTAGTACGTTAGTACAGGGTTGCCGAACTCATCAGTGCCAATCTTGGTGGGATCTTTGCGACTGGACATGTCAAAGCATTCTTCGCGTTGGTGACAAACCTGAAGCATGTTATATTTGGCACAGTCCATTTTGCACATGCAACATGGAGAGCTTACATCTTTGCAGGTGAAACATCCCATCTTCTCACACTGCTTGATCATGGTTGAGTTCCAACTGGCCTCGTTGCCGCCATAGCAGAAGGCAACCTCAGGAAGGCACTCACCACTGTACTTTAGAGCACTAATATTTTTCCTAAACAAATGAGACAGCCAATTATTGGCAATTAAAATGCAGTGCATTGATTCTTACTGAGCAAAGAGATCCTCGTTGCATTGGTTGCAGCTGCAGAAGCCGTTGCCGTCTTCGGCATTGCGGATATCTTCCAGTTTTGACTGATATCATCCGTGGGTCAAAAGTTAAGAGCTTGCAAGTGGTTGCTTTTCCAGTGTATTTACCTTGTACACACATGAGTAGACCTCACTGATGTTCTTGCAGATGCCGTTCTCGCAGCTGACAAGGTTGTTGAAATTCGAGCAATTTTCTTTGTTGCCAGGGCGACCGTCCTTGTCTGGAAGAAAGTGCAGATACCTGCATCACTTGTCTAGACAATTGGTGCTGAACTCACCTTCCTCATATGAGAACTGCTTGCAGTTTAAATTCTCTACATCTTCGAGAGTGTTGCAGGTGTGGTCGATGAATGAGTCGTTTGAGAAGTCACAGCCATCCCAATATATGCCGGTGCCCAAGTCGCGTACCATTGCATGAACATGATGGCACGCGAGATCAGACTAGCATGCACAACATTAGCATGGGTTGTTCTATTGCGGCTGCTGCAGAAGGCAGTCGTCATACTCACTGTGCTCAAGCACCACTCTTCGCAGCTCGTCCAGCCCTGACAGTCCTCCGCACTGCTCAGGTTGCCCTGCTTCACCAGCGTTGTGCACATCTTCGGGTGCCTGTCTAATGTGGCCACCAGCTCACGGTAGGCAGGAGCATAAATTATCACAACACTTAAAAGAACAAGGGGAACTAATTGCAATTAATTGCGCAATGAACAGCATCACTAACAGCTTACCTGTAGATTATAGCCACGGCTGACATGACTGACAGCATCATAGTGCAGAAGAGAGTGAGGCAGAGGCGCTTCTCGCCACCTTGTGGCGGATACTGGATCTTCGGCATGATTGTCTTCTTTGTCGCCCAAGATTTACTTATGTGAGAGAGGTGTCTTCTTTGAGCACAACATATTGGTCAGAAATGTCGGTCACATGTGAGAGCAGCCCAGGAAATACTGGACGGTTGAAGAGTGCACGGAGTCAGTGCTGCTTTGCATTCACTCCAGTCCGACATACAATGTTACGTTATTTGCAGAATGCTACCTTCTCATGCTACAGAAAGCTCCAGAATTCAGCTCACATTTCTCTGGGGCTCATTAGTTTCTGCCCGTCCTAGCTGCTAGCTCTACCCAGGCAGTAGCTATGTCGAGAGAAAGCAGGAAAGGCTTGAGAGCAACTCTACTAAAAAAGGAAGCTTGTTCTGCAGTACAGTGAAAGGCCTTCCTTGGCTTGAACGAGTCTGTGGCCACTGCAGGAAAGAGAAAGTTCACCACCGAACTCATGCGAGAATCACAGTGGTCACACTGTGCTGTTTCATGGGCGGCTCGCCAGCTTTTGTAGCCTTTCAGTTCATCATACATCAGTTGTAGTCCAGCTTATGAATAGCAAATTTTGACCACATTTTTTCAGGTCATCCATGCGTCGTTTCTGCCCTGTTTCATCAAAAGATGTATGCACGCATGTGGTGCAGAGGTGGAATTCGACGGACTTCCACGCGGAAGTCGGACCTGGACAAGAGGGACAGGACTCGACGTCGTCGGGAGCAGCGTGGGCAAGAGCTTCTTGAAGGCAGAAAAGATCAGGACGACATCAGAAAACGGCAATTTCTTTTTACTGCCAATCATCTGCTAGGAAAAAACATAATGAAAGCATCACTGACAAAAACAGTTTTAGCATTATAATCAATGCTTCAGCTTATATTTCAAGGCTACAGCACTAAAAACACCCCGCATGTGCCGTGCCCTAAATCCAGTTTGAGTGACGAACCATTGATTTTTCCTAGCTCATCCATTTTGGGGAGCAGACATTATTTTGGGAAGTGAGACTTTTTAGTGGAATCCACCATTGAAATAGGTGACTAAAAAAAATCATTCAGTTTCTTTTCCCCTCTACTTTTGTTAAATTTATCTTTATGCATCATTGACTATTTTGGAGTTGATGATTAGTACCGGTGTTGCGCAAGTTTGACTAACTACAAGGTTGAGTTTCTGTTGGCAGGAATTGTGAGCACCCATTCAGTGCAATCGATCTGGGTCAAAATTTTGTCATCACCGCATGGACAGGGAGACCCCAAGAGAAATGTCCTACTCATGTGCGAGGAAAGTTGTACGGGGCTGTTCCCGCAACCTCGAATACTCTCTAGTCCTGAGCAGTGTGTCCAATGCGTAAACATACAATTGTGCATACGCGTGTGAGCTTTCGTGTGTGTGAGAGAGAGAGAGTTTGCGTGTATATGGTACGCATACTTGCACAACATTTATCTCGGATGGATGAGCAGCTGAGCACGCCGGCCACGTTGTCGTGCTGCACGTCTGAAGAGGGGTAGTCAACAACATACACGTACTATACGCAAATAAAAGTGTATAAAAAGAAATAAAGCTTTTTTTCCGTGCAAAACGAGCAGATTTTGGGGCACGTCCGGAATACTACGGGGTGTCCCACAGATACTGTAAATAGTGGTCCCCTGCTACCTCAGCTTGTACTGGACCAATTTCAGTGCTCTCCTTTTCAGTGTAAAAGGCAAACAAAGGGTTCTTATGTGACATTGAAGTTAGGACAAGATTGGCAAAGATTTTCATTTGGGCTGTTGCGAATCCCCCTTGCCCCCTTTCAAGGTATTCAGAGGGGAGTTTTCACGACCAGACTTAGGAGCGTCAGTCCGTTTTGGACATGGTTCGGCTGAGGGATCAGGGTGGGGGTTTTTCGGGAGGGGGGGATACATTCAGTGTTCGGTCATTTTCGACTCACCCTGTTATTAAATTTGACTGACTTCGAACGTCTTCACTCAGTAATTTGGCCATTTTTGTGCCCAAACACTTGACATTTCTTTTGAAGGCAAAGCCCCAACTAAAAAACCTGCTGCACAACAAAAATGTGCAAATTCTTCTGGAACAAATTTCGCAACTGATCCATTTGGCTGCTGGAAGCATTAAGAAGTGGGTTAAGGCTCGAGGCTGCCCGTCTTTTTTGTGCAATTGCTCTGTCCTGAACATGGTGAAATCCGCTAAAGCGCAAATGTCACAACAAGCCAGCCAGCCATATAAAGTGTCTGCTCCTCGTGCACTGCAAGAGCGAGAACTGCAATTGGTCCTGCAGGAGCTGAGGAGCTGAGGAGCTGAGACAATACGATCAACGCCATTTGCAGTATCAGTGGAATACCCTGCAGACTAAATGTGGTATTTATTGGTAACATAAGCCACGTCAGTCGAGATGGAAGAGGCTTTTCTTTGATGGTCTCCACCAAAAAACGGACTTTTGCTTCTCTCCCTCCACTGCTCCTCAGCAGTGCGAGGTCCCGGGAAAAAATGTTGCATACTCAAGAAAGATCCCAATATTCTGAGCAGGCACTCCGGTGACTACTAAGTGACACCGAGGCTTTATAAATGCAGCCTTGTGTTCAAAGACTTCAGTGGTGCGCGTCTATAATGTTAAAGCAGTGGAGAAGGAAGAAAAGTGAGAGTTCACATCAAGAAAGGTCACTTTTTCACGTTGTAGCCTTCATGAAGGCCAGTGAACGAGGCTGCTTAAATGCAAGGCTGTACGAAGCGACAGCAAAAAGGCCGGCTAAACCGATTGCATCTGCGAAACAAAGGGGTTGAGCGTTTTTTCCAATGCTGTACGAAAGTACGACCGTATGTTTATCAGCACGTGAGGAGAGCAAAAAGTCAGAAATGAATTTTTCAAGCATCCATCTCCTCCGTGTAACTTTCCAAGATCAAAAAGGTCAAGAAGTAAGCGAGGTCAGACCTTGTAGGGCTTTTTTAATGGTCTGTTTCTGCTGCTACTGAAAGTAGAAGCGTCTCTTTGATGTTTTCCTTTGACCCAATAAACGCCCCAACGTGACGGGGGCCACGTTTCTCCTGCTCCAGCTTGTGAAAGCGTTGGAACGAGCGAGTATGGAGGACACGAGGAAAATCTTGTCAGGTCCTGTATGTGACTCGCTGATGCAGTTTTTCTGTCGCACTGCAGGGTTTAAAATTTTATGAAAAGGCATTTGCTTGGAGCTTCAGAAGGGGAGAGGGACGAAATTCGCAACAAACAAATCTTTAAAAGTGCACCTGCAGAGGGAGACTCAAGCTCGGGCAGGACTTCATGGTCGTGTGGGTGACAGAAGCTGCTCTGCGCTAACGGGAAGAAGACGTCCGAGGACAGTGAGGACAACAACAAGGCTTTCGTGATGTCCACACGCTCGTGTAAGCTTTTTGTCGACTCCTGCTGAATTTGAGGACTCCCAGCTGGACGAGCTCAATCAATGAATTGACATGATCTCATCTGGTGGAGCACATCCAAAGTGCATGAAAAGGTTTGAGAGGCAACCATTGAGGGCTACAGCAGGGCCTAAAAAGGGCATTTTTTTTCTCAAATTCGGGGTTGCAAAAACCCTGACGAAACTATCCACTGGCTGACAATGTTCGTGTGTTTCTCTCCTTTTTCAAAGAAATCCGAAGAAAGAAAAAAAGTCAAAGAAAATTGCTACCAACATAACTGGTCCAAAATGTGTAGATAACTCCTTTCCCATTGTTTCATGAGATGGCGCACTCTTTTTGGCAACAGCTGACTTTCTCGACCACACATTTAGCAATAAAAGGTAACTTGTCTTGAAACAACGAAAGAAGGGGGAGGCGAGGGTCGTCATGACACAAGTGTTGCAAAATTTGAAGAGGGTGTAAGGTTTTACGAGATGGACGTCTTTAATCTAACGTCCCTTTTCTGACCATCATTTCTCATTCATATCTTCAGGAGGCTTATAAACTTTTTCCACATCAACAAGAAGATGGCGCCACATTGACAAATAGAAGCAGCATCCTTTGGGGCTGTGTCTCACCTAAGGGGCAACTGAGGAACTCAACGCTGATTTGCGCTCATCTTCCCTGGATATGTTCCAGCATGCTGTAGAAGATCACACGTAGTCTTTATACCTAAACCTGGGAAAGTGGACTATTCAAAGGCTAAGGCCTTTTGCCCAATCACCCTTACCTCCTTTTTGTTTAAGGAAATGGAAAAGGTAGTGCTAAAACATCTGGAGGTTGCTTCTAAAGTGCATGACAGACTTAGTGTCAACCAGCCTGCTCTCCACAAGGGATCTAGCTGTGTATTGGACATGGTGGATGAGATCTAGAGCTTGATCCTCCATGACCAGTATACTCGGGAATTTTCCTTGACATTAAGGGTGCTTTTGACAACTGAAACATTGAATCTAGCATCCTGGGGATGAACAGAAAGGGCCTCCCTCCTCACATTTTCAGGTGGTATTCATACCTGGATGTGTGAAAAAATTTACACACTGAAGAATTGGTAATGTACGAGGTTGCCCATGATATTTTTGATGAGCTTCAATGCCCATCGAATTCCGTAGTCTCTTAGCTTTCAAAAGACACCTTGGTCGGCCTAATAAACTGCAAAATGGCCTTGCAACAGGACAAAAGGGTCAGTGTTGCCACTCTCCTCCGTGCAAGCCACACCCCCACGGAGGTTGCCAGGCTCACAGAGGTCGTCAGGAAGACGGTCCATAATGTCAAGAAGAAGATGGAGAATGAGGGAGGCAACATGAGGAAGGCGGGGAGCAGAAGGAAGCCCAAACTTAATGTGCATAAGCACAAGACCAGCATTGAGGCTGACCCCACGAAGCCCTTGAACAAGCACGCCCAGGAACTCAATGTGCACCACTTCATGGTGCTCAGGACAGTGAAGAAGCTCGGCAGCAAGTCCCCCGATGAGGCTGGAGAGGCCTATCCTGACAGCCAAGATGAAGGAGACCCATCTCCAACATTGCCAAGGACTTCTGAATGATCTCAAGCCGGTCGGGTGTGCACCAGCCGGTCGGGTGATCATCTTTTCTGATGAAAAGACGTTCGTCGTTGACCCAGTGTTCAACTGCCGCGATGATAGCTGCGTGTGCTTTGGTGAAGTGGATGAAGAGGTCAGGACTGTCTCAACCACGAAACATCCAGCTTCAGCGATGGCTCTGGGACTGGTGGCATCCAATGGGTTGACGGCGCCCTCATCTGGTTCCTTTGCAGGTACATGCTCACCGCAGTCACCTACATTATTGTCCTGAGAACCAACTTGCTTCCCTGGGTGGCTGCCAACTTCCCTGATGGCAATGTGCTGTTTCAGCAGGATGGGGCAGCTGCTCATTCAGCAAAAGTGGCCCCAAACGTTTCTGCAGCAGAGCATCAAGTTCTGGGACAAGTCAAAGTGGCCCCCCTACTCCCCCAATGCCAACCCCCTGGACTTTTCTTTCTGGCTGCACGTGGAGCAGAAGGCCTGCAGAGTTCGCCCCCCCCCCACACACACATATGGAGGCCATGAAGACGGCGGTCAACCAGGCCTGGGCTGAGATGGGCAAGGAGTACGTGTGCAACATCTGCTCCACCTTCCACAAGAGGATCATGGCCATCATGGTTACATACGGTGCCATAGTCTGGGCCAATAAGGCCACAAACTACAAAAAGCACTTGGATAGGGTTCAAAGGTTGGGGTTGCTCACTATGGCACATGTGCATCGTTCAACTCCCACAGCTGGACTGGAGGCTATTCTAGATGTGATGCCACTTGACCTGTATGCACAGAGTGCGGCAGTTCAGGTAGTACTGAGGGTCCAGGGCAGGAACCAGAGTGGCTGGGATGGTATCAGTTGCAGTCATCTGAGAGGTCTTCTCTTTTGGTGAGATAAAAACCTAGAAGGGGGTGGAAGTTAAGGGAAACCATACAGATAAAAGAGAAATAAAAGACCTTTTCTATGACAAAGGTGGAAGGTGAGACTTGCCTTTTAACATGTCACCAGACCAAGTTCTGGTTGGAGGACCCCAGTAGCCTGGGTGATGCCCTGGCTCGCATGGATTGTCCAACCCTTGGCCTGGCCTTACAAGGCATAATTACCTACATTATCATCAAAATATAGTCGGTAGTATTTCTGAGCAAATCTGCTGATTCTGCCAGGAAGAACATGAGGAATTTATTCACCTTCCATTGCTCTGCACTTGCCAGGGTGCACCTGGACACTGTCTGGGGGCACCAGCTCAATAGACAGCCTCTTGACCTATATGGACTTGTCACACTCACAAAAGTGGACTGCATTGGCAAGGCCATGGAAAGGAAGGCAGAACAAGTCAAGTTCACTGGTGGACTCGCCACACCAGGCATCAATGTCTGTCAAGCATTTAGATGTTTGCCACCCATTGGGGCAGGAAAAGACCCAACCCCTGGTTATTCCTTTCTCTTGTTGGGATACTTATTCCCCTTGAGAGGCCCCTTTAACAAACAAACCAATAATACATATTTCATTATCTTATAAAACTTTTTAAATATTTATGATATTTAAAGGAGGACTCCAGAGAACTTTCTCATTTTAAAAATATTACATTTTTGCGTAATAAACATCTCTGTGCGGTGGACAGGGAAAGCTGTCCCCCCTTAAAAATGGACCATTGGGGGGCTGTACTCATGTCTGAGTCCACATCACGTCTAATTGGCCAGTCTGATTCCTCCTGCAGCTTTTCCAGGTCCCTTGCAGTCATTTCTTGGTACCTCATGGTCCTTGGTCGTAGGACTGTCAGGACCGTCAGATTCCATGGGTAATGTGATCCTCAGCACCTCTGGTCCTGTCCTCTGTTGCCCGATGATGTCATTGATGTTGTGGCTCGCTGGTGGTGGTGCTAGCAGCAGTTCTGTTGGTTTTGACCTGATTGGTCTCAAGTGTCCAACTCGAGGTCCTTCTTCAGTTGGCGGAGTGTACCCCCCTGGTCCTGCCCCCAGTTTCGGCATCTCCGGGATGTGCACCCTATTTGGTCTCAGGTGTTTTTCCTGTGGTCCTTCTGTTTGTCCGCAGCTCTGGTTACTCTCAGCTTCACCAATCGTCAGATTAATGTATCCGGACGATTCCCCCCTCGGTTGGTCTCCAACAGTGAGGCCCACATCCTTCACCTCTAGCTTAGTAGACAATCTCCAGACCTCCATGGCCTTCTCAGACTCACTCAAGTGAGTTGCATTGGCAAGGCCTTGCTAAGGAGGGAAGAAAAAAGTTGAGCGCACTGGTGGACTCGCCATGCCAGGTGCTGTGGCCTGTTTGGCACTTAGACATTAGCGTCAGGCAGGGGTAGGACAAGACCCAATCCAGGGTTACTTCTTCCTTTTACTCGGGCATCAATCCCAAGTGGCAGACCCCAGTAACAAGCAAACAAAACAAAGAGGGAAATCACCCAACTTGATACAAAAGTCATCAAGTTGTGCTCTGCGTGCCCCTTTCCCGTGGTGGGTTGCATCGCCGCCCCCCTCATTGGCGCAATCTTCACCAAACAACAAGCAAGGAAGGAAAAAAAAATCTGTTTTGAATGAGCGCATAAAGGTGGTGCACTCAAGATACATGATATTCTATGCCTCGTTGCTGTTATCACATGATCCTTGTCTTGTTTTCAGCAAGACACGTACGTACACATATCGAATTCCATAGAGAGATCTCCTATGAGTGCGTGCGTGGGCGCGGGTGTGCCTACCAATCCTCTATGCACGTGTGCCCGCTTGCATGCCCAAAAGTCGACCATCCTCCTCGAAGAAAGAGCCCATTTCGTTCTCTCATGCCTTTTTGCCCCTCCCCCCCCCCTCCATGTATATATGTACGTACCCACGCATGTATATACTGCTGCACCCTTTCCCGCTGCCACCTTTGCGAAAAAGTCATGGAGATTCAGGTCACACGCACGGCATTTGGGTTTCGTTCGCGGATATTTTTTTAGAGCAGAGAGGAATACTGCAGATATACTGAGAGAGAGAAGTAATGGAAATGGGGTCCTTTCATTCCAAAACTGTGGTAATTTCAGTCAGGCCCACAGGCCTTGCGCAACTTTCTTGTCTTTCTTTCAGCCAGAGCCGAATGAGAAGTGACCTTCCTAATTTTTTCTGGTCACCAGGTCATGCTCGCAGATAAGGGATGGAGTGGGAGCCTCTTCGCACCGGAGCCCATCGGAAAAAAAAGACTATGAAGTCACTGCAAGCTTTTGCACAAAGTTCCTCTCCGCACTTAACATCTTGATCCCAAGGATGATTTTGGCAACCGACTTTCAAAGCCTCGACTAATTGAACTTCTCAGCACGAGATCTACGGTAGAGGGGAAAATAGATGAAACAACGTCGATAGAACGGTCGCCAATTGAGTCTTGCCAAGGAAGAGGAGACAAATTCAACTTCTGGGGATCTCAGTGGGTAATGACATCGCTCAATGATCTCTGCTTACATGCGATAACCGTTCATTTCTTCGTTTCTCGGTACGAAATTTGTCCATTCAGGTCCTTTTGATGCTTGTGAGACATTCATGCAAGATTCACCACGCACTGAACTTCGACATCGTGCAGGAGAAACAGCTGCAGTAGTCATTTCGTATGGTCACAATAGTCTGTCCGAGGTCCAGTGTTAACTAAAGTAGAATGAATGCGTACGCTTTAATGGATCTCACTTGGGAATCTGACAACTTAATCCACTTAAGTGTCTGATTCACTCAACCGTAGAGTGTGAGATGGGGGTTAAAAGTCAATTAAATTCCGTACACTTTTTTGGGTCTCAAAGGTCTCAGTTGAAGAGGTCTCAGTGCTTGTTTGAGAGACTTTCAGGTGCACGGGGTTATTATTCATGACTGCTGCAAATACATTGAGGTCACTGCAGATGACTCCCTCAAGTGAAATAGTGATGGATTTTTGAGCAAATGAAAAAAGTGCTTTCGGCAACCATTTTCGACAAAACTATTGCTTCGCGTTAGCTACCAACTTTGTTGGGTAGGAATAATAGCAAAACTATAAAGTGACGAAAATCAACCACCAAATCCTGACCTAACCAAATCGAACCGAACACGCGCATCTGGACAGAAATCGGCCGTTTTGCACAAGTGACAAAAATCGACTCTGCACAAATGTGCGAGAATTGGCCTCGCAAGAATCGGCTGCTTTTTGCACCAAAGTAACCAAAATCGGCTACGCAAACAAAAAACCCCCGTGAAAATGACCAAAATCGGTCGCGCATGAACAGAAAACGCTGCAAAAGTGACAAAAATCGGCCGTGTGCAAACAAAAAGCACTGGTAAAATGACAAAACGGCCACGCTCAAAACTCGAAAGCAGCCGCGGACACACAGACACACACAAAAGGGGCTGTCCTTTTCCATATATAGGGATTTCACCATGTTGACCTTTGCTCATGTTCTGAACTTGACTTGTCCGGCAGTTTTTTATTGACATGGAACTAGCCTGACCCTGCAGTTGACTGCTACACCACTCGCCTCTCTTCTGTCCCTGCTCTGCCCACTCTGCCCAACCCATTCAGCTGAAGCCTCCTTCTTCAGTGCAAGGTAGGGGGGCCATATTTAGCGGACCACAATTGATAATGGAATAATTGGAGAAATTGAATGATCAGATGGAGTAAAACTTTCTACATCTAACAGTTGTGACTGTATGGAACGATTGTAACGATATCGACAGACTACTGTGTTACATGAGTATCTCACGAGCCCACGGAATCTGCGAGGAGAGACTATAAATCTTGTGTGGGAGAAAGCACAAAGAATTCTTCTTGCTGCTGCCACGAACTGTGCAAGTCCTACCGAGCTCAGTATTTGCTACGTACTTCTTGGGCTGTCTAATTCTGGGTGCCCCAATAGACTAAAAGCCTCCTTGAATATCGCTCCTTGCATGATGTATTGCTGCTTGACGCTCTAGCCTCTCTCTCAGTGCAACCAAGTGATGCGGTGCATTCATGTGTGAGTGCAAAAGTACATATGAGGGCTCCCATCAAACTAATACGAGCAACACAATGGGTAACAGCAACTGCTCCATCCGTGAGTGAGCGAGGTCGTAACGCATGTGGCTGCAGCCTCTCCCCGCGGTCTCGAGAAGTTGTGGTATGTCTTCTCCGCGTGTTTTTTGTCGTCCGCCTGTCTCGTGTGTGTGTGTGTGTGTGTGTGTGCGTGTGTGCGTGTGTGTGAGTCACTCTATTCCCTTGTTCTAAATGGTTGGACAAGCCAGGAGCAGCCTAGACCGCCAAAGGTCTACCGTCGGAGGCTCCTAACTATCTCTATTTAGTGCATAGGACACTAAGTATGTGGCAACAGCTTTGTGCGCGTGTCAGAGGATGGAGCTAGATTTTACTTGGCCCCGACGTCTGCAGTGCCAAGCGCATTATCGCTCTGCACCAGAGTCTGCTTGAGTAAGCGCGGCCACTGGAGCTGCATTTGCATGACCCGGAGCTATAGGCAAAGTCCCAGACAGTGTTGTTGTTGTTGTGGGTGGCACGATACAAGCAGGTGTCACGCAACACGTTTACTGTGCGTGTCAAAAGGCCCAACGAGATGATGACCGCGTAAAAAAAGGCCAGGGAAAGGCAGCCATGTGGAGAACACAAGTCCCCTTGTGCGATTAGCTGCGGCAGTGGATCTTCGGGCTCATTCCTTGGCCTCCACAGTTGCCACACGCATGCACACGAGCCTTTCTCGATCACTTTTCGTGACTCTGCCCTACCATGTGGCAAACCATGTGAGGGGATTCCTCTCAGATCGTGACCTTTCCGTCCAAAGAAAGAGAAGGTGGAAGACCTATATAAGACGTGCAGAGCTGTTGCTGTGATGTGGACGTAACCATCACATGTGTGCAATGGCTTTTGCATGCCTCGCATTCATGGCAGTCTGGTCAAATTTTAGCAATTCTGCATGCCTTCCCGTCCCGCCTGCCCGCCTGCCCGCCTGCCCGCCTGCCCGCCTGCCCGCCTGCCCGCCTGCCCGCCTGCATGGCCTTCTCAATACCTCTGTTCTATCCTTTTTTATTCTTTTTCACCCTTCTTAAAGAGGCCTCTGTGAAAGGAAAAGTTCCTCTTAACTTTCCAATTTGCAATCTCCCCCCCCCCTCCCCTCTTCAGCATAGAGACAGTTTTCATTCTTCTCCTCTCGCCAGATGCAATCAAACGAAAAGACGTAAAATCAACTGAGCTGAATAGTAATTTAAGTACCATTTTATCCATCGAGCAGACACGTGCATAAATGACATCCTTTATAACTTAATTAGGGAGCGACTCCTTACGCTTGCATACTCGGAAATTAGAATGTCTTCGAGGCATAAAATCTTGGGCGATCGGACAAAATACAGGCTTTAAACGTTTCTGAGTTTGATGGCAATGAATTTTTGTGATGATGGTGTCAGAGTGGTTTTCCTTTTTAGTAGTCGAAAAGAAGACGTTTTAAGAACATATAAGATAGTGAAAGTTTGAGAGGCACATGACATCCAGTGAGAGAATATTAATGATGCCCTGAGAGAAAAGCAACCAGCAGACTTTCTTCATCGCTTCCACGAGCAGTTAATCTACGAGAGATCTGAGTTCGCACGCAAGCGAACACAACTTCACACCCACGCACACGCACGCACATGCTCTCTCCTACACACACGGGTTCACACACAAGCCTCACACACTCACGCATGCTCACACAAACAAACACAACAGTTTGGCAGCACTTGCGGATCGCATAGAAAGGCTCTTTCATGACAATTCTTCCCAGATGTCGTCAAATTCCACCGTCACAGCGTAGTGTTGGAATTTTACTTCCGTTGCAAGCGAGCCTTAAAAGCTCCAGCAAATGTAATATGGTAATGAAGTCTGTCTCGGTTGGTGGAGCTTCTACTCCGTGATTGCTCATTAAAAGAGAATATGAGAACAGCAGACAAAGGAGATATATGCGCGTACTCAGTATTATACACAGAAGCACACCCGCATATATAAGGCTTAAAAATATCCAGACATCTTCTGAGCAGGTGTCACTTCTGTAGTCGAGTTTTCTGAGCTCAGCCTGAACCCACCTGGACGGCAACAAGAATGCTACTCAGCGGAAAGAGTGACGAAGTTGTTCGTGGTCATGGAGCAGATGACGAAGACAAAAGTCGAGCTCTACAACTGGGACTCGGGCCATAGCCCGCGAACATGGTCAGGTTTTTGGAGTACCAATGCCCTAAAGAGATCCACTGACGCCAATCCAGGGACCTCAATGACCAAACTCCTGGCCCAGGACAGCAACTTGCACGCCTTGACAGTCTTCAACCCTGCAGAGCATCTGTGCACGCTGAACACAGAAGGAAAGAACATTCCCCAATGTGACTGGGTCTTCAGTGGCTGAGGAGCCAAGAAGAATTTCATAGCAGGCACACTTGATGCGCCTGCATGGAACAAAAGAGAATTTGTAGTTGGCAAACATGGCCGAACGCCTGAGGCAAGGGGTATGGGGCAGCTGTTTCCTTGAAGACATTCCTAACGTGCTTACTGATGCTTTTTCTCGCTATGCATCATTGACAAGCAGTGTGAACTGGCCCATAGCGGCTGCTTTGCCTTTCTTCAGTGCCTTTGTGCAGGTAGGTGGATGCGGAGAAGTGGGACTATAATGCTGTCATATCTGGACGGACAGCCTTATCTTGTAAGACTCGCTTAATGGCTGCTTAAGCAAGTGGACTTGAGTCACGACTTAATGGTCTGGCTGCCTCTCTACAGGATTGGAACATGTTTAGTTAGGAAATTTATAAGGAATATACATTTCACCACCAAAAAATCTACTCAGAAACACATTGAAATCCATTGAAAATTGGTGCACATCTACATACAAACTAGACCCACCTGAATGCATCAGTAGAACACAGCATCAATTTTGCAGAGCTGTGGAAACTGCTGTTGGCAGACAGAAAATCCTGAATTATGATTAGGATGGTAATCACACCTTGCCTCATGAAGAAACATGAGCTGCAACTCGAACCTCAGCAGTACCTCGTTGAGGTACCCTGCATTGCTTGGTTTTTTTTTAAGGACTGCACTGTAAAGAATGAGACTATGCGGGTTTGGTGGGATCGTGTGCACTAGACACGATACGCTCGCTTCTCCCAGTCATGGCCTTGGAGGTAGCTCCAGGTCGCTAATCGAGGTCAATCAACTTCAGCCTTGACAACAACCTCGAATGACGTCTGAGGCCTGGTCTGACCTCATCTGCACAAACGACTAGCAAACAGTCAATCTGTTTGTATAAAATTCACTGAATGTGTGGGAGAGAGTCAGTCGTGAAAGCGTTGTTTGTCCTATCTGGCAACCCTGCTAAGCACTAGCAACTATGTATGCTGCTGAGTTGTTCTGGAAAAGTGAATGGCTTATCTAAGTAGTACGGGGACTGCAGTCAGCCGATGCGAGGGAGCAAGGTTATCATGCTTCCGGTCTCCAGCACCAGCTGAAAGTTGTCCCATTTTACTTGGCCGCTTCTGCACAGGAAAGGACCAAGCTGATCAGAGATGTGCATGGGCATCCAGGGATGGGCCCAGTGCAAGTCCTCAAGCAGGGATGGAGAAAACACTGCTGATGTCATGCGAATCAACAACAGCTGCCCCACTGTCCAGGCTCCTGAGGTGATTGTAGTAGTCAAGGACCTGATACATCAACATTGACATCATTTCTGATGATACCACCGAACAGTTTAAGGACATCGAGGGGAAAGACTGTCCGGAAAGAAGAGAAGAGGAACGCATGAGCAGGAGTGACAATAAAGATAACTTCAGCCAAGCGTTCGAGAAAAGGAAGGATTAGTGCTAGCAGTGTGTGGAGATGCAAGGCATAGGATACAGTGCTATCTTCTAAATAAACGCTTTGATATTATTGAGTCTGTGCCATTAAAATGGTCTCGTCTCCAGGTAATGTAGCTTCAACATCGACAACCGCTTGATGTACGTAGGAGAAATACCTGGTCCAAGTTTTTGGCACCATTTAATTCATTGGGTAATATAGCAAGTCACCACACATTGCAGCTTTGAAATTGGCGTAAGCCTCCAACTTGAGGCAAAATTGTCATTTGACTGCATTTTCACCCTTCTGATGTTTTCCCCCATAAACTGTTGGATTGATTGCATTGGAATACAGTTCTTGCCGTAAGCAATTGTGTCGAGCATGACGGCACCTCATATGCTGTACTGAAGCGTGTTGAGGTGGAATTTTGATATGGAGCGTGTACAGATGTGATACTGGGACAAAGTACTATACTATATCAATATTGTGGCAAATTCTCACTTTAGGTGCCATCTAGGCAGAGGTAGAGGCACTACGGTAGCACAAAGCAGCAGACGCTACAGTAGATTGTACTCTGTGATCATAGTGCTAGGACTGATGCCAATGATGCCACCTAGAGTTAGAATTTTGAGCTCAGATTTGGAATGAGGGTAGCTCCATGTGCCTTCTGTGTTCATCACAAAATTGAGCTCAAAATTCCAAGTTTAAGGTGCCCATCTTATGCCTTAATTGTCCAACCCCATCTACTTATGTACTTCTGCAGGTCAGTATGATTGACTTTAAATGCTATGTTCTGAAAGTATGCCTGATTGATCTCAAACTTGGAGTCAGTCTTTCTCCACATTTCTCCTGTTCATTCCGAAGATTTGAGCTCAATCAGTCGTACTTGAATTACTACATTTTAAGTCTTGCATAACAAAAATGGGACACCTCCACACTGCCATTACTTGTCTTTCCTAAAACACATGTTGAACTATGCATTCATTCTCACCATGTCTGAATACCTGTAACCCAATGTCAATCACACAGAAAGTCTCACATCACAGCTCAATGTGGATGCCCCGAAAACGCTCATTTACGAATCTGCATATCAAAATGGAACAGGGTGTACATATTCACGAAAGAGAAATAAAAGGCCTTCAGGAAAGCAGCGACAGATGTAGTAGTAGTAATCGAGATTACTTGCAAACTCTAAAAAAGCAAAAGTTTAGCTGTGAGATACACATTTCATACGGGGTCTGAGGACCAGTTCAATACCAAACTGATGGCTGCTGAATGGCTTGAAAAGTTTGCAGCAGTCTTGCGAGCTTTCTGAAACTACGGCTTCAATTGCAAAAGCTGCAATTTCCTGGTGTTTTGCAGATACTTTGTAGAGCATAAAGCAACTATGTATCTCTATGGCAGCACGTGATGCATATATGATAGATGTGGAGCAGCACTAACAGGATACTTTTCGCAATTCTACTTTGACCTCCTCTGACACGACTGTGGTGAGACAAAACCTGCTGCTACTATAAGCAGAAATACTATACAGTGCTTGCCGTAAATAATGTCGCTTGGTACAAATCGTTGTGCTATGACTAGTGGGACAATTGTAAGGTTGCATTTAAGGTTGGAAAGTGTGATAAGGAGTGTTAGACATGAGATCCTGCAGTTTTGTCAAGTTTTGAATGTTTATTGTGACACTAGAGCACTTTAAGTGTGAGGAGTTGTGATGAGCACCGCGCCGGTGGCTGCCCAAAATCGATATTTTTGACCAGTAAATGAAAGTGAAAGTGGTTGAAATTTTCTGGGGGGCTCCCCCCCTCCCTCAGCCTCAGCCAACTGTCGTGCTAGGCACCCAAACCACCACGTAGTAAGAGATACTGGGCTGTCTAGGCTGAAATGGCCGACTGGGCGACAAGCACACAGAACAGTTTATTCAAAGACGAGAACAAGACATGACGGTCTCTTTACTCCAGAGAATATGCGGCACTACTGTTCCTTTGTGCGGCCATTTCAGCCTAGAGAGCCCAGTATCTCTTGCGTCGTGCTACGTGGTGGTTTGGGGGCCTAGGATGACAGGGCAGAGGGGTTGGGGGGCAGCAATGGCAGACCTGGCAGCAATATGTACCAGGCGACATTGTTTACTGCAAGCACTGTGGTACCTGACTTCATCCACGACACAAACACCCACAATCAAGAGATGTGTGATTCACCAAAAATGGGCGCAGTCAATGCCGTGTGTGTGTGTCCTTTCTGCTGCTGCTGCCAGACTTGAGCCCGAGACCAGATGAAAATGAGGCAAAGGAGGACGCCTACTAAATCTCTTTTATGACCTCATACCAGCAGGAGCAACAACAGTGTTTATATGTGCACAAGACAGACAAAGCAGAGGAGGCCCAGACAAGAAAACTGCCAACGTCAAAATTATTCAAAACACGCACGGGTAAAAAGTGGGGAAAGTGAAAAAGAGGATGGAGCAAAAGCAAAGGAGGCTTCCATGTTGAGTCAAACAATGCACTGTGCATTCTCTCCAGAGATATGGGAAAAACATCAAAGAAAGGAAAAGATGTTCACTGTTGTATGAAGAAATCCTATTTGTTTCTTTTAGTATTGCGCTATAACATGCATCCAAATCCTCGGGATAAAGAGAGGTAACTGACGATTCTTTTCTGCTGCTGCTCTACAAAGAGTATTGATGCATTAACACTTTTCTGAACTTACTGTAGAGGTTAAGAGATTCTTTTCACAACTCCTAGACCCTCTGGGGATCAGATGGACCCCTCCCCCTTCCACGTAGGTAATCAAGTCAACCCCAACTTGCAGTCCAAGCGTGTTTTGGCATGTGTAGGCATGCTGTGAGGGGGGGGGGGGTTCCGATGGGGGATCCCTCATGAAATTTGGGGATTCGGGGGGATCTTCGTGGGAAGGTGTCTTTCAATTTTCATCAACTTTCACCTCGTCAACCAGCAAGACTTCATCAGCCTCTTTGGCTCTTCAACTTGTCTTTTGAGCACCCTAGTATTAAAATTGACTCGATATAATGTTTAAGGATGAGATTTACTCATCCCCGTAAAAACTCAACCTTAACATTAAGTCCCAGGACAGCTTATCATGTGCAGCAGAAATGACTTGTGCCAACGGTTGTACATAATTAGAGCAACAACGTTAGCTATGAATGAGAATAGAATTGTCACGAAATTAAGCCTGCATAATTTCATTCTGGACAGAATTGAAAGCTTGCAAATTTTAGTGTTTTTTTTTTTTCAAATTTCGCTGAGAGGAAAGACTGTTTCTGCAAGAGAATGGCATATCCAAAATAAATGAACCACCGGTAAGCTTTTCGCCTTCCTGCTTAGCTTTTTCATGGACTGAAGCTGCCTTTTTAGCCTGACTGCTTCACACTTTGACTTAAAAAGTTAGTCACAGTCAGACAAGTGAAGCAGGACACTTAAATTTTGTTGCCTAAATAGACTTTTTCACCTCACTTTAACGCTTCCAGAGCTGCCCCCATGCAGGCCCTCCGTGAATGCATCCATCACGGTGGGTTCTGTCCCTCTTGCTCCTGCTCCGGGTGGACGCCTTGGACGTATCTTCACTTATGAGAAACGTGCTGGGAAAGTCACGGAGAGAACTTTCTAAAAAAGTACTATACTTTACAGGGGTGATTTTGTGGAGACCCCACAGACGAACGTGGTGTGTTGATTGTCACAAGGCACAGGCGAGTTGGAGGCTTATGAGGACCAGTGCCAAAGTGGTCCTTAGATCCGCCTTAGAGCAGAGTGGAGGCAATAATAAAGTTCGAAAGAAGAATCCATAAATCGTGCCCGACACTGAAATCCACCTGCAGGAAACGTTTGTCTAACATGATGAACACGAACGGACTGAGTGGAAGCCATTTCAGGAAGCCACGCTTGTCTGGGCCATTTTAGTCATTCATACAAAGCAGCTGTTATTAGCATGTCGACTGTAATGTCCATATGCGCATGGATGCGTTCTGGCCAGTGAACCAAATGGGGCTGTGCTTGTACCGATTGGACGAGTAGAACTTAATTTCACATATTATTGTCATATATAAATACTCCTTCAATATTTTGTTCCCAATTTAACTTCTCTATCTTCACTGGTATCATATTTCTGATCGATCAGCACTTTCTTCAGTCCGAAGTAAACACCCAACAAAAAGACACTTATTGAATATAGACTCATCTTGGTCTTCCTATTCTTATACGGATCTTGACAGTGCTTATGCTGCTGGGAATGTTGGGAATGAGCCAAGAGAAATTCTGCCAAGTTGTTCATGTTTCGGTTAGGTCAGTGCTAGATTTGGTGGAGTTGAAACAATGTTAGGTTACGGCACTTGTGTTTGGACACTGGCGGCTTGGGGCAGTGTTAGGTTACTAACGCAAGGTTAGTTGCAGACAGCTCTTGGTAAAGCCCCTTTTTTTCTTTTTTTAGTCAAAATTTTCATGTCACGCTCTGACTTCTTCAAATGGTCATGTCAGCCTCCTCGGCCACAAAGGACAGCGTTACTATAAACAGTCAGATTTTGACTATTGGAGAAACGATCTTATGTAGGTCATTCAATGGACTCCTCTGGCAGGGTTAAAAGGATGGAGTAGGACAGAGGCAGGAAAGTCTCGTTAGGCAAAAACAATGCCTAACAGAAGGTGTTGTTTTCGGACCACCTAACACAGTTTCCTTCATTTTTCCGTACAAATTTTGCATTTTCCCTCTGTCAACTGATCCTTTTTTTTATAAAATGAGTTCATAGTTTTGATTCGCGACTTATTTTATGTTCATAGCCCGATCTAAATGAGAATTATGACTCTGTCTTATCAAAAGTTGTAGCGTCTTTTCAGCACCACGACTCAGGTGCTGCAAGTTGATGAAGTGATGCAAGTTTCGCTTGTCCGCTTGTTTACAAAGCGGAGCTTTGAACAACGCATCCAAGATGAAAAAAAAAGGCAAGTAAAATTCTAAGAAAGAAGCAAAAAGCACCTTCGAATGGCGCTTCAGAAACCGATGGAACCATTGATATTCAAATAAGATATTCATGGTGTACGAATGTGACAGCAGCTCAATCAGACACGAGGCAGTTGTGCACGCTTCCCGAGCAGGCAGCGCCGAAGTCGGTCGCATGGCAGACGCTAAGAGTTGTCTCGTCGAGACACAAATGGCGCAGCAAAAACGCTCCCTGCGGGCATATGGATTTTAGCATTCCCCCTTCTCCATCCCTTTCCGCCATTGCCCTTTTTCCACCTATTTTTGCCTATGCGAACAACGTCTACGCTGTACATTAATTCTAAATAGGTCTTCTCTTTTTCAAGGAAATGCGCGACATCGCTGCATTTCTCCGGTCCATCAACCTTGATCTAGAGACCTCGTCAGGATTGGTGCCTGTTCCAAAATGGATCTCAAGGAAAATTCTTCTCATCTGTCCAGATCACCACCTTTTGTGGGTTGTTGGTATGGAGAAGATTGGCAGCCAAAGCCTTACTCTTCTTCTCTCTGCAAAGGTGCAATGAAGTGTTTCATCTTCTTTGTTTTGGACATGATGCCCCCTTTTTTGCCAATCTCCTCACGGAGGATTCTGACATTGACATTTTGCGTGCCAATGTGGTCCAGTTCTTCTCAGGGTTTCTGCGGATCTTCTCTCGGAGAATACGGAGGTTCATCTTGGTCACCTTCCCTGGCTGGTCACCCTGGCCCTTCTTTGTCTCCAGGGTGTCCCTAACCCTCTGCTGCTGCAGAATCCGGTAGACAGTTGATCTGTGAACACCCATGAACTTGCAGACCTGATGCACAGTTTTCGCTGCGTTAAAATGGCGAAAGACTTCCTGCCTCTGAAAGATGGTTAGGTTGGCTGGCATCACTCTATAGCCACTAAAAGAGAGTCTGTGCAAAGCTCCTCAAAGTCTCCAACTTCAACCTGATGTAGCACTGTTGCTACATTCTCTCATTGTGTTTATTTTTTTTTTTGCAGCTGGCAAATAGTTGAGACAATTTATTCAAAGCTGCAAATTTAAATATAACTGTGAAGCCACTGGCATATTGCTAATTTCCAAGTCGCACCAATCCTGATGAGCTCTGTACTTAGTCCCGTGTTTTATGTAACACTGAGAGTCTGCATATTCTGCTCTTCACTGAAAATTGCTCAAAGAAAGAAAGTGGAATCGTGAAAAATGCTTTTCGGCGATTTTAGATTTTGGCACAAATCGACGCCTACTTTTAAACTGAATTTTAACATGAGGAAGTTTTAAGTGAGAACGCAAGACTGAGCAAAACTCGCCATGTCTTACGCTTTAACTTACGTCTGGTGGGGGGCGCTGGATGTTTGCACCAGCGGTCGGCACATCCTCAGCCTGCCCAGAGGCAGGGACAGCGTCCCCATTGCTGTGCTGCATCCATCTCTGGCAGTTTTCGCTTTCGATGAGGACTCACCTGCGTCACCTGCAACAGCAGATGTGCCTGAGACCTTGGATTTTCCCCTGTCAGGACGATCCTGCAGATTTTCCTGGGGATTTCCCTGTCATAATGAGTGGGAACAAAGGGTGAGACAGTCTCTCTACGTGAAGGTAAATTTTATTGACACTTGCATGTGCGGGGCCAGAGTTGCTTATTCCTAGCCTGCCAGGGTTGCCATCCTTTGTCCTTGATCTACACTCTATGGAAATTTCTTGCTGGGTCGACAGGCAAGTAAAAACAAGTCTAGGTCTCTGCCCCATGACCAAAATATACAAGCAAAGTGAACAAAACCCAAAACACCAACATATGCCATGCTTAATTAGTGTCCCAAGACAACAACGTCACCCTCATCTATGGCCTTGCCCTCGTCCATGGCCTCATCAACGGTCTCATCTGCCGCATCGTTGGCATCAGAGAAGACATTCATTCTTGAAATTGTATTTATCACTGCTATCATTGTGATTGCTGATGGCAGCTCTCCTTCTGTCGTCTTCGTTGGTGCTCAAGATTTCAAGAGGCCCCGCTTAGAGAGCTGAGGGCCTCCCTGCCGATTCAGCCCCATCGGCCGAAGTCTTCATTTACCCCCAATAAACCTCGAAAACCAAAGTATACACACATCAGAGAACGAAAGAAGGGTAGAGGGAAGACCCTGCCCGAGAAACGATCACGGCAGATTTGGCCGAAAGAGCAGAGTTGCCAATATGTACCAGTACGTAAAATGAATCCTTGGTTGGATGACCTTTGATACCCATAAATTACGCAAAAAGGGAACCTTGCGCTGGTGTTTTGTAAACCATTTTTGTCCTGATGACAGAGTTGCTGCTTATCTTGAAAAATGTAGCTTAGGGTTCAAAATACCCCCTCGATCATTTAGAATCCTTGTCAGGCTGATTTGGCCCGTTTCCGTGTCCTTGTCAGGCTGATTTGGCCCATGGTTACGATGTTAATGTGTCCCCACGGGGTCTACAACCAGTCACTCTCGAGTGATAAAGTTTTTCTTCCGTTTCATCATAACCCAGCAAATTGCGTTAGGAAAGTGTAGACAAGATGGCAAACCTTGTTCATTTGTTCCTCAGTCACTGTTCCCTGGTAACACGTGGCAACACCAGGCAATTGCATTCCCGGAGCACGAACATTTGACGGGGAACTGCGTCTCACACAAAATGTCCTGGAAACATTCGCAACTTGGTATCCTGCTCTGAAAGTGCCTTAAGGGAAATTTCTTTTTTTGGGGGGGGGGGGACTGGATTGTACTTAAGGGATTAACTGTTATCGTGCAGTTAAGAAGTATATTTTTCCATTCCTTTGGGGCAAAGTGCAACAGAGAAGTGGGAAGAGTTCAAACGCAAATTAGGTATACTCGCTTAAGGGCCAAGCCGCCTTCCGCGCCCTTGACCGAGTGGACTCGAGTCATGACTGATGACTGTCCTCATTGGTCTGTCTGCTTCCTTGCAGGATCGGAACATATTTTGGCGAGAAATTTGACTATTCGTTTCACCACTCAGAATATGCTCAGAAGCCCATTGAAAGTTGGTGCACATCTACATACAAACTTGGCACACCTGAATGCATCATTAGGACATAGCATCAATGGAGAGCAGAGCTGTGGAAGCTGGTGTTGACGGACAGAAACCCAATTGAATTGAAAAATATACCATTTTTTTCCTTTCTCGGTCATCGCTTATTGCTGTAATACACTTATTCATCGCAAAATTAATAATCATTCAATGTCTATGATCATTCATAGACAAAGTCCACATGTACAGATGACTCAAGAATCGTATCTAATCAATCATCCAGGGACATGTTGCAACTGACACAGGTGGAGTTTACGCCAGACTTCCCTTCTCATCACCTTGAAGGGCAACTGGTCCTTGACAATATTCAAGGACCAGCTCAGTCTGGTTCATTGTCACTTCCAGCCCGGGTTGCTCTTCAGGTGCACTTTTTTCAAGCTAAAAATCAAGTGGTCAAACGTATTGGCAACATGCTGTTAATAGTTTATCGTGAAGCCTTTTTGTTCAATAACAGACAACAAACATTTATTATAGTTCTTGACAAAGTGGTGGCAGACCTCAGGGAGGAATCTTGGCCCATTCCTCAATACAGTATGCCTCCAGATCTCTGAGATTGCAAGACTACCAGGCTCTGACATGAACCTTCAGGTCTCGCCAAAGATCAGATTTAGGTTGGGATTCATGGCTGGCAGTCCAGTACCTGAATAAAATTGTTCTGACGCCAGTTCTTCACCAAGTGGCTGGTATGCTTGGGATCATAGTTTTGAACAAATACAAAGTTATGCAGTCTCAACTTTTTTGCTGACTCCCTGAGGTTCTCCTCCAAGATTTAGATGTACTCCTCCTTGTGCATTGGTGGAATCACTCAGACAAAGTTCCCAGTATCCTTTGGGTTCAAGAAATTTTAGGATTTCTGACCCCATTTTTGATCACTTTTTGCATGTTGCCAATACTTTTGACCATGTGATTTCTAGCTTTTTTAGTATTTCTTAGGTGATATAATCAACTTATCCCTTTTGACTTTGAGATCTCACTGTATATTAGGAGGGCATTGTTCCACCATTTGATCAGGTCTGTTACAGCACTATTTCGTGAGTTCTTTGCCATGAAGAGGAATTTTCCCAACGTTGCCAAAACTTTTGCGCACCACTGTACGGAACATCTAAAAAAGAACCAGTAGGATGCCTATGAATTTTTTAAATTGCACCCAAGTGTCATGCAATCTCGAGCTTCGTTTTGTCTTGCGTTCTCACTTGAAGCTTCATTCTGTCGTGTGTTCTCACTTTGCTTGAAGCTTGATTCTGTTTAGTTTGCCCGGCAACAGTACGGTGCAAACAAAACAGTGACTTTAGTCTTTGTACATGCTTGCACTCACTTGTGCACCACGCATGTTATAACACATTAAGCTTCGAATCATACACAAATGAAGCGCTATTTTCCGTAGCACGTGACCTTTGAAACTAGCACCGAACTTTCGAAACATACCGTATGTAGCAAAAATGGTGCAGGATGGACGGTGGAAGCATTGGCACCCATAGGGTTAGCTCTCTTTTTATGGCTACTTGGCATGTGAAGGGAGAAAACTCTGCTATGTCGTTTGATATAATGACTCTATTGGATTAATGGGTTGCATGAGCATATGGAATATTTCATAATTTATGCTTGATTGTCATTTAACCCTGAGCTTTCTCCCACAACCAGGGAGCTTCCAACTTTGCTGCCTTTGTGCTCATCGTGGTTTGCACAAAGCATTTTGGGCACCTCAGGAATTGACTTTGGCTACATTTTGAAGCCACGTGGCCACTTGTCATAAATTCCCTCAAGAAAAGCTCATAAAGCATCACGACCTAAAGTGTCCTTAAGAATGGCTGGCCCTGTAGATGACCTCGCAGGCAGTGGCAGCCAGCTGGGGAATTGATGGCACCAGCGCTTAGGCCTGACCCGCAAGACCGATGCGAGTATAAAGAAATGTAACATAAGCAGGAGAAATTGCTTAAAAAAGGGGCTCCCTGCTCAGTTCTGTGCAAGCAAGGGAGATGACAAACCAACCCCTAGTAGTGGCTGCACAAACTGAATGTTGTAGCTCAAGTGCAAGGAGAGGAGAATGAAAAAGGCAGTGTGAAGGAATGAAATAAAGAGTAAGACTGCGCGATATCCTAAATGAACCTACATGGCAATATTTGATGCATCAAGACCAAATATTTTATACAATACAGTGAAAGGCACAAGCCTGTAGACGCCTTGGAATAATTGAAGAGAAATTTGCCACTCCAATATTATTCACATATGTTGTCGGAAATAGTTCTTTCTTTTATGTTTTCACTACAATGTAAATTAGTGACAAAGTAAGAACAAGACGGGTTCCACAGAGTTCCCCTTGGCAGTGACCCTAAAGTGCAGGCGTGCGACTCCTCCAGTTTGAAGTCTTTTATGGAAGATGAACTCATGTAAGTGGCTGAAAATTCCAATGCCTTTACTGAAAAGCCTTCAATCATTGCTTAATACACACATTGTTTGCCCATCTGGGGCTTGATCACAGCCTTTCGACATCAACATTGTGAATATCACATTCCTGATATTCACAAAGTTGTGACACTTTGCAGTCAAAGGGTGGGTTTGGCATGACGGAATAGTGCCGAGAACCGTCTCTCTTTCCATTCGGGTGTCACAGTCACCCGCGTTGGGGGCGTGGGTGACTTTCCCCGCATTGCAGTGCGTGAAACAGGCTCGGAGGCGACTGGAGCAAAATTATGTTCAAGGATCCTTGGCAGAAATGAAATGCGCGCTACGAATGGAAACTCTACAAGTAGGGGTGAAAGTTGACTTACAAGTTTAAGTTGGAGTTACACAGTCTGTATGCGTAGCGTCGAGTTCAAAGTGGAAGTTGTATTAAAAAAAAAGATCGGACCCCAATCGGACCACCCTAAAAAAAAGTAGCAGAACACTAATCTTGAACAAAGCTGCTCTCCTACTCACTACATGTATTACATCCTGCGGAGCAGCTCTAGAAATCGTGAAAAAGAGACTATGTTTGGGAGAGCCTCTTCACTATTGTCAAGCCCTGGTCCTGTGGCAACTTTTTTCAGGCAATCCACAACCGGAGTTGACAAAACAAAACAAAACTCAGCAGTGTTGCCACTTTCAGACTTACAGTTTTGAACAATAGGTAGCTCAGCGATCAATGATATCAAATGTCATGTTAAATGACATCGATTTAGGGACATTTTATACCTCATTGAAAGTCTCGTCCCATGCATGAGTTATTGGTACTTATCTTAAATCATACTGGGGGTCCACATCAGATGCACACTGTGGTGGTATATCTGGTACATATTGCACAGCTGTGGTGAGCTTTTTAAAAGATTTTAAGGGCTGCCATGGATGGTGAAAACCTTTACCTATCAATTGCAATAATTGTTAATTTTGGAATCTGATTTCTGTACAGCTTTCTAGTCTGTATGAGTGTCCAATTTCAAGAGGAACCTCAGTGTGGAAAATCCGGTTTCAATCATAGGCATGAGGTGAAGTTGAAGTCAAAGCTGACGTTGAAGTCAAAGCTGAAGCTGTGGTACTTATTTTTTGTAATTCTGGCTCTGCCCCTTGCACTGCGCCCTGCGCTGCCTTCAGTGCTGCCTCTTGCACTGCCCGGGAGAAGCGGCCCACGCGAGTGAGTGCACTTTCACTGTCGACCACACGAGTGTGCAAAAATTTCGGATGAGCGTCAATTATGAAGGGCTCCTTTTTTTTTCTTGTTCTTCCCTGGCTCGCCCGGTCGCATGCGACTTCAGCATGACGTCTTCCTTCTTTATCGGCTCCTTCGGTCCCCCTGGGGATCTCTTCGAGTGGCGCGGAGTTCTTCTCCCTTAAGACACTTGGGGAAATGCATCCTTTTGTGTCTCAGCTCTCTACCTTGGACTTCCTCATCTGGGCTGCAGTCAATCCAATGTTACACAACCGATTCTCATTCATTGTGTGGGACAGAAAATGGAAAACAAATTTTGAAGGAAATTGATTGGTTAGAGTCACAGTTTAAGTAAGGGACCCAAAACTCCCATTCATCGCTGACTTTTCAAAAGATGCTAGTGAAGTTCTGCATCTGCTGAAGATCTGCTAAGATTACGATGTCTGCGTTTGCACTTTGATATCTGGATATCAGCATTGACGAGGAGACGAATACAGTCAGACTCCAGCCAAATTCAAGGTTGGGAGAAAATTGAGCCCGCCCGCATCCCTACAATGGACATCTGAGCACTACATCGCAGCTGCCCGAGTGGTGAGAAGGCTGAATGTCTTCTTAAGACATTGTTGATGTCTACTAAATTTTAGGTACCCATTGGATACCTGATGAGTCTTGAACGGTCTGCAAACGTCAAATTGGAGCCCCATCTGCACTTGGGCTTGTTCTGTACTACACCACGTACAGCCAATGCTAAATATACCCAGATGCTTATGCTAGCTCCTAGTAGTAGGATGCACATCCTGCAGTAACAGAACAGGGCATCGTGGACAAAGAACTTAACCAACTCAGTGCTTATGCCTGTGCCAGTTCATTGCCCAGAGTGGGCCTATATCGAGAAAAAGGGCTTATGTACTATCGATCGCAGTGTGCAAAGTACTTCTTTGTGGTAATTTCCGCAATCCGGATCGATCGTAGTGCGCAAGAAATTCAGTGTGGAGAGAACTCAGAAAATTCGGTGCTCACTTGCGGTGGCCGGAGCGCAGAAAAACGTTTTTCTCCGTTCAAGCACGCCGCTGTATTCCCTGGGGACCTACAACGCCCACGCATCTTGGACGAGTCCATCACCAGGGCAAGGAGGAAAACGGACAGCGGACGAGTCCATATCCACAACAGGGGGAGGACTAGAGGAAGAGTCCATTTTCGAAACCTCAGCAAACAGCGCCATCTGATGGCAAGTATTGTTACTGCTGGCAGTAAAAGTTGAGTCCGCAAAATGGCGACTGCACCAGTGGACAAAGGGACTCAGATACAAAGTCACTTAAGGCATACAAGGGTCATTTCACCAGAGCTCTTACATCTGCTGAAAAGTTATGCAATACATTGACCCAGCACCCAGAGCCTTTATCAGATCGGCATTTTCAATCTATCATATAAAACATCAGATGCACACAAGGCCCGGTAACAACACACTCAGACCAATTGTATGACCTCGACCCAAATGACACTTACCTGGCAGCACTGGGAGAAACCTCCACAAGAGATGATGACACAATATCTCAGCTATTAAGCACAAGCTCACTGCACACGTTGGACACCAGAAGCAGCAACACCTACAACCAGATCAGAGGATGCCTAGTCAAGCAGCACCGACAAAGACACATGCAAATGATGCACCTTTGCCTTTTATCATGACTCTGGAGCATAACCCAGAAGAGCTGAGGGATTGGAAAAACAGTTTGAAATATATTATAACTCAAGTAAAAAGACACTTTTCCTTTTGATGAGCAAGTGGCCTACCTCAGACTGTGCATCAGCAAAGATTGTTCAAATGAACAGAAAGAAGACTTGAATGTACTCAGGCAATTACGGATGATGAAAGTAGACCTATGGCAATATTACAAGAGGAGTTCCTATGGTTTAAGACCCCTTATTCAGTCGACATCATGAGTACTTAAGGAGCAACTGGAAGACCTCAATTCCATACATGAATCAGCCACAACACTAATGAGCGACCTATCAAATGTGCTGCCCATTGCCAATATCAATGACACCAAAGGTAAAACGAGCCACAATGCAAACAAGAAGGTTATATCACACAAGAGCGTGCATGGCAAATGATTCCATTGTGGCAAGGCAAAGCGCAAGAATCTCAGATGCCACGCTCGCAGCAAGCAGGGACACATAGCCCCAGCATGCCTCAGCAATGGGCAGCAGAAGCAAGGGCAGCAAGGGCAGCAAGGGCAGCAAGGGCAGCAAGGGCAGCAAGGGCAGCAAGGGCAGCAAGGGAAAAAGAATTACAAAGGGGGCTTTGCCTCAGCTCCTACACCAAGAGCTTCATCACCGAGTCTGGGTTCAAGAGACAGCATTAACAGCACACATTTGCTTGGTCTGTTAGCACCGAAAACAAAACCACGTATGTATATAAATGGCTTCTCATGTTACACGCTACTTTACTCTACCGTTTCTCACCAGTAAAGAACAAACGTTTGATGTGAACACAAGTTCCTCTACTCAGTAACTGAACAGGGCTGTACCTGGATCATTCGTCACTTCTACGTACAGTGTACCAACATAACTAATTCAAATTTCCAAATCTGGCTGATCAGGCCAACGTCCATGGTAGTAGAAAGACTCACATATGGTTCTGTCTTTGGGCTCGATTGTGTTTCTGGTCGTCAGGATGGGTGGGAAATTATTTGTTCTGCGGTTTTCAAGGGGCACCAAGTCTCCCATGGTGGATGAGACTGGACAAAAAGGCCAAAACAAACACAAAGGTTGAAGTACCAAAAAATTAGGATGGATTTCTTGTGCAAGGTGTTGATTTAGGCACTTTTGGGGGTTGAGAAAATGGGCAAAATAAACAAAATTGCATATTGTAGCAAAAAAAAGACTAAGAATACTTACTTAGCTTAGCAATAGTACAATCCACATTATCCTGCCAGCTGCAAAACTTTGTTTGCCGTACTGTATTTACGAGCTCCGCAAGTCTTCTCTGCGCTTCTACTCTCTCATGCCCAGTGCGTTGTCTTTTTCACGTTTGTCATTGCTGTTGTTCTCGAGCACAGAGTCGATCAACTAAATTGTGTCATTCGGTATGAAAATAAATAAATGAACTGCTTCTGAATTCAGTTGTGAGAGAATGAGAACAGCGTTGCACCAACCATAATGTTCACCAGAACAGTGGGCTAAATTGTACGGTGCAGCAGCAAGCGGGAAGGTGTCACAGCACAAGACATAGTAGTCTGGAGGACATGAGCTGAATTTGGCGATTTTCTAGTCAAATTTGGTGATTTAGCTGGCGGTCACAGTCGGTCACAATGCATTTTGATCTCACCGAACTCCCTCTGCTAAAGACCACCTTTGACACGGACCCCAGCCTTCAGGAAGGCCAGTTGACAGCAGTGCTGACCTCCTCCTACTTGTTGACATTGGTGCTGGTGTTGAAGTGGTATAACTTACCTGACGGACCCAGTACGTGTACAGGAGTGTTCACGAAAGGAGCACGGCCTGATAGATACAGAAACAATCCTATTTTGACGTCGGGGATGAAAACTATTTTGGAATGTTCAATAAGCCAGAGAGAGATTTAAGCCAATGGTTGTCATCATTTCATATTTAACAAGGCTGCTTTTTTAGGAGAACCTGCGGGGATATGAATCGCCAGTGTACCTCCAAACAGGCATTCAGTAGGCCTTGTTTTTACAGCCACCAAGGTAAGTATTATGCTAATGTCCTCCAGAAATGGTGTGCAGTCATGAAAATGCTACAAAAATACCTTTTTTTCATGACATGTTCAAGGTGCCACCACTTTGGTTCTAAACATATCTGTACCTCCTCTGTATATTTTGGACAGCTCTTCTGACTTCTTCCTCTGGGGTACTGCAATGTCTGCAATGCCTTTGACTCTTTGCTTGAGTACCTGGATGGTGTCAAATGCCAAGTGCTTCATTTTCCCAAGGCATTGCCCCAAAAACAATAATTAAGCGGATTCAGATCAGGCGAACAATCCGGCCAAGGCCTGTGTTGTGAGAAGTCAAATGATGAAATATTCAAATAATAAAAAAAAAACAGTTAAAAAATATTTAAGAAAACTCCCTTTTTTCTGGTCTGAGGCATCATAACGTTCTGGAAGACATAGGCTTCGGACTTGCTTTGGTAGCTATAAAAACAAGGCCTGCGGAATGCCTGTTTGGAGGTACACTGGCGGTGCATGTCCCTGTACCTGCTGGCTGCTCACTACGTGCTGACGACTCTCCTGTCCGAAGCGCTGATGGTCTGGATTAGGGTGTTTTTGTTGTTTGACTTTCGAGGGCTCTTTGTTGTAGTTGTTGTTGGTGTCTTCCACAAATGACCCGTTCGCAGGCACCCTCAGAATAATCCGTTTCTCTGTCTTTAAACCTGTTGACAGGAGCCAAGAACCACGATGCGCCACTCATGAACACCTCTGGCAGCACTGTTGAAGACGGAGATTTGGCATAAAGTCCAACCCAGAAAGATGGAAGTTGGAGCTGCAGGAGCGAGAGAGGTTGGGGTCCAAGGACACGTGCTTCTTCTGCAGCTGCTCCTCCACTGACCTCCGCGTGCTCACTCAATGGCCCCATAACAACAACAAGTGCGCGATAAACCAGGTCAATGCTTGCATTGTACATTTGTCCACTTGGGAACGAGGTCGGGTAGCGCCAGCCCCTGGGAACACCCGCAGCTACGTGCGTAAGAACTACAGTAATAACTCCATTGTGACTCCTGAATTCTGTTCATTGCACATAACTGCAACGTTAAAACAATGATCATTGCAGCTCTTGAGCGCAGAGAGCCTGTACAAGGTTATGAGTACAGTTGGATATCGTTAAATGTATTTTCGTTTATCAGGTGACTTTTCGTCACTGAAAATCAGTGAAAAAAAGTAAAAATTAGTAAGAAAAGTTACTTTTTCTCACTGATTTTACTTTTTTCCACAGACTTTCAAATTGCGCGCCGTGATCATCTTGTTTCTTCCAGATCTAGCTGGCAAAACAAAACAGACAACGTAATCGGAAGGAGTAAATCTCAATCTCATCTCATCGAAAAAAAATAAGTTCTGCTTTTTTTTCGAAGAAATAATTACAATAATGTAATCATAATTATGTAATTATTTCCCTGCTAGCCGATTTTTTTTTTACTGCGCCATTTAACACGTCTCATTGTCAGATAGTCAAGCCATCAGGACATCAAGGGAGCTGATACCAGAATACTCAACATGTCTGGTTGACCGATCATCTGATGGACCTCAGGGTCTTGAGTACCATTTGTAAATGCACCCAATGCCACAGAAAAGTATGTTGCTAATCCTCAAGTGCAGGTACTTCTGAGATGACAACTTGCTGCTCTCCAGCCATCGTGGTTCAATGTGTAAAAGGCCTCACCAGCAGACTTGTAAAAAAGAACCACCTACAGATTTTTGTCCATCATCAGTGTCCTCTTGGCCTTCCCCACAGAGACGATACTCTTGTTTTTTGGGTGGTACCGAGGCCTGTATGAGTGAAAATTCTAGTAGTTGTGATCGGTTGGAGTCTGGATGACCCTTCCCATGGTGCTTCTCGTCAGCCCCATAAGTCAGTGACTGTTTAACAATGCTAATTCCAAGTACGCAGCAGAACCTACGCACGGTTTAAGTACTCTTGCCATGCGGCAAAATAATATTAGAGTGAAATAGTCCTAACAAATCTGTAGAATAAGTTGGCAATCGCTGTGCAAGGACGGACTGATACGGTAAAATTCGGCAAAAAGAAGGGTTCTCGTTTCATCAAAGTTCTTGTTCCAAGGCCGCTTATGCATGCGTCTCTTCTCAAGTTGCTTCCATGCCCTCCTTCCGATCTGAATGCCCACCAAAGCGGTTTGGAATTTTCGCGCACATACAGGGTATCCAAGAGTTCCGTAGCTGTCCCTACATAGGCTGGAATAGTCTGCCATGCCAGCAACAGTCATCTTGGGAGGCAATTTTTGGTGAAGGTCAAAAACTTTGTTAGTTTGATCTAAAGTTTCGTCAGAACATTCTATAGACATTGCAGTCTGGTGCAGGGTGTGTCTGAAGCAAAATCCCAAGAAAATGTACAAGCCAATTTTGGACAGTACAGTTTATTGCCACAAGCAAGGCCGCGAGCACCAGCCCAGCTGGGTCATAGAGATTAGTCAGCTGATGCATGAGTCGCAGCTGACACAGTGCCAAGTGCTTTAAAAAAAAGCCATGATATAAATAATTGGCTCGACATTTTGCTTCTGCAGCTGCCCCCTGCACCAGATTACTACTATACGGTATCTCACGTACTCTACTGCATCTCATGTGAAAGCTTTTTCACTCTTAATGTTAATCAATTTATGTTTTTTTACCCAATAGTGCTAAATAGTTTTGCTCCACAACAAGGAACTTTCAAGATGTGCGATATGGTATCTCATGGTATTTGCCCAATGTAGAACATTTGCAGTGCCTAAGATTATCATAATGTCATACAATACTTTGCATGCTGCAGTGAGAGAAGCAGCAAATAAGGCTGGAAGAGCCCGGCGGTTCACAAAGGGCATGAACCAGACATGTGAACCTATGAAGGTGTGAACACAACAATACCGGAATGTTGAAAGACCATGAAACAATCTTGAAATGTCAGCAAAGTATCATCTTGACAATTAAGGACAGCAATATTCGTTCTCCACGTGTCCTGGGATAGACCTGGGTGATCGCACAGTCTCAGTCCCCCGTGGGCCCGGAGGACTTCAGCCTGCTCACGTGATGTCTGGCAGACTTTTGCGTCAGAATACTGTGCTGTATTAAGACTTACATTGGTGAGAGGCAACTGCAGATAGAGCGAGGTGCAGTAGTGATGCTAACTTCTGGTCTTCTTAGAGCTGACTAGAGTAATTTCGTCGCAATAAAGACCAACATTAATTTCATCTGTAGCCTGAAATGTGGCAATTTCCTGCGTCGGTAAATGGGAGGGGGGGACAATTACGTGCCAGAGCAGTGAGAATAATTCCCAACGACTACAATATCGTCGTATTCGCTGCTTAATTCCAGCTTCTCTCCACAATAAAACCGAGCATAAGATTTTCTTGAGGAAAAATCTTTGTCGTCCTCAGACATATATGTGCTCCAGCCCTCGGGGGGAGGCGAAATCCTCGCGCAAAGTTTTGATAAAAGAGAAGAACGCGGTCAGTCCCCCCCCCCTCCCCCCAAAAAGTAAGTTAATAGCAGTTGGGGCCCAGAGTAAGTGAATCCCATCACTTAAAGGACGAGACTTCTCTCCGCCATAATCCTTTCTTCCATCATAAAAAATGGGAGACAGGGATTTTTTGCGTGGAAGGTGCGCGATTTCCTTCAGTTTATCGCCATCCTAGCCCAAATGCGTCTTCAAAGCCGGCCCCAAAAGGACCCAACAGGCAGGAGGCAGACGAACAAACGCCCAGAACTTCGGCGGCGCAATCGGCGCTGGCATTTGCGGCCAAAATGGCCGCTGTGAAACGTTCACCGACTTGCTTGAAATGTGGTCACAGCGAAACGAACCTCTAGAGCCTCACATGTCTTTCATGTAGCGTAAGAACACAGGTGGCAGGACCGACTCGTCATACCTTAGCTGCTCCGCATAGACGAGGCGGGCTCGGTATGAAGGCAATCGACAGAGCATCCAGAGTCTGGATCAGTCAGTAAGTTGAAACAAAATGAACCACTTCTATGTCACAGTTTTCAGCCAAAAAGCTTGTTCTTTGTAAGACTCATTCAAAATCTCCATGAGATCCTCCAGTGATGACATTTTACTCTGAAACTCCTGCCTGACTTGCGTTGACCTTGTTGAGCTTTCCCACAGCTTTAATCCATTATTGATTGACCTCTTTCACTTCAGGGTGAGGCTAAAAGTTATGAACTGCATGATGTGGGAAAAACTGGTCCAATCTTCCGAATTGTCAGACGAGAAACAACCTCAATGCTCTATTGACTGCGGACGTCCCACTCCTTGGCCAACGTAGCCTCGGCAGAGGCCACCAAGTGGCGGGAGATGAAGTAGCGGCTGATTTATATTTTAGCCTCGGAGCTGCATAAGAATTGAGATGTCGTGTCAAGCAGGATGTAAATGATGACCAGCATCCCTATGACTGGAACAAGAAGGCTTTTGCTCTTTTTCCTGCGAAATGACTGAGGTGCAAGTGACGCCCATGAAATACTAAACGAAAAATCTTTCTTCTTCTGGAGATTTCGCCAGAGAAATATGAACAAGGCAAGAACTCTAATGCGTCATTTATGACAGGGAACACCAGGATGGATAAAACACCAGGACTGTGCGCACTTCCTGCATAGTTGAAAATCTTAGAACCTTTGAAAAAGGAACCAGTCTCAACAGGCCAAGGATACAGCAAGAACAGAGCTGGTCATAACATTTGGGCGAGGTGCGTGTTTTTTTTTAAATTTGGCAGTCATACAATACCGGACAAAGTGCCAAGGGCTCAAATTGAAGATGCCATCCTCATTGATAGCTGATGCTATGAGGTATGAGGATGGAACCTCCTTTACCCCAAGTCATCCACTCTTGAATTCAACCACACAACTGCAGTGCGCAGTAGTTTTGCTGCAAAAGAACAATGAGAAATGAAATTTTGGATCAGAAACTTTTGTTTTCCTTCCAAATAATTGCCTTATAGCCCACAGTCCTGTCTAGTCGATTCCTCAGTCACCTGCATACTTTTTTGACCTGCACAGGGGTGCAAATTCACCCCCATTTTGCTTCAGCTGCTACCTGTAGCTGCATCACTGACCTCCGCTCACCTGAACTCTGGAGATGACGCCGCAGGGGCTGGAATCAAGAAGAAACCAACTTGACGATATTTTTTTCATTTTTCATGCACTTAGCTTGAAACTTTTTGCACGCTTGGCTGATACAAAAGCAAAAAGAAATATTAGCATGAACAGGAATTTGATGCCTGAATAATACACAGAGCACCTGCTCTACGTATATGAATGAAGATTGGTGCTCAAGTTCTCCATGATCAAGAACCAAATAAAGCCGTAAGTTTCAATGACGTTGAAGATGAAACTGTCCCAAAAGACTTGTAGACTTTCAACCAGATTCTAGTCAGATTTATGTTCAATCTATGACCCTCACTAAAGGGTCATCGATGTCAGTAACATTTCATTGTAAACTGACTCTCGCATCAATAACTGCTTTAGCGACTTACAGAGTTCCCATTTTTTATCCCTGTCAAAATAATTGTATTTTTTTGATGATGTAGTAAATGGCACCATTTGTTCTCGTTCAACATGACCATTTCGGTATGTTTGGCTGGTTCGCCGATCCATAAATGCCAGCAAAAAATCATCACGCTCTTATTGGATCACCCCGTGGATTAATTTCACCAAAAAGTTTGCCCTATAAATAGTAAAGTCAAGTTGTTTTTTTTGTAGATTTTGTACCTTTGAAAGTCATCTTTTTCAGCAGTGACCTTCTTTTTAATCATTTTATTCTTTTTACATCGTCCTTAGATTGGCGAAAGTGGGCTAAAAATTAGTGATTGAGGTACTTCAAAACTTTCGTTTCTTTTAGTCACGCACTCACTGTTGAAAAGCCACTTTTGATAGCCAGTGCATATATATTATCCACTATTGCCCTGAATATGTAGTGTGAATTCCCCGAATTGACCCCTAATGCATATTTTGAACTGTGACGAATCGAATGGACATAAAACGTCGAATCCTTTTTTTGCTCTCGCTCCCTCTGCCCAAAGGAATCGATGGAGGGGTTGGAGTCGCTATCGACCGCGGTAGCAATCACAATATGGATCTCGAATGCACCCAAGGGATGAATTCAAGGATTGCGACGGTGGAGTCGTATGAGTCAAACGGGGACGCTGACAAAAAATCTCATCCTTTCGCACTCGCACGTGTACATACGAACACACAGGAGGGAGGGAGGGAGGGGGTGAAACCACCACAACTTGTACGGCACACAAAAGATGGGGATCTGCCAGCTAGCGGTTGCGGTTGGGCGTGGAGCGCAGATGAGCGCCAAGTTCTTCATCCCGTTGTCGTCGCACGCGTGCTTCATAGACTCTACGTGACACACTTGATGCATTTTCATAAGTGTGATGAAAAACTTTCTTAAGTCTTTGGGATCACTCATCTTAAATAAACCACGAAGATTCATAAGATCTTCAAGATTTATTCCATACTCAGTCTGTGGCCAATATTGAGACCAAATTGTAAAAAAAAAACCTATTAATTGCTCTGTATTGCGGGATACTCGTCACAAAGTGACAGTGACTTTATTGATTCTACGACTGACTCGTCGTCTTCCCCACTGACCTGACTGTCGTGGACGAGGACAACGGCCAGCCAGCGGGGAAGCTTCGGGGGCGCTCACTCAGGCAGACCGAGCAGTGGCGTGATAGAGCACTTTCTCGTCACTTTCTGCGAAAATCTACGTTATAAAAAGCAATTCATTTTTCTACCCATTTTTCTTAAATTACTATTTGTTTTGTTAGTCTATGGACTTTGTTTCGTGCTTATAACACTTAGGCCTTCATATCTCAAAAGGGACGGGTACAATTATTGTTTGTCAATTAGAGGGGCGAAATGCATGAGAATTCATTTCATGAGAAATCATGATTGAAGGGTTCAGAACCCCACCGCTAGATGGAGGGACCAAGGGAACCAACACCACCTGTGGACCATCTGTGAAATGTTATTTTACTAACAACGCAACTGCTGCATATCAAGCACCTATGCAAGAAACCTCCGTAGAGGCCGCCATTGCAGGAGATAGCCAGGAGGCAAGAATCATTACAAGGAGTGAACTTCCAGGCCAGCGTTGCCACCACGTAAAAGGAGGCAACCCCCGGACAATCAGGCCATTTGTAAAATGTAAACATCGAGTAGCTTGTAAACTTAGATGATGCATCGCACCTTCTACTTAAGTAAGTGAATTGTCAGCCCATCATGCTGACTTAGTCCCAGTGCTGTACCTATATTGAACCCATATTGGTGTAGACAATTCACGGTTGGCTCAGCACCCTGTCCTTTCTGGGTTGTATCTATCTGGCAAGGAAATGTCTGGCACATCTCCGTGCCGATTATCACTGTTGAAGTGAGCACCTCTCGCTATTAGCCTCAAGGGACGACAGTGGGACCTCATTGTGGAGGACGACAGTGGGACCTCACTGTGGAGGACGACAGTGGCACCTCACTGTGCATGGACACTCGGTAGCAAGAGTGAATACCTCAGAGAGAGGAAACCCGTCGATACGAGACAGCAAGATCCTTACTCTTAAGTTATCTATGACAAAGAAAAAAGGACCTCTACGACAGCTGACTTTTGGCCTCAAAATCCTCGGAGCGAGCCTGGGCAATGTCGACCTTCTCCCCCTTTATCTTCTTTGATTCCTCCCCTATTTCCGTGCACCTTCTATGAATTTGATGATTTTTGTGTCCCAGACACAGTTGCCATAGTGCAAGTTAATTTAGGGGGGAAAGTGCCCAAGGCCACGGTGTTGAGACTCACTTCCATGGCAACATTGGCAACTTTGTACCATAGCGCAAGAGCACTTTTAGTGGTCAAGACAAGGAAAGATGAATGAATTGGTAGAATGGGTTTATCTCCACCTTCAGGACTGCTGTTTGCCGTGTGCCTTGACCCGACAATCGAAACCGACTGGAGGAATTAGCTCAGCTCGAGAAAAATGTCATCCAGACACAGAAAGGATTTGTCTGGCGAGCCCGAAAAAAGTCTCTGCCTTTGACTACTGCCGGAAGAACCCGGGGAAGTAGGCCGACGTCGTCAACAAATGTGGTGTCTCTCGCTTAGACGGGCCAGCTGTAGTCCGGGTCAAGCCCCGGTGTCCTCCTTCCTGTCAAAAGAACACCTCGGGGTGTACGGTGCTCACCTTCGGCATCTTGAGCACGTTTGCGTCCTAGGACTCACCTGACCGTTCTTCCTGACACTTGACCGACTATTGCAGTAGCTGGAGTAACAACAGCAGCAAGTCCAAAAGACTTTCTGAAAAGTTGCCTGACGCTTTCCAGCCGAGACACATCTTGTCTGACTTGAAATCATGTCCGTCTTCAGCACCTCCTTAGTCATGTCAGTGTGGAGGCAACAACGTGTCCTAGAAATGTGTGAAATTGTCCTAGTCCAGCACAGTCTCCAAATCCGTGACTGAAGATACTTTGACCGACCCTTTTTTTTAGCATACATTGTCTTTGCTAGTGTCAGGCCGTGCCAGAACCACCTCTGACGTGCAAAAGTCAAACTCGAGGCTGTGGAGGTCACCGAAGACGGGAAAAGTGCTCAAGGATGAGAAAAATTTTAGTGCATCCCATTTCTTGCCAAGGTGAACTCGACTGAGTCTCTGTTTTGCGGGAACAGAATGAGCAACCATAGCAACGCCATCATAGTTTGTGCCTTGATCTACGCCAGCCCCGAACGCAGGGCTTGAACTTCTAAAAGCTTTGCCAAATACGCATCCGCTTGGGGTTTGTGCATCGCTCGCATTTCCCTCATTTCAAAGAGGAAACACAGGAAACGAATGAGGAAACTTTTTGCCTCAGCCAGCGTCGAAGCCTTTGGTGCCCACAGAAGTGGGGCTTTTCTGCATCAGCTTCACACAGACTTGGCCGCTGCAGTCTGGCCAAGCAGGCCTTGCACAAGCGTCTGCTGCTCTTGTTGGGCGAAGGCCTTTGCACTCTCAGGTGTGCAGTTCGAGCTCGTTGTTCGCCACTGCATTGTGAGCCAAAAAATAGAGGCCGGGGTTGTTCTTCATCCACGAGGTTCTTGCGGAAGAAGAAACTGGCCCGGCCAGTTTCCCGTGGCCACCTCGCACCTGATGACTGCACCAATCCCCTGTTATATTATTAGTGCTTCGCGCTAGCTACCAACTTCGTTGGGTAGGAAAAAGAGCAAAAATATAAAGTGACGAAAATCAGCCACCAAATCCTAACCTAACCGAACACGCACTTTGCGCTCAACACGCGCTGTATAGCTTTATATATCCCGCCACTTACGGGTTGCCATTGTCCTGACTGCCTCACAGGTAATCCATTATCGTGCACTGCACATAGGGCCAAAAGCATGTGGGGACGGAGGTGCGTGCTACCAACCAGGGCTCCAGGAGATGCTACGAATCTTGTTATACAACTGCGGCACACAAGCAAAAAGTGAAGTTCATCGTCTTCAATTATGCAGTCCCGATTTTCTTCATCCAACAGCACCGTCAGAGAGCGTCGATGAAGAGCAATTTTCCTGACGATATCCTTGATCATTTTTTGTCTTGCTGTGCAGTCCTGGCTGTAAGTATTTGCGTCGGGCACCTCCCATACTGTACTGAAACGTGTTGAGGTGGAATTTTGAGGTGGAACGTGTAGATGTGAGACTGGGACACAATCTTGAGTACAGAGTTGAATGTCAAGGCTGCCCATTTTGGTGCCCGAGTGCTCAAAAGAAGGCCACCTGAAGGGGGGGGGGGGGGCACACCAAACAGGACTGACATTTGGCTTTTCAAGGGGGTAAAAGTGGATGAAATTGGTTGAAATTTTGTGGGGGAATCTGGACCCCATGGCTCACCATTTCCACAGGGATTCACTCTCCAGGCCCTCCGGTGTCACGAGCAAGCATGCGAAAACCCCGTGTCCAGGTCGAGAGGTTGCTAGGTTCGGTGAAGCAACAAAATGAGAGCTGAGAGCGTGACAGGGTGACACTTTGACAACTAAACGAAACTCATCAATGACAGTTAGGAAATCTTGAACAAGACCTTGTTAACTGCTATCCGGACAGATTCGCTGCTCGTAAGTGCCATTAAGTCATTTTCTAGCCCTGATTTTGATCTTGCAATGTTGCATTCTCTAGCATTGATTTTGATCATGCAATGCTACATTTTCTAGTGCTGGAGGCCATGGCCACCCCACGCTCGAACTTATTATCCAGGACTGTCCTCATGGGTGTCCGAAATGCCACAATCCAGGGCATTTACCCTTTCCCATGTGAGCAATGAAGGCATTGCTCACATCATTGACCTGAGACTCCTCCAGGCTCAGAATCTGAGGTTGAAGTGGAGAACCAGAGGAGATCTTACTCCTATGCCATGACCTGGTCATCCAACAAGTGCTGTGACCATCCATGCATGATGCACTATCTGCAGGAAGGTCACCCCAGGCCCTGTGCAGACAGTGGCCCAACTTAGTCGTGACACAGGTGTTTCCCAGACAACAGGCAGATGAGTCACAGCAGCCCTAGGCTTGTGCTCCAGGTAACAGAATTTTGAGATGGACTTTATCATAAAATGTGTAGATGTGATAATTCCCCAGGGCCAAGGAGAGAAGGCAAAAGCTCATGCCTCAGGACAAGGAGCAAAGGAAACAATGTGCAGAGGGGCTGCTGAGACATTTAAAGGATAGTCTTGGTCTGAAAATCTTTCTGTATGAGGCAAAGATGGAGCTAAACACCTATCTAAACTCAACCAAGGACAGGTACTGTTGTGACTTTTGCAAGCATTGTTTGCATCATTCACATTGTTGTTGCTATTCTTCAGAGTCATTGAGGCAGTGGCAGGCAATGCTGGAGGTGCTGGCATTACTGGCTGTCGACATAGTGACAGCCTCATGGTGCTTGCCATCTTCATTTCTGATGGTAGATTGTGGTGTCACATCTTTTGGCAACATGAGACAGCGAATGCATGCTGACTCATCACTGCCATGCAGCCATTCTTCACTTGGTTGAGAGCTGCTGGCATTGAGGAAAACAGATATTGACAGACTGATCTAAGTTTATTAAACATAACTTAACATTACAAACAGCCTCCTCTTCATGGACAGAGTACCAGTGCATGCTGCAAATGCCACACAGGCTGCCATGGATGAGGTTGGGGGAGCACTGCTTGGTAAGTCCCACTAGCCAGCACTCTCCCCTGACCTCAATCCACTGGACTTCATGGTGTGTGACCCCCTGCGATGAGTGGTCTGTGGACTGAGAGGGGTTCCAAACTTACGTGTCCTGGAGCAGCAGATCAAGGCAGTATGTATGAAACATCAACATTGTGTTATTGGAAGTGATAGTCTTTTCTATATTTCTTTGAAGGAGTGGCACAACATCTTCACTCCAGACATGGTGCTGCAGGCATGCCAGCACTTTTGCAACTGTGTTGAGTGAGTTGTGCATGTTGACGGTGGCTACATTGAAGGTTGCTGTCCCAACTGCTGACACATCAACAAAAATTGATTGCCCTCTGCAGTAGCAAATCTTGCAGTCCAGATCAGACTCAGCAGTAGCAAATCTTGCAGTCCAGATCAGACTCAGCAGTAGCAAATCTTGCAGTCCAGATCAGACTCAGCAGTGGCTAGAGAAGATCCGGATGGCCGTCATTGGCAGTAGCGAGAGAAGAAGATCCAGATGGCCGTCATCAGCAGTAGTGAGTGAAGACAGTCCGGATGGTTGTCATCGGCAGGAGCGAGAGATGGTAGTCCGGAACTTTGCGGACCTGATCAGACTCAGCAGGAGCAAATGAGGCAGTCCAGATCGGGATTTCCCGACTGCTGTTGATGAGTTTTGCTTACAGGTCAACATTGTGTCCCAGTCTCACATCTACACGTTCCACATCAATATTCCACCTCAACACGTTTCAGCACAGCATAGGAGGTGCAGTCATGCCCGATGCAATTACTTACGGCCAGGACTGTGTCTAAGATCTTCTGCTACACTTTGTTGCCAATGTGGCTATGGTGCGCACCATGACGTGACTGGAGAGGGTCAAGCTCAGCTCGACATCTCCCACCAAAAGAGGTTATGCACTGGTGAGTACAAGATCAAGATAGAAGTGGGGGAAAAGCCAAACAAACGGAAGAGGCATAACATTTATGGGTAGATGGCCTGGAAAATAGGTATGAATAGCACCAAAAATCTTTCCGTCAACTTTAGGCCGCGAGGGAGAGAAGTGGAGTGTGTCTCAGGGATCCCGGAGGGCTGCCTTCCTGTAAAGTGTGTGTTCTGGTGTCTCGGAGGTCGCACAAAACAAGAGAGAGAGAGGAAAGGCCCATCTTCTTAGGAGCAGATAAGCTGTTAAGTTCTTTGGGTTCGTGCTCACCAGAGACTCCATCAGCTGATGGAACCCTCGGTGTCTCCATGGACAACCGAGGTTGGGGACGAGGCTGTCAGCGTCAGACACCATCCAACCTGAGAGCCCAAGTCAGGAATAATAGTTGCATCAACTCCTCAGTGATCATCACTCAATTACTGAGCGCTCAACTCAAGGAAAAGATTTCTGGTGTATTCGAATAACTATCCTTCGAAGACTGTCTCCAATTGTTCGTATTTGAAAGAACCGTGAATTTCAAATATTTTGCTTTTGACTTGGCCAGGAAGCTTCGCATACGTTATTCGAAATGGTCTCGAATAGGTCGTGTTTGAAAAAGACTGAACAGTTCAATTTTGAGTCCGCCTGGAAGCTCAAAAAAGAATGGTCCGGGAGAAGCTGACATGCGGCTGCTAATTCTTCGATTTTCCTGGCGTGATCAACGAGGCAATAAATGATCCTATATAGGACATAGGGTCATTAGCGATTGGCGGACAATTAGCGACACCTAATTTTTTGGAGCACGCTCGCACTCGCTCTGTCACAGGGAAAAAGGAGCTGCTCCTGGTGCAGTCCTAAACTTTTGGGAAATTTTGCACCCTTAACACAGGTTGTTTAGTGGTGAGAAGGGTACGAGAATTGGTTCCTGTTCGTTGACCCATGAATCGATTCTTTTACTAGTCATGTAGTTAGCTGTGGGTTCGGGTACAGCCGAACCAGGATGAAGGCTTCTTCAGCAGGAACAAAAGGACTGACCAGAAGTCGCCCCAGCCCGGACTCATTCGCTGCTCAACAGCAGCAGAGGTCGGTGACCAAGTCCATCCAGATGCAAGCGTTGTTGATACAAGCAGAGCACCTCATGGTGGGTCCGGATTCAGACCGAACTGGACCGACTACATCACTACGCTTTTAGCGGCAGCAGGTATTCCCTTGGCACCGGTCGTCTGCAGAGCTTGTACAGTACTTGACTTTCTTGGATCCATTTCTGTCCATAAAATTCCATGTAGCAGAAATATTTCATGTACCACAGGCAGAGGCGAATACAAGTTTCTGCAGGACAAATTTTGCTGCAGTTGTCTGCCAACTTACAACGCACCTTGCGTACAGGGTGCTTCCAGGAAATCAGGACCAACTTGGAAGACTCACACATCTTAAATGAGAGGTCTGACAAGAATATGTTGGTGGTAGAAGGTCTTTCTCTCTTCATTGGACATGTCATGTGTGCCCCCAACTTCATGTGTTCTTTCCACACGTCCACGTGATGATTGACAGGGAGTCTTCTGCAGGCCTGTGATTGCTGCTTTGAGGGTCAGTTGAAGGCCGTGCAGAACAGGCCCAACAACAGTCCCATACGCCTGTAGAGTCCCACATCAGGGACTCAAGATCAGTCCTGTGTCGCTGTTTCGGAAGGAAATGATGGAAAGAACGAAAGGAAACAGGAAATAAAAGTTATGGCCCAGACTCCAATGAAGAACTCTTACATAAGATATTTTTCTGTTGGACCCCGTGTTGATGAGCTGTGAGTCTTTAATGCTCATCCAGGTTTATCAGTCAAAAACTATTTCAATGGAGCTCGGAGAGAAGTAGAATAGAAGTAGTTTGTATTTGCACTATATTGACATTTTGCCTGTGCACACAGGCTAACAATTTCAAGCAAAAGTCTTTTCTTGGAAAATGTTCGAACAGCATTCGAATGCTCTCCGGAGATTTCGAAAACTAGTTCAGAGGTAGTTGTAGGGTGCCGCGAATAAAATGGGTTAAATTTTTCCAAAAATATGTCAGTACACTCCAAATTGTCAAACCTCACGTGTTCAAGCACTGTATCCTGCACAATGGGTGATGTCCTGAAACATTTGATGAAAAGTGTGACCCTGTCAACCCTGGACAGGCGGCAGAGCTGCTTTT